>ENA-UEQO01003948-UEQO01003948.1-human-gut-metagenome-genome-assembly--contig:-NODE-3948-length-10880-cov-5.020087_pt1 | contig 10880 bp, 10 predicted proteins | sample MGYA00242938_ERZ507940 | MGnify/ENA primary metagenome ERZ507940 (study PRJEB26167, sample SAMN06115517) | human gut metagenome | host: Homo sapiens | place: China:Chongqing | collected 2014-12-03... | reverse complement strand
GGATTTTTCGCCTGCTGAAGCCATTTTTCCGCAGGAATACTTTGTGTATTGCAAGGAAAAATGGTGCACAGCAGGCGGAAAAGACCCGCTGTTTGGGCGTGTTGACGGTTTTCAGATAGACCCTAAATAAAATGATGAAATCATTTTATGAAGAAATAGTATTATACGGTCGCGCTGGTAAAATATCCTATGCACGGTTTTTCCAAAAAGCTACACCGTTTCAAAATTTGTGACCTTCAATGACAGAATGCGCCGTTCTTTGTAGAGAATCTCGGCGTCTTCCGGGCAATCGTCCTCCCCCAGCCAGATGTCCAGATGAAGCGCGTCGTCCTCGTAGCTGTCGTCAATGGTCAGCCGCAGACGCCCGCCGTCCATCCCGGCGGAGGTGATATAGCCGCTTCGCAAGGTTTTCATGAGTATCCACGGGGCGCTGACGGGGGTCAGCTGTTCCTCCGCCATCAGATCGAATTGCAGCGCCGTGTCGTCAAAGGTCAGCTTCCCCCCGGCGTCGGATACCTTGCCGGTGATGCCCGTGATGGTCTCAGGCGCCGTGACCGCGAAAGTCAGATCACCCTGAGAATCACACTGGCAGTCCATGGAAAAGGTGTACACTTTGTCTGAGTAGTCCGCCGTAATTTCGCAGGAAAAACGGCATTCGGAAGCCTTCAGCAGCTCCGATCGGAGGTCAAGCCCCCGCTGCATCTCCTTTGACCCGCCGGAACACCCGGTGAGAAATACAAGCACCACCACGGCCGCCGCGATTTTTTTCAAAGAAACCCCGCCTTATTTCATAAGTCGCGGAAGGGCGCTGAGCATGTCCGTGGGCAGCATTCCGTACTGCCCCAGCTCCGCCGCGCACCGGTCCCCCGCCGCGCCGTGGAGCCACGCCCCGCAGGCGGCGGCTTCCAGCGGCGGCAATCCTGCCCCCAGCAGCGCCGTAATGACGCCCGCCAGCACGTCCCCGCTGCCCCCGACGGCCATACCGGGATTCCCGGTGGGGTTAAGATAGCCGTCCGTGCCGTCGGTGATGCAGGTCTCGTGACCCTTCAACAGGACGACGCACCCCAGATCGTAGGCAAGGTCAGCAGCCGCAGCCATGCGGTCTTCCCCGATGACGCCGCCCAGCCGGGCAAATTCCCCGTCGTGGGGCGTCAGAATGGTGGGCGATTTCCTTCCGCGCAGTAAATCTCTATGCGCGGACAAAACATTTATGCCGTCTGCATCCACGACCACCGGGCATTCCGCTTTTTCCAGCACCGCCCTGACCACCGCCAGCGTCCCCTCGGACTGCCCCAGACCGGGGCCGACCAGCACGGCGTCCATCTGGGGAAGTCGTGTAAGAATTTCCGGCACGGCATCGGCGCTGAGCCTGCCCCCCGCGTCTGGCAGGGGAAAAATCACCGGCTCATTGAGTTTCACCGCTTCAATGCCGTAGATGCTCTCAGGCACCCCCAGAAACACCAGTCCCGCGCCTGCACGCAGCGCACCCATGGCAGCGAAAAACGCCGCCCCTGTATATCCCCGGCTGCCGCACAGCAGCAGGAGCTTGCCGAAATTTCCCTTGTGCCCCCATGGATTCCGGTCAGGCAGGAGGGACAAAACCAACTCGTGATTCAGCCGTCTTATCATGGTCTTACAGGCCGTACAGCTTCGTGTACTTTTCCGTCAGGTAGTCGGTATAATACTTTGCGTCGAACTTGCCGCACACGGATTCAAACAGCTCGCCGGGCTTCTTGAAGCTGGCATAGCGGTGGATATGGCTTCTCAGCCAGTCCGTGACCTTGCTCAGGTCACCCTTTGCCACGTCCGGCCAGATGTCGCCGATTTCCTCCTGCATTTTGTGCAGCATCTGTGCGCCGTAGGCGCTGCCAAGGGCATAGGAGGGGAAGTAGCCGATGCTGCCGCCGCTCCAATGGCTGTCCTGAAGGCAGCCCTCCCGGTCGCTGGGAACGTCCACGCCCAGATACTTTTTATACAGCCGCTTCCACTCCGACGGAACGTCTTTGACCGCCAGCGTCCCACCGATCAGCTGCTTTTCGATCTCGTAGCGCACCATGATGTGCAGGCAGTAGGTCAGTTCGTCGGCTTCCGTCCGGATGAGAGACGGCTCTGCCTTGTTGATGGCGCGGTAGAACATATTCTCGTCCACATCGGCCAGCTGCTCCGGGAACAGCTCCTTCAGCTTTGGGAAAACGGCGTGGACATAGGCGGGACTTCTGCCGATGATGTTCTCATAGAACCGGCTCTGGCTCTCGTGAATGCCCATGGACACGCCGCCGGCGAGGGCGGTGTAATTGTAGCAGTCGTCCGCCCCCAGCTCATACAGGGCGTGGCCGCCTTCGTGAATGACGGAGAACATGGAGGAAACCAGATTGTCCTCAAAATAATGGGTGGTGATGCGCACATCTTTGTTGTTGAAATTGGTGGTGAAGGGATGCTCCGTCTCGGCGATGCCGCAGTGGGTGCGGTCAATGCCCATGACCTCCATGAGATAATCGGAGAGCTTTCTCTGAATCTCCACAGGATAATGGCGGTACAGGAAAGCGTCGTCGATCTGCTTCGTCGCCCGGATCTTCTCGATGAGGGGGACGATGGTCTGCCGGAGCTGGGCGAAGAAGGCGTCCAGCGTCTCCACGTTCATCCCCTCCTCGTATTCGTTCAGCAGCGCGTCGTAGGGCGCCATTTCCGGATGGTAATACCCGGCGAATTTCCGGTTATAGTCCACGATCTTCTCCAGATACGGGGCAAATGCGGCAAAATCGTCCTCCGGCTTCGCCTTGTGCCATACGCTCTCGGCGTCGTTAATCAGCACGGAATAGGCGACATATTCCTCCGCCGGGATACGGTGAATCTGGTCGTAGCTTTTGCGCAGAACCTCTACCTCCCGCTTTGTCTGGGCGTCCAGCTCATCGGCGTGGGCTTCTAGATAGGAAAGAAGCTCGTCATTCTCATCGTTCACCAGCAGATCATAGGTGATCTGAGACATGACCTCCATGGTCTTGCCCCGCCCCTCCCATGTGTCGCTGGGCGCGGCGGTGGTGGCGTCCAGATACAGAACGCCCAAGGCGTGGTTATACGCCGCCTGGGTCTGTTCCAGCTTCTTGAGGGCTTCTCGCGCCTGCTGTACGGATTCATATTTCATGGCAATGCACTCCTTTGTTTTTTTCGATACTCCAACCATATCACTCCCCCGCGCCTTCGTCAAGAGATTTCCCGTTTTGGGCGGGTTCCGTGAAAAAAATGCTTGCATATTTTAGCCGTATATGCTAATATGAGGGCGATACGGAAAAAGCGTTGAATGGGCTGCCTTGTGTTGGTTTGCGCTGTCAGAGAGAGCGGGATGGTGAGATCCGCTTGCGTGCAATGCCGGGCTTTCTCCCGGGAGCTGCCGCTTGAACGAAAAGTAGAGTTGGCCGCGTGACTGCGTTAACGGTCTAGGATGTGTCTGCATCCGAAAAGCGCGCCGTTTCGGCGAATTGCGGGTGGTACCGCGGAAGGAATGCCTTTCGTCCCGATTGTGGGATGAAGGGTCTATTTTTTTGTAGTAAACCTTTTAGGAGGAATCAGTATGAAAGAACAGTTAGAGCAAATCAAAGCCAATGCCCTGACAGCGCTGGAAGCTGCCGCCACCCCGGCGGCTCTGGAAGAGCTTCGCGTCAAACTGCTGGGCAAGAAGGGCGAGCTGACCGCTGTGTTGAAGCAGATGGGCAAGCTCTCCGCTGAGGAGCGCCCCGTCATGGGTCAGCTGGCGAATTCCGTCCGGGCAAGCATCGAGCAGGAGCTGGAAAAGCGGAAGGCCGACATCCACGCCGCCGCGCTGGAAGCCAAGCTGGCTTCTGAGGCCATCGACGTGACCATCCCCGGCAAGGCCGTGTCCATCGGCCATCAGCATCCCATGAATCAGGTGCTGCAGACCATCAAGGACATCTTTGTAGGTCTGGGCTATCAGGTGGTGGACGGCCCCGAGGTGGAGCTGGCAGACTACAACTTCACCCGGCTGAACATTGAGGAAGGCCATCCCTCCCGTGACCGCTCCGATACCTTCTATTTCACCGACGACGACAGCGTCCTGCTCCGCACCCAGACCAGCCCCATGCAGATCCGCTATATGGAGAAGCACAAGCCCCCGCTGTGCATGCTGGCTCCCGGCCGCGTGTTCCGCAAGGACGAGGCCGACGCGACCCACTCCCCCATGTTCCATCAGATCGAGGGTCTGGTGGTGGCGGAGAACATTACCATGGGCGACCTGAAGGGCGCACTGACCACCATCATGCGGAAGATCTACGGCGAGGACGCCGTGATGCGGTTCCGTCCCCATCACTTTCCCTTCACCGAGCCGAGCTGTGAAATGGACATGCAGTGCCACAAGTGCCACGGCACCGGCGAAATCGACGGTCAGGTCTGCTCCACCTGCCACGGCGAGGGCTGGATTGAGCTGCTGGGCGCGGGTATGGTACACCCCAAGGTTCTGGAGAACTGCGGCATCGACCCTGAAAAGTATTCCGGCTTTGCCTTCGGCATGGGTCTGGAGCGTATGGCCATGGGCCGCATGAAGATCAACGACCTGAGACTGATTTTCGACAACGACATCCGGTTCCTGAACCAGTTCTAAGGAGGGAAAAACAATGAAACTCAACAGAAAATGGCTGAACGAGGAATTCGTAGACCTGTCTAACGTCTCCGATAAGGAATTCGTGGAAACCCTGACCGTTTTTGGTCAGAAGGTGGAAACCTGGGAGCGGCTGGACGCGGAGATCAAAAACGTGGTCGTGGGCAAGGTTCTGTCCATGGTGCGCCATCCCAACTCCGATCATATGTGGATCTGTCAGGTGGACGTGGGCGGCGAAGCCCCCGTGCAGATCGTCACCGGCGCACAGAACGTCCACGAGGGCGATCTGGTTCCCGCGGCGCTGCATAACTCATGGCTCCCCGGCGGCGTTCACATCACCAAGGGCAAGCTCCGGGGCGAAGTGTCGGGCGGTATGCTCTGCTCCTTCGCCGAGCTGGGTCTGACCCAGAACGACCTGCCCGGTGTGTTCGCCGACGGCATCTGGATCCTCAACGACGAGGACTGCACCGTTGGTGAGGACATCAACCTCGTCATCGGCAACGACGACACCGTTGTGGATTTTGAGATCACCAACAACCGCCCCGACTGCTACAGCATCATCGGCCTTGCCCGGGAAGCTGCCGCCGCCTTCGGCAAGCCCATGCGTCACCACGAGCCTGTGGTTCACGGCTCCGACGCCGGGGATATTTACGACCATCTGGACGTGGACGTCCCCGCAACGAAGCTGTGCAACCGCTACACCTCCCGGATGGTTGCCAACGTAAAGATTGCCCCCTCCCCCAAGTGGCTGCGCCGCCGTCTGCGCGCCAACGGCGTGCGTCCCATCAACAACATCGTGGACATCACCAACTACGTCATGCTGGAATACGGTCAGCCCATGCACGCCTTTGATTACCGCTATGTTTCCTCCGGCAAGATCGTGGTGCGGGAAGCCGAGGACGGCGAGACCCTGACCACGCTGGACGGCAATGTGCGCAACCTGAAAGCCGGTATGCTGGTCATCGCCGACGAAAATAAGCCCATCGGACTTGCCGGTATCATGGGCGGCGAAAACTCCGAAATCAAGGACGATACCGCCATGGTAGTCTTCGAGTCCGCCAACTTCGACGGTACCTCCATCCGCCAGACCGCTCTGGCGCTGGGTATGCGCACCGAAGCCTCCGGCAAATTTGAAAAGCGCCTTGACCCCATGATGACCGTCCCTGCCGTGCAGCGTGCCTGCGAGCTTGTGGAAATGCTGGGCTGCGGCGATGTGCTGAACGGCACCATCGACGTCATCAACTATGTTCCCGAGGAAAAGACGCTGCCTCTGGAGCCGGAGAAGATCAACCGGCTGCTGGGCACCGACATCTCCAAGGAGGACATGGTCAAGTACCTGAACCGGCTGGAAATTCCCGTGGAGGGCGACACCATTCTCGTTCCCTCCTTCCGTCCCGACCTGAACCTGATGGCGGATATCGCTGAGGAAGTGGGCCGTTCCTACGGCTACAACGAGATTCCCACCACCGCTTTCAAGACCTCCACCCAGGGCGGCTATTCCCCCGTGATGAAGCTGGAAGCCAAGGCCGGAACCCTGTGCCGCGCCATGGGGTACAGTGAGATCATCACCTATTCCTTCGTCTCCCCCACCGTTTTCGACCAGATCCGGCTGCCCGCCGATTCTCCCCTGCGCAACGCTCTGCGCATCCAGAACCCCCTGGGCGAGGACACCTCCATCATGCGCACCATCGCCCTGCCCTCCATGCTGGAAATCCTCTCCCGGAACAACGCCTACCATAACAAAGCCGTGAAGCTCTACGAGCTGGCAAAGATCTACCTGCCCGTAGCCGGTCAGCCTCTGCCCGAGGAGCCGAAGATGCTGGTTCTCGGCACCTACGGCGCAGGCGAGACCTTCTTCACCCTGAAGGGCGAGCTGGAAGCCATCTTCACCGGTCTGCGGCTGAAGAAAGCGGAATACACCGCCGTGAAGGACAATCCCAGCTACCATCCCGGCCGCTGCGCCAAGGTGAGCATCGACGGCGTGGACGTGGGCGTGATGGGTCAGGTGCATCCTCTGGCGGCCGCGAACTACGGCATCGACACCGACGTCTACTGCGCCGAGATCGACTTCACCAAGCTGTTTGAGATGCAGCTGCCCGACGCCACCTATACCCCGCTGCCCAAGTATCCCACCGTGTCCCGTGACCTGAGCCTTGTCTGCTCCGAGGACGTCACCGTCGCCCAGGCGGAAGCCGTCATCACCGCCGCTGCCGGAAAGCTGCTGCGGGATGTGAAGCTGTTCGACATCTACCGCGGCCCCGGCGTTCCCGAGGGCAAGAAGAGCATGGCCTTCTCTCTGGAGCTGCGGGCGGACGACCGTACCCTCACCGATACGGACTCCGAAGCCGTCGTGACCAAGGTTCTGGCCGCGCTGAAGGAAAAGCTGGACGCTGCTCTGCGATAATTTGGTACTTCGGCAAAAATTCTGCAAAGATTCACAAAAATTTCCGATTTCAGGGCTTTACAGCCCGAAAGAATTCGGTTATAATGACGACAGTACAAATATAAAAGGAGGCTGAAACCATGACGGATAAGGACACTGTAAAATTCACCGTTCCCAGCGATGACAAAGAGAATATGCGCCGTATTCTCCGGAATGTGTATGAAGCCCTCACCGAAAAAGGCTACAACCCCGTCAACCAGATCGTCGGCTACCTGCTCACAGAGGACCCCACCTATATCACCAACTACAACAACGCCCGGAGTATGATCTGCAAGATCGACCGGGACGAGCTGATGCAGGTGCTGGTGCGCGAGTACCTCTTCGAGAAGGAAGCCCAATAACCTGACCCAGCCAAGGGGCTTTTGCCAAGGCAAAAGCCCCTTGCTTTTTGGCCGTGAGCTTGGGGAACCTCTGAATAAATCGCCTTCGGCTGGCGGCGAATCTTTTGCCCCATCCGTGCAGTTCTGAAAGCGGGAAATACACAAAGTATTTCGCCGCTTTCAGAACTTTCGGCTGAGCCAAAATCTTCTGCCGCCAGCTCTCGTCGATTTAATCAGAGCTTCCCCTGAAATATGCAAACAGATGCGGCCGACATGCACCTTGACAATCTCATACTTTCTTCCTCCGTCTTTCCGTTTTTCAATCTTTTTTCAGGAAAAGTTATGTTAACGAGGGTCGTTCCCCGACTGTTTCCAACAAAAAGCTTGACATTCTCATTACAGTGTGTTACAATCTGATTACATTTTGCATAGGAGGTACCTTTGATGGCTGATGAAAATGCAGTTCTGATGTATAAAGGACATCCGCTGATGCGGAAGGACAACTTGATTTACTATGGCTCCATGGCTGACAGTCACATCGTTATGCTTCAGGTTCTCGAGACCAAAAAAGTGAACGATCTGGACGTTGCCACACGGGTTTCCGTGCAGCTCCAGCTGACCGACCCCACCGCCAGAAGCCGCGACCGGATCGTGAAAAAGAGCGAGAAAGACGGCCTGTACACCGCCCTTGACTTTGGCTGTGTCTGGCTGGAACGCGCATTGGCCGGTAAATAATTTCCAAATACCCCGCAGTCTCAACCCAGGCTGCCTACCAAAGACGGAGGCAAAAGTATGAAGATCAAAAGAATCCTCAGCATGGTGCTGGCGCTGGTGCTGTCTATCGGCGCCATGTCCATCACCGCGTTCGCCGCAGAAGAAACCATGTACGGCATCGGCTTTGTCAATGCAAGCTCCCTGCGGCTCCGCAGCGAACCCGACGCAAATTCCGCAACCCTTGTCTACGCCCCCCGCAATGACTGCGTAGTGGTCATCAGCAAGAGCGGCGAGTGGTACAAGGTCAATTACAATCTGCAAATCGGCTACATGCACCAGGACTACCTGAATGTACTTACCCGTGAAAACGCCGAGCTTGGCTACGGCGAGGTTTCCGGAAGCGGCGTCAACCTGCGTTCCGGCCCCTCCACTACCTACGGGAAAGTGGCCGTCGCTTCCAGCGGCGAGAAATGCTACATTCTCGGCCTGAACAACGGCTGGTACAAGGTCATCTACAATGGCAGCATCTGCTACATCCGCAGCGACTACCTGAGCCTGACGGAAATCCCCTACGAAAATCAGGCTTCTCCCAACAGCCCCAAGTTCTATCGTCTCGGCAAGTCCACCGGCGTTGCCCCCAGCGCCGCCGCGCTGAACGGCACCGTGTCCGTGGGAAGCTCCGCCTCTGCGGATTCTTCTTCGGACTCTTCTTCCGTCGGTTCCGCACCTGCCGCTGACACGGCTCCTTCTGCCGCCGGTTCTGACATCGTGGCGGAAGCTCAGAAGTATCTGGGCACCCCCTACGTTTACGGCGGCGCTTCTCCCAGCGGCTTTGACTGCTCCGGTTTCGTGTACTACGTCCTCAAGCAGCTGGGCTTCTCCCCCTACCGCACCCCCGCCGATCAGTACAATCAGGGTACTTATGTTGAAAAGGGCAGCCTGCAGCCCGGCGACATCGTTTTCTTTGCCGGTACATATGCCAGCGGCATTTCCCATGTAGGCATTTACGTTGGCGGCGGCCAGTTCATCCATTCCCCCAATTCCCGCTCCACGGTCTCCTATTCCGACCTCACCAGCGGTTACTGGGCGCAGCACTACTACGGTGCCCGGCGAATGGTGTGACATCTTCTGCAATAATTTCCCAGACGTCAGATTTTTGACGTCTGGGTTTTTTATCGAATTGAATCACAAAAGCGACCTTGGCACATACTAGAAGCACCTCGATTCCACAGAAAAACGAAAAGCAGGTGTTTTTATGGCAAATCAGAAACGGGGACGGCAGAGCTTCATTCTGTCTGATCCACCGGTCATTACCCACTGGGCAAGCGTGGCCGGGAAAAAGGAGTCCGAAGGTCCTCTTGCCCATACCTTCGACATCAAATCTCAGGATACCTATTTCGGGCAGAAAACATGGGAACAGGGCGAAAAACAGATGCAGAAGCTGGCTCTCGGGAAGCTGGCCGAAAAGGCAAACATGAAGCTGGAGGATTTTGACCTTGTTTTCTCCGGCGACCTTCTGAACCAGTGCATCGGCTCGTCCTTCACCCTGCGCAATCTGGGAATTCCCCACCTTGGGCTGTACGGCGCCTGTTCCACCATGGCGGAAAGTCTGCTGCTGTCCTCCATGGCGGTGGGCGGCGGCTTTGCGGATAACGCGGTGGCCATGACCTCGTCCCACTTTGCCTCCTCCGAGCGGCAGTACCGCTTTCCTTTGGGCTACGGCGGGCAGCGGACTCCAACCGCCCAATGGACGGTTACCGGTTCCGGGGCTGCACTGGTGCGCCGTGACGGCCATGGCCCCCGAATCACCGGCTGCACCGTCGGCACCGTTACCGACCTTGGCATCAAGGATGCAAACAACATGGGCGCGGCCATGGCTCCCGCCGCCTATGCCACCATCAAAGCCCATTTTGACGACATGAAGACCGCCCCTGAGGATTTTGACCTCATCGTCACCGGCGACCTTGGGCAGCTGGGCAAGGAAATGCTTCTGGAGCTTGCCCGTCGGGACGGGGTCTCTCTGGGCGGGAAGCTGACGGACTGCGGAACGATGGTCTTCGACAGCGACAAGCAGGACGTTCACGCCGGCGGCTCCGGCTGCGGGTGCAGCGCCATTACCCTGTGCGGCTATCTTCTGGGGCAGCTGAACGGGGGAAAACTGAAAAAAATACTGTTTTGCGGCACGGGCGCACTGCTCTCCCCCACCTCCACCCAGCAGGGGCTTCCCATACCCGGGGTCTGTCACGCAGTGTGCATTGCGGGAGGAACGTAATATGGATTATGTAAAAGCATTTCTGGTCGGCGGACTGCTGTGTCTCATCGGTCAGATTCTCATTGACAAAACCAAGCTGACTCCGGCGCGGATTCTGGTGAGCTACGTGGTCATCGGCGTGCTTCTGGGCGCGGTGGGGGTATATCAGCCCCTTGCGGAATTTGCCGGGGCTGGCGCTTCCGTCCCCCTGACAGGCTTCGGCAACACCCTTGCCAAGGGTGTCAAGGAGGCGGTGCAGAAGGATGGTTTTCTCGGCATATTCACCGGAGGGCTGAAAGCCTCTGCCGGAGGCATCACCGCCGCCATTTTATCGGGACTGATCGCCAGCCTGATTTTCAAAGCCAAGGATAAATCCTGAATTTCCGGGCAAGCTATGTCAGCGGCAAAACCGCGATATAGATTTCGGAGGAAGAAAAGTATGAATAACCAGAACAGAAATCAGAACAGCAACCAGAATAAGAACGAGAAAGAAAACCGCACTGAGAACCGCAGCGAGAACCAGTCTCAGAACAAGAACTGCCG
>ENA-UEQO01003941-UEQO01003941.1-human-gut-metagenome-genome-assembly--contig:-NODE-3941-length-10901-cov-3.245750_pt1 | contig 10901 bp, 9 predicted proteins | sample MGYA00242938_ERZ507940 | MGnify/ENA primary metagenome ERZ507940 (study PRJEB26167, sample SAMN06115517) | human gut metagenome | host: Homo sapiens | place: China:Chongqing | collected 2014-12-03... | reverse complement strand
TGTACGGCATCGTCCGCAAGATCCTGAGCTGAAGGAAGCACAAAAAGAAAGGCCGCCCGCGGGCGGCCTTTCCGGATGAAAAAGATGGTGTCTCAGCAATACATGTTGTTGGCCTGCATATAGTCCGAAAGCTGTTTACCGTGTTCCTGTTCCTGCTGCTGGATGGCGGCCAGCACTTGGCGCGCCTTGGCGTCGCTGAACTCAAACACGGCGGTGTTGTACACGCCGGAGACATATTTTTCCGTGCCCAACAGATCGGACAACAGATAGGCGTCGCGCTGTTTTTCAGCGCGGCTGGCCGTGGATTTCAGGTCCTTTTCCGCCTTCTGACGGGAGGCCTGCCCTTTGCTCTGCTGGCCCTGTTGGGCGGGCAGGGTGCCCGCCAGCATACCCGTCACGGTGTCGTAATGGCTCTGTTCGGCTTTTTCGATTTTTTCAAAGATATGCTGCAGCTTGGCGTCGCAGGCATTTTCGGCGGCCTTGCGGTACTTTTCCACGCACAGTTTTTCTTCATTCTGCAGGTCCTTCAGCAGGCCCTGCTCCTTTTTTGTCAAAGTCATCCTCATTCGCTCCTTTTTTGCGTTGGGCCGGCCGCATGCGTCTTGTGATAGTGTGCCGGGCGCGGCCGCGGATATGCACTGCGCCGGCACAAAAATAAAAAATACGCCGCCGCACCCGTTGCCGGATGCGGCGGCGCCGCTTTTTGTGCTGTAAACGCAGTCGTTTTCCGCTCAGCCCTTCACGCCGCCGAGGGCCACGCCGCGCACGATAAATTTGGAGAGGCAAAGGTATACGGCGATGACCGGCAGAATGGCGATGGCTACCATCATATACACCTGCCCCATATCGAACTTAAGAAAATCCGCGCTGCGCAGCTGTGCAATGAGGATGGGCAGCGTCTTTTTGCCGCTGCTGCTCAGCACAAGGGCGGGGGTGAAATAGTTGTTCCAGGTGTTGACGAAAGTGAAGAGGGCCTGCACGGCCAAAGCGGGGTTGAAGGTGGAAAACTCGCCCGAACCGTCAATGCGCGCGGCCTCGACGATCTCCATGGGCAGGTTGCCTTCCATGTACTGCAGCATGAAATAAAATACAACGGGCGCCGCGATGCTGGGCAGAAACAGCGGTGCGAGGGTGTCGGCCATGCCCATTTTGGTGATGAGCCGAACAAAGCCCAGCGCGGATACCTGTGTGGGCATCATCATGATGAGCAGGATGAACGTAAAGGCCAGCTTTTTGAATTTGAAGTCATAGGCATGGATGCCGTAGGCGGTGAGCGCTGAAAAATAAACACTGAGCAGCGCAGAGAGCGCCGAGACAAGCAGGCTGTTGCGGATGCCGGAGAGCACGGGGATGTTGGCGTTGGCCAGCACGCTTTTCAGGTTCGTCAGCAGCGAACGGCCGGGCAGCAGGGAAAAGCCGCGCTGGATCTCAAAATGGGTGCGCGTTGCGTTGATGAGCAGGATGTAAAAGAAGAACAGGCACAAAAAGCACAGCAGCCCCAGCACCGTGTAGGCTGCCGCCCGCCGGGCGGTTGAAGCCGCGCGGGCGCGCCCTGCGCGCCGTAGCCGGGAGCTTGCTTTTTCCGTTTGGGCAGACGTCATTTCCCTGCGCCTCCTTCCTTGCTGCGGTCCAGCGTTTTCAGCACGGCGATACACAGCACCGCGCACACCAGAAACAGCACCGTGGAGACCGCCCCCGCCATGCCGTAGTTTTTGCTGTACATGTGGTTGTTCAGATACATGATCATCGTGGTGGCGCAGCGGTCCGGGCTGCCTTTGCCGTTTGTCAGGATCTGGGGCACATCGAACATCTGCAAGCCGCCGATCATCGAGGTGATGACCACATACACAAGGATGGGCCGGATAAGCGGCAGTGTGATGCGCCGGAACATCTGGCCGGGCGTGCAGCCGTCGATCTCGGCAGCCTCGTAAAGGCCGGGGTCGATGCCCATGACGGCGGCCATCAGCAGGATGGTGGTGTTGCCGAACCACATGAGAAAATTCATCAGGCCCACCAGCCCGCGCGTGCCTGCCACGCTGGATAAAAAGCGGAACGGCTCTTCCAGAAAGCCGGCGGAAACAAGCGCGGCGTTGACCGGCCCGTTGTCGGAAAACAAGGCGAAAAACAGCATGGCAAAGGCCGAGGCCATAATGAGGTTGGGCATGTAGATGACCGTTTTGAAAAAGCCCTGGCCGCGCAGGCGCAGCCGCGTGTCCGTGAACCAGGCCGCCAGCAGCAGCGACACGGCAATCTGCGGCACAAAGCCGATGATCCACATCAGCAGCGTGTTGCCGAAGTATTTCGGCAAATCGGTGCGGAACAGCTCGGCATAATTCTTAAGCCCCACGAAATTGGGGCCGATCTCCTTCAGGCCGCTGCGGAAATATTCAAAAAAACTGTAATATACCGTGGAGGCCAGCGGGATGAGCTGGAACACCGCAAAGGCGATGAAAAACGGGGCGATGAAAAGATAGCCCCATTTGGCGTAGCGGATGGAGCGGTGCTTTCGGCCTGCCGTGCGCGCTTGCATATCGGTCACCTGTCCTTTTCAGAGGAATGCGGGGCGGGCGACGCCCGCCCCGCGCGTTTGAGCCGTGGCTGCGTTTATTCGGGCCACACTACTTCGGTAAGTTCAGGGTATTTTTCCCCGATGGACGTCTGGAAATTGGTCTTGGCTGTTTCCAGGTCCACCGCGCCGTCAAAATAATCCTTGAACGCGCCCTGGAAGCTTTCGTTCAGCCCCTGGTCGTAGGGGCCGGCGTTGCTCATGTCGATGTTGGGCGCGGCTGCGGCGAACAGCGCGATGTGGTTCTGGCCGCCCAGAAAATCGGATTTGAAGTCGCTGGAGGCAAGCTCCTCCATGGCCGGGGCGTTGTTGGTGTAATCCTGCGTATCCTCGGTGATCTGCTTCATGATGGCCTTGTCGCAGGTGAGGCTGCGCATGATGTCCGCAATGGCGGCGGTGTTGTCGGTGCCGGCCGCGGCGCAGATCCATGTGCCGCCCCAGTAATACGGCTGCGGGCCTTCGCAGACGGCGTAATCGCCGTAGATGCCGTTGCCCGCTTCGGCTTTGCCGCCCTCGGCCTCGGGCGTTTCCAGGGAATTGCCCAGCAGCGTGAAATTGATGCCCCAGGTGGAATAGAAGAACCCGAACACCTTGCCGTCGGGGCCCTGGTCCGCGGCCCACACGTCGCTCCACAGGCTGGATTTATTGTTGTAGCCGTTGTCGGTGTAGGTCTTGGTCTGTTCCACCCACTTCATCAGGTTTTCGTCCACAGTTACGGTGGTGCCCGTCACCCATGGGGCGGAGACGTTGTTGGAGAAAGTGCGATAGCTGTCGTCATAGCCGGACAGCATCTTGTAGCCCTTCGCGGCGGCCTGTTCGGCCACAGCGTTGAATTTGTCCCAATCAGACAGGGCCTCCTGCACCTGAGCGGGGTCGTCGGTGCCCAGTACGTCTTTGGCGATGCTGCGCCGGTAGGCGAACAGGCCGGGGGTGGCCTGCCAGGTGACGCCCTTCAGCTTGCCGCCGGCCGTGGCGATGTCCTGGGTGTACGGGTACTGCCCGGACAGGTCTGCGTCCGTCAGGCCGATATCGCCGCGTACGTCCAGCGTGTAGTCGGAATCCACATACTTCAGCGCGTAATCCGCTTCGATGAGGAAAATATCGATCTTGTCGTCGGCTGCGGCGGAATCCTGCGCCAGCAGGGCCTCGTCCAGCTTGTTCTGGTAATTGTTGTTCTCGTTGGGATTGATGGTCCACTTGACGATCGTGCCGTCGTTGAGCGTGGTGGTGGATTTGTCCTCCGCCACTGCCTTTACCTCGGGATAATAGTCGTTGAACCGGCTTTGGAACTCGTCGTTCCAGCACCAGATGTTGAGCACGGCGCCATCGGCGGGCGCGGGTTCGCTGCCGGATGAGGGGGCGGAGGCGGAAACGGAGGCGGGAACACTGGAAGCGCCGGAGCCGCCGCAGGCGGCCAGGGAAAGCATCATGCACAATGCCATAAGGGTCGCAAGTGTACGTTTCATAGATTGTTTTCCTCCTTGTAAAGTTCGGTCAGGCGGCCGTTTGGCCGCGCGATCACAAAATCAGATGCGCCTGACCGATGCTCCTTCCAACAGGCTGCCGGGGATGAGGATGCTTTCCGGCAGGGTGGTTTTGGGGTGCTCGATCAGGCTGACGAGACGGTCCGCCGCCCAGTAGCCGATGGCCTGGGTGTCCTGGTGGTAAGTCGTCAGGCTGGGGATCATCATTTTGGCGAGAGGGATGCCGTCATAACCGACGGCGGAGATGTCTTCCGGCACGCGGAGGCCCGCCCGGGCGATGGCGGCGAGGCCGCCCAGAGCCGACACGTCATCGGTGAAAAAGATGCATGTGGGCCGCTGCGGCAGCGCCAGCAGCTCGGCGGTGATGCGTTCGCAGCTGTCGCAGTCGTGGTAAGCGCCTTCGCGCACATAGGCGTCGGGCACCTGCAGCCCCAGGTCGTAGCAGGTCTTGTAAAAGCTGGCGCAGCGGCTTTCGGTGACGGCCGTGCGTTCGCCGTGGATGAAGGCAATGTTCCTGTGCCCCATACCGAACACATGGTTCACCAGCGTTTGAACGCCCTTGACGTTGTCCGAAACGATGGAAGTACGGTTGTTGAACATGTGGTCCACTGTCACGACGGGCAGCTCGCTCTGCGCCAGTTCCAGCACCTGCGGGTTCAGAAAGTTCACGCATACCACACATACACCGTCCACGCCGCGGTAGCGGCAGTGCTCCAGGTAAGACGAGCGCCGCTTGCCGACATTGCGGTTGATGAAGGTGACATCGTAGCCGCAGGCCTCGGCCTGCGCGCGGAAGCTCTCCAGAATGCGCGAAAAATATTCGTGCCCCAGGCCGCTGTGCTGCGGGTCCTCGTACAGAACGCCCAGATTGTATGTACGGTTCGTCTTGAGCGCACGGGCCGCGGAATTGGGCTGGTAGCCCATTTCGGCCGCTTTGCGGCATACGGTCTCCCGCGTTTGAGCGCTGATGTCATGGTGGCCGTTGAGCGCTTTGCTCACTGTCGCCACGGACACGCCGCATTCCTTTGCAATATCCCGAATCGAAATCATAACGGTCCGCCTTTCCAGAAGTTTTGCTCTGCTAAATCGAAATCGTTTTCTGGCATCTATTATACCGAAAGGCGGCTTGTTTGGCAAAACCGGATACTTAATCGTTTTCGCAACTTCAATATACCGCAATCTCGCTTTAATTTCAACAGAAATCAAGCGATTTTTAAGCGAAATCACGAAGTTTGGAGCCTTTTCCAATTTCGACAAAGAGTATTTGGCGATTCTATCCGAAAATATACCTTTTATTTTCGCCAATGATACGAAAACATTTTCGCTCTTGTTCTATACCTTTATCTAAATGGAAAAAAGACTAAGAAACAAGCGAGATCCGTACTTTACAGCACTTATCAGCAAAAAAGGCTTGCTTTTTTTTGAAATGGCAGTATGATAAAAATACAGAGCGCTTGAATGTATGCGGACTTAATCGTTTTCGCAAACGGGGCCGCAGCATGCTCCCCAAAATCGAGTAGCCCGCGCCGCAGGGCACGGGTGTGAGGAGAATACCTTATGCGCTATGGATACTTTGACGACGAGAACCGGGAATATGTGATCACCACACCGCGCACACCACTGCCGTGGATCAATTATCTGGGCAGCGAGGATTTTTTCAGCCTTGTTTCCAATACGGCGGGCGGCTACAGCTTTTACCGTGACGCAAAGCTGCTGCGTCTGACGCGCTACCGCTACAACAGCGCCCCGGCGGACGGCGAGGGCCACCGGTTTTATATCCGCGACGGCGCCTGCGTATGGAACCCGGGCTGGCAGCCCGTGCGCACGGAACTGGATTCCTATCGCTGCCGCCACGGGCTGGGCTATACGGTCATCGAGGGTGCGAAAAACGGCATAGAGGCAAAGCAGGAAATGTTCGTTCCGCTGGGCGACGCATGTGAAGTGATACGCCTGACGCTGCACAACGCCGGGGCAGAGCCCCGCGCGCTGCAGCTGTTCAGCTATGTGGAGTTCTGCCTGTGGAACGCAGTGGATGATTCCACCAACTTCCAGCGCAACTACAGCACCGGCGAGGTGGAGGTTGAGGGCGGAGCCATCTATCATAAAACGGAATACCGCGAGCGCCGCAGCCACTATGCCGTGTTCGGCGTGAACCGGACGCCCGACGGTTTCGACACGAGCCGGGATGCGTTTCTGGGGCCGTACCGCGGCCCGGCCGGGCCGCTGGCGGTGGAACGGGGCGCATGTACGGGCAGCATCGCCCACGGCTGGGCGCCTGTGGGTGTGCATCAGCTGAACGTGACGCTGGCCCCGGGCGAACGCCGCAGCTTTATTTTTGTATTGGGATATGTGGAAAACCCGCCCCGGGAAAAATGGGCCGCGCCCGGCGTGGTGGAAAAAAGCCGCGCCCGCGCCATGCTGGCCCGCTATGCCGCGGACACGCAGGTTGACGCCGCGCTGGCCGCGCTGGCCGCGTACTGGAATGGGCTGCTGGCGCGCTTTTCGCTGCGCTCCGGCGACGAAAAGCTGGACCGTATGGTCAATATCTGGCACCAGTACCAGTGCATGGTGACGTTCAATATGAGCCGCAGCGCCAGCTATTATGAAAGCGGCACCGGCCGGGGCATGGGCTTTCGGGATTCCTGCCAGGACCTGCTGGGCTTCGTGCATCTGGTGCCGGGCCGGGCGCGGCAGCGCATTCTGGACATCGCCGCCACCCAGTTCGCGGACGGCAGCTCCTATCACCAGTATCAGCCGCTGACGAAAAAGGGCAATTTGGACGTGGGGAGCGGCTTCAACGACGACCCGCTGTGGCTCATCGCCTGTGTGAGCGCATACCTGCGGGAAACAGGCGACCGTTCCATCCTGTACGAGGAGGTGCCCTTTGACTGCCGGGAGGAAGACACGGCGCCGCTGATGGAGCATCTGCGCCGCAGCCTGGGCTTTACCGCTTCGCACAAAGGCCCTCATGGACTGCCGCTCATCGGCCGGGCCGACTGGAACGACTGCCTGAATCTGAACTGCTTTTCCAGCGAACCGGGCGAGAGCTTCCAGACCACCGGCCCCAGCGAAGGCCCTGTGGCGGAGAGCGTGTTCATTGCGGGGATGTTTGTAAAATACGGCGGGGAATACGCGGACATTTGTGCGTGGGAAGGCCTTTCGCAGGAAGCGCGGGCCGTGCGCGCACAGGTGGACGAAATGACAGCGGCCATCCTCGGCCCGGGCTGGGACGGCGCCTGGTTCCGCCGCGCTTATGACGCAAACGGCCGGCCGGTGGGAAGCGCCGAATGCGCGGAGGGCAAAATTTACATTGAACCCCAGGGCATGTGCGTGATGGCGGGCGTGGGCCTTTCCGACGGCTGCGCGCTTCAGGCGCTGGAGAGCGTAAGGCGGCATCTGGATACAGAGTACGGCATCCTGCTGCTGCAGCCCGCATACACGCAGTATCATCTGGAACTGGGGGAGATCAGCAGCTATCCGCCGGGGTATAAGGAGAACGCGGGCATTTTCTGCCACAACAACCCATGGATCAGCTGCGCTGAATGTGCGGCGGGGCGCGGCGGCCGGGCCTTTGAGGTATACCGCCGCACCTGTCCGGCCTATCTTGAGGAAATCAGCGAGATCCACCGCACCGAGCCCTATGTGTACAGCCAGATGATCGCCGGGCGGGACGCGGCCGCCTTCGGCGAGGCGAAAAACAGCTGGCTGACGGGTACGGCCGCATGGACATTCGTCAACATCAGCCAGTATATCCTGGGGATCCAGCCCACGTTGGACGGCCTGCGGATCGCCCCGTGCATTCCCGCCACGGTGCCCGGTTTCACCGTCACGCGCACCTACAGAGGCGCGGTGTACGAGATCGCAGTGGACAACGCGGCAGGGGTGGAAAAAGGGGTAAAATGCATCACGGCGGACGGCGCGCCCTGCGTGGAAGGCATTCTGCCCGCCGCGCCCGCCGGAACGACAGTACATGTAAAGGTGACGATGGGCTGAACGGAGGGGACATATGGCGTTTGCAAAAGATTTTGTATGGGGCGCGGCCTCCAGCGCTTACCAGACCGAGGGCAGCCCGCGGGCCGACGGCGGCGGGGAATCCATTTGGGACGTATTCTGCCGCCGCCCCGGCGCCGTTGCGGACGGGTTTGACGGTTCCGCCGCCACGGACGCGTACCGCAGATATGAGGAGGACATTGCCTGCGCGGCGCAGATGGGCCTCGGTGCTTACCGCTTCAGCGTGAGCTGGGCGCGGGTGGACCCTTACGGCAACGGCTGCTGGAACGGGGAAGGGTTTGCGTTTTATCTGCGCATGCTCCAGGCCTGCCGCGCTGCGGGCCTGGAGCCTTATGTCACACTGTACCACTGGGAACTGCCCCAGGCGCTGGAAGATGCGGGCGGCTGGCGCAGCCGAGAGACCGCCCGTGCTTTTGCCCGCTATGCCGCCGAGGCGGCGCGCCGTTTCAGCGGCCTTGCAGAGAATTACATTACGCTCAACGAGCCGGAGTGTACTGTAAAGCTGGGCCACGGTACGGGCGTGCATGCCCCGGGCCTGCGTCTGCCCGAGGCGCGCCAGCTTCTGGTGCTGCACCATCAGCTTTTGGCTCACGGCCTTGCCGCCGCCGCCATTCGGGAGACCTGCCCCGGCGTGCGCGTCGGCATCGCCGCGACAGGGCGGCTGTGCTGGCCCGGCACGGACAGCCCCGCCGATGTGGAGGCTGCCTGCAGCGCTACCTTCGCCACGCCGGACAGCGACTGGGCATTTACCTATCAGATGGTGCTGGACCCTGTCTGTTTCGGACATTATCCGGAAAACTGCGGGCCCGGCCTGCGGCGTATGACGGCGGCGCTCCCGGCGGAAGACCTGGCGGTCATCCACATACGGCCGGATTTTATCGGCTTGAACATCTACAATGGCCACGCGGTATGTGCAGGGACGGGAAAGCGGCCGGTTTATGTGCCGCGCCCGCGCGGCTGTGCTGTGACAGCGCTGAAATGGCCCGTTACGCCGCTGGTGATGAACTGGGGCGTGCGTTTTCTCTGGCAGAGGTACGGCCGGCCGATTTACATCACCGAAAACGGGCAGAGCTGCAACGACCGCATCTTTCTGGACGGCTGTGTCCATGATCCCGACCGCATTGATTTCCTGCACCGTTATCTGCTGGCGCTGCGTGCGGCGGCGGAGGGAGGTGCGGATGTGCGGGGCTATTTCCACTGGGCGCTCACTGACAATTTTGAGTGGAGCGAGGGCTATCGCGAGCGCTTCGGGCTTGTTTATATCGACTATGTTACGGGTGCGCGCATCCCGAAGGACAGCGCTGCCTGGTATGCCGAAACCGTGCGCGCCAACGGGGAGAACCTGTAAAAGCGCATGGCATGCAGGCTGCAGAATACCCCCGGCAGCCCGGAAAAGAACCGGACGCCGGGGGCATTTTGCGGTTTCATGCGGGGCCTGTATGCGTGCGCTGTGCTTTTCGGGCGCGGACAGGCAGACGCAGCGTGAATGTGGCGCCTCCGCCGGGTGTGTCTGTAAGAAGGATATCTCCGCCGTGCAGCGCGGCCAGTTCCTGTGCCACAGAGAGACCCAGCCCATAGTGCTCCTTGCCCGTGCGGCTTTTGTCGGCGCGGTAAAAGCGCTCGAACACATGTGCCTTTTCCGCATCCGGCACGCCGGGGCCGTGGTCCTCCACCGAAAGCAGTACCCGGCCTTTTTCCGCGCGGGCGCGCAGCGTGACGTCGCTGCCGGCGGGCGCGTAGGCGCAGGCGTTGCTGATGAAGACCAGCAGCAGCTGGCGCAGCCGTCCGGCGTCGCCCCACAGGGGCGGCAGTGTTTCCTCGGGCAGGTCCAGCGCAAGGCGCAGGCCGCGCGCTTTTACCAGAGGCGCAAACTGTTCATGCGCGCCGATCACCAGCGCATCGGCATCTACAGGTTCCATACGCATCCGCCAGGTGCCCGCGTCGCTGCCTGCAAGCAGGAGAAGATCGTCCACCAGGCGGGCCATGCGGTCGGCCTCGCTGCCGATGGCCGCCAGGTACTGCGGCGTGTCCGCCGGGCTGGCCTGCATGGCCGACAGGCTCGTCTTGACGACGGCCAGCGGGCCGCGCAGCTCGTGTCCGGCGGCGGCCACGAATTCCCGCTGTTTTTGCAGTGCTTCGGCGGTGGGCCGCAGCGCCCGCCCCGCCAAAAACCAGTTGACCGCGCCCAGAAGTGCCAGCCCGCCCGACAGCAGCGCCGCATACAGCAGGGCCTGGCGCGTCAGCGTCCGGCGCAGAGGCCCGTCGTCCCGCAGCACGGCAAGGCCGTACCAGCCGCGCTGTCCGGGGACGGAGCATACGGCGGCGGTATAATGTTCGCCTGCGTTGCCCTCCACTGTGACGGTGACGCGGGAGGCATACACCGACGAACGCGGCGCGGCATCCATATTCACACCCTCTGCAAGCCCTGCCTCTGCCGCACGCTCCAGCAAGGTCCCGCGCGGGGTAGCGGGCGCCCAGCCGCCGCTGAAAAACAGCGGGGTGCCGTTGTCCGTGATGAAAATGAGCAGTCCATCCGCGGCCTCCGTCTGGGCAAGAGCCGTGTCGGAGACGCTGCCCGTCTGCAGCGTGACGATCAGGGTGTCCACGCTGGCGTCGAACATGCTCTGTGCCGAGAGCTGCGTCTGCTTTTGTGCCAACCCCAGGGTGATGGCCAGGAATACCGTGAGAACTGTGCCCGTCAGCACGGTGAAAACAAATGTCAGGCGGCGGCGCAGCTGGCGCAGCGGCGTGGTGTACGGGCCGCGGGGAGGCTGTGCGGCACGACGTTTCATGCGCCCGTTCCTCCATCCAGCAGCCGGTAGCCCACGCCGCGCACAGTG
>ENA-UEQO01003936-UEQO01003936.1-human-gut-metagenome-genome-assembly--contig:-NODE-3936-length-10916-cov-3.941692_pt1 | contig 10916 bp, 7 predicted proteins | sample MGYA00242938_ERZ507940 | MGnify/ENA primary metagenome ERZ507940 (study PRJEB26167, sample SAMN06115517) | human gut metagenome | host: Homo sapiens | place: China:Chongqing | collected 2014-12-03... | reverse complement strand
GAATCGAAAGGCCGATTTTGAAACCGTTCATCTTTGATTCACTCCCCCCGTTACGACGGTAACCCAGATCGAATTTAGGTAAAGTCAGGGCCCGGTTTACTTTGATCTCCCGTTGGGCGGATTCGGATTCGCTGCGTAGACTTTTTAATGTGGGATCAGCGGCCAGATACTCCGATTCCAGACTGGAATAGTCCGGTAGAACCTGAGTCTGTGGGTAGTCCGTTGTTTCGAAATCGAGGGGGTGGCCACCGTTCAGTGCCTGTAATTTCTCCAATTGAGCCCGCAAAGCCGAGTTATTGAGTCGGCTGGCATTATTGGCATTAATCTTTTCTAATTGAATTTTGTTGTATTCTAATCGGTTGGCATCACCATTCGCAAAACGTTGACGATACAATTCTGCTAGTTTTTCCGCATTTTTCAGCCGTTGGTCCAATAACTGTTTTTGTTTGCGTAAGTATATGATCTCCTGGCAGGTCTGTTGTGCTGTCAGTAAGATCTCCTGACGGGTGGCTGCATATTGGAGATCGGAAGTTGCAGATTTCAATTTGGCCAATTTGTTTTTATTGGCATAGACCGTAGGGAAGTCGAAACTCTGTACGACGGCTAATTCGTTGGCATTTCCGCCTACACTACGGTCGGCCCACAATTGATTTAATTCGACTGTCGGGTTGGGTAAAAAAATCCCCGTCCGTGCTTCCAGCTTTTGTGCTTGGTTTAGTTGCATGCCTGCTTGTAAGGTGGGATTGTTTACCTCGATATTTTTAAGCACTTCCTTGATTCCCGATTGGGAAAATACAGGGAGAGTGACGATCAGAGACAGGCAAAGGATGTATATGTATTTTTTCATAATGATGAATTGTAAATTTATAAATCGGCTTGTATCTCCTGAGGGGTTACTATTGATGCTTCTTTTTTCCGGTTCAACAGAAAATATACGATAGGGACTACAAATCCGTTTAGCAGAGTGGAGCTTAATAATCCTCCTAATATCACCTGTGCCATAGGGCTTTGGATTTCATTTCCCGGAAGATCCCCACCCACAGCCAGCGGAATTAAAGCCAGTGCAGAGGTTAAGGCTGTCATCAGAATCGGATTGAGCCGGTCCAAAGAACCTTGAATAATACTTTCCCTCAGATTCAGACCTTCTTCCCGTAAATGATTGTAGTGGGATACCAGTAGTATTCCGTTACGGGTAGCGATACCGAATAGGGAAATGAATCCGATGATAGAAGGGATACTGATTACCCCTGAGGTAAACCAGATACTGATCACTCCTCCGATGATGGCTAAGGGCAGATTCAACATGATGATACCGGATAAAGGTAAACTCCGGAATTCATGATACAAAATCAAGAATATCAGTAGGATGGAGATCAGGGAAGTCAGGAATAAAGTTCGGGAAGCAGCTGCTTCACTTTCGAACTGTCCGCCATACTCGATGTGATAACCTTCCGGTAGAGAGATTTGTTCGTCTACTGTTTTTTGGATATCGTTGACTACGCCTTTCAAATCCCTGCCGGCAACATTGGCAGAAACGACGATCTTACGTTGTACATTCTCCCGGCTGATGGTGTTGGGCCCGGATAGGGGAAGTACTTCCGCTACATAATGCAGGGGCACTTTACGCCCATTGGCATCCAGCATGAGTTCACCGATTTCTTCCATGCTATCCCGGTCATGGTCGGCTACTTTAATGGTCAGGTCGAAGATTTTTCCACCTTCATTCACTTGTGAAACTACTTTCCCGGCCAGAGCGACATTGATAAATTCGGAAAATTCCGGTAGAGTAATACCATACCTGGCCAACATGTCCCGTTTAGGAAGAATCTGTAACTGAGGACGTTCGATCTGTTGTTCCAGAGTCAGGTCCGCAATACCGTCGATTCCTTGTATAGAATTCTTGATTTCACTTCCCAAGCTATACAGTTTATTCAGGTCATTACCGAATAGTTTGATCGCAATGTTGGCTTTCGTTCCGGAAAGCATGGCGTCGATACGGTGGGAGATCGGTTGACCGATTTCGATATTGGCCCCTTTCAGTTCACCCAATTGTTTTCGTACATCAGCCAGAAATTCATCTCTGTCCCGGTCTTGTAACTCGAAAGGTGCTTCGATTTCGGAGGTATTTACTCCCAGTGCATGTTCATCTAGCTCGGCACGTCCTGTCTTACGTGCCACAGTTTGAATTTCCGGAATCCCCAGGAGAATCTTTTCGGCTAATCCACCCATACGGTCCGACTCTTCAAGTGAGATACCCGGCATGGTACTGATATTGATGGTCAGCGAACCTTCGTTGAAAGGAGGCAAGAAGCTACGTCCTAAACTGAATAGGATGATCAGCGATAAAACCAGTAGGGTGGCAGCTGTACCGATCACTATTTTTTTGTAATGCAGTGCCCAGTTTAACGATTTTCGGTATACCTTTTTTAAGCTGCGGGAGATAAATGGCTCCTTTTCGCTTTTTTTCAATGCTTTTTCGGTAGTCAGCATATAACTACATAATACCGGAGTCAGTGTCAAAGCGATGACGGTCGAAGCAAACAGGGCGACAACGAAAGCAATACCCAGCGGTATCAGCATTCTGCCTTCCATGCCCGAAAGGAAAAATAAAGGAAGAAAACAAGCCACGATGATCAACGTAGAGTTCAGGATAGGCATCCGGACTTCTTTCGAACCTTCGAAAACAATTTCGATGGTCGGGCGTCGTTCTGTGGCGGGTTTGAATCGGTTTTCGCGTAAGCGTTTATATACATTTTCCACATCCACAATCGCATCGTCGACCAACGAGCCGATAGCAATAGCCAAACCTCCTAAACTCATAGTATTGATTGTCAACCCCAAAGCATGCATCACCAGGATTGCCATCAACATAGACAAAGGAAGAGCGACGAGGGAAATGATCGTGGTCCGGAAATTCATCAGGAAAAAGAACAACACCACAATCACAAAAACAGCTCCTTCCAGTAAAGCTTCCTGGATGTTGTGGATCGAACTGTTGATAAAACGGGATTGCCTGAAAATGTCTGTCGAAACCTCGACGTCTTCCGGTAAAGTTTTACGAAGTTCCTGGATAGAGGCATCCAGTTTGTCGGTTAGTTCGAGGGTGTTGGTGCCGGGTTGTTTGGTGACGGTAACCAGCACTGCCGGTTTACCTTTTTCTGAAGCAACTCCTAATTTAGGTGTTTTAGCTCCGATCTGAACGTTTGCAATATCAGCCAATGTGATAGGAAAATCGTCGACGGTTTTAATGACGGCTTTACCTATTTCCTCGACCCGGGTGGTTGCCATAACTCCCTGTATGATATATTCATTTCCGTATTCGTAAAGGATACCTCCGGTGGCATTTTGGTTCATATTTTCTACTACCGGCAGGACCTCGTCCAATCCGATATTGTAATACTTCATACGGGCCGGATCGAGCAATATCTGATACTCTTTGATGTCGCCTCCGATAACGGCCACTTGGGCAACTCCTCCGGTCGAGAGTAAGCGCGGTCGGATGGTCCAATCGGCTATTGTACGTAAATCCTGTAAAGAAGTACTGTCGGCAGTCAGACCGATAATCATCATTTCACCCAGGATCGAAGATTGGGGGCCCAGGGTGGGAGTACCGACATTATCAGGAAGTGCTTCTCCCAGGGTTGCCAGCTTTTCCGATACAATCTGCCGGGCTGTATAAATATTCGTACCCCATTCGAATTCAACCCATACGACCGAGAAACCTGTGGTAGAAGACGAACGTACACGTCTGACGTCGGTGGCTCCGTTGACAGCGGTTTCCACCGGGAAGGTCACCAGCCGTTCTACTTCTTCCGGTGCCATCCCTTGAGCTTCGGTCATCACCACTACGGTCGGAGCATTCAGGTCTGGAAAAACATCCACTTCCATGTTGTGGGCTGTAATGCTTCCCCAAATCAGCAGGGCTACTGCTGCGATCATTACCAACAAACGGTTGTGTAATGAATATTGTATGATTTTATTTAGCATAGTTACTCCATTTTAATGTTCGTGGGTATGACCCGGAATAGCAGCAGAGGCTGAAGCCATTTTCACCTGATAAGCTCCACGGGTAACGATCCGGTCTCCCGGAGTTAAGCCTGATAATACCTGAACTTCCTTGCCATTGTTGGCTCCGAGTGTGACTTCTTGCTTTTGGTAACCTTCTTCATCGAGTTGGCGGTATACATAAAAATTACCCATTTCGTTCGTTAAGGCCGATACCGGAAGGCTCAGTACATTCTCCATGGGATAAGAGAGCAGGTATATTTCGACGAATGAACCCGGAATGATATCACCACGGTTGTCGAATTCGAAGGTTACCGGGATAAAAAATGAATTTGTTCCGGCTGCCTTACCGACGGATAGTAATTTCCCGGATAAATCAGGTAAAGCATATACTCGATTATCGTAAGGAGTTTTAAAGTTGGCATTGTTGATGGAATTCAGCGAGTTATAGTATTTTTCAGATACGTCTGCACGTAAAACCAGTTTTTTATTTTGCGATACAGTGGCTATAGCCTGACCTGCTGTAACATATTCGCCGTCTTTGACAGAGATGTTTTTGAGATAACCGGTTAATGGAGTGGTGATCCCGACACCTTTGGCCGATTGTTTACCCGAAATAGCTTCATAAGCGGTTTTGGCGTTCTGATAATTTAAGCGGGCATTTTCAAATTCTTTTTGAGAAACAATCTGATCTTTTACTAATTTTTCAGCTCGTTCGTATTCGGCTTTGGCTTTTTCGTAATTGGCATGGATACGGGTATAATAATCTCCTTCGCCCATGTGCTTCGAAGTAATGTAAAAAAGAGGTTGTCCTTGTTTTACCATACTTCCTTCCGCCAGGTTATTGTTAGCATAGGAAATAACCCCGTTGTTGGTGGCTACGATGATCGATTCATCTCCGGGAGCCGGAAGCACCTGACCTGTCGTTTTGATAATCTGGTGGAAGGTTCCGGGCTGTATTTCTTTCACTTCAAAATCTGTTTTGGCTGCCTGTGCTTTTGTGAAGATAATCTCATCACTATGTCCTTCGCCGTTCTCATGTTCCTCTTCTTCATGGTTGTGACCTTCGTGTTCATGGTCGTGGTTATGAGCTGCATGCTCCTCGGCTGTCTCGTGTTCATGAGAGGATTTTTGAGTATTTTTACATCCGTAAAAACACATCGATAAAATAGTTAGGGCTATAATAAATAGTCTCATATCGTTTTATTTATGGATATTTAATTCGGTTAATTCTTATTGGTAAAGCTGATAAAGTTGTGTTTTCACTGTCTGAAGTTTATAAAGTGGATCGTATTCTTCGGAGGATTATACCAAACCTCATTTCTAACGATCGTTCTGCGGCCGTAAATAAAACGCCCGCAGGGGTATCGACTTTATAAATTTTATGAACTAAGCTTTATCGGTACGATAAAATTCTGTCCGGTTTATCAGAAGGGTATCTCCCTGATATTTAGAAAACTATACTGTAAAAGGAGGGGCTCGGCCAGCCAAGGCTGATATATAACAGGCTGTATGAAGTTTTTCCTGATAATAACTATCGGAATCACATTGTTGCTCTGCTTCAGAAGATAAGAATTCAAGAATATTGGAAACAAGAAACAACGAGAGGCTAAAATGATGATAGGCTCCTTCTTCGCTCTGATGTTCTACATTTTGTCCCCGGTTGATTTGGGTTTGAAAAAGATTTTTTACACACCGATGATTGCTACTGCCTGTGTCATGACTGTGCTCTTCGTTTTCTCCTTCATCCTGGCAGTGAGCGGTTGCGAAACAGATATATTCGTTGTGATGATGATGTGGAAATACAACAAAAGCAAGCATCACTATGCTGGCCATAGAAAGAAGCGTTATTGCTGTAAATTTCCTGATCATCCGAATCTTATATTTTGCACAAATATAATAGATGAGAATGGTTTGTGCAAAGGTTTTCATAGATTTCTCTGAATAACGGCTTTATCTGCCGCTTGATAAAGACGTTTCCGATAGTAAAGTCCGGGGGCCGGGCTTTACTGCTGATGCATATCGAGGAATCCCCGAATCATCATTTCAGCGCTGGCTGGATTGGTCGCGATAGGTACGTTGTGAACGTCACATACCCGCATTAACATTTGTACATCCGGTTCGTGTGGGTGTTTACCCAGCGGATCCCGAAAGAAAATTACCATCGCAATTTGGTGTTCAGCTACCAATGCGGCAATCTGAGCATCACCTCCCAACGGCCCTGATAGTAAGCGTTCAACTTCCAAACCTGCATCCTGTGCATGTTTCCCTGTAGTTCCGGTAGCTACGATTTCTGTACCTACGGATTTCAGAAAGTCCATGTGTCTGTTCAGGAAAGCTACCATTTCGGCTTTTTTTCCATCATGTGCAATTACTGCAATTTTCATAATTTAAAAGTTATTATTTTTTAACTCTACGAAATTACAAATTTTATTACATAAAATAAGTCCTTCCGGTAAAAATATTTGCGGAGTCGATTTCGGTGAGCACCTATTCTAATTGGAATTTCGGTGCTATATGACCGATAATCGAATCGGTATCCTGAAAAAATCGGGTATAGAGCAAAGAGTCCTGGCTGGCGAGGATTCGGTGGGCTTCCGGTTCGGGGATGACATAATAACGTCTTTTCCCATCTTCCTGCGGACGATAGACATAGTTACTGAGGGTTTGCATCCGGTAACGGGTTTTCCCGTTTTGGCGGTAAAGAGTGAGGTGAACTCCCAAGCCTCCGTTTGTATATCGTTTACTTTGGTTGGATACAAAATTTCCTAAAGAGAAGACAGTAACACCCAGTGTGTCCTGTTCGTGTTGAATATAGCTTATCGGTTGGATGACGTGTGGGTGTGAACCGATGACGATGTCGGCTCCCCGTTCGTGCAACCAGGAAGAAAGTTTTTTTTGAGTTGCATTCGGAGCTGTAAAATACTCTTCACCCCAGTGCATGACTGCAATGATATTGGTGACCGTGTCTAAAAGGGCCTTTTCGATTTGGCGGGCCATATGAAAGGTATCGATCATGGAAACGACCTGGCCGTGGGTTACCGGAATACCGTTAGTCCCATAAGTATAACTGATCAGGGCAATCTTGAATTTTCCCTGGCGAATATAAAGGGGAGAACGGGTAATCCAAGCCGTTGTATCGGTAAAGGTTCCGGTATGGGGGAATTGCAGGGAATCCAGATAGTATATGGTTTTAGCTATACCGCGATGTCCTTTGTCGCAGGAATGATTGTTATTGGTGGTCAGGATGTCGACTCCACATGCTTTTAAATCACGGGCAAGTTGCCAGGGAGCACAAAATTGAGGATAACCACTATACCCCCTGTCGGATAAAGTCGTTTCCAGATTGGCGATGACATAATCGGCTTTTTGCCAATAAGGAGTGATGTACTGAAAACAGGGCAGATAGTCGTAATCAGCTGTCTCTGCATTCCAGGCCCCGCTGATCTGAGGTTCGTGTTGCATGACGTCTCCGAAGAAAAAAAAGCTCAGACTATCCAATTCCGGACTATTATCCCGGTGTAACCAGGGTTGGGCTAAAGCCGGGATACATCCTGAAATCAGAAAAACCAACAGGAAATGTTTCATACTATATAAGCGGATAAGATGAAAAAAAGAGACAAAAATATCGGTTGGATCTTTGTCTCTTTTTATAGCAGGAATCGGAATCCTGTACTTATTTTGTTAAATCAAAACTGAAATCTGCTTCTGCAGGAGGAGTACATTGTCCGCCGGAGCAAGACATATATTCTACATAACCCACTAATTTAGCTTTTGCGCTGGTTACCTTGACCCGTTGAACAAAAGTAGCGGCATTGATAAAATATTTCAGATCCATATCGAACGCTTCGCTATGTTCGGTCAGAGCTTTCTCTGTCGCTTTGAATTCACCTACCAGTTCGATACCGCTGGTTTCATCTTCATCCATATTGAAGGTGGTTGGCAGAGGTCCGCCTTCGGGAAGTTTCGTGTCGTATAAATGCCATCCGCCGTCTACAGTAGCTTTGCAGATGATATCATATACTCCGTCACTCACTTTTTTCTGGGTGATTTGCCATTTTACGGGTTTTAAAACCTGAGCTGTCAGTCCTGTTGTAAATGCTGCGAACAGTACCATTATAACCAATATCTTCTTCATTTTTTCAAAAATTAATTGTTTTGTTTTTTATCTATCACAAAGTAAAGAAATAATCCCTGATAAGCAGTGTTAGACAGGTGTTAAATGTTCCTTAATTAATGATTAACAAAATAGAGAGCGGCAAGCAATATGGAAATCGTTTGTCGCTCGTCCGATATATTTAAAGTGTTTTTTTCACTTCCACTTCCTGGTATCCTTCGATCATGTCTCCGACCCGGATATCGTTGTAGTTCTCGATATTCAGACCACATTCGAATCCTTTGGTTACTTCCTTTACATCGTCCTTAAAACGTTTCAAAGAACCCAAAACACCGGTGTAAATGACGATACCTTCGCGGATAACCCGGATTTTCGCTGTACGGGTGATCTTGCCGTCACGGACGATACAACCGGCGATGGTACCCACTTTGGAGATTTTGAAGGTTTCCAGAACTTCGACCGTTGCAATGATTTCTTCTTTGATTTCCGGAGAAAGCATACCTTCCATAGCTGATTTCAATTCTTCGATCGCCTGGTAGATGACAGAATAAAGCCGGATATCTATCTGTTCTTTTTCAGCCAGTTTACGGGCGCCCATAGACGGACGTACCTGGAACCCGACGATGATTGCATTCGAGGCTGCAGCCAGTAGTACATCTCCTTCTGTAATCTGTCCGACAGCTTTGTGAATGATGTTCACCTGGATCTCATCTGTAGACAGCTTGATCAGTGAATCGGACAACGCTTCGATAGAACCGTCGACGTCGCCTTTAACAATCACATTCAATTCCTGGAAATTACCGATAGCGATACGGCGTCCGATTTCGTCCAGAGTGATGTGTTTCTGAGTACGCAGACCTTGTTCACGCTGGAGCTGTTCCCGTTTATTGGCAAGTTGCCGCGCTTCTTTCTCGTTCCCCATTACATTGAATTTGTCACCTGCCTGTGGAGCACCGTTCAAACCTAATATTAAAGCCGGTTCGGAAGGACCTGCCTTCTCCATTTTTTCTCCCCGTTCGTTGAACATGGCTTTGACGTGTCCGAAATACTGGCCGGCAAGCACAATATCACCTACTTTAAGCGTTCCGGATTGTACGAGCACTGTAGCTACATATCCACGTCCTTTGTCCAAAGACGATTCGATGATAGAACCGGTAGCTTTCTTATGAGGATTGGCTTTCATATCCAGAAGTTCGGCTTCTAACAATACCTTCTCCAGCAACTCTTCGATATTTAAGCCTTTCTTAGCTGCGATTTCCTGACATTGGTATTTTCCTCCCCATTCTTCCACCAGATAATTCATATTGGCCAGTTCTTCCCGGATTTTGTCCGGATTCGCTCCCGGTTTATCTATTTTGTTGATGGCAAACACAATAGGTACTCCCGCAGCACTGGCGTGGTTGATCGCCTCGATGGTTTGAGGCATGACGTTATCGTCGGCAGCGACGATGATGATAGCGATATCGGTCACTTGAGCACCACGGGCACGCATCGCTGTAAATGCTTCGTGCCCCGGAGTATCCAGGAAAGTGATCGTCCGGCCGTCACTCAATTTTACGTTGTAAGCTCCGATATGCTGTGTAATACCACCGGCTTCACCTGCGATGACATTGGTTTTACGAATACTATCCAATAAAGAGGTTTTACCATGGTCGACGTGCCCCATAACAGTGACAATCGGCGGACGTGGCAACAGGTTCTCTTCGGAATCTTCTTCCTCTTCGTCGATGGCTTCCTGAATTTCAATGCTTACAAATTCAACCGAATAGCCGAATTCATCGGCAACAATATTGATCGTTTCTGCATCCAAGCGTTGGTTGATAGATACAAAAAGTCCGAGCGACATACAAGCAGAGATAACCTCTGTCACACTAATATTCATCATGGTTGCCAATTCGGCTACCGTCACGAATTCCGTTAGTTTCAGAATGCTCTTTTCCTTTTCTTCTTGTTCCAGTTCGGCCTGTAACTTTTGCTGTGCAGCATCCCGCTTATCCCGACGGTGTTTTGCAGTCTGTGATTTTCCTTTGCTTCCTAAGCGGGCAAAAGTATCTTTGATTTGCTTGTCGATATCTTCATCGGAGATTTCAGTCTTTTCGTTTTTCTTTTTCTTCAGCTTTTTCAGTTTCCGCTTATTTTCTTCAATTTTGGCATTTTTGGCCGGAACGGTAGCTGCTTCCACCTGAATTTTTTCATCCTGACGATGAATTCTTTTCCGTTTTTTACGGATATCTGCATCCTCTTCTCCCTTATTAACGATATCTGTCGATGGGCTTGCTACCGGCTGTTCGGTTTTAGCGGCCGATACGAAAGGCTTGTTGGCTTTTTTCTGTTCACGGCGATCCCGTTCCCGTTCCTGTTTACTTTTTTTCGGAGGTCTGGTACGTTGGTTGATGGCGTCCAGGTCGATTGTACCCACTACTTTTACATCTTTCAGCGCAGGTTGTGCTACTTTGAAAGGAGTGGATTCAGAAGACTCTTCCATTTGTACGGAAATTTCGGGCTCCACTTCTGGTGTTACTTCTCTTTCTTCTTCCTGAGTTTCTTCTACTTCAACCCGGGTTACTTTCGGTTCTTCCACTTTTTCGGTTATTTCTTCCTGAGTTTCTCTTTTCGGTTGTTCAACCTTTGCTTCTACCGGTTCCGGTTGTGTTTTTTTCTCCGGATTCAGATCGATATGATCGACAATCTTAATTTTATTTTCGAATCTCACTTCATCTTTAATCGAAATGAATTCCTCTTCCTCTTCTTCTGTATTTTCGTTTTCTTAAGAGCTGTTTCCAGCGTTGTCTAT
>ENA-UEQO01003935-UEQO01003935.1-human-gut-metagenome-genome-assembly--contig:-NODE-3935-length-10918-cov-4.234019_pt1 | contig 10918 bp, 10 predicted proteins | sample MGYA00242938_ERZ507940 | MGnify/ENA primary metagenome ERZ507940 (study PRJEB26167, sample SAMN06115517) | human gut metagenome | host: Homo sapiens | place: China:Chongqing | collected 2014-12-03... | reverse complement strand
CCTGCTTCGTAGGCATATCCGCCGGACGCCCCGGCAGGTTCAGCTTGCCGACGCCCATGGCAATAGCGCCGGAGGAAACTAAAATCACCTCATGGCCCGCGTTTTTCAGATCGCTTAAAACCTTGCACAGCCGCTCCATCCGCTGAATGTTCTGCCGCCCCGTGGGGTGGGCCAGCGTGGAGGTGCCGACCTTGACTACGATTCGCATTGCATTTTCCTCTTTTCGTATTTGGCGCGGCTCAGTGTCCGCCGCCGCGCAGCATCTCCAGCGCGTGGCCCAGCGTGTCCAGCACCGCCGCTAAATTTTCCCTTGCTGCCTTTTCCGACCCCGGCAGATTGATGATGAGGCAGCTCCCCCGCGTCCCCGCCGCGGCCCGGGACAGCATGGCCCGGGGCGTGATGGCAAGGCTTGCATACAGCATGGTCTGCGGGATGGCCGGAATTTCCCGGTGCACCACCGCCCGGGTGGCCTCCGGGGTCACATCCCGGGGCGAAAGGCCGGTGCCGCCGGTGGTAAGCACCAAATCGCATCCCAGCTCATCGGCGCAGCGGCACAGCTCCCGGCTGATGGTCAGCTTATCGTCCGGCACAACAGCCGGGTGGAGAACCCGATCCCCGGCCCTCTCCAGCATGGCCCGCACCGCAGGGCCGCTGGTGTCCGTCCGTGTCCCGGCGCTGCACCCGTCGCTGACGGTGATAACTGCCGCCTGTTATTCCATTCCGGCACCTCCCTTTTTGATTTGGTTTGATTTTATACCCCGGACATTCATCCGTCAAGGGCAGAAAAATCCCCCGGACGCCAAAAGCGCCGGGGGATTTGATTGCCTTTTCGGGAATTATGCCATGGCCTTGGCAGATTCCTCCAGCTTGGCAATTAGCTCCTTGTACTTAGTGACCTTCTCCCGCTCCGCGTTTACCACGTTTTCGGGGGCGTGAGCCACGAACTTCTCATTGGAGAGCTTGCCCTCGGTGATACGCAGGCCGTTTTTCGCCTTTTCAAGCTCCTTGGCAATGCGCTCCCGCTCCGCCGCAAGGTCCACCAGCTCACTGAGGGGCAGATAGGCCGTGGCATCGTGTGTGACGATGCTGACAAGGCCGGTCACATCCGCCGGAGCGGTCTCCGGGAAGGTGACGTTGCTGGCGTAGGCCAGACGCTGGATGAAGTGCAGGCCCTGCCGGTAAGGCTCCGGCTGAGCGGTGACAATCAGCATTTCCGCCTTCTTGGAGGGGGGCACGTTCATCTCGGCCCGGCGGCCCCGGATGGCCCGGATCAGGTCCATGACGGCCTCCATGGCGTTCTCCTCCGCCGGGAAGTCCAGCGCCTCCGTGTACTCAGGCCACTGGGCGGTCATCAGAATGTCCTCAGCGCCGCCGCACTTGGGCAGGGCCTGATAGATTTCCTCGGTGATGAATGGCATGAAGGGATGCAGCAGCTTCAGCAGCGTCACCAGAACGTAGCAGAGCACGTTCTGGGCGGTCAACTTGGCGTCCTCGTCCGTGCCGTTCAGCCGGGTCTTGGTCAGCTCGATATACCAGTCGCAGTACGTGTCCCAAATGAAGTCATAGACCTTAGCGGAGGCCACACCGATCTCGAAGCTGTCCAGATTCTCGGTGACTTCCTTCACCAGCCGGTTCAGCTTGCTGAGGACCCACTTGTCCTCCCGCTCCAGCTTGTCGGCAGCGGGCAGCTCATAACGGTCGATGGTGAGGTTCATCATCACGAAGCGGCTGGCGTTCCAGATCTTATTGGCGAAGTTCCGCATGGCCTCGCACTTTTCGGTGTAGAACCGGGTATCGTTGCCGGGGGAGTTGCCGGTGATGAGGTTGAAGCGCAGCGCGTCCGCGCCGTACTTTTCCGCCATTTCCAGGGGGTCGATGCCGTTGCCCAGAGACTTGGACATCTTGCGGCCCTTATCATCCCGCACCAGGCCATGGATCAAAACGGTGTGGAAGGGGATCTTCTTCATCTGCTCGCAGCCGGAGAAGATCATTCGGGCCACCCAGAAGAAAATGATGTCATAGCCGGTGACCATGACGCTGGTGGGATACCAGTAGTTCAGGTCGGCGGTCTGCTCCGGCCAGCCCAACGTGGAGAAGGGCCACAGGGCGGAGGAGAACCAGGTGTCCAGCACATCCTCCTCCCGGGTCAGGTGGGTGCTGCCGCACTTTTCGCAGACGGTGGGATTCTCCCGCTTCACGTTGATGTGGCCGCAGTCATCGCAGGTCCACGCAGGGATCTGATGACCCCACCAGAGCTGACGGGAAATGCACCAGTCATGGCAGTTTTCCATCCAGTTGGTATAGGTCTTGGAGAAGCGCTCGGGGACAAATTTCACTTCGCCCTCGTTCACCACCCGCAGGGCCTCCTTGGCCAGAGGCTCCATCTTCACGAACCACTGGGCAGAGATCAGGGGCTCCACGTCATTGTGGCAGCGGTAGCAGGTGCCGACATTGTGGTTGTAAGGCTCCACCTTCACCAGATAGCCCTGCTCCTCCAGATCCTTCACGATGGCCTTGCGGCACTCGTAGCGGTCCATGCCGTTGTAGGGGCCGCCGTTCTCGTTGATGTGACCGTCATCGGCAATGACCCGGATGACCTCCAGGTTGTGGCGCAGGCCCACCTCAAAGTCGTTGGGGTCGTGGGCGGGGGTCATCTTTACCGCGCCGGTGCCGAAGCCGATCTCGCAGTATTCGTCGCCCACGATGGGGATCTCACGATTCATGATGGGCAGGATGCACTTCTTGCCGATCAGGTGCTTGAAGTTCTCGTCCTCGGGGTTCACGGCCACGCCGGTATCGCCCATCATGGTCTCGGGACGGGTGGTAGCGACTACAATATCACCGGAGCCGTCCGCCAGAGGATAGCGGATATACCACAGGTGGCCGGGCTTATCCACATACTCCACCTCGGCGTCAGACAGGGCGGTAACGCAGTGGGGGCACCAGTTGATGATGCGGCTGCCCTTGTAGATGAGGCCCTTGTCATACAGTTCGCAGAAGGTCTCCCGGACGGCCTTGGAGCAGCCCTCGTCCATGGTGAAGCGGGCGCGGCTCCAGTCGCAGGAAACGCCCATCTTCTTCTGCTGCTGGACGATGCGGTTGCCGTATTCCTCCTTCCACTTCCACACACGCTCCAAAAACTTCTCCCGGCCCAGGTCATAGCGGGTCTTGCCCTCCTTGACACGCAGCTCTTCCTCCACCTTGATCTGGGTGGCGATGCCGGCGTGGTCGGTGCCGGGGACCCAGAGGGCGGCGTAGCCCTGCATCCGCTTGAAGCGGGTCAGGATGTCCTGCAGGGTGCAGTCCAGCGCGTGACCCATGTGGAGCTGGCCGGTGACGTTGGGGGGCGGCATGACGATGGAGAAAGGCTTCTTCTTGGAGTCCTCCACGCCCTTGAAGCAGTCATGATCCTCCCACATCTGATAGATGCGGGACTCCACCTGCTGGGGCTCATACACCTTCGGCAGTTCTTTGTTCATTGAAACTCTCCTTTATTTCACGGTCTTACCAGATTTTGAAAACAAAACGCCCTGAGCCATAAGGCTCAGGGCGAACAAAAGTCCGTGGTACCACCTGGATTCCACGCAAAGTGCGTGACACTTACCGTCTGTAACGGGACACCCGTCCGGCTTACTGGATTTCAGCACGACCGCTCCGCGGTGACTTCACTGACCGTCCGGTAGGGCTTGCACCGTCCGCCCTCTCTCTTGACCGTTAAAATCAGCTACTGCTCCGCTTCTCAGCGTTTGAACGGAATTCATTATACGATAGCTTTTGTGCTTTGTCAACCTAAGAAAGCCGCAGAATTTCCTTTTTCAGCCGTTGGATGATGCGCTTTTCCAGCCGGGAGATGTAGCTTTGAGAAATCCCCAGCCGGTCGGCCACCTCCTTCTGGGTCTGCTCCTTTCCTCCGCCCAAGCCGAACCGCAGAGTGATGATCTCCCGCTCCCGTGGTGAAAGGGTATCCAGCGCCGACGCCAGCAGGCACAGGTCCACATCGTCCTCCAGAGGCCGCATGACCACATCCGCCTCGGTACCCAGCACGTCGGAGAGCAGCAGTTCGTTGCCGTCATAGTCCGTGTTCAGCGGCTCGTCGAAGGAGACCTCCACCCGCCGTCCCGCGTTTTTCCGCAGAAACATCAATATTTCGTTTTCGATGCACCGGGAGGCGTAGGTTGCCAGCTTGATGTTCTTATCCGTCCGATAGGTGCCCACGGCCTTGATGAGACCGATCGTGCCGATGGAAATGAGATCCTCGATGTTGATGCCCGTATTCTCGAACCGGCGGGCGATGTACACCACCAAACGCAGGTTATGCTCGATCAGCTCCTGTCGGGCTGCCTCCTCTCCCAATCGGTTCAGCAGCTCCGTCTCTCGCTCCCGGCTCAGCGGCGGTGGAAGCGTATCGCTGCCGCCGATATAATGCAGCTCCGGCTCCCGGCACAATCCCAGACGGCACAGCAGCCGCCGCAGCCATTCTCTCATGATTCCTTCTCCCTTCCCCGCCCCATAAAGCGGTATATCCGCCCCCCAGCTCCGTATCCGTCAGGGCGATCCGCAAATTTGGATAACGAACGCCGCCGATCTCCGTCCAATCGCTGCTCACGCTGACCAGCAGCCCGCCTCCCGCCGCCGTCCGCATCGGCAAAAGCTGGGGACGCAGCTTTGGAAAGCGCTGGCGCAGCAAAGGCAATGCCTCTGACGGCGGACGGTGCTGAATGGCCGCCGCAAGCTGCGGAAACCGGGACAGCTCCGCCGTCAGCACCGGTTCCCCGGCGGTGTCCCGCAGGCTGTTGCCCGTGTCCAGCAATGCGGTGAGGGCCACCGTTTGCCCCAGCAGGCACACCGTCACCGGCAGACACTCCCCCCGGATACCGTGGGCGGCCGCCGCCCGAAAGATCACCGTCAGCAGCAGGTAGACCCCTGACGCAGAAAGCAGCAGGGTTTTCCCGTTGACATTCGTATAGAAAATTCCCCGGGCGTTGGGAATGTGCTGCCCCGCCAACAGTCCGAGGGCCAGAACCGTCCCCGCCAAGGCGCAGGCGATGGCGACGGTCAGCAGCGTCAGCCGGAGAAAATGGGTCTCCCGGCCAAAGGCGATGAGGGCCAGCAGCAGCCCCACGCCTGCCTTTACCAGCGTTTCCGTGAGAAAGCCCCCGCCGGGAAGGAACACCGCCGCAGCATACAGCCCGCCCAGCACTCCGCAGAGGAGGTAGCGCCGGCGGCGCAGAGGGATCCCCGCCAGCCGTGCCGTAGAGAGAAACAACAGGTAGTCCAGCAGGGCGTTGAACAGAAACACACTGTCCAGATACACCACCGTCATACGCTCTCCCCCCTCTCACAAGGAGATTATAAGCCGGGCCGTTCCGAAAAAAGGTCGAAAGAAAGCCCGGCGGACAGCTTTCTTGTCCGCCGGGCAAACGAGGCGCTTTATACCATCAGCAGCGCGCTGATACCGGTAGCCGCCAAACCAAAGACCAATACGCCCACCAGAATCAGGGCAATGATACGGGTCCGCTTCGGAGTCATTTCGGGGTTCCTCCTTTAACTTCCCCGCTGGCGGGGAGAATTTTTTTGATGCTCTTTTCTACCTTGGACCGGGGCAGCATCAGCTCATGACCGCAGCCAAGGCACTTCAGCTTGATGTCCATGCCCACCCGGGTGATCTCCCATTGCTTGGAGCCGCAGGGGTGGGTCTTTTTCAATTCTACAACGTCTTTTATATGCAGATCCATAAAAGGGCCTCCTGTCACCGCTGCGGCGAAGCCGCATAAGGTGGAATATCAAAGAAAAGGATGTGATCCGTATGCCGGAAAACAGAGGTTACTTACCGGAAGGGCTGTCCGCCCCGCCGCTATACACGCTGGAAATGCTGCGCCGCGCCGTGAGTGACGGCACCGTACTGGAGGGGACCGTCCAGCGGTGCGATGGGGACCTGAACCTGTACTTACAGCTTGGGAGCACTTTCGCGAAAATTCCCAGAGAGGAAGTCACCGCTCCGTGGATCAGCGGTGCAGACCGGGAGATCGCCGTTTTATCACGGGTCGGAAAGCAGGTCTGTTTTACGGTGGAATCCCTCTCCGCCGACGCGAAAGGCGCGCCGACAGCCCTGCTCTCCCGCCGGAAGGTCCAGGAACAGGCTATGGAGGAAATGCGCCACGGTCTGAAGCCGGGAGCCGTGGTGGTGGGAAAGGTGGTGCGCATGGAGCCCTTCGGGGCCTTCGTGGACATTGGCCGGGGCATCGTGGCTCTGCTGCCCACGGAATACATCTCCGCCGCCCGCATCCGCCATCCCAACGAGCGGTTCCGGGTGGGGCAGAAAATTCTGGCGGTGGTCAAGGTCTTTGACCGGGAAAACCGGCGGATCACCCTGACCCACAAGGAGCTGTTAGGCACCTGGCTGGAAAACGCCAGCCGCTTTTCCGAGGGGGACACGGTGCGGGGCACTGTCCGGGGTGTTATGGACTATGGCTGCTTTGTGGAACTGGCCCCCAACCTCTCCGGCCTCACCGACCAGCGGGAGGATCTGCGGGAGGGGGACGGGGTCTCCGTCACCATCCGCTCCATCCGCCCGGAGCGCATGAAGATCAAATTACAGGTCATTGAAGTGCTGCCGCCCACGGAGCCGCCGGAAACGCTGCCCTACTGGATCACCGATGGGGTACTGGATCGCTGGGTTTACTCCCCCGCCAACTGTGAGCGGTCCCCGGTGGTCACGGAATTCACTGAGATTCCTTGATCTTCTCCCAGTAGCTTTTCGCGGCCTGCTCGGTCTTGTTGTCGCCGTAGTGATAATAGCGGGCGTTTTTGATGGCGTCCGGCAAATACTGCTGGCGAACCCAGTGGTGGCCGTAGTTATGGGGGTACTTATAGCCCTGTTCCCGCTCCAATCCTGCGGAGTCGGCGTGGACGTTCTGCAATTCCCTTGGCACATCGCCGCCCCGGCCCGCCTTCACATCCGCCCACGCGGACATGATACCGGTGCAGACGCTGTTGGACTTGGGGGCCGTGGCAAGCAGGATGGCGGCCTGTGCCAAGGGGAGCTGCGCCTCCGGCAGGCCAAGCTGCATGGCGGTATCCACGCAGGACTTTACAATGGTGATGGCCTGAGGATAGGCGAGACCCACATCCTCACTGGCGGCGCACAGCAACCGGCGGCAGGGGGTGATGAGATCCCCGGCCTCCAGAAAGCGGGCCAGATAGTGCAGCGCCGCGTCCGGGTCGCTGCCCCTGATGGACTTGTGGAGAGCGGAGGCGGCGTCATACATGGCGTCGCCGCCCCGGTCGTACCGCATGGCGCTGCGCTGGGACAACGCCTTGGCATCCGCCTCCGTCAGCAGCAGCGTTCCGTCTTTGGGGATCGCCGCCTCGCAGAGCAGCTCCACGGCGTTGATGGACTTCCGCACATCGCCGCCGCAGCCCTGAGCCACCAGCGCCGGGACCTCCGGCTCCCACGTCAGGGGCAGGGGCGTCCGGGTCTTCATGACCTCCAAGGCCCGAAGCACTGCCGGGCGGATCTCCTCCGCCGGGACGGATTTGAACTCAAATACGCTGCTGCGGGAAAGCAGCGCGTTGTACACATAGAAAAAAGGATTTTCCGTGGTGGAAGCGATGAGGGTCAGGGATCCGTTCTCCATAAATTCCAGCAGGCTTTGCTGCTGCTTTTTGTTGAAATACTGGATCTCATCCAGATACAGCAGGATGCTGCCGGGGGCCAGCAGCGTCCCCACATCCGCAATGATGTCCTTCACGTCCTGCAAGGACGCCGTGGTGGCGTTCAGACGGTACAATGTCTTGTGGGTCTTTTCCGCGATGATGTTGGCCACGGTGGTCTTGCCGGTGCCGGAGGGACCGTAGAACACCATGTTGGCGTCGGTCCCGGCGTCGATCAGGCGGCGCAGAACACCGCCGGGCGCCAGCAAATGCCGCTGACCCACAACTTCATCCAGAGTTTTCGGACGGATCTCGTCCGCTAAGGGCCGGTGCATGGCGTCCCTCCCTTCTGTCAAATGCTGAAATTGTATTATAGCATAACTGCCCGGAAAATGCTATGATTTTTTCTCTTTCATTTCCACAGAATCCGTGATAAAATAACACCATTCTTGTACATAGGAGGTGCGCCATGCGGTACAAGGCGTCCACCCTGCGCGTCATCGAAAAATTGAAGGAGCTGTACCCGGAGGGGCTGTGTTCTCTGCAATATGAGAAAGATTATGAGCTGCTTTTCGCCGTGCGGCTGTCCGCCCAGTGCACCGACGCCCGGGTGAATCTGGTGACCCCGGCGCTGTTCGCCCGGTTTCCTACACTGGAAGCCTTCGCCGCGGCGATGCGCGCGTGTAAGCCTGACTGTATCCTGCTGGGCGAAACATGGGGCGACGCCGGGCGGCTCGTAAGCGCGAACCGGCTCGACAGCGCGATGAATTATCTCTTCCGCGACGCGGCGGCCGCGTGGCTGGCGAAGGACGCGCTTTCCGCGTCGGAATTCGGCTGCCGCCTCAACCGGGCGCTGGCCCTGTACCCCAATGAAACAAATCTGCGGATGTACAATCTGCTGGACAGCCACGACACGGCGCGTTTCCTCTATGAAGCGGGCGGCGACAAGGCAAGGCTGCGGCTGGCCGCAGCGCTGCAAATGACGTTCCCCGGCTCCCCGGCGATCTTCTACGGCGACGAGGTCGGCCTGAGCGGCCCGAACGACCCCGGCTGCCGCATGGCGATGCAGTGGGATGAGGAACAGCAGGACACGTGGCTGCTGCGCTGGTACCGGCGGCTCATCCAGCTGCGGCTCGCATCCGATTCTCTGACAGGCGGCGATTTCCATACCGTACTGGCCGACGACGCGGCGAACGTATACGCCTTTTCGCGCACCGTGCCCGGCGAGCAGACGCTCGTCGTCCTGCACGCAGGAACGGCACACTGGCACGGGCAGCTCCCGATCCCGGACTGGGCACGGGAATTTGCCGCATGGACGCTCTGCTGCCAGACGGGCGGCATGACAGAGGATGACCCGTTCCACCCCACAATCCTGACGGACGATCCGGGACGTTTTGAAGCGGAGCTTCCCGCAAGATCCGTTAAGATAATCCGATTCATCAACAAAAAATTAAAGGAGAAGGTGCAATCATGAAACAGACAAGTATCAAAAAAATGCTGGCGCTCTTCCTGATCGCAGCAGTGATGTTAGCGGCATTCACTGCATGCGCCGAAAAAGCGCCAGACACTGCCCAATCCCAGCAGCCCGCAAGCGACGCGGCCGTTCCCGCCGATGACAAGGCGGCAGAAACGTCCACAGCCACGCCCGAAGAACCCGTTACGATCAACTTCTGGCATCACTACAGCGCGCAGTCCGCAGAGAATGAGACTCTGATGAATGTGCTGATCCCCAAATTCGAGGAAGAAAACCCCGGCTATAAGGTCAACGCCGTCTCGCACGAGTGGGCCGACCTGCACGACAAGATCCTTGTCAGCGCAAGCTCGAACACCCTGCCCGATGTGGCGCGTCTGGACATCGCGTGGGTCCCGGAGTTCCAGAAAATGAACATCCTTGTCCCGCTGGATCAGCAGATAGGTGATTTTAATGATGTGGCAGGCCAGCTTCTTCCCAGCGCCATGAGCACCGCCGTGGTCAAGGGCAGCTATTACGCGCTGGCACTCAACACGAACACGAAGATCCTGTTCTACAACGCCGACGCGCTCGCGGAGGCCGGGATCGAAGTGCCCAAGACGATGGATGAGATGTTCGCCGCGATCCACGCCCTGTCCGGTACGAATGCAAACGGCCAGCAGGTCTGGGGTCTGAACGAGCCCGCGCTTGCAGGCTGGAACGTCCTGCCCTATATCTGGAGCAACGGCGGCAACATCACGGACGACGCCTGCACCACGGCCACAGGCTATGTCAACAGCCCCGAGACGGTCGCAGCCGTGCAGAAGCTGGTCGACCTGTATGCGAACGGCGAATTCACCGGCTTTAACAGCGGCGATATCCCCATGACCGACGGCTTTGGCACCGGCCGGTACATGATGCTGCTCGAAGGCCCGTGGAAGACCGCGGAGCTGGCCGGCGCATATCCCGACTTCAACTACGGCACGAGTGAGGTTCCCGCTGGTTCCGCCGGTTCGATCTCCGTGCTGGGCGGCGAAGACATCGCCATGTTCAACACCGCCAACAAAGAAGGCGCGTGGAAGTTCATGAAGTTCATGACCAGCGAATACGCGCAGGAGGAGATGGCCAAGTGCGGACAGATCCCCGTCAACATGACGGCGCTGGACAGCCAGACCGTAAAGGATGCATCGTTTGCGCCGTTCCTGGAGGCCATCACGACGGCAAAGGCCCGTCCGACCGTTGCTTCGTGGTCCGAGATCGACAACGCGCTGACCGTTGCCATGACCGACATGATCGTCAACGGCGCAGACGTGCAGCAGACGCTCGACCAGCTGGCTGTGACGATCGACGGATTGCTTGCCGAATAAACACAGTATATCAGACAGACGAACCAAACGCAACTTTTTTCAAAGCAGGCTTCGGCCTGCTTTGAAAATCTGGCAAATCGGAGGCAGCTGTACGGCTGCTTGAAAGGATCTGCTCTATGGAACTGAAATCAAAACGCGACCGTCTTCAGGTCGGCCTTCTGCTGCTTCCGGGGCTTCTGGTCTTCGCATTGTTCACGATCTACCCCATCGTCAAGCTCCTGTACATGAGCTTTCTGCAATGGGATCTCGGCTCGATGCTGCACCAGAAGTTCATCGGGCTGCAAAACTATATCGACGTGCTCTCCGACGAGACGTTCCGGATTGCATTTGCAAATACGCTGCTCTACACGCTCGTGACTGTGCCGGGTCAGATGATCCTGGGGCTTTTGGCCGCAGTGCTCATCAACGCCATTCCGCGCTTCCGCGTCACGTTCCGCGTGATCTATTA
>ENA-UEQO01003931-UEQO01003931.1-human-gut-metagenome-genome-assembly--contig:-NODE-3931-length-10927-cov-6.409124_pt1 | contig 10927 bp, 6 predicted proteins | sample MGYA00242938_ERZ507940 | MGnify/ENA primary metagenome ERZ507940 (study PRJEB26167, sample SAMN06115517) | human gut metagenome | host: Homo sapiens | place: China:Chongqing | collected 2014-12-03... | reverse complement strand
GTTACAACCTAAAAAACAGAGAGATAGAATATCTTTACTCCATCCGGGAAACGGCTCGAAAAAAATCCAGGTTATTATTTAGAACGCATAACCACAAGCACCGGATTGGAATCGACCGTTATAAACGGAAATCTCTCCTGCAACACCTGCAAGGATAAAATAAACCCAACATTCAAGACACCGACCATCACACCGCTATTACCATATTGAGGCATTGTATAAACATCTATATCTTCTATTAAATCATCCTGTTTCCGGACACAGTCCAATTTTTGATTCACCTTATCGTAAAACACCATAACCCGTTTCCGCATATCGGTAACGGTAAGCATCAATAACCCGTCCGTTTCCATATAATTATTCTTGGTATAACATACCCCGGCATATTTTTCCGACCTTTCTGCTTTTTCCCCATTTTTAAGCTCTTCGGATATTTTTCGGTCTATATCCAATTTATAAGGAATGGTTATAGAATCTTCGGTAATATGGTAAATACGGTCCTGATCTTCTCCCCCCATCAAACTGACCACATTGTCGTTAATCCGGCGTAAATATTTTGGATAAATCCCTCCATACCGGAAATTTTCGTTGATACTCACCAATTGTTCTTTAAAATTTCCTTGCCGATCTACTCTCCAAAGCCCCCTTCTGTTTCCTTTCATATAATCGGGCGTATAAAAAATATACTCTCCATTGGAAAAAACGGCAAAATCCCGAATGACATCCTGCACAGCGAACTTTCTTAAAAAAGTTCCGCAACAATCGTAAATCGAAATCTGCCGCAAACCATCGTCATAAATATGTATATCTCCATTGGAAGGATTTACGTCGAAAGCACCGATACTTACATATTCACCGGAAGCCCGACCTTGCCTGCAAAACACATGAACAATATTTCCACGCTCATCGACAGCGATAATAGAGCCTTGTCCTAAATCCAAAATATAAAAATGTCCCTTAAAATAACGTATATCTGCAATATTGACGACAAGAACATTACTATCCGAAACAATAGGAATAAAAGAAACAGAGTCTATATAATCCGATAATCTGACCGGAGAAACAGTTTCCCCGTCCAAATACGCCTGAATCACTTTAGTGTTTATATCTTCCTTTAATTCCTGCTTTCCTTTACATGAAAAAAGAAAAACAACTGACAGAATGAATATGATCTTATTCATATTTTTCAATGATTATACCGACTTTAGGCAAAACAAACATATCCCTAAATTCAATAAATATTATTTATATACAAATATATATAATTTTAAGAAAATCGATAAGATCCGGACAAAAACATTCTCCTATACCGATAAAGAAGACAACCACAGATAAAGAAAATCCCCCCCTTACTGCGGATCGACATCGCAGAAAATACGCACGCTGCCATACGATTTTTCCTGCCGCAGCAAAGCGAATTTCTCTTTCAGCAAAGCTTTGATCCGGGCGAAAGAAGCCCGGTGTTCGATTTTAAGGATAAATTGCAGCCGGTATTGCTCGCCAATGCGGGACACTTCCGGCACGGCAGGCCCGAATACCCGGTTGGCCAGCACTTCGCGCAACTGCCCGGCAAGCCGGTTTGCCGCGTTCCGCAACACAATCTGGTCTTTGTGGCGGAGTTCGATACGAATCAGGCGACTGAACGGAGGATAAGCGAAGAATTTACGTTCTTCCGCTAGCTGGGTAAAAAAGGAGGGATAATCACCCCCGGTAAGCATATCGTAAACCCGGTTTTTGAGATCGCCCGCCTGAATCACCACCTTGCCGCGTTCGCCTTTGCGCCCGCTACGCCCGCTGACCTGCAACAACATACAATAGGCACGTTCTTCCGCCCGGAAATCGGGGAAATTAATCATGCTGTCGGCATCCATCACCCCGACCAGCTTCACATTCTCAAAATCCAGTCCCTTCGTTACCATTTGCGTACCGATCAGAATATCCGTTTTTCCCTGCTCGAAATCGTCGATCACTGTCCGGAAACGTGCCTTGCTGCTCATCACGTCAATATCCATACGGGATACCCGTTTATCCGGAAAGAGTTGTGCCACTTCTTCTTCGATCCGCTCCGTCCCCGGCGTACGTTCCCGGTAATGCCCCGTTCCGCAATGGCCGCACACCTCTCCCAATCGCGACAAACTGCCGCAGTAGCGGCAACTCAGCACATTGCGTTGCTTGTAATAAGTCAGGCTAACGTCACAATGCCTGCAACGGGGAATGTCGCCGCAAGTGTCGCATTGCACATAGGTGGAATATCCCCGGCGGTTCTGGAACAGGATCACCTGCTTGCCTTCGTCGAACACCCGCTTCATTTCCCGCAGCAGCAAAGGAGTGAAGCTCCCCTTCATTTGTTTTTTACGCCGGGCTTCCGCCGCATCCGCCAGCAGGATTTCGGGCATTTGTATATCCCCGAAACGGCTGTTCAGGCAGGTAAAGCCATATTTTCCCATACGGGCATTGTAATAAGTTTCGAACGAAGGCGTAGCGGAACCTAACAAAACTTTCGCCCCGCAAGTGGTAGCAAGCATAATGGCGGCATCCCGCCCGTTATACCGGGGAGCAGGCTCCTTTTGCTTATAAGAAGCGTCGTGTTCTTCGTCGATAATCACCAACCCTAAACGAGTAAAGGGAAGGAAGACGGAAGACCTCACGCCCAGTATCACGGGATAAGGCCGGTCACTGCATTGCCGCCGCCAGATTTCTGCCCGTACCCGGTCGGACATGCCGGAATGGTAAATACCGACCGTATTGCCGAACACCCGTTGCAACCGCTTCACGATCTGGACGGTGAGGGCGATTTCAGGCAGCATATACAACACTTGTTTCCCCTCGGCAATAAATTTTTGTATTAAATGAATATATACTTCGGTTTTACCGGAAGAAGTCACTCCCTGCAACAATACGCAGTCCTTCGAATGGAATGCCGTGCAGATCTCCCCGAAAGCCTTTTCCTGCTTTTCCGACAAGGGATTCCCAGGTTGCCCTCTTCCTTCATCCACCCGGAAACGGTTCACCGTCCGTTGTTCTACGGCCAATATACGGCGGTCGCATAACCCTTTCAGGGCAACGGAATTTCCCACATTTTTGGTAAAAGCGGATTTCTCCATTTCGCGTTCCCCGGTTTCTATCCAGCGGCATAATGCTGCATACTGCACCTTGGCACGTTTTAGCCCGTCGAGCAGTTCGCCCAGCTCTGTTTCGGAAAAATCCCTCGCCCATTTCACCACCCGTTCCGTTCGTTCGCGGAACATTTCGTCCACGGTTTCCTTTACCTGAATATACCCTTTTTGAAGCAACGACTTCACCACCGCCACCCCGTTACGGATTTTCAGGCATTTTTCCACCTCCTTTAAAGATACGTATTCGCCGATGTGAAGAAAATTCAGCAAAGCCATTTCATTGGCAGACAGTTCATGTTCGTCCACTTCCAGCGCAGTACGGGCGACAGACGTAAAACTTTCCAGCCGGAACATCACGGGCAGGGCGGCTTTCAGCACCTCACCCGGAGCAGCCATATAATATTCGCCGATCCATTGCAGGAAACGCAGATGCCCTTCCGGCAATTTCACCTGCTCCTCGGCTATCCCCTCGACAGGCCTGATCTCGTAACCTTCCGGCTTCCGGTCGTGAATCCGGCAAACCACCCCCGTATATTTTTTATTTCCGGCAAACGCCACCAGCACCAGAGTTCCCACCCCGACCTCATCCTCCAGCGCAGGGGACAGGGAATAGGTGTAAACCCCGTCCACAGCCAAAGGCACTATAATATCGGCATATTTCATCATTCTTCCCTTCCAGCTGAAAAATACCGGGCAGGGAAATCGCAAAATCCCCGCCCGGCTTTTCTTCCTTTACAAATCTTATTTCACCGGCTCTATCCGGAATTTATACGAATAATCTTTATTCTTTTCAATCAGGTAATGAGGACGCTGGCGCGGGCCGCAACTGGCATTCCCCAATCCGCGCTGAATGCAATCGAGATTCAGGATCACCTCCGCCCGGCGCACCCGGTTGAGATCATGGCCATAAACCGTCATCCACAGGTCGACATCCGTAAAATGCAAAGCGGTAAAGTTCAGGTGATCTTTAGAAGTGATTTTCAAACCGAAATTCGCCTTATTCGTCAGCTTTACCCAACGTATATCGTCGCGGTTACCCATCGACTGCGAACGGACATAAGCTTCCTCCATTCCCGTCACCGTATTTTTATAAATACCGAAATAAGCGGCATTTTTCCTGTCCCAATAATTTTCCTGCGGGCCACGGCCATACCATTCCACCTGTTCCAACGCCGGATTCAGCGAAGCCTGCAAAGACAAGCGCGGCAAATTAAAATGATCGTCCGCTTTAAAGGTGGCATCCACATCAATCGTCCCATCGGCATACAACCGATAGTCCACCTGATAAGGAACCGTCACATTCCCCACCTTGGCTAAAAGCCGGGTAGCGACCTTTCCTTCTTTCTTGTCGGGCGAAAGTTCGGCAGCGAAAGAAATACATTTCAATTCTAACAGCCTTACACCCATCCGGTCGTTATCGATCGCACGGAAACCGTTGAACGCAAAACCATTATAACGATAAAACATTTCTTCGCCCATATAGCGCAAGGAGATCAGCAAACCGGATTCTTTATTGAAAGTAGCGGAAAACCCGGTTGCAGTAAACTGAACCTGATCGTTCTGTTCGGTCATTTTCAACTCCGGCAGCGCTTTCGTATCGACGGGAGCGACTTCCCGGAAAGACTGCACGGCAAACTGCTCGTCTGCCATAACATGCCCGGCATTCGCCCAGATTTCCGGTTGTTTCAGCACCGCCGACACTGTCACGAAATATTCGGCTCCCGGCTGAATATCCGCCGCATAAGGCAAAGTAACCTGCACTTTGGAATCAGGGGCGGCATCCGGCATATCCATTTTTCCGGAGCGCACCACTTTCCCGTCTTTCAACAATTCCCATCTCAATCCGAAATGATTCAGATCGAGGAAATCGTAATGATTCTCGATCGTGATCTTGCCGGCTTTCAGATCGTCCGGTTTAAATTTAATATATTGATATACCTTCTTCACCTCCAGCAGCTTCGGAGTAACCTGACGGTCGGGGGTAACGATACCGTTACAACAGAAATTGAAATCGTTGGGCGAATCCCCGAAACCGCCGCCGAAATAATAACGTCCGGGCAATTCCCCGAATTTATTGATTCCCTGATCTACCCAGTCCCAGATACAACCGCCGATCATACGCTGCGACTTATTTTCGATATAATCCCAATACTCGTCCAGATTACCGATAGCATTTCCCATGGCATGGGCATACTCACACAGGAAATAAGGCTTATCGCGGTCTTGCATGTCCTGGTCGCGCATACTTTCGATTGCGGGATACATCCGGGAATCCATATCGGCAATATTATTGTTTCCTTCGTAATGAACCGGACGGTCGTCCAGCTCTTTGGCAGCCTTATAAACGGCCTTGAAATTTTGTCCGCCTCCCGACTCGTTTCCCATCGACCAAAAAATCACCGAAGGATGGTTTTTATCCCGTTCCACCATACGCACCATCCGATCGACAAAAGCGTCTTCCCACGAAGGCATGTTGCTGATCGACATATTGCCGTGACATTCGATATCCGCCTCATCCATCACATACAGCCCGTAGTAATCGAACAGGGCATACATTTTAGCATCGTTCGGATAGTGGCTGGTGCGGATGGTATTCAGGTTGTTTTGCTTAAACAGCACAATATCCTTAATCATCATATCCACCGGAACGGCTTTCCCGTGGCGGGGATCAATGTCGTGGCGGTTCGCTCCTTTAAAAAACACCTGCTGATTATTGATATATACCCGGCGGTTTTTAATTTCGATCTTGCGGAAACCGAACTGTGCCTGGGCCACTTCGAGCGTTTTGCCATTAGCATCCTGCAATTCAAGGATCGCGGTATAAAGATTCGGGATTTCTGCCGACCATAATTCCGGACGGTTCACCGGAGCGGACAGTTTCACCGCCGTTTCGCCGTTTTTATCCATAGCCGCCACTTTCCCCTGCATCGTCGCCACCGGTTTTTCTGCGGCATCGAGCAAAGTCACTTTCAACACAGCTTCCCCACTCCGTTTTGAAGAATAATTATGAATATCGGCCACTACATTAAACGTAGCCTTCTCTAAATTATCCCCTTCGAAAGCAGAAGTCAGGTAAAAATCACGCAGGCGCAATTTCGGAGTAGCCACCAGATACACATCCCGGTGAATACCGCTCAAACGGAACATATCCTGATCTTCGAGATAACTACCGTCGCTCCAGCGATACACTTCGGCAGCCACCGTATTTTTACCCGGCTTCACATAAGCGGTAATGTTAAATTCCGCATCGTTGTTCGCGCCCTGGCTATATCCTACTTTCTTTCCATTTATCCAAAGATACATGGCACTGTAAACCCCGTCGAAGTGGATAAAAATCTCATCCCCTTTCCAATCGGCAGGAATGGTAAATTCCCGGCGGTAAGATCCCACGGGATTCGGCTCGATACCGCTCGTTTTTCCCCGGTAGCCCTGGATAAACGGAGGATTGTTCCGGTGAGGATAGGTAACATTGGTATAAATCGGAGTGCCGTAACCGTACATCTCCCAATTCGAAGGCACAGGAATTTCGTCCCATTGGCTGACATCGTAATTCGTTTTATAAAAATTTACCGGACGTTCCGAAGGTTGTTTCACCCAGTTGAATTTCCAGTTCCCGTTCAGCGACCGATAGCGGGACGATTGCGGAGCGATCCACTGTTTCCGGTAACTGGGATCGGCCTTTAATTCCCCGACACTGGAAAACGGCACAAAAGTAGCCCGTCCCGGCTCTTTATTGACGGCGAAAATTTTTTCATTCTCCCAATCGTTCGTACTGCTGGTTTTCAACAGCTCCACATTTACCTGAATATCCATTTTTTGGAGCGTAAAACGCTGACCGTCCTTAGCAGCGTCCGGCTGCAACTGGTAAAGCGGTTCCCCTACCGGGCCTGCATCGGGATAACCCAAATTCAATCCGCTGGCAAGCGACCGAAATGTATAGGTGTTCTCCCCCACTTTTGTCAGTTTCCATTGCTGGTTGCGGTTTCCCAGTTCCGCAGACCACTGGATTACCCGGGTCCCGTCCTTCTGTTGATTTCCGTTATCCAAAGCCTTTTCTCCCAGCGGATTGATAATCACATACGTATCCGCTTCCACCTTCACGAACATCCACGCCTGAGCTTCGCTCTTGGGATTGGAAGGAGCTAAAAAAATATTCGAATTATTATTGATACTTTGCTGATTATCCAATGCCAGTCCGTTCACGCTGACAATCTGATAAAAAGCTTTCGAATCGATTCCCTGTGCACGAACAGACGCCCCTGCCGCCCACACAAGAAGAAATAAAGAAAAAAGATAGGTCAGGAATTTTTTCATAAGTTTATTGTTTTCTTTTTAGTTATCAGGACAATTCTCCACACCAAACCCTTAACACGCCAAAGCAGGTACAGGAACCGCCGTTAAAATTTCACCCGGTAATTCAAGTTTTCAAACATAAGAAAAAAAACGGGAAAAGACAAAAAAAGACGGCACTGTATAGCAGCCCGTCTCTTTCTTTTTATCCGGCAATTCCGGACAAATTATCGTACTTTTTTCATCATACCGACAAAATACGCACCAATCCCAACAATTCCGGATTCAATCCTTTGGAATGTTTGATCGTCTTATTGAAAGGCACATGAACGATTTCTTTGTTCATAATCCCCACCATGATACTCATCTGGTCGTCCATCAAAGCATCTACGGCAGCGGCTCCCAACTGGGATGCCAATACCCGGTCGAACTGGGAAGGCGAACCGCCCCGCTGCATGTGTCCCAACACCGATACACGGATATCGTAGTCCGGATGAGACTGTCCCACCATTTCGGCAATCTTATAAGCACCGCCCGATTTTTCACCCTCGGCCACGATCACGATACCGCTCGATTTGGTGGGATCGTAATCCTTAGCGATAAAACGTTCCAGGTCGGTCAGGTCGGTTTCCACTTCCGGCACCAGCACAGCTTCCGCTCCGGTAGCGATAGCCGTTCTCAAAGCGATAAACCCGGCATCACGTCCCATCACTTCCACAAAGAAAAGACGGTTGTGAGCGCTGGCCGTATCCTTGATCTTATCCACAGCATCGACTGCCGTATTTACAGCCGTATCGTAACCGATAGTAGAGTCTGTCCCATACAGGTCGTTATCGATCGTTCCCGGAATCCCCACAACAGGCACATCATGCTCCTGAATCAACAATTTAGCCCCGGTAAATGAACCGTCACCACCGATCACCACCAAAGCGTCGATCTTATGCTCTGCCAATTGCTGAGCCGCTTTCGTACGTCCTTCCGGCGTACGGAATTCAACACTCCGGGCTGACTTCAGAATAGTTCCCCCGCGCTGGATAATATTACTCACGTCGTTCGACCGCAATCTTTTTATATCACCGTTAATCAATCCCTGGTAACCACCGTAAATCCCACAGGCTTCACAGCCATTGTAAATAGCAGTCCGCACCACTGCACGGATAGCGGCATTCATTCCCGGTGCATCACCTCCTGAGGTCAGGACTCCGATTCTTTTAATTTTTCCCATAATACGTAATAAATAAAATTTATTTCTATCTCTTTAAATTTTCTGTTTATAATCTGTTTCAGGTCTCATAACGACTTATTCAACCTTATTTCATTCACTTATTTCCAGTTTCCGGCGGATCTCTTCCATAATCCAGACAGGCGTGGACGTCGCCCCGCTAATCCCCACACTTTCCACTCCCTCCGTCATTTCCGGCTTTACATCTGCCGCACTATGCACAAAATAGGTCCGGGGATTTACTTCCCGGCACACGGCATACAACTGCTTGCCGTTAGAACTTTTCTCCCCGCTCACAAAGATAATCACATCATGCTGGCGGGCAAATTCTTTCAATTGCGGAATACGGTTCGCTACTTTTCGGCAAATCGTATCGTGCACCGTCACCAGCCCGCCTCCGGCTTTCCGCATCAGCTCGATGACATGCCGGAAACCTTCCAGGCTCTTGGTGGTCTGCGAAAACAGGATCACCGGACGGGAGAAATCCACCTGCCGAAGGTCGTCTTCATGCTCCACCACCAGCGCTTCGCCGTTCGTTTGTCCCACCAAACCGATCACCTCTGCATGCCCGCGTTTACCGTATATCACGATCTGCCCTCCGTTCTCCTTCACACTTTCGTAGGCCTTCCGTATCTTTTTTTGCAGGTTCAGCACCACGGGACACGAAGCATCGATCACCTCCACTCCGTTCGCCTTCGCCGTTTCATAAGAAGCAGGCGGCTCTCCGTGTGCCCGGAACAACACCCGGCAATGCGACAACTGCCCGAATTCCTCATGCTCGATCGTGCGCAACCCCATCGCCTCCAATCTTTCCACTTCCAAATTGTTGTGCACAATATCGCCGATACAATACAACTCCCCTTTCTCCAGCTCTTTTTCAGCCTTTTGAATAGCGTTCACCACGCCCGTGCAAAAACCCGAATTTTTATCGATCTCTACCCGCATCACGCTGCATTCAGCTTTTCTTTTATCTTTTCCACCATAAAACGCACTTCGTCGTCGATGGTCATCCGGCTATTGTCTATCAAAATAGCATCCGGCGTCCGTACCAACGGACTGGCTTCCCGGTGTTCGTCGATATAATCGCGCTGGCGCACATTCGCCTCCACTTCCTCATAACTCACCTGTGTGCCCTTTTCTATCAGTTCTTTATAACGGCGCTCCGCTCTCACCTGCGGGGAAGAGGTCAGAAAAAATTTAATGTCGGCATCCGGGAAAACAACACTTCCGATGTCACGCCCGTCCATAATAATCCGTCCGTTCCGTCCCATTTCACGCTGCTGTTCTACCAAAAAGCTCCGTACAAAATCGACCGCAGCAATCGGGCTGACGTAATTGGAAACTTCCATTTCCCGTATCTTCTTCTCTACATACTCCCCATTCAGGTAAGTTTCGTAACGCTGCAACTCACGATTATACCGGAAACCGATCTCGATTTCGGGCAAATGCTCCCGCAATGCTTCGCGGCAAACTTTGCCGTCCACAATCCATCCCCGCTCCAATGCAGCCAGCGTCACCGCCCGGTACATGGCCCCCGTATCGATATATGTAAACCCTAACTCTGCTGCAACGATCTTTGCCACAGTGCTTTTTCCGGTTGAAGAATACCCATCAACAGCAACCACAAATGCCTTTTCTTTTCCACTCATAGTATGGGCAAAGATATAATATTTTTCCATAAATTATGGGGTGTATCCGTTTCGATTCTGTTTAAAATTTGTTGCAATCGATAGAATCCCCCGCCAATCAAGCCCCCGGCCTGTCAAACTTTTTTCAGGAATGCGCAATTAAATCGATTGCCTACCTCCTCCTGCCATTTAAAATGCTCTGTATGATGCAAACTCCCCCGTCGGTTTACCACCGGAAAGTTGCACTGAATCCCCGTTTTTTTTATAAAACACAGGAAAAACAATCTATCAGAGTTAGCCGATGCTTATTCGCAAAATACAGTCATCGGATGACACATAATCCTTCTTTCTACTCTAAATCTATATTTTATATCCCGCAGGATTTTCCTCGATATTTACAATAAACGTAAAACAGCATCGTAAGATCGATACAACTTTCATAAAAAGGTAAAACCTGTCTTATACCTCTCTCAAAATAACAGTCAGACATTCGAAAAATAAGTTCGTTTTCCCAAAAGCAAAAAGCAACTATTAAACTATAAAATTTGATTTTAAATATCACGAACAATTCTATTAGGCTCAATTAAACGAAAAGATATATGCAGAAACAAAACACAAACAACATCTTATAGCCAACCAATACTTACATATATAAATTATTTTACAATTTT
>ENA-UEQO01003927-UEQO01003927.1-human-gut-metagenome-genome-assembly--contig:-NODE-3927-length-10933-cov-7.983604_pt1 | contig 10933 bp, 9 predicted proteins | sample MGYA00242938_ERZ507940 | MGnify/ENA primary metagenome ERZ507940 (study PRJEB26167, sample SAMN06115517) | human gut metagenome | host: Homo sapiens | place: China:Chongqing | collected 2014-12-03... | reverse complement strand
TGGCAACGCAGATGCCGTGCCGCAGCCGCCGGAGCGGTGCTTAAGCCGTAAGGCGGGAATTATGCGGTGTTGCCCTAAAGTAAAAAGGCTTCCCCCGCGGGGGAAGCTGCCGCTGCAGGCGACGGATGAGGGGCGAGCTTGCGGAGGCAGCCCGTACACGGGGAGACGCCGCAAGCTCGCCCCTCATCCGGCCTCGGGCGGGGCCTCGGCCACCTTCCCCCACGGGGGAAGGCACGTACATTTATACCTTTTGATACACCAAAAAACGGAACCCGATCTCTGTCGTCAGGCTTTCACATTCCGCAAGCCGGGCTGCGCCGTCGGCGGGGGTGTTCCAGTAATAGGGCGTCATGGCGAACAAGTCCTGCACACTCTGCCCTTCCAGCGTGATGACAGCGGTGGACTCAACGGCCTTCACAAACGCAAAGCCGTCGTATTCGGTCTGCCGGACCTCGTTTTCATACGGGCAGTCGTACAAAATCTCTTTCAGGCCGAACAGATGCCGCGCGGTGGGCACGGCGTAAACAAGATGCCCGCCCGGGCGCAGCATACGGGCAAACTCGGCCTCGGCCATGGGCGAGAAGATGTTCAAAAGCAGGTCGGCCCAGCCGTCGCGCACCGGCGCACAAAAGCTGCCGCCGACACAGAACGCCGCGTCGGGCACGAGCTTCGACGCCAGCCGCACGGCCTCCTTGGACAGGTCAAACGCCGCAATCTGAGGGCAGCCCAGCGCGTCATACAAATACTTATCGTAGCTGCCCTCGCCGCAGCCGGCGTCCACAATATGGTCGTGGGGCAGCGCGGCGCAAAGCGCGGCCAGCGTCGCCATCAGCGGGGCGTAGTGCCCTGCCGACAGGAACGCGCGGCGGGCGCGGACCATGGCCTTGCCGTCGCCGGGGTCGGCGGCGTGCTTCTTCTGCATCGGCAGCAAGTAGGCGTAGCCCTCTTTGGCAAGGTCAAAGCTGTGGGCTCTGGCACAGCGCAGGCTGCGCCCGGCCAGCAGCAGCGGCCCGCCGCATACGGGGCAGCGCAGGGCTGCCGCGGTGGCGGGGGTCATTCGGCAGCCTCGGCGGGCGTGACCGTCTCGGGGGTGTCCGCTGCGTCCGATGCCTCGGGCGGCAGCGGCACAGTCATACCGCCGTGGGCGGCGAGATAGTCCTCGAAATTTGCGAATTTCTGCTTTGGCGGGCGGCGGGAGATCAGATCGAGACCCGGCTGCTCCGGCGCGGTGCTGCGGGGGGTGCGGGCATTGCGGGGCGGGCGCGGTGCCTTGGGCTGGTCGCGCAGCGGCTGGCTGGGCACCTGCGGGGCCGGGCGGGCATTGCGGCGCGGCGGCTGGGGCGCATTCTGGGGTGCAGCCGGGCGCTGGGCCGGGGCATTCTGGCGCGGTGCCTGCTGGCTCTGCGGTTGGGCGGGTCTGCCCTGCCCGCGGCGGGGGTGGCTGCCATTGGCGCGGGGCGCATTCTCGCTGCGCGGTGCCTTGGGGGCTGCGGGCGCAGCGGCCTGCGGGGCCGGCTTACGCGGCTGTGCGGGGGCTTTCCCCTCACGCGCGGGCTGCTGCGCCTGCGGGGCGCTGCCATTGCCAGCAGGGCGACGGCGGCGGCGACGGTGCGGTGCACCGTTCGGGGTTTGTGCAGCTTTTTCCATAATTCACCTGAATCCTGTTATACGCCGATGACACGGCATTCATTGTAATATCGTTTTTCCTCGGCATGGCCCATGCTGAAGGTCTTGCGGGGCAGCACGCCGCCCAGCACAACGCCCTTGAACAGGTCAGCCTTCGCAAAGTCGGGCAGCAGAATGGCCGTGGCTGGTTTGGCCGGGTCGGAGGCCAGCGCCAGCGCCGTGCTTTCGCCGTGGATGTAGTCCACGGTCACGCCGGGATGGGCGGGCAGGAAGTCCGCCAGAAATGCCTCCACACTGCCGACGGTCAGCGGCGCGGGCGGGTTGGCCAGCGCGACGGCACTCTCGCCGTGGGCATCGGCCAGGCGCAGACGCTGGTCGGACATCGTCGTACTGCTCCCCTGCTGCTGGTCCCAGGCGTCGAGCGCGGCATACAGCTCCTTGGCACCGACGCCGAACACGACGCGGTGGATCGGCTCGATCTCAATGGCGGGGCTGTGGACGTTGCAGACCTCGGCCAGGCACCAGCGCGCCGGATGGGTCCTGCACTGCTCCTCGCTCAGGGTGGGCTTCAGCTCCTCCCAGTAGGCTTTGGCGGTGGCCAGGCTGTGATTGCCGTCACCGACGGCCAGTACCATCGGCTGCTGCCCTTTGGCAGCGGGCCAGCGGCGGGCAAAGGCGGCAGGGTCGGCCAGCGCCGCCAGCGCGGCGTCGATCCCGGCGATCAGCGCGGGGTCCTCGACGGCCCAGCCGCGCAGATGCCCGCCGCCCAGCATCAGCTCACCGTCGTAGAGCGGCGGCAGCTGGTTCTTCATCAGTCCGATGGGCTCGATCAGCGTGCAGTCGGCGTCGTCGGCCAGCATCATGACGTGGGGCGTTTCCAGCGTTGCCCCGCGGCGGACCTTGAGGCGCGGCGGGATGCGCTCCACGACGGTGCTCTCGCTCGGGCGGATAGCGGGCTTGGAGCCCTTCGCGTAGTCGTAGGCATCAAGATCGACAGCGCCGACAAGGCCCTGCCGGACCGTGCCGTCCATCTGGGTACGCTCAACATAAACGTAGCCATGTACTTTCCGGGTCAGAACGGTTTTACGGTACTCCTCCATCGTGCGGCGGATACTCTCTAAGCGCTCGGCCTCCTGCGGGGTGCCTAAGTACGCCTCCGGCAGAACGATGTGCAGGGTGCTGGGCTTGCCGTCGGCCAGGTGCTCGGCGCGCTGCCAGTACTCCGGCTGGGAGGTGAACTGGTCAACGGCGATGCAGGCCCACGGGTCCAGCGGGACCCCGGCGGCGGGCAGTAAAATATCGGCTGCGGTAAAGCAGGCTTCGGACATAACAACGACCCCCTAACAGTTACAGAACAACGGTGTGGCCAACCAGAGCGTAGATCGCCAGCGACAGCACACCGACGTAGATCATCGAGCTGGGCAGACCCTGGAAGATCGAGGAGATGGCCTTGCTGCGCAGACGGCGGCGGCCCTCCCGAACGATAAAGACGGCAAAGACATAGCCCAGCCCGCTGCCCAGAGCGAACGCGACGCTTTGCAAAATCGTATAGTTCTGGTTCGCGCAGATGAGCATCGTGCCCAGCACGGCGGTGCTGCAGGTGGCAAGGCTGAGCTGGCTGCGGCAGCTGGCGCGCAGCTTGCGGGGCAGCACGCCCAGCAGCAGCCAGGCCACGGCCATGGCCGCGATGCCGCAGGTCAGGTAGACGATGGGCCGCAGGGCCGAAATGGGCAGCCATGCGGGCAGATAATCACGCAGCCACGGGAAAAACAGGTCGTGTGCGGCCCAGCCGGCAGGTGCGGACAGCGTGATGACCAGCAGCAGCGGCAGGCAGAAATCCCAGACCTGCGCGCGGTGGTCGGGCACGAGCTTCATCAGGCGGGTGACGCCCAGCGCGCGGGCCAGGATGACATTCTCCGCAAAGACGGCCAGCACCATATAGCTGATAAACTGCACAATACCGTTTAAAATCGGCTGCAGCTCAGTGCTTACGGTCAGCATACAGGCGGCGCACCTCCTCATGTTTATAATCGGTGTACAGGTTGGCAGCGGCGCACCAGATGGCGGCCAGGATACCCACGATGACAAAGCCGCCCGCGGGCAGTGCAGCCAGCGGCAGCAGCGCATTGTGCAGGATGACGTTGCCAAAGACCGCGCCCGTGGCCAGCAGCTCACGCAGGCAGCCCACGATGAGCAGCACAACACACATGCCGAGCGCGTTGTTGAAGCCGTGGCGGAACGCATCCCTCACGGGTTCAAGGTCGGAGAACTCCATGCGCTTGACGATGGCGGGCTCCACGACCATGATCGGCAGGTAGATGCCCAGCAGCGTCAGGTCAGAGCCGAACAGTGCGTAGAGCAAAACATACGTAGGGATGTAGAGAAGCGCCGCAGAGTAGCAGTACACCACGGGGCGGAAGCGGTTCTTTGTCAGGTGGCAGATGGCCACGGCCAGCACACGGGTGAAGGTGACCAAAATCAGCGAGGCGATACAGAGCATGAGCGCCCGCCGACCGTCCAGCGCGGCACCGATGACCGGGGCCATGCCGAGGCCGCGCACAAGCACGGGGTTGGACAGCCAGATATGGTCAGCGCGGATGCGCTCGTTCAGGGCAGCCTCCGCCGCGGCGTAGGAGCGCGAGGCGCTGGCTTTTTTGGACTTCGGCGCAGGGGTCGGCTCCGGGTGGGCGGTGTGCTCTGCCGGGGCGGGCGCAGCCGGTGCCGCAGGGGCAGCCTTTTGTACCGGCGGCATGACCTGCGTGGGCTGCTGGGCGGGCTGTGCCGCGGGTGCAGGGGGCTGCACGGCATGGGCGGCAGGCTCGGCAGTTCTGCGCTTCGGGATCGAGATCGTGCGGGTCTCGTCAGCTGCTGCGGGTGTCTGGTCGCTGCGGGCAGCGGGAGTGGGCTGGGGTGCTGCGGACGGTGTGACCGCGGGGCTCCTGTCGTACTCCCGGTCCCGGTAGCTGCGGAACCGATCCTCCTCGGCCTGGGCTTCCGCCTGGCGGGCGGCCTCGCGCTCAGCCTGGCGGCGCTGGACCTCCTCCAGCATGGCGCGGCGCTCCGCGGCGGTGTACCGCGGGCGGCTCGTCGGGATGATGCCGCCGCTGCGGGCGGCATCACTGCGCCCGGGCGCGGGCTGCTGCGGTGCGCCGGGCTGCTTTTCCGGTGCAGGGGCCGCCGGGGCGGCGGGCGCCTTGCCGGTCTGCATGGCGGCAATGGCGGCCTCGATCTCGGCGCGGGAGGCACCCTTCTCCGCCATGGCGCGGGCGACCTCGAGCATCTCCCTGGTGATGTGCGGGATAATTAAGGTCTCGGAGCGCTCCTCGCCCCGGCGCTTATTCGGGTTTTGTTGAATTGGCAAGGCGCTGCTCCTCCTCTCTCATAAAGCGGATGCGTTCGGTGCGGTGGCTGATGAGGTCGAGCCATTCGGGGATGGAACTGACGATCAGCAGCGCACAGCAGGCCGCGCACTCATACGGGCTGAACACGCGGAACACATAGGTCATGATGCCCAGCGCCGCGCCGTAGATGATGCGGCTCATGCGGCGGTCCGGCATCGTGACCGGCTCACAGATCAGGAACAGGCCGGTGAACAGTGCCGTGCCGGACAGGACGACATATTTTTCCAGATAGAAGCGCTGGCGGATATATTCCCACGGCAGGCTGAAGGTCGGCAGCTCGTTCAGATTCGGGAAGAACCACGGCAGGCCGATGACAAAGATAAAGAACGGAATAACGACAGAAAGCTTGATGCGCCCGCGCACAAGCAGGAACAGCCCGCAGGCCATCACGACCAGCGCTGCGCTGGTGCCCATGGCGGCGGAGACGTTGCCGGTCAGCAGGTTCATCGTGCTGGCACTGGGCAGACCGCCATCCAGCAGAGTGGCGTTCATGCCCTCGACGAGAGTGGTGTTCACGCTGCCGAACAACGGCAGCTGCGTGCCGGGAATGGGGTACGAAAAGACGTCCTGCGGCCACGAGATACCGGCCACGACGACGCCGACGGCGGCGGGATGGAACGGATAGTGGCCCTCGCCGCCGAACGCCTCCTTGACGAGCACGGCGACGATGACGGCGGAAATGACGATGGGATACGAGATGCTGGCAGGCATCAGCAGCACGATGAGCGCGGCAAAGCACTCACTGGACGGCTCATGGGACTGGTAGCCCGTGCCGTGCAGCGGGGCCAAGGCACAGTCGCACAGGTAGGCGGTCAGCAGTGCGGCCAGCAGCAAAAGCACCGGGCGCGCACCGTAGTAATACCACGACATGCCGATCAGCGGGACTGTGCACCACAGCAGGTCACTGTAGTAGCTGTAGTTCGCGCTGCGTTCAACTTTTTTACGATTGGGCATAGGGAAAAAGCTCCTTTACTTGCTGTGCAGGACGTTTACCACAGCGGCAGGATCCATGGCATGGAACAGCGAGCTTCCGGCCACGAGCCAGTCGACCCCGGCAGCGATGCACAGGGGGCCGGTCTCGGTGTTGATGCCGCCGTCCACCTCGATCAGGGTATCACAGCCGCGGCGGGTGCGCTCGGCACAGATGGCGGCAATGCGCGTGGGGGTGGTGGGGAGGAACTTCTGCCCGCCGAAACCGGGCTCCACGCTCATGACCAGGATCAGATCGACAACGCACAGATACGGGAAAACAGCTTCCACCGGCGTGCCGGGGCGGATGCTGATGCCGACCTGGCAGCCCGCAGCGCGGATAGCGGCGATGACCTCCTCTGCCGTGTCCGGCACAGCTTCGAGGTGGAAGGTGATGAGACTGGCCCCTGCCCGGGCAAAGTCGGCGGCGTAGCGGGCCGGGTCACTGATCATCAGGTGGACGTCGTAGTAGACGTCGGGCATAGCGGCATGCAGGCATTTCAGCACCGGCGCGCCGTAGCTGATATTGGGTACAAAGTGCCCGTCCATCACGTCAAAGTGCATCAGGTCGACACCGGCCTCCAACAGGCGGGTGCAGTCATGCTTCAGGTTGGCAAAATCAGCCGACAGGATCGATGCGGCAATTTTCGTCATAATGTATATACTCCCTTGATAGTCCCTCTTTGTTGTACGTAGTATGTGCAGTGCGCACATATAAGACTATTATAGCCCATTGCGCCCCAAAAAGCAAGAAGCCCGCAGACCGGGTGTCCCGGTTTGCGGGCTGGGGCAAAAGGGCTTCCCCTGAGGGGGAAGCTGTCGCCGCAGGTGACTGATGAGGGGAGAGCTTACGGAGAAAGCCCGTAAACGGGCGGCTGCCGCAGGCTTGCCCCTCATCCGGCCTCGGGCGGGGCCTCGGCCGCCTTCCCCCCTCGGGGGAAGGCTTATTTCTTTTCACTGTGCCAATGATGCACAGTCTGCAGCTGGAACTCAAAGTCGCGGGCATCTTTGGCAAGCTGGCTCGAGAGGATGATACCCGAGATAAACAGCAGCAGCGCCGCCACCAGCACAAAGCAGCAGACGATCAAAGTCGGGAAGCGCGGCACAAGGCCGGTCCGGAAATACTCGCCCAGCACCGGGATCATAAAGCCGATGCCGAACACGGCCAGGATCGCGGCCAGAATGCCGAAAAAGCTGAACGGGCGGTAGTTCTTGAACAGCCGCGCAATCGTGCCCAATACTTTAAAGCCGTCGGAGTAGGTGTTCAGCTTGCTCTCCGACCCTTCCGGACGGTCACGGTAGTCAATGACAACGTTCTCGACCTGCATATTGCGCTGCAGGGCGTGGATCGTCATCTCGGTCTCGATCTCAAACCCGCGGGACAGCACGGGATAGGTCTTGACGAACTGGTAGCTGAACGCGCGGTAGCCAGTCATAATGTCTTTGATCTTGCCGCCAAACAGATGATTTGTGCAGAACCGCACCAGATCGTTGCCGAAGTTGTGGAACGGGCGCTTGTTCTGGGTGTAGTAGGTGCTGGACAGGCGGTCACCGACGACCATGTCGGCCTGGCGCCCGGTCACGGCAGCGACCATCTCGGGCGCGGCCTCCGCGGGGTAGGTGTCGTCGCCGTCCACAAGAATGTACGCCTCTGCGTCGATCTCGCGGAACATGCGGCGCATGACATTGCCCTTGCCCTGCTGGTACTCGTGGCGGACAACGGCCCCGGCTCCGGCGGCCAGCTCGGCAGTGCCGTCGGTGGAATTGTTGTCGTAGACGTAGACGGTGGCGTCGGGCAGGACGCGGCGGAAATCCGAGACGACCTTCTCGACAGTCTTGGACTCGTTGTAGCAGGGAATCAGAACGGCGATTTTATCCATAATAACAGGACCTCCGGGCGGATTTTACATCCAAAATTGAACAAGGCGGCTGACGGTGTAGTAAAGGGAAGGATTCATGCCCTGCAGATACGGCTCCATGGCGAAGAGCGTGCAGAAGCGGTAGACGGCGGTATATGCCACAGCGGCGGCCATGACGGTGCGCAGTGCGGGCAGCGCCGCAGCGGCAGTGCCCTCCCCCAGCGCTGCGCGGCGGGAGAGCGCACCCTCGGCGCAGAACCAGCACAGCGCCGCGCCAAGCAGCAACACGGGACTGTAATCCATTAGATAACGGTAGAGCACCCCGGCCATCTCGCAGTCAACGACGGTCATGACGACCATGGCGGCCAGGCTGCCGTAGACCACACAGGCGGCGACACGGCGGCGGTGCAGACAGCGGCGGAACGCGGGAAGCAGCGGCAGCGCCAGCACCCACAGGTACGGCGTGGCGGCCAGAATGCCGCCCGTGAACTTCTCGCTGATCGTGCGGATGACGGCGTTCGTCTGGACGTCGGTCTCCCGCAGGAACGGGAAAACACCCTGCCAGCTGGGCAGCTCGAACAGACTCGTGAACACAGCCGGGCCGATGCGCACGGCGTTGAAGCCGCGCTGGGTCATATCGTTGCCGGTCAGGTTGTAGTTGGCACCAAAGTCAAAGGGCGAGCCGAACCGCGCAGCGTTGTACCACATGAGCCCGGCAGCGACCAGCACCACCGGCAGCAGAAACGCGGCGGCCTCCCCTGCCCCGGCGCGGCTGCGCAGCCGCTTCTGCCCGATATACCGCGGCCAGAAGATGGGCACGGCCAGGAACGCGAACAGCTCCATCTGGGGGCGGCACCCGGCGACGAGCGCCACGCAGAGACTGCCGAAGACGAGCTTGACGACCAGAGCACCGCGCTTTTCCACCGGCGTGCTGGCGGCGGAGAGCCAGAGCCAAAGCCCCAGCATCAGCAGCGCCGCACCGCAGAGGATGGCATATTCATAAATATAGGGGCGCAGCAACAGATAGTAGAACTGACTGCCCAGCGCTACGGCGGCCACGGCCAGCAGGTACGCTGCGGCGGACGCCTGCGGGAACCACCGGCGCACGGCCTGCCCGACGACGCCGAAGCAGGCGGCGAGGAAGATCAGCCCCAGCAGGACCATGCAGGGCGCATAGGCCAGGTTCTGGATGCCGGTCAGTGCCTCAAACGGCAGCTGGAACAAAAGACACGGTACAATGCCAAAATAGACGTAGTAGCGCCCATTGTAAAAGGCGTGGTCCCAGTGGATGTCGTTGATCTGCGCGGCGTCGCGCGCCCCGGCATCGTAGGGGTTGTCCAGCGCCAGCAGCTCGGCGGGCGGGTCGGCCTCCAGGTCAAGGCGCCCGTTCAGCAGGCTGTGCGCCAGCGCGCCGTACTGCTGGTAGACGAAGCTGACCGTGCTCTCCCCGTCCCAGAACGCGGTGTTGTAATCTTTTGTGGCAAGGCCGGTGTTGCTCGGCTCCCAGAACGGGATGACCACGACGAAGGCAGCCAGCACAAGGCCCAGCACGGCGGCTGCGGCGCGGTCACAGACGTTGCCCGCCAGCCAGCGGCGGTGCCACAGCCCGCTGGCCGGGCGCAGGCCGTAGACGGCCAGCAGCGCCAGAAATACCGCGCAGAAGCGCAAAATCGAGAAATCCAGCGCGCGCGGCGCGTTGGCCGTGATGCCGCGGAAGGTCAGCGCCACTGGGAACTGCGCGTAGGTGGAGCTGTACCCGGCAGCGGTCAGCGTCAGCATCCCGACGGAGCCGGTCAGGTCTAGGCTGATGACCTGGGTGCGCGGGGCCTGCAGCCCCACCTGCCAGCTGCCGAAGCGGGTCAGCTCGGTGTTGGCGGCGTCGGTGCCCTCAATGGTGAAGATCACGGCGCTGTCGGCGTGGAGCGGCTCGGTGTCGTCGCTGACCAGACCGTCAAACCGCAGGTTGTAGATGGGCTGGTCAATGTCGAGGAACCGCAGATAGGTGCGGCCCTCGTCAAGCGAGATCGTGCCGACGCCGCGCCCGACGTTGATGTTGTCGTCAAGGTAATCGACGAGCTGAAACGGCGTGTAGCTGTGGGTGTTGAAGTAGGCTACATTGCCGACGAACACCTCCAGCCCCAGCGCCGTGACGGCCAGCAGCGGGACGACGGCCTTTAACCCTTTGCGCCCGAGGCTGCGCAGCCCGGCGGTGACAAGCCCCGCCCAGCCGGTCATGGCGGTGAGGGCGACGAGCCGGAACGCGTGGAAGCCGACGGTCAGCCCGGGGCGGTGGTAGGCGCACAGAGCGAACACCCAGACGGCCAGCCAGAGCCCGGCGGCCCAGGCAGCGTCGCGGCGGGAAACCCTGCGGTGGGATACTACCGCAGGAACCGCACCGAAGATGCCGGAGACGAGCACGGTGAGGAGCAGGGTGATTATAATAAACATAAGAATAATGCTCCTCCTTTTGTGGGATGGGTGATGTGGCAGCGGGAAATGGCCAGAGCCCTTCCGGTCATCGCTGGCGCTCGACCACCTCCCCTGAAAGGGGAGGTTTTTTTCGGGCGTACGCCCGTGAAAGGCGCCCCACAGGGTGGGGAGCTGGTCGAGCTTGCGAGGCCTGAGGGGCCTTACCCTGCGGGAGCTGCCGCTTCACTGCTTTGCATACTTCTCCATCTCGTGCAGCCAGAAATTGGCGATGCGGTTCCAGCTGTACTTTTCCAGCACTGCATCAAGGGTGGCAACAGGCTATATGGCTAGTGCAGCGGTTCCATCGGTGAAGTTGTTGCAGAGTCTATATGTGTTGTTTGGGTTCGATATGAGCTGAATTACAAAGCTGAACCAGAAAACAGCTAAGTGCTAAAAATGTAATAGAGAGTTCACGATGTGTGAAACCGAAGTGAATATAGGAGTGATTCTGTGTAAAATAGTACCACACAAAAGGCATACAAGCAACTAAGCATAAAGGGGAGAAAGCTAAAATATTATGCAAAGTCAAACAATGGCGGTGTAAAGCCAATACGATAGTAACTAAGAAAAGAAGAAGCCAAAGAATTTTCCACGTACGTAAATCGTATG
>ENA-UEQO01003926-UEQO01003926.1-human-gut-metagenome-genome-assembly--contig:-NODE-3926-length-10943-cov-2.900055_pt1 | contig 10943 bp, 5 predicted proteins | sample MGYA00242938_ERZ507940 | MGnify/ENA primary metagenome ERZ507940 (study PRJEB26167, sample SAMN06115517) | human gut metagenome | host: Homo sapiens | place: China:Chongqing | collected 2014-12-03... | reverse complement strand
TCGGCGTCCGTGGCCTCGGAGAGCTTCGCTCCGGTCTTGCCCTTGCGCAGGTCGAGCCACTCCTGGGCCTTCCGGTGGTTGATGTGCGTCTCGGGCCACTTCTCCAGACAGCGGTCCAGCGCGTAATCCTTCCACGGAATCTCGTTGTCGGTGAAATAACCGATGCAGTAGGGATCGTCCTTGTACTTGGAGATGGTCTTGATCTCGCTCTCGACGTACTCGTCGAACTTGGGGTGGAAAACCATAGCGAAGTCGTTGGGATAGCCCTCCCAGCCCGACCAGCTCGCGTCGGCCTCCTCGCCCGAGGACTTAATGTAGCTGTTGAGCTTGCCCATCGGGCTGACGATCACCGTGTAGGGCATCGGCTCGGTGAGTTTGCGCACGGTCGACACATTCGACCACGCTCCCAGGCCGTTGAACCCGCGGGCCTTGAGCATCGAGGTCTCCTGACGGGCCCACTCCGAGGTCGATCCGAATTTCTCCTGCAACTTGGCCTGCTGGCGGTCCGAACCGCCGGCGCTGAACACAGCCACGCCCTTGCAGATGTAGAGGTTGCCTTCGGGAGTTATCATCCACCAGCGTCCGCCGATCTGCTGCGTGCGGAAAAAGCCGGTCGCCTGCAGCGAAGAGACCTTCCAGCCGCCGTATTTGTCGGTAGCGGGGTCTTCGCCGGGCGTGAAGCCGTGGATGCGGTCGACCGTGTAGGCGAGGTAGTCGCCCCACGCCGAGGTCTTGTTCTTGCGGGCGCGCACCTGATGCGGCGGCTCCACGTCCGAGGGCGTATCGCCGCCGGAGGGATAAACTTCGGGCAGCGCATAGGTCTTGTCTTCCGCGCAGCCGGCGGCCAAAAGCGCGGCGGCTGCGATCAAAAGCAGGTATTTCAGCGATTTATTCATGGCTATTTGGTCGTTTTTCGGTTTTCTTCAGCCTTCTCCGCATCCAGATGGCGGATCAGCCGGAAGGTGCAGTCGTTCAACTGCTTCATCTCGTCTAACAGTACGGTGTAGGGCTCGAAGTTCCAGGCCACGACGCCCTTGTTCGAATCGCGGTTCGAGGGGTCGGTCTTCAAATTCTGGGGATCGTTGTCCATGTAGGTGAACCAGTGCCAGCCCACACAGTTGCCGCTGCGCAGCAGCTCCGTCACGAAATTCTGGTAGAACCAGCCGCGGTCGGCCTGCGTCCGCACGTTCCATCCGGCTCCGGTGTTGTTCGGCAGCCCCGAATCCTCACCCTTGGTATAAAACTCGGTGATGATGAACGGCTTGCCCGACCACTTCTCCCAATCGGCCATCCACGCGGCGTTGGGTTCCCACAGCCGGTAGTGGTTGATCGAAATCACATCCATATACTTGCCGGCCACGGCGAAAATCTCCGGACTGGCCATCTCCTGACGGTGCTGGTTGAAGCGGCAGCCCAGGTAGAGGTGGTTGGAATCGTACCTGCGGAGCGCTTCGGTGACCTTGCGCATGTAGGTGTCGAAATAGAAGGCCTGGAACGCCTTGCGGTCGGCATCGGTGATCTCCGCCGCCGGAGCGTCCTTCACGCCCTTGCGCTCGTCGTACCACTTGCGGACGGCGATGTAGGCATCCTCGTCGTGCGCCAGCAGCGTCAGGTGACGGTCCAGCGCATCGTTGACCCACGGCAGCTCGTTGTCGGTGAAATAGCCCAGCAGGTATTTGTCGTCGCGGTACTCGGCAATGGGGCTGACGGCCCGGTCGATCACGGCGTCGAACCCGGGATCGAAAACCATCGCCAGGTCGAAGCGGTAGCCCTGCCATCCGGCCTGCTTGTACTTGCCGCCGAAGTGCCTGCGGTGCTGCGAGCGGTACATGCCCATCGGACTCACGATCACGGTGTAGGGCATCGGGCGCTCCGACTCGCGGACCGTCTCCACGTCCGACCAGGCGCCCAGCCCGTTGAACCCGTAGCGGCGCAGCATCTCCTGCTGGTCGGCGGCCCATGCGGCACGTGTCCCGAACTTCTCTTCGAGGGCCTTCTTCTGACGGTCCGAACCGCCCGTCGTGAAGACAGCCACGGCCTTGTGGATGAAAGGCCATCCCTCGGGGTCGATCAGCCACCAGCGGCCGCCGATCTTCTGCGTGCGGAAGAATCCGGTGGCCTCCTGCCGGTCAACCATCCAGCCGCCGTAGACGCTCTGTTTGGGATCGCTTTTCCGGCAGTTGAAACCCGGAAGGCGATCGACGGTCTTCGCCTCGTAGCTCTTCCATTCGGGTTTCTGCGCATTCTCCCGGGCCTCGACCCGCCGGTACTCCGGGGACTTGGCCGCGAGGCTTCCGGCGGCCAAGACGGCGGCCGCCAGGAGCGTCAGTCTGTTCATGAGTCGTTTCATACGGCTATTCGTAGTTACCGGGGTTCTCGTCCTGCCACTCGTTCACGCCGTCGCGCACGCGGTTGCGGAACGTCAGCGTATCGGTAGCGTGATAGGTCAGTCCCTCCTTCACGTATTTGTACTTCAGGTAAATCCTGCGGTTTTGCAGCAGCTTCGCGCGGTTGAACGAGCAGTCGCCGTCGGCCTCGACCACATAGTCGGCGCCGTCCGCGGCGCTCACCGTGATCGCCCCGCCCTCGCCCTGCGTCAGCGTAAGCTGGGCCTTCGAGCCGTTCAGTTCGCCGCCCACGGCGTTGGCCGTCAGGGAGAACGGCGCCACGGTGGTCAGCGTCCAGACGCGCGTCTCGGGCTGCGGGACGGTCGTATAGTAAGCGATGCGGTTGACCTCCGCGCCCGAAGCGTCCGTCACGATGGTCTCGCCGCCGTGCCAGTAGTTGCCGAAGAGCATGTTCTCATACCGCACGCCGACTACCGAGGTGGCTTTGTCGGCCATCAGGTCGGTGCCGTTGCCGTCGGTCAGGCGCAGGGGGATCACATATTTGGGCAGCGTGCGCGAAGCGTCGGCGAGGAATTTCGCGGAGTCGATTTTGATGACGATCTGCCCCAAGTGCGAACCCTGGCGGATCGTCACGCGGCCGTCGGTGCCACCCTCGGGCAGCAGCTTATACTCCTCGGCCGGCAGCGCCTCGAGCGAACTGAGCGACTTGGTGAGATTCTGGATATAGGAGAAGACATGGGTCTTCATCGCCTGCAGCGTCGCGTCGCTGACCAGCGAATAGTCGATCTCGAAGCTGATCGGACGGTCCACGGAGTTCTCGATCGTGCCTCCCAGCGCCACGCCCGTGGAGAACTTCATGCCCTCGCCCACGATGACCGACCGGACATCGGTCTGATTGGCGAAACCCACGGCCTGCGTGTCGTTGTCCTTCACATAGTCGTCGTAACACGATGTCAGCGTGACGGTCGCAGCCAATATGAACAGGTATTTTTTCATGGTTTTACAGATTTTCCGGGTTATGATTTACTGCCAGTTCTCCCAGCCTTCGTTCTGCACGACGCCCTTGACGTTGAGCATCTCCTTGTAGGGGATCGGGAGGTAAGCCGATGTGAACGAGCGCTTTTCGACCACGTGGTTGAAATTATACTCGAAGTCGCCGTTCAGCTGGCGCGTAACCTGCACGCCGTGCACCTCGCGGTTCAGCTCGCCGAGCGTCGTCGTCCAGCGGCGCAGGTCGAAGAACCACGTGCCTTCGAAACAGGTCTCGATGCGGCGCTCGTTGCGCAGGAACTTGTCGAAAGCCTCCTTGCCGGCCAGCGACACCTGCTCCAGATAGGGGTCCGACTTGATGCCCTCGGCACCGTCGTAGGTCGTGCGGCTGCGCAGCCAGGCGATAGCCTCGCGGGCCGTCAGGTCGTCGATCGGGGCGTTGGGACCGCCGACGCGGTTGGCCGCCTCGGCGAAGGCCAGCACCATGTGGGCCCAGCGGATGAAGAATTTCGAATGCGGCATCTTGTTGACCGAGGTCTCGGACCAGTTGAGGCCCATGTAGACGAACTTTTTGATGTGGTAGTTCGTCAGCGAGTTCTTCGAACTGGTTCCGGCCGCATCCTTGCCGCCGTTGGACCAGTTCTCGAAAGTGTAGGTCTTGCTCGTCTGCCCCGTAACCACCGAACGGCCGTTGTAGAAGATCACGCTGTAAAAGCGCGGGTCCCGGTTGAGGTAGGGATTCGCAGGGTCGTAGGCGTACTCGGGCGACTCGCCGATCGGATAGCCGTCGGCCATGCCGAAAGCATCGACCAACTCCTGCGTGGCGCCCATCGCACCGTTGCCCTGAAAACCGCCCGGATAGAAGGCGCGTTCCATGTCGTCGTTCGACGACTTGTAGCGCGAACCGTAGACGATCTCGGGGTTATTGGGGTCGCACCAGTCGACCTGCCGGCCGACGGAGAAACCGCCGGAAACGTTGTCCACCGTCATTTTGAAATCCATCACCTCCTTGGCATATTCGGCGGCCTTTTGCCAGCGTTCCACATCGCCGTCGGGATTGAAGCGCGGGCTGGCCCACGTGAGGCAGACCAGCGCCTTGATGGCCACGGTGCTGATGCCGTCGAGGCGGCCCCAGTTCTGGGCGCCCATCACCCGGCGGTCGTCGGCGTTCGGCACCAGGAAATCGCGGTGCGCGATCGGCAGGTACTTGTAGGCCGAGTCGCAGTCGCGCAAGATCTGCGCCACGCACTCGTCGTAGGTGTTCCGCTCGAAGCGCAGGCCGCGCATCTCCTCGGGCGACATCTCCCAGACGCGCACGGGTTCGAGCAGAATGGGATACCCCAGCAGGCGGCCGTCCGTACCGCGTCCTCCGAACTTCTGCAGCAGGTCCCACTGGAACCACGCGCGCAGGGCGTAGGCTTCGCCCCAGAGGCGGTTGCGGAGCAGTTCGTCGAGGTGGTCGTCGAGCATGTAACGCATGTTCAGCCCGCGGTTGTCCTTGAGGAACATGTTGACGTTGTAGATGCCCTTGTAGTCGCGGTCCCAATAGGTCTCGAACGGGTCGTTCGTGGGGCTCGTGACGCCGACGGCGAAACGCCGCAGGACATCGGTCGTCGAGGTGCGCACGGCATTGTCCGTGGCGCAGTCGAGATAGGCGCCCTCGTTGTCGTTGTAGTTCTGGGCCATGTAGTCGTAGCACTTGCCGATGAGGCCCTGCATCGTCGTCGGGTTGGTCAGGATGTAGTCCTCCGAGCGGATCGCACTGGGATAGGGATCGAGGAAATCGCTGCATGCCCCCGTCACGCCGGCTGCGGCCACGGCCAATATCTGAAATAAGATTCGTTTCATCGTCGTCTCAATTAGAAGGTTAACTTAACGCCTGCCACGAAGGTGCGCATCAGCGGATAGTTCGTGAGTCCGGAGCCGATGGCCTCGGGATCGACATCCTTGATCTTCGAAACGGTGCAGAGGTTGTTGCCGCGCAGGTAGACCCGCATGCGGCGGATCGAGGTGATCCCCAGCCGGTGCACGGGCAGTTCGTAACCCAGCTCGACGGTCTGGATTTTGAAAAATCCGCCGTCCTCCAGCCAGAAGGTCGAAGTCTTGTAGTTGTTGTTGACCTTGTTGTAGGTCAGGCGCGGATGGTCGGGATTGCCGGCGTTGCGAAGCGTGTACTTCGAATAGTTGCCGTCGCCCCAGCCGTTCCAGAAGTAGTCGTTCGTCAGCGCCAGGTCGTAGAAGGCGCGCCCGGTGCCCACCACCGTCAGGTCGAAATCGCGGTAGCGGAGGTTGACGTTCACGCCGTAGATCATCTTGGGCGTCGAGTTGCCGATGACGCAGAAGTCGTTGTCGTCGATCTGCCCGTCGCCGTTCATGTCCTCGTATTTGAGATCGCCCTTTTGCAGCTTGTCGTCGAAGAGCTGCGGCACGGCGAGCGTCTCCTCGTCGCTCCGGAACTGCCCGATGCAACGCAGGCCCCAGATCGAGGAGGCCGAATAGCCGACTTTCGAACGGTAGGCGTCCTTGTAGTCGAGCTCGTCGGCGCGAAGCACCTTCGAAGCCTGGAACGTCGCCCAACCGTTGACCGAGTAGGAGAAATCGCCGGCACGGTCGCGCCAGCCCAGCGCCAGTTCATAGCCCTGATAGCGGGTCTTCTCGTAATTCATCCAGAGCGATCCCGACGAGATGCCGGCCAGCAGCGGCAGGACGTTCTTCATCTCGGTGACGGGACCGTCGGAAAGCGTGTTGTAGTAGTTGAGTTCGAAACTCAGCCGGCGGCGGAGGGCAAGCCCCTCGATGCCGACCGTGAATTCGCGGCGCTTCTCGAAACGCAGATTCGGGTTGCCCAGCATCTGCGCGTAGAGCCGATCGACGGCGTTGCTCGTGGTGCTTCCGAACCACTGGTTGTTCGTATGAGGGCCGAATTTCTGGCCGCTGTTGTCCCACTTGTAGTTATCGACATCGCGGTTGGCCGACATCGAACCGTCGAAATAGAGGATGCCGCCCTCGGCGCGCAGTTTCAGGAAGTCGATGCCGCGGAGGTTCTTCATGAAATTCTCCTCGGAGACGATCCAGCCCAGACCCACCGACGGCGACGCCGACCAGCGGTTGTTCAGCAGCGCATAGGTTCCCTGATAGCTGCAAGCCGCCTGCACGAGGTAACGGCCGTCGTAGGCATAGCGGGCGCCGAAGCCGAAGGTCATCTCGCGGCGGTGCTCGGTGATGAACTTCTGCGAACGCTTGGTGATCATATAGGAGGCCGACGCGGCGACGGCATGACGGCCGAAGGTGCGGTCGTAGGCGAACTTCTGCACGAAATAGAAGCGGTTGGAGAAGTAGTCGAGCAGTTTGGTCTTGTTGGCCATGGCCTTCACACTATGGCTGCTGCTCTGCTCGGGGATCATCGCATCGTAACCGTTCTCGTCGATACCCTTGTTCAGGATGTAGGCCGCATAGTCCTCGGCCGTACCCAGCCGCACGAGGTTCGTGGCGTCGTAGGCCCCGTAGGTCATCGACGTGAGACCCGGCGTGAGGAACGAGAAGTCGATGTCAACGCCCACGTTGATCAGCCCCTTGCGGATGGTCTCGGTATAGGCGCCGTTCTCGAGGATATTGGCCACGGGATTCTGCTTGTAGAGCGACGAGACGGCGTACCACGGCGACTCGAGCGAAGGATCGTTGTTGGCGTAAATCGGGAACGAGATGCCCGGCGTGGTGTTGATGTCGCTGATGATGTCGGGGAACTCGGTCACGCCGAGCGTGGTGTTCGACGAGGCGTCCTCGCTCGAATAGTTCGAGCTGTAACCGTAGTTGGACGACTTGCGGACGCCCATGGTCGAGACCAGCCCGAAGCGCGCCCGGATGTAGCGGTGCAGCTTGATGTCGAGATTAGCGTTGATGTTCACGCGGTTGTAGTTCGCCGCGGGACCGATCTTGTAGATGTCGTCCTCGCCGGCGTACCCCAGGAAGGCGAAGTAGCGCACCAGATCGTTGCCGCCGCCCGACGAGACGTTGGCCTTGGTGTAATACATCGTATTCTTGAGCATCATGTCGCGGAAATCGACGCTCGGGTTCCACTTGTCGTAGGGATCGTTCTTGGCATAGGCCGCCACGTCGTCGCGCGAATAGAGCATGTCGAGGCCGCTGTTGTTGCGGGCGATGTTGTTCAGGCGGGCATAATCGGCGCCGCTGACATACTCGGGCATGCGATCGACGGTGTTCACGCCGCCCTCAACGTCCACCGTGAGGTAACGGTCGTTGTAGCGGCCGCGCTTGGTCCGGATGTAGACGATGCCGTTGGCAGCCGAGGGGCCGTAGAGGCTCTTTTCGAGCACGTCGCGGACGATGGTGATCGACTCGATCTGCTGGGGGTCGAGCGGCGTCTCGTCGATCTGTACGGGAATGTCGTCGACCATGTACATCATCTGCTTGCCGCGGGTCGTGACGCTTACGCGCGTCGAGGCTCCGTACTGGCCGATGTGCTCCAGCGGATTGACGCCGGGGCCGCCGAATTTCTCGGCAACCTCAACGCCGCTGGCCAAACCCGTCAGGGCGTTGCGGATATCGGTCGAGGAGTATTTCTCGAGCTCCTCGCCGCGGATGACGATGGAGCTGCCCACCGAATAACGCTTTTTGAGGGTGGTATAGGGCAGCGGAATGTCGTCGTTCTCGCCGGCCAGCAAAATCGCGGGAGTCAGCGTCACCTGCGACGACTCGGCCAGGGCGCTGCCCAGTGCGCGGACAGGGGTGAAACCCTCGGCCGAAACCGTCACCAGGTCGCGGGGCGCGACGGAAAAGACGATGCGGCCCGCCTCGTCGGCCCTCAGGTGCCGCACACCCTCGCCCACGGTGAAACCGGCGTTCGGGACGGGCTTTCCGTCGGGCGTGACCACCGCGACGGAGACGTCGACCCGCCGGGGCTGCGCCTTGCGTGCCTGCGCCGCAGCCGGGCTGAACCACGCCGGGAGGATCAGCAGCATGCACAGCAGCGCAGCGTATTTGGACTGTGAAAACAAAATATGTTTCATAAATTCTCTCATTATACGATTAACACTACCACGCCTCGTTGGGTACGTAGTTCTTCATTTTGAGCAGGTCGCTCGTCTGGAACTGCACGTAGTACATGCCGTCGTTCTTCCAGGCGATCTGACGGTTCGAAGGCAGCTCGAACCGCTCGTAACGGAATCCCGTAGGATACTGCGCCGTGGCACCCGCCTTGAGTTTGGTGACGCGCATGCCCGTCAGCCGCGTGCGGTGGATCGAGGGGGCGTCCTTCCAGCGGCGGATGTCGCAGTAATAGTGGTAGCCTTCGAAGCAGAGCTCGACCGCGCGCTCGTTCTTGATGCGCGGGCGCAGGGCGTCCCTGTCGGTCGTGTAGGCGTCGAGCACGGCGGGCATCCCCACCCGGCTGCGGACCGTGTTCAGCGCCTCAAGGGCCGTCATCGCAGCACCGGGAGCCTGTCCGTCGGGACCGTAAGCCTCGTTGGCCGCCTCGGCGTAGTTGAGGTAGAGCTCTGCCAGGCGGATGATCGGGTCGGTCAGCAGCAGGTTCTGCACACCCTTGTTCGAGAGGGCTCCCGTACGCTTCTGCTCGTAGTAGAAAGTCTCCGAAACACCGTCCTCGCTGCCGCTGCGCTTCTGGATCAGCGATCCCGAAGGCAGGCTGCCGTCCTCGTTCACATAGATCGAGGCGTTGCCGTAGCCCTGCACCGGCTTCTGGTTGTAAATCACCACGAAATCGAAACGCGGATCGCGGTTCGTGTAGGGGTTCTGCTCGTTGTACTGCCCGGCAGCGGTCGCTGCGGCACGCTCCTCGGGGGTGTTGAGCGGCCAACCGCCGGCAGTTTCGAACTTGTCGACGAAATTCTGCGTCGGGCACTGTCCCGAGCTGAAGGCGTTGTTCGAGAAGCAATAGGGCACGAAAGCCTGCACGCGGTCGTTGTTGTAGTTGGTCGTGCTGCCGCTCGTATAGGCCCACAACTGCTCGTTGGTGTATTTCGTACCGTAGAAGTTGTCGGTATACTTCTCCTTGGCAAGCAGGAGGTAGCCGTAGTCGAGCGCGCTCTTCAGCGCCGTCCAGTTGGCTTCGGCAGCCTCCTCCCAGCGGGAGATGTCGTTTCCGGGGTTGCTCAGCGGGCTGGCGGCATAAAGCAGTGCACGGCCCTTCATGGCCAGCGCCGTCACGCCGTTGGGTTTGTCCTGGTCCGAAGCCGAGAGGTGGCCCGTGCCCGAAGCCGGGTCGCGGCGCATCAGTCCGGCCTGGTCGAAGATATCGGCTGCGGTCTGGAAATCGGCGGCGATGCGATGCAGCATGTCGTAGTCCGACAGGCGCGGCAGGTCCCACTCGTCCTCCGAGCCCATCACCTTGTCGATGTAGGGCAGCGAACCGTAGAGACGGAAGAGTTCGAAATGGCAGTAGGCGCGCACGAAATAGGCCTGAGCCAGCAGGTCCTTCTTCTCACGGTCGGAGGCGTCCTGCAACATGTCGATGTTGCGGATGGCCATGTTGGCCACGCGGATCGACTTCCACGAATAGGGCACCTTCGCGGTCTTCGACGAAGCGTCGGAGTTGTAGCCCACGGCGTAGATCACCGTCGAACCGTCGCCCTGCTTGCCGGGCTGGCAGCGCTGGATGCGGGTCATGTCGCACATGTCCGTAAGCCCCTCCATCGTGAATTTCTGGTTGTTGCCCGCGAACCACTGCGGATAGTGCGCCTTGATGTTGAAGTTGGCCCCGTTGTAGACTGCGTAGAAATAGCTCTTGAAGTTGGCGTACTTCGAGAAAACCTCCTTTTCGTCCAGTCCGGCGTCGGGCGCCTTGTCGAGATATTCGTTCAGGCACGAAGTGCTGCCTGCGGCGGCCGCCGCCAGCACCGCCCAGCTCAATACCCTTGTCAATATATGTTTCATGGTCTGTTTGCGTTTTTGGGATCAGAACGACACCTGAATGCCCAGTTTGACGGTCATCATCTGCGGATACTGCCCCCACACGAGGTACTTGTTTTCGGGATCGCCCTCGAGCAGGTCGGTGAAGGTCAGCAGGTTGTTACCCGTGGCGTACACCTTCAGGGCACGCACGCCCAGCGCCTGCCTGATCTTCGGGCCGCTCCACGTGTAGCCGACCGAAACCTCTTTCAGACGCAGGTAATCGGCGCGGCGCCACGAACGGCCGGCGATCTTGGCGTTGTAACCGCCCGTCGTGGCGCTCTCGTTGTAGCCCGACCAGTTCATGTTGACCTGCGACGAGGCGGTGTAGTGCACGGCTCCGTGGTTGCCGCCCGGATTCGACGGCGACCAGTAGTCGAGCGACGAGAGGTGCGTGCGGTAGTTGCCCTTGTAGAACTCCCACTCGTACATCTGGTCGAAATTGACCCATTTCTTGGCATAGCCCTGGAAGAGGACGTTCACGTCGAGGCCCTTCCACTTGAAGCCCGCGTTGAAGGCGTAGGCGATCGGAGGATTGAGCGAACCCTCCATGCGTGCGAGGTCGTCCTTGTCGATCACGCCGTCGCCCGTGAAGTCGAGGAACTTGTAGTCGCCGACCACCACGTCGCTGACCTTGACGGGCAGGAAGTTGCTGTGGATGTCGTCCACCGAGGTCAGATA
>ENA-UEQO01003909-UEQO01003909.1-human-gut-metagenome-genome-assembly--contig:-NODE-3909-length-10986-cov-4.551655_pt1 | contig 10986 bp, 9 predicted proteins | sample MGYA00242938_ERZ507940 | MGnify/ENA primary metagenome ERZ507940 (study PRJEB26167, sample SAMN06115517) | human gut metagenome | host: Homo sapiens | place: China:Chongqing | collected 2014-12-03... | reverse complement strand
CGTCAGCTGGGCGATCAGGTTGGCCTTGATGGCGGCGGGATCGGTGTAGGGTTTGGCATCCACGTTCTGATAGATCGGGCACACGGGCGTCTGGAACGGCGCCTCGGAGATGGCCTTTTCGAGCTCCTGCTTGGCGGGCTCCATCAGCGGCGAGTGGAACGCACCGCCCACGGGCAGACGCAGGGCGCGGCGGGCGCCTGCGGCCTTGGCTTTCTCACAGGCGGCCTCTACGGCCTCCACGGCTCCCGAGATGACCAGCTGGCCCGGGCAGTTGTAGTTGGCGGCGACGACCACGCCATCGACCGATGCGCAGATCTCCTCGACTGCGCTGTCTTCCAGACCGAGAATGGCGGCCATCGTGCCGGGCTGGGCCTCGCAGGCGGCCTGGGGCCGCTGGGGCAGAAATACGTGCTGGCTGCGGCGCAGGGCAGCCACTTCCTCCAGACTGCCCCACACTCCGGCCGCCAGCCCCGCCAGGGCCGCAGCGCCGAAGGCAGTGGTCTCCACCTGGGCGGGTCGGTCCACCGGCAGTCGCAGCAGATCCGCCTGGGTCTGCATCATGATGTCGCTGACGGAGGCACCGCCGTCCACCCGCAATGTGGTGATGGGGCAAGGGGCGTCGGCGTTCATGGCCTGAACCAGATCCGTCACCTGGAAGGCGATGGCGTCCAGCACCGCCCGGGCAATGTGGGCCTTGGTGGTGCCACGGGTCAGCCCCACGATGGTGCCACGGGCGTACATGTCCCAGTAGGGGGCGCCCAGGCCGGTGAAGGCGGGCACCACGTAGACGCCTCCGGCGTCCGGCACGCTCTCCGCCAGCCGGTCGCACTCCGGGGCGGAGGAGATGAGCCCCAGTTCATCCCGCAGCCACTGGATGGTGCTGCCGGCGTTGAACACGCTGCCCTCCAGGGCATAGGTAGTCTCGCCCCCCAGGGACCAAGCCACGGAGGTTACCAGTCCCGACTGGGAGGCCACCGGCTCACCGCCCACATTCATCAGCGTGAAGCAGCCGGTGCCGTAGGTGTTCTTCGCCTGGCCCGGCGTGAAGCAGGCCTGGCCGAACAGGGCCGCCGGCTGGTCCCCGGCGCTGCCGCAGATGGGGATGCCCGCCAGATCCTCCAGTCCGGGAATGTCCGGGGCCACACGGCCGTAGAGATGGCAGTTGGGCAGCGGCTCCGGCAGCAGGGAAGCGGGGATGCCCAGCGCCCGGCAAAGCTCCTCGTCCCATTGGAGGGTGTGGATGTTGAACAGCATGGTCCGGGAGGCATTGGAGTAGTCTGTCACGTGGGCTGCCCCGCCGGTGAGGTTCCAGATGAGCCAGCTGTCCACCGTGCCGGCGCACAGCTCCCCCCGTTCCGCCCGTTCCCGGGCGCCGGGGACGTGGTCCAGCAGCCACCGGATCTTGGTGCCGGAGAAGTAGGCGTCGATCAGCAGGCCCGTCCGCTCCGCCACCAGGGGGCCCAGGCCGTCGGCCTTCAGCGTGTCGCAGAGGGGAGCGGTCCGGCGGCACTGCCATACGATGGCGTTGCAGACCGGCTGCCCGGTGGAGCGGTCCCAGAGGATGGTGGTCTCCCGCTGGTTGGTGATGCCCAGGGCGGCGATCCGCTTGGGGTCGATGTGGGCGGCGCCCACGACCTCCGCCAGGGCCCGCTTCTCCGTGGCCCAGATTTCCAGCGGATCGTGCTCCACCCAGCCGGGCTGGGGGTAGATCTGGCGGAAGGGGTGCTGGGCGCGGGAGACGATCTCCCCGGCCCGGTTGAACAGGATGGCCCGGGAGCTGGTGGTTCCCTGGTCCAGGGCAGCGATGTATGTTTCCATGAATGCGGCCTCCTCTGGCGTTTGTGACGGAAGTGTGGTATCATCGACCCAGAAAGCAGGCATCCTACGCCTGATGGCACACAGTATAGCACAGAGAGGATGATTTTTCCATGGTGAGAAACGAATTTACCTTCCCCTCCGCAGACGGGCGGACCGGCATCCATGCGGTGGAGTGGACGCCGGACATGGCACCCCGGGCGGTTCTGGTGCTCTCCCATGGCGTGTCGGAGCACATCCTGCGGTATGAACCCCTGGCGGCCTACCTGACGAAGCGGGGCTTTGCCGTGGCGGGCCACGACCACCTGGGGCACGGTCTCTCCGTGGCGGCGGGGGCGCCCCGGCTGTACTTCGGACCCAGGGGCAGCTGGGACTGGGCGGTGCAGGACCTCTATGCCCGGCGGGAGCTGGCAGGGCAGCGGTTCCCCGGCCTTCCGGTGTTCCTGCTGGGGCATTCCATGGGGTCCTTCCTGGCCCGGACGTATCTGATCCGCTACCCCGGCACCGTGGCCGGAGCCATCCTGATGGGCACGGGGCAGATGCCCCCGGCGCTGGTGGCGGCGGGCCGCGTCCTGGCCGCCCGGGAGGCCAGAAAGGTGGGGGACCGCCATTCCAGCCCCTTGGTGAACAAGCTGGCCTTCGAGGCATACAATCAGAAATTTGCCCCCAACCGCACGGGATACGACTGGCTCTCCGCCAGCACGGAGAACGTGGACCAGTATCTTGCGGATCCCCTCTGCGGAGGGGACCCCACCATCGGACTCTTTCGGGAGATGCTGCGGGGGATCGCCTGCATTGAGAAGCAAGAGAACCTGAAGCGGATGAACCGGAATACCCCGGTCCTCTTCCTCTCCGGGCAGGACGACCCGGTGGGGGACATGGGCAAGGGTGTCCGGCGGGCGTACCGCAGCTTCCGCCGCTCCGGTGTCCGGGACGTGGAGATCAGGCTTTATCAGGGCCTGCGGCATGAGATCCTCCAGGAGACGGGCCGGGAGAAGGTCTATGCGGACGTGGCGCACTGGCTGGAGGCCCACCTGCCGGAACAGTGACCGGCCGGACGCAAAAGGAAGCCGGGCATGGACGTTTCCCCATGCCCGGCTTCTTACGCAGCCCGCAGATTTCCCAGAGACAGCACTGCGGGATCTCCTGCCCGGCGCAGCAGCTGGAGGGAGACCACTGTGTCGGCGGTGAACACCAGCAGCGCGGCATAGGTGGCGGTTGGCGGCACGGCGGCCAGCGCCGGGGCTATCGCCGCCTGGATCACCGGCAGCCCTGCTGCCACCAGCAGGCTCCAGGCCAGGGAGAAGGGCAGGCAGACCCGGCCCCGCAGATTCCACCGGACCTGGGAGTAGTCCCAGAACCGCACACCCAGCAGACGGTCATAGAGAACGTGTACGGCATACTCCACTGCTGTGGCCGCCAGACCGCCCCACAGGGCCAGAGACCAGAAGCTGCCGCTCAATGATTCCGGCAGGGCCAGCACCGCCAGGGCCCCCAGCCCGTACACCGGGCACATGGGCAGCAGCAGAAAGCACTTCCGGGCCTGCCGGTCCGCGTGGGTGGCGATGGCGTACCCCCGTTCCAGCAGATAGCCGAGAAAGCTGTATGTCCAAAATGTCCATAGCCACAGAGACAAGCGTCCCCCTCCTCTCCCTGTCCAGTCTGTCCGGACGGAAGAGATTCATACCTCATTGCGCGGCGGAAGATTTTGTGTTACAATGGCCGCAAAGAGGCCGTTGCCATTTGGCTGGGCGGCCGAGGGGCATCCGCCGCCGGTGTGGTGCCCCGGAGAGAGGCACGAAGGAGGGGGAGGCGGATGGCGGATACCTGGGAGGCGCTGGAGCAGGCCTGCGGACAATGCCGGAACTGCGCCCTGGCGGAGACCCGGCTCCACGTGGTGTTCGGTGACGGTGCCCGGGACGCGGAGATCCTGCTGGTAGGGGAGGGCCCCGGTCAGCGGGAGGACGAGCAGGGCATCCCCTTCGTAGGGCCGGCGGGGCTGCTGCTGGATGATATGCTGGAGATCATCGGCCTGGACCGGACGAAGGTGTATGTGGCCAACATCGTCAAGTGCCGCCCGCCCAGGAATCGGGACCCGCTGAATGTGGAGCAGGACGCCTGCATCGGCTGGCTCCGGCGGCAGACGGCGCTGCTGCGGCCCAAGCTGATTGTCTGTCTGGGCCGGATCGCCGCCAAGGCCATCATCAAGGAGGACTTCAAGATCACCGCCGAGCATGGGAAGTGGTTCCAGCGGGGCGGCGTCCAGATGACGGCTATCTACCATCCCTCCGCGCTGCTGCGGGATGTGGAGAAGCGGCCGGAGACCTTTGTGGACCTGAAAGCTATTCAGGCCAAGGTGCGGGAGATCTGCACCCACACGGACTGCTGAACCGGGAGGCACTGCCTCCTGGTTTTTTATCTATATTGTAAACTTTATTTTTTTTAAGGTTGACAATTATGGAAAGCCTTGCTATACTTCCTCCAGACACAGGAGAGGAGCGATCTGATTTGAAACAGACTTCCAAGACTAGGACCCGGCTGCGGACGGTGGACCTGGCGTACGCCGCCCTGTTCGCAGTGCTGCTGATGGTGTGCGCCTGGATCAACATTCCCCTGACAGTGCCGTTCACGCTCCAGACCTTTGGCGTGTTTGCAGCCCTGGGGACCCTGGGGGGCCGGCGGGGGACATTGGCTATCCTGGCATATCTGCTGCTGGGCCTGGTGGGCCTGCCGGTGTTCTCAGGCTTTCAGGGAGGCCCGGGCGTTCTGCTGGGCACCACCGGCGGGTATATCCTGGGCTTTCTGGCCTCGGCCCTGCTGTATTGGGGCATGACCGCCCGGCTGGGCGACCGTCCGGCGGTGACGGCCGCGGCCATGGTGCTGGGTCTGCTGGTGTGCTATGCCTTCGGCACCGCCTGGTTCCTGGTGGCCTATGCCCGGGCGGCGGGGCCCATCGGCCTGTGGGCAGCACTGGGAATGTGCGTGTTCCCCTTTGTGGTGCCGGACCTGGTGAAGCTGGCCTTGGCGTGGATGCTGTCCCGGCGGCTAGCGGGCTGCCTGCGGTAGAACAGCACAGCCTCCCCCAAAAGGTTTGCGTTCCCGGAAAAAGTGTGATATGGTGAAACGCGGATTTTGTCAGCCTTTGGAGGGACGGAAATGAGACTGTTGGCATTTTTCAAGCGGGAGGCGGTGCTGACCGTGGCGGCACTCTGCGCACTGGCCACCATGGTCCTGGTGCCGCCGGACGCCGCCTATCTGGGCTACATCGACCTGCGGGTGCTATGCCTGCTGCTGTGCCTGATGGCGGTGGTGGCGGGCTTCCAGTCCTGCGGGGCGTTCCAGTGGCTGGCCGGCCATCTGCTGTCCCGGGGGACCGGACCCAGGGCCCTGGCAGTGATCCTGGTGCTGCTGCCCTTTTTCTGCTCCATGGCCGTGACCAATGACGTCGCTCTTATCACCTTTGCACCCTTTGCGCTGCTGCTTCTGGACCAGATGGACTGCCGGGCCGCGGCGGTGCCGCTGCTGGTGCTGCAGACCATTGCCGCAAACCTGGGCAGCATGGCCACGCCGGTGGGCAATCCCCAGAACCTCTACCTTTACGGGGCCTATGGACTCTCTGCCGGGGATTTTTTCCCGGTGGTGCTGCCCCTGGCGGGGATCAGTCTGGCCTGCCTGACCGCGGCGGCCTTGCCGGTCCTGCCCAGGGATCTCCAGATCCCTCCGGTGCACCCGCAGCCCCTGCGGCAGCCCGGGAAGTTGGCCCTGTACGGCGCACTGTTCCTGCTGTGCCTGCTGACGGTGTTCCGCATTCTGCCCTATGGTCTGCTGACGGTTCTGGTGCTTGGGACGCTGGCCGCAGTGGAACCTGCTCTGCTGCGGAAGCTGGATGTGAGCCTGTTGTGCACCTTCATCTGCTTCTTCGTGGTATCCGGAAACCTGGGACGGCTGCCTGCCGTTCATGGGTTTCTCCAGAGTCTGCTGGAGCGCAGCACCTTGCTGACCGGCGTGCTCACCAGCCAGATCATCAGCAATGTACCGGCGGCGGTGCTGCTGTCGGGCTTCACGGACAATTGGAGGGAGCTGTTGCTGGGCGTGGATATCGGCGGTCTGGGAACCCCGGTAGCATCCCTAGCAAGTTTGATCACGCTCAAGCTGTATCTTCGCTCCCCGGGGGCCCGCCCCGCCCGGTATCTGGCGGTGTTTACCGCCTGGAATGCAGCGCTGCTGGCGGTGCTGCTGGCGGCGGTCTGGCTCACGTCGGTGGGGGCGTAATATCAGACATAAACCGGAGGCACGGCCAAGCCATGCCTCCGGTTTGTGCTTTTACACGTTATCGCAGCAGCTTCTTCCGCTCCCGCCAGTCGGGGAGTACCTGCTCCAGCAGCGCGTAGAAATCCGGCCCGTGGTTTTTCACTTGGATGTGGCACAGCTCATGGACCACCACCAGGTCCATGGCCGCATCCGGACAGTTCATGAGAAAACAGGAGAAGCACAGGCTGTTCTTTCCGCTGCAGCTGCCGTAGCGGGTGCGGGCGGAGGTGATCCTGACGCCAGTAGGGAACAGGCCCATTTTCTCACTGTAATAGGCGATTTTCGGCGGCAGGACCTGCCGTGCCTTTTCCTTCAGGGCGCCGATCTCCGCCTGGGTGGGGGCGGAGGGGGCCAGGGCAGCCCGGCGGCGCTGCTGTTCCAGGTGCCGGGCGATCCAGCCGGCGTGACTGGCCACAAAGTCGTCGATGCGGGCCTGGGACAGGCGGCGGGGGGCCCGCACCACCACGCGGCAGTCCCTTGTGATCTCCAGGGCCAGGGTCTTCCGGCCGGAGCGGATGAGTTCATACGTTTCCATGCCGTTACAGTAGCACATCCGGCGGAAAAACGCAAGCGCGGTGGAAGGGACAGAATAAGGATAAAACGCCTAAAAGAAGAATGCTAAAATGAAATAATTGTAAATTAAGATAAAATTATTTTCGATTTCGCTTGCCTTTTTTCGAATAAGAGATATACTAATTGCGAAAGGAACAAGAAAAAGGAGGCAATAATATGCCACGGACTTCTCAAAAGACAATTGCAGCAAAGCCTAAAACCAATACACGCCTGTCTAAAAAGCCGCCGTTGACGCCGGCGCAGCTGAAACAGGTCGACGCCTGGTGGCGGGCGTCCAACTACCTCTCCGCCTGCCAGCTGTATCTGTTGGACAATCCCCTGCTGAAGCGCCCACTGGCCGCCTCCGACCTGAAGCAGACCATCGTGGGCCACTGGGGCACCGTGCCGGGGCAGAACTTCATCTACACCCACCTGAACCGGGTCATTCAGAAGGACGATCTGGACATGATCTACCTCTCCGGCCCCGGCCACGGCGGCAACGCCATGGTGGCCCAGGACTGGCTGGACGGCACCTATACGGAGGTCTATCCCAACATTACCCAGGACGAGGACGGCATGCGGAAACTGTTCAAGCAGTTCTCCTTCCCCGGCGGCGTGCCCAGCCATGTGGCGCCGGAGACACCTGGCTCCATCAACGAGGGCGGCGAGCTTGGGTATTCTCTGGCCCACGCCTTCGGCGCTGTGGCGGATAACCCGGATCTCATCGCCGCCTGCGTGGTGGGCGATGGTGAGGCGGAGACCGGGCCCCTGGCCACATCTTGGCACTCCAACAAATTCCTGAACCCCATCACTGACGGCGCGGTGCTGCCCATCCTGCACTTGAACGGCTTCAAGATCGCCAACCCCACCATCTTCTCCCGGATCTCCCATGAGGAGGTGGAGCAGTTCTTCCGCGGCTGCGGCTGGGAACCCCGCTTTGTGGAGGGCAGTGAGCCGGAGAAGATGCACCAGCAGATGGCTGCCACCCTGGACTGGGCCATCCGGGAGATCAAGCGCATCCAGCAGCACGCCCGCACCACGGGAGACACCACCCGCCCCCGCTGGCCCATGATCGTGTTCCGCTCCCCCAAGGGCTGGACCGGCCCCAAGGAGGTGGACGGAAACCCCGTGGAGGACTGCTTCCGGGCCCACCAGGTACCCATCTCCATGGGCCCTGACACGGAAAAGCACCTGCCCATCCTGGAGCAGTGGCTCCGCAGCTATCACCCGGAGGAGCTGTTCGACGAGGAGGGACGGCCGGTGGATCTGCTGCGCTCCTTCGCCCCCAAGGGGGACCGGCGCATGGGTGCCAACCCTCACGCCAACGGCGGCCTGCTGCTGCGGGACCTGCGGACGCCGGACTTCCGGGACTACGGGGTGGAGGTTCCCGCCCCCGGCGAGGTGGAGGCCCAGGACATGCTGGTGCTGGGCGGCTACGTCCGGGATGTGATGAAGCTGAACCTGGAATCCCGGAATTTCCGCATCTTCGCCCCGGACGAGACGGCCTCCAACCGGCTCCATCCGGTGTTTGAGGTCACCGGCCGCCGCTTCCTGGGGGAGCGGTACGAGAATGAGGACCCGGATGAGCACCTGGACCCGGACGGTCGGGTGATGGACTCCATGCTGTCCGAGCACATGTGCGAGGGCTGGCTGGAGGGCTACCTGCTCACCGGCCGCCACGGCTTCTTCAACAGCTACGAGGCATTCATCCGCATCGTGGACTCCATGTTCGCCCAGCATGCCAAGTGGCTGAAGACCTGCAACGAGCTGCCCTGGCGGCAGGATATCGCCTCTTTGAACTATATCCTCTCCTCCAATGTGTGGCAGCAGGACCATAACGGCTTCACCCACCAGGACCCCGGCTTCCTGGACCACGTGGCAAACAAGAAGGCGGACGTGGTGCGCATCTATTTGCCCCCGGACGCCAACTGCCTGCTGAGCGTGTTCGACCACTGCATCAAGAGCCGGAACTATGTAAACGTCATGGTGGCCAGCAAGCATCCCCGCCCCCAGTGGCTCACCATGGACCAGGCGGTGAAGCACTGCACCCAGGGCATCGGTATCTGGGACTGGGCCTCCAACGACCAGGGGGAGGAGCCGGACGTGGTCATGGCCTGCTGCGGCGACACGCCCACTCTGGAGACGCTGGCGGCGGTGACGATCCTGCGGAAGGAGCTGCCAGAGCTGAAGATCCGGGTGGTGAACGTGGTGGACCTGATGAAGCTCCAGCCCCATACGGAGCATCCCCACGGCCTCACGGACATGGAGTACGATATGCTCTTCACCCAGGACAGGCCCATCATCTTCGCCTACCACGGCTACCCCACGCTGATTCATGAGCTGACCTACCGCCGGCACAACAAGCATCTTCACGTCCGTGGCTACAAGGAGGAGGGCACCATCACCACGCCCTTCGACATGCGGGTCCTCAACGATATCGACCGGTTCCATCTGGTGATCGACGTGGTCCAGCGGCTGCACTCCCTGGGTAACCGGGGGGCCTATCTGGTCCAGCGGATGAACGACAAGCTGGTGGAGCACCGCCAGTATATCAAGGATCACGGCGTGGACCTGCCGGAGATCCGGGAGTGGAAGTGGAACAACGGCAAGGGAATTGAGTGAGCCGCTTTTATCAGCAAAGTAGAAGTGCCCCGCCTCGAAAGAGGCGGGGCACTTCTGACGCTGTTTTAGAATTGCGGGGTGAAAATGGTGGTTCCATCTTCTTCCGTGACCACATAGAAGCCGTGACATGTCAGGTCCAGCAGCTGCTGCAGGGCTGCCGGTGAGGCGGCATAGTCCTTGACGCTCTCCGGGGCAGTCCAATCCGCGCCGGCATCCAGATTGTAGGCTTCGATCCAGTCCGGCAGGGCCTGGTCCACTTCCTCCAGTGTCACAGAGCGGGTCACTGTGGTACCGTCCGGGGCGGCGTAGGTCCACTGCACCTGTCCTAGGTTGCCGATCAGCGCCAGCAGGGAGGGAGCGATGGCATACATCCGCTTGTCGATGTCGCGCTCCACACCCAGTACATGAGCGGTGACGCTGTCGAAGTGAATGGTCAGGCCATAGGGCTCGCTGGTGGTTTGCAGGCTGATGGTGTAGTTATAGGGGAGCTCCATACTGGAAAGCCAGAGGCCGATCTCATGGACCAGGTTCCCCACGGCAGTGGCGTCGCCTACATAGGGGGTGCGGGCGTCGTAGATCCACAGTGTGGATTCAAGAATAGTGGTGCCGTTCTGCCAGACCAGCCTGCCACAGACCCAGACTTCCTTAAGCCCCTCCAGTGGGACCCGAAGGTCTACTAGATCGTTTGGGTGAATGAAAGAGGCTCTCGCTTCACGGGCGGTGAAAGAAACAACCCCATCTTCTGTCTCATCCTGTTCCCAGCCGTAGAAGGCATTGACAGCATACAGGCAGTCCACATTGACAGACAGGGTGTCCCCATCCACAATTTCCACGAGGCGAACCCCCACATCATTGGCTTGTCCCGGCACGCCAATGATGAAGATTTTTGTAAGAATCACTGCCGCCAGCACCAGCGTGGTGCAGGCCACCGCCAGCCATACTCTCCGCCGGTTCCTGCGCCGCACCTTTTTCAGATAGTCCACCTCCCGGGCGGTCTCTTCGGCGTTTTGACCCGCCGCTTCCGTTTCCTTCGCCCCCATGGCGGTCCGCTTGGCCGCACAGGCGGGGCAGGACGCCAGATGGGCCTCCACCGCCATGTTGGTTTCCTCCGAGGTCAGCCTCTCCACATAGGTGGGCAGCAGGTCCTCCACAATGGCGCAGGATAATTCAGGAATGTTCTTCATGGTCTGCTCCTCCTTTCCGCAGTGCCTCCTTGCCCCGGTAAAACGTCACCCGGGCCCAGGTCTCCGTCCGTCCCAGCACGTCCCCGATCTCCCGGAAGCTGAGGCCCCCGAAGGCCCGGAGGTACACCACCTCCCGGGTGCTGGGGGGCAGGGCATGGATCTGCCGCAGCAGGTCCAGATGGCCCTGCCGGGTGAGCACGTCCTCCTCCGCGGAGGGGCCCGACAGGCCGTCCTCCGGCAGGGGCTCCTCCGGTTTTCGTTTCCGCAGGTGCTGGTACCACAGGTGCTTGGCGATCTGGCACAGCCAGACGGACACCTTGCAGGAGCCGTTGAACCGGTCGATGGACCGGACGGCCTGGTAGAAGGTCTCCTGGGTCAGCTCCTCCGCCAGGTCGGCGTCATGGCACTGGGAGAGGAGAAATTTATAGACGGTCTGGGCATGCTGTTGGTAGAGCCGGCTCATATCTTCCATGGACATCCCCCTCCTTTCTCTTCTTAAATC
>ENA-UEQO01003906-UEQO01003906.1-human-gut-metagenome-genome-assembly--contig:-NODE-3906-length-10993-cov-5.080982_pt1 | contig 10993 bp, 6 predicted proteins | sample MGYA00242938_ERZ507940 | MGnify/ENA primary metagenome ERZ507940 (study PRJEB26167, sample SAMN06115517) | human gut metagenome | host: Homo sapiens | place: China:Chongqing | collected 2014-12-03... | reverse complement strand
ACCATCGAAGCGGCCAACTCACCCATACGAAGGAGCAGTCGGTACGGACTGCCGCCAAAATCCGGAAACCTTCTGCCGGCTGCGCTGAAAGTCCGCAAAGAGCCGAGTGCTTCCCCACATTTGGAAGCAGGGCATTTACCGGGCTGCAAACCTGAAAGGCTTTCTGCAACAGTCCCGTGCGTTCTGCTTCGCTACGCACTACCTGGTGCTACATGCGAGCGGCAGCGGAAAGAGGGGCAGAGAGTGTCCTGATTGGAACACCGGTATGCGGCGGACTTTCTGGTGCGGGGACGTACTGATTTGAGATTTGAGTATAGCGCAGCCGGTAGGAGATTTCCAAATTTGGTCGGCAGTGCGTGACGGGCAGCCCCCGTTTCGGGTGATTTGACACAGAGGTGTCAAATCATCCCTCAGCGTCTTTTCTTTTGACCATGAATGGCCGTTTTCTTTTCCGCAAGAGGAAAAGAAAAGGGGGATTCAATTCTGCATGGTATCACCATGCTTTCCCGTGCCGCAAAGCGGCACACGCGTATACGATTTGGTAAAATAAAACAGAAACATTTGCTGAAAGATAAAGAAAGAGGTATTTTTATGGCGGAACTGACCCCCATGATGAAGCAATATCTGGAAATCAAGAAGGACAACCCGGATTCCATTTTGTTTTTCCGTCTGGGGGACTTCTATGAGATGTTCGCCGACGATGCCAAGCTGGCTTCCAAGGAACTGGACCTGACCCTGACCTCCCGGGACCACGGCAAAAACGCCAAGCCGGAGGAAGAACGGGTCCCCATGTGCGGCATCCCCTATCACGCCAGCGAGTCCTATATTGCCCGTCTCATCGCCAAGGGCTACAAGGTGGCCATCTGCGAGCAGATGGAGGACCCCGCCACCGCCAAGGGGCTGGTGAAGCGGGATATTATCCGGGTGGTGACCCCCGGCACCGTTATCGACGCCGCCTGCCTGGATGATAAGTCCGGCAACTACCTCTGCGGCATTTATCTGGACAGTCAGGGAGGCGGCGCGGCCTTCTGCGACCTCTCCACCGGCGAGACCCACCTGACCGCCTTCGCCGGCAAGGATGCACTGACCCACATCATCAACGAGCTGGGTCGGTTCAATCCCGCCGAGGCCATTCTCAGCGACGGGGCCTACAGCGAACAGGCGCTGACGGAGGTCCTTACCGACAAATTCCACTGCCGCTATGAAAACGGCGGTGAGCGCCGGTTCCGGCTGGCGGAGGCAGAGAAAAACATCCGCGCCCAATTTGGTGAGGAAGCCTTTTCCAGGCTGCCTGCCGGGGAGCCTGCCGCCGCCATGGCTCTGGGCGGTTTGCTGAACTACCTCTACGAGACCCAGAAAACCGACCTCTCCCACATCCGGGAACTGGATTACTACCGTCAGGGCCGGTTCATGGAGCTGGATCTGGCCGCCCGCCGGAATCTGGAGTTGACAGAGACCCTTCGGAGCAAGGAGAAGAAGGGCAGCCTCCTCTGGGTGCTGGACAAAACCAAGACCCCCATGGGCGGGCGGATGCTGCGAAGCTGGTTAGAACGCCCCCTCCTGTCCGTGACGGATATTGACCGCCGCAGCAGTGCCGTGGCGGCGCTGGTGGATGACACCATCCGCAGGGAGGAACTCATCGCCGGAATGACCGGCCTTGGAGACATGGAACGGCTCATTGGCCGCATCGTCTATGGCACCGCCGGCGGCCGGGACCTGACCTCCCTCCGCGCCGCCATGGAAAAGCTGCCCAACCTGAAGGAACAGCTTTCCGGGTTTTCCGACCGCCGTCTGACCGAACTGACCGCCGAGCTGGACACGCTGGACGATATCAGCGGGGACATTGCCGCCGCCATCTGTGACGAGCCGCCCTTTTCCGTCCGGGAAGGCGGCATCATCCGGGATGGCTTCAATGAAGAAGTGGACCGCCTGCGGCACATTCTGAAAAACGGCAAGGGCGTCATGGCGGAGATGGAGGCCAAGGAAAAGGAAAAAACCGGCATCCGCACCCTGAAAATCGGCTATAACAAGGTGTTCGGCTACTATATTGAGGTCTCCAATGCCTTTAAGGAGCAGGTGCCGGAAACCTACATCCGCAAACAGACCTTGGTAAACGGCGAGCGGTTCATCACACAGGAACTGAAGGATCTGGAACATGAGATCCTGACGGCCTCCGAGCGGGTGGTGGCGCTGGAATATGAGCTGTTCTCCGCCCTGCGCCAGCAGATCGCGGACAACGCCGGGCGCATCCAGAAAACCGCCGCGGCGGTGGCGGAGTGCGACGCGCTGTGCTCCTTTGCCTCCGTAGCAGTCCACAACAATTTCTGCCGTCCGGAGGTGGACGAGTCCGGAGTCATTGAGATCCGTGAGGGCCGTCATCCTGTGGTGGAAAAGGTTCTGAAGGACAGCCTGTTCGTCCCCAATGACACCTTTATGGGCGAAAAAGAGGAGCGGGTAGCCATCATCACCGGCCCCAACATGGCCGGTAAATCCACTTATATGCGGCAGGTGGCGCTGATCGTCCTCATGGCCCAGATGGGCAGCTTCGTCCCCGCCAAATACGCCCATATCGGCGTGGTGGATCGGATCTTCACCCGCATCGGCGCCAGTGACGATCTCTCCGCCGGACAGTCCACCTTCATGGTGGAGATGACGGAGGTCTCCGATATTCTCCATCAGGCCACCAAAAATTCTCTCCTGATCCTGGACGAGATCGGCCGGGGCACCTCCACCTTTGACGGTATGGCCATCGCCCGGGCTGTTCTGGAATACTGCGCTGACAAAAAGACGCTGGGGGCCAAAACTTTGTTTGCCACCCATTATCACGAGCTGACAGAGATGGAAAACACCCTCCCCGGCACGGTGAACTACAACATCGCCGTCAAGCGCCGGGGGGAGGATATCATCTTTCTGCGGAAGATCATCCCCGGCGGCGCCGACCGCAGCTATGGCATCGAAGTCGCCAAGCTGGCGGGTCTGCCGGAGAAGGTGGTCCAGCGGGCCAAGGTCATTCTGAAGGAGCTGGAGGACGAAAACGGCGTACAGTACGTGGCCACCCGGAAAGAGACCGATCAGGTCTCGCTGGACGCCATGAGCGAGGGCGAAGTGCTGGACGCCATCCGCCGCTGCCAGCCGGATACGCTGACGCCCATTGAGGCCATGAGCCTGCTGTATGAGCTGAAACAGAAACTCAGTAAGTGAGTGCTGCTCCCGCAGAAGGGCATTCTTCAAAATAGGCTTTGCCTATTGGAATGTCCCCCACATTTCCCTTACTCCCGCAAGGGGCGGTTCCCACCGCAAGGACGTGGGGCGCATTCTTTTCTGGAAAAGAACCCGCCCCACACCCCGGAAGAAAAGCACCAGGGCGTTTCGACTTCGCCCTGGACCCCCAACGACACGAAGGGCGAGGGCTGCGGCCCTCTCCCTTTGGAAACCCTCTCCCGGGGACGGGGGACGGAGGTGAGGCCCCCGCCTTTGGAAACCCCTCCCGGAGTTGGACGGGGGAGCGGCAGTGGAAAGAAGGGCAGGGGGCGTCCTGTTTGGAACATTGGTGTGCGGCGGACTTTCTGGTGCGGGGACACAGTTCCGGGCGGAATAGGTATAGCGCAGCCGGTAGGAGACTTCTGGATTTGGTCGGCAGTTTGTGACGGCCAGCCCCCCGTTTTGGGTGATTTGACACGGAGGTGTCAAATCATCCCTGACATTTTTTCTTTTCCACCGTGCACGGCGCATTTTCTTTTTGATGTCTCAAAAAGAAAATGTGGGGGACATTCTGCACGGCAAAGCCGTGCCTTCCCGTGCCGCATAGCGGCACCGTGGTTCATCCCTGCGGCGATTCGCCGCACATTCTGGGTTCTCCCTTTCAGAGAGAACCATTCAAAGGAGCCTTGCAATGGCCAAACGTAAATCCGCCTCCTATATGACCCCCGGTGAGCAGATCGCCGGAACTGTTTTCTTTGTGATCTATCTGGTGGTGCTGCCCTTTGCCACAGCGCCCCTGTTCCGATTGGCGGAGCGGCTGCTGGATGCCAGCATTTCGCCCTCGCTGCAAAATGCCATCTATTATTACACACTGTTTGCCGTTACGCTCATTATTTTCCACAGCTTTCTGGGCCGCACCACCCGGAATTTTGCGGACAATTTGGGCAACGCCTGCAAGTCGATCTTAGTGGGTCTCATCGCTCTGTACGGCCTCAATGAGTTAGTCTACCGGCTGACCCGGATGCTGGTGAACAACCACACCAACCTGAATGACACCACCATCTCCGCCCAGATCCATGACGCCCCCAGAGTAACGCTGCTGATCGTAATTTTCCTGGCTCCCTTCGTGGAGGAAGTGCTGTTTCGCGGGCTGGTATTCGGCAATCTGAAAAGCAAAAGCCGGACGGTGGCCTATGTGGTGAGTTGTCTGCTGTTCGCTCTGCTCCATGTGTGGCAGTTCGCCGTAGTGCGGCAGGACATCACCTATTTCCTGCTGATGGTGCAGTATCTGGTGCCGGGCCTGGTGCTGGCCTGGGCCTATGACCACACCGGGACCCTGTGGAGTTCCATTCTGCTCCACGCCGCCGCCAACGCCCTTCATGTGTTGGCAGGTATGTGATATTATAGAATTGAGCGTGGAATTCCGTGAGTTTTTTTGATGTATTTTCTGAAATGCTGGTCATTCTCTTCTGCATGGCCGCAGGTTTTCTCGCCCACAAGCTGGGATATCTGAGCAAGCAAACGGATCAGAATCTTTGCCGTTTGCTCCTGGGTATCATTGTGCCTTGCCTGATTTTAGGCTCCGTCTCCGCTGGAGATACCCTGCCCAGTACCGAGGAAATTCTTTCCGTTTTAAAGGTAGCAATCGTTTATTATGGGCTGGGTTTCTGTGCCGCTACCTTTGTGCCCCATCTGTTGGGTGGAACAGTCAAGCAGCAGTGTGTCTGGCGCTATTCGTTGATTTTTTCAAATATGGCCTTTATCGGCTATCCGGTATCGGTCGCTCTCTTTGGTCAGGAGGCACTGTTCTATGCCGTGATCCTGGTCCTGCCCTTTAACCTGCTGTCCTATTCTCTGGGTCCCTTGATGCTGGCTGGACAGGCAAAGTTTCGTTGGCAGCAGTTGCTATCGCCATGTATCGTTGCCTCGGTGATCGCCTTGATGGTGGCCCTGTTCCACATCAATATGCCAGCCTTGCTTGGGGAGTGTCTGAACTTTACAGGCAGCCTGACAACACCCTTATCCCTCTTATTGGTCGGTTCTCTGCTGGCAGATTTGCCTTTTGGACGGGCATTTACTTCACCCCGGCTGTGGGCTCTGGCGGCCTTCCGACTTCTGATCCTTCCCATTATGCTGTGGCTGCTCCTGAAGTGGACCGGTATCGGCACACCTCTGGTGGCTAATATCGCCGTGATCCTCATGGCCATGCCCACCGCCCTCAACGGCAGTATGCTGGCCATGGAATACGGCGGTGACACCGAATGTATGGCCCAGAGCATTTTCCTGACTACCCTGATGTCTATTATCACCATTCCTGTTTTGGCAGCATTGCTGTAAGGAGAGATCGTATGCCTCACATTCAACAATTATCGTCTCATGTAGCCGACCTCATCGCCGCAGGCGAGGTGGTGGAGCGGCCTGCCTCCGTTGTGAAGGAACTGGTGGAAAACGCCATCGACGCCGGAGCCTCCGCCATTGTGGTGGAGATCCAGCGGGGCGGCATGGGCCTGATCCGGGTGACGGACAACGGCTGCGGCATCGCGCCGGAGGAGCTGCCCACCGCCTTTTTGCGCCACGCCACCAGTAAGCTCCGCACGGCGGAGGATCTGGCCAAGATCGGGACCCTTGGCTTCCGGGGTGAAGCTTTGGCGGCTATTTCCGCCGTCAGCCGGGTAGACGTGCTGACCCGACGGCCGGAGGATGCCGTAGGTGCCGCCATTCATGGTGAGGGCGGGCACATGGAGCCCGTCCGGGAGGAGGGCGCCCCGGAGGGCACCACCATCCGGGTGTCGGACCTCTTTTACAACACCCCTGCCCGGTTGAAATTCATGAAGAAGGACAGTGCCGAGACCGCCGCCGTGGCGGGGCTGATGCAGCATCTGGCGCTGAGTCACCCGGACGTTTCCTTCAAGTTCATCAAGGACGGGCAGGAGTCCCTTCATACCCCCGGAGACGGCAAGCTGGAATCCGCCGTGTACGCCGCCTTGGGCCGGGAATTCGCCAAAACGCTGGTGCCGGTACAGGGTCGGGGCGGGGACATCGAGGTGCGGGGCTTTGTGACCGCTCCCGTCAATGGCCGCGGCTCCCGCTCCATGCAGGTATTTTTCGTCAATGGCCGGTTCATCAAGTCCCAGCTTCTGACCGCTGCTTTAGAGGAAGGCTACCGGAATCAGCTTCTCAAGGGCCGGTTCCCCGGCTGTGTGCTGGAGGTGCTGCTGCCGGTGACGGCGGTGGACGTGAACGTCCATCCCGCCAAGACCCAAGTGAAATTTGCCAAGGAGCATGACGTATTTGATGCTGTGTTCCACACGGTCATGGACGCGTTGGATGCTCGCGGTGGGGCTGTGACGAAGCCGGCTCCCCCGCCAGTCCGAGAGACCCAAAATCCCCGGCAGGACTTTTTTCAGTCCATGGACGCCAAGGCGTACCGGGAACAGGGGACGAAACCCGCCGTTGCACCTACCATTGTAAAATCCCTCACTCCGGCCCAGCCACCCAAGGCGGCCCAACCCGCTTTCCGCCCGCAGCCGGTGTCACCGGCTGCGCCTGTCAAGCCCTCCTGGAATACGGAATGGAGCTCTACCGCCAAGGTAGCTGACAGCGTTCCGCCCATCTGGCCGCCTCGGGATACTGTCAAGGCAGCGCCTGCCAGCGCCCTGGGAAAGGCCCCCGCCTCCGTGACCGCCAAGCCTGCGGAGCCTGTGGTTCCTGTGCCGGAAAAGACGGTGGAACTCGCCCCGGCCCCTAAGCCCTTTGTTCCGGCCATTCCCGCCGTCCCGGCCCAGCAGACTGCCATGGAGCTGCCGGGGCAGGAAACAGTGCTGCCGGAGGCGGCCCCGTGGCGTATTGCCGGGGAAGTCCTGAATACTTACATTATCTGCGAGGATGACGCAGAGACCCTCTGGCTCATCGACAAGCACGCCGCCCATGAGCGGATGAACTTTGACCGGCTGATGACCTCCAAGGAGCCGCCCATGCGGCAGACCCTTTTGCAGCCCATCGCCGTGGAACCCGGCAAGGAGGACGCCGCCCTGCTGCTGGACAATCTGGAGCTGCTGGAACAGTTCGGCTTCGGCTGTGAGGATTTTGGTGACGGCGCAATTCTGGTGCGGGAGGTCCCGGCGGATTTGGACGCGGCGGACACCGCCGCCACGCTGGAGGAATTTGCACAGAATCTCCGCACAGGCCGGAATCTGGACGAAAAGCGGGAGGCGCTGCTGCACACCATGGCCTGCAAGGCCGCCATCAAGGGCGGCTGGACCAGCGACCCCGCCGAGTTGAAGATCTTGGTGGAAAAGGTGCAGAGCGGGGAGGTCCGGTACTGCCCCCACGGGCGGCCCGTAGTGGTGAAGGTCACGAAATACGAGCTGGAAAAGCTTTTCAAGCGGGCCTGAAAACGGAAATTTCAAACAGCCAAAAGCCACCGCCGTCGCGGCGGTGGCTTTTCAACGAAAGGATGCAACAAGCATGGATATGATTCAAACGCTGGCGCAGGAGCTGAATAAGGACCCCCGGCATGTGGAAAACGTGGTCCGGCTGCTGGACGAGGGCAACACGATCCCCTTCATTGCCCGCTACCGCAAGGAGCTTCATGGCGCTATGGACGACACCTCCCTCCGGACGCTGGAGGAACGGCTCCAATACCTCCGCGGGTTGGAGGAACGCCGGGATACGGTGAAAAAGTCCATCGAGGAGCAGGGCAAGCTGACGGAGGAATTGGCCGCCGCCATCGACAGCGCCCAGACCTTGGCAGAGGTGGAGGATCTCTACCGCCCCTACAAGCAGAAACGCCGCACCCGCGCCACCGTAGCCCGGGAAAAGGGTCTGGAACCGCTGGCCGCGCTGTTATTTGCTCAGGAGCGGGACTGTCCCCGTCCGGAGGATGCGGCGGCGGGCTTCATCGATTCGGAAAAGGGCGTGGAGACGGCGGCGGACGCTCTGCAAGGAGCCAATGACATCATCGCCGAGTGGATCAGCGACGATGCGGCCGTCCGCAAGAGCCTGCGGGAGCTGCTGGAGCGGCGGGGTGCTCTGCGTTCCCTCGCCGCCACGGAGGAGGACAGCGTTTACCGCCTGTACTACGATTTTGAGCAGTCCCTCAGCCGCTTGCAGGGTCATCAGATTCTCGCCATCAACCGGGGCGAAAGAGAGGAAAAGCTGAAGGTCACTGTCCTGCTGGACCGGGAGCTGGCGCTGCCGCTGCTGCGGCGCGCGGTGGTGAAGCCCGGCTCCGCCGCCATGGAATTTGTGAAAGGCGCCGCAGAGGACGCCTATGACCGCCTCATTTACCCCTCTCTGGAACGAGAAATGCGGGCAGCGCTGACGGACCGGGCTGACGAGGGCGCCATCGGCCAGTTTGCCCTGAACCTGAAGCCCCTTCTGATGCAGCCGCCGGTGAAGGGCAAGGTCACCATGGGTCTGGACCCCGGCTACCGCATGGGCTGTAAAGTCGCGGTGGTGGACGGCACCGGCAAGGTGCTGGATACCGCCGTGGTCTATCCCACCTACGGGGAGCGGCAGAAGAATGAGGCCATCGCTACCCTCAGCAAGCTGATCGCCAAGCACGGCGTGGAGCACATCGCCATCGGCAACGGCACCGCCAGCCGGGAAACGGAGCAGATGGCGGTGGAGCTGATCCGGCAGGTGAATGAGGCCGGCGCCCACGTCAGCTATATGATCGTCTCGGAAGCGGGGGCCTCGGTGTACTCCGCCAGCAAGCTGGCCGCCGAGGAATTCCCCCAGTACGATGTGAACCTCCGCTCCGCCGTTTCCATCGCCCGGCGGTTACAGGACCCCCTGGCGGAGCTGGTGAAGATTGACCCCAAGGCCATCGGCGTGGGCCAGTATCAGCATGACATGCCCCAGAAGCAACTGGACGAGGCCCTGAACGGCGTGGTGGAGGACTGCGTCAACGCCGTAGGCGTGGATGTCAACACCGCATCCCCCTCCCTTTTGCAGCGGGTGGCGGGTCTGAACGGCACCACGGCGAAAAATGTGGTGGCCTACCGGGAGGAAAATGGTGTCTTTACCTCCCGCGCCCAGATCAAAAAGGTTCCCAAGCTGGGGCCCAAGGCCTTCCAGCAGTGCGCGGGCTTTTTGCGGGTGCCGGAGAGTAAAAGCGTACTGGACAACACCGCCGTCCACCCGGAATCCTATGACGCGGCCAAGGCCCTGCTGGAGCTGACAGGCCACACCTTAGCGGATGTGAAGAATGGAGCCATTTCCGACCTTCCCGCCCGCCTCGGCGCTTATGGGGAAGAAAAAGCGGCAGAGGAGATCGGCGTGGGCGTTCCCACCCTGCGGGACATCGTATCCGAGCTGCTGAAACCGGGGCGTGACGTCCGCGACGAGCTGCCTAAGCCCATCCTCCGCACGGACGTACTGGAAATGAAGGACTTGAAGCCCGGCATGGTGCTCACCGGCACGGTGCGCAACGTCATCGACTTCGGCGTGTTCGTGGACATCGGCGTCCATCAGGACGGTCTGGTGCACATCTCGCAGGTGTGTGACAAATTCATCCGGCACCCCTCCGAAGCGGTGTCCGTGGGGGATGTGGTGAAGGTGGTCGTTCTGGAGGTGGACGAGAAGAAAAAGCGCATCAGCCTTTCCATGAAGCAGGCAAAATAAATTTTTTCCATGTAAAATTCAAATCATCAGGAGAGTCGGCGGTCTTTTGGCCACCGGCTCTCTTTTTTGATCAAGCTACCGCCCCCCGGCGCGTCTTGACGGGCAAAATCCTGCATAGACTGTCCCGAAAGGGGCGATGGGATGCTGGAAGTGCTGAATACCCTCCTGTGGGGACCGGGGACACTGACGCTGATTTTGGGCACCGGGGCGTGGCTGACCCTGCGGACAGGGGGCTTTCCCCAGCGAAATTTAGGGTGGGCACTGGCCTTGTCTTTAGGGCGGGAGGCCCGGCGGAAGGGCCGGGGCGGCGTGTCCCCCTTCGGCTCTCTGATGACAGCGCTGGCCTCCACGGTGGGCACCGGCAACATCGTGGGCGTGGCGGCAGCGCTGGTATCCGGCGGGCCGGGGGCGCTGGTGTGGATGGAGCTGGCGGCGTTGCTGGGACTGGCGTCCAAGTTTGCCGAATGTATGCTGGCGGTGAAATACCGCCGTGTCCGCCGGGACGGCACCCGTTGGGGCGGGCCCATGGCGGTGATGGAAGCCCGGCTGGGCGCTCCGGGCAGATGGATGGGGAAGCTGTTTGCCGTATTCGCCCTGTTGATGGCCTTCACCATGGGCGCTCTGGCCCAGTCCGGAGCCTTGGCGGACACCTTCTCCGCCGCCTTCACCCTGCCCCGCTGGCGGGTAGGACTGGTGACGGCGGCGCTGGCTCTGACGATCTTATTGGGCGGCATCCGCCGCATCGCGGATATTTCTACGGTGCTGGTGCCGGTGATGGCGCTGCTGTATTTGGGCGGCGGACTGGCGGTGATCCTGGGAAACCTCCGCCGCCTGCCGGAGGCGGTGACCCTGATGCTCCGGTGCGCAGTGGCACCGGAAGCCGCGCTGGGCGGGGCCTTGGGGATCGTCACCCGCCGGGAGGCCCTCCGCTGGGGTGTTGCCCGGAGCGTTTTTTCCAACGAGGCGGGGTTAGGTTCCGCCGCCATCACCGCCGCCTGCGCCGACACGGAGGATCCGGTAAAGCAGGGGCTCATCAGCATGACCGGCGTGTTTTTCGACACCATGGTGATCTGCACCGTTACCGGTCTCGCCATCTGCTGCTCCGGCACGCTGGGAACGGCGGACGGAGCCGGACGTCCCCTCACCGGCGCGGCGCTGACCCTCC
>ENA-UEQO01003894-UEQO01003894.1-human-gut-metagenome-genome-assembly--contig:-NODE-3894-length-11020-cov-6.090834_pt1 | contig 11020 bp, 20 predicted proteins | sample MGYA00242938_ERZ507940 | MGnify/ENA primary metagenome ERZ507940 (study PRJEB26167, sample SAMN06115517) | human gut metagenome | host: Homo sapiens | place: China:Chongqing | collected 2014-12-03... | reverse complement strand
ATAAGTAGCTGTTTTTTGTAAAATATCGGTTTTATCATTGTTTAGTGATGAAAATAAGTTGTCCCTTCTACCGATATTACAGATTGCCGTACTAAGTAACCTTATTCATAGGGATATGAATAAAGTCCTATAATATTCCGTCATTAATATTCCGCGCTAATGTTATCTCTTTATCATTTATATCTACTAAATATCCAATAGTGGATATAGCTGGAATATTTTCTGTAAATTCCTCTGCTGTTGTCCACCATACTTCAAATGGGCTTTTCAATGTATATTCATTCATTATTATGTATTGCCTTTATGATATTTAAATTGTACAAGAATAGTTAGCAGGAGAAAATATGATGTTTACATTACAAGCCCTAATTTTGAATGTACTCACTGTATGACTTCTTGGTAAAGCCGTAGCTGCACAAGCTATTTAAGCGATAAATTACCCTCCTGCTAACTATTCAATATTACTTATAGATAAGCGAATTGCAAGGTTTAATTATGTTAAATTCATTCTCCGCTCCAATAGTTTCTCTATCTTTATATTTTAATTATAAAATGTGGCAAAATGAAAAAATGGGTATATCCAATAACAAAAGTTCCATCTGATTTTCCTTACAGTAACGCATTTGAACTATTGCAATATTATCGTAAGGAAAAGAGATTGTCTTCTGAAACAAACTTATGGAAATGTAACTGTTGTCAGGAAGAGAAGTCTAATATGGTCGCTACTTTTGTTGTTAGTGTTCATGGTTTAAACAAGAATCTTTATTTGACATTCATTTGCCTAGATTGTCTAAAAGAGCAAATAGCAAACCAAGACAATCCAACTTTCTTCCAAGTGTACGATGAGGATTTATTATTTATCTCTAAATATAATTCTTCCTCCGGATTTATAGACATCAGCATCAAAGAACCTTAAAGTGCCATTCTTGTTATAGCCTATATTCCATGGATTAATATCTCCAACATTTAATGTTCCATTGCTGTAAGTTCCATTACCATTATATCCAAGCCTTTGCATTTGGGCATTTATCTGCGGAATGTATTCTCTTTCCCATTTTACCATAGGCATATCACCCAACGGGCTAACTTTATTCTACTAATAAACGGGATAGATTCTATCTTTTCCTTGTAAATAACCTTGAAAGTCTATCCGCTCCTATAATGGAAGTCTATTACGTTTCATCCATTCTTTGTGAAACTATCTTATCTCTGGAATTGAAGTAAACTTTCTATCGGTAACTACCTTTAAAACTTTATCCGGATTAGAAGTGTTTTCGAAAACAGTCTATTGTCCTCCTTTACCTATAAGTTTACCAAACAGAGGATTATCTACTCCTATATGCTCTAATTGGGATTTAGGCTCTGTGGCAGTCCCAATCTATTTATATGGACTTGGAGAGTTTCTTTCGCCTTTAGGTATTCCAGCTTTCTCTAAAGGTGAAAGTTTTCGTTTAACAGTTTTCTTACCTTTAAATAGTAAAATTATCAATCTCATAGTTATTATAATTACGTGGGTTCGGGATAAGTAATTCCTTTTAAAAGTTGGTAATCATAGTATTATTTTGCATCTTTAAATCTAATATTACCTCTTCTCCGATTAATTCCTATCTTTGTAGTAAGGTAGCTGTAACAACCTACATAGTAATGTTGCTTGTCTAATTTAATTCGGAAAGGAGGTAATATGTTAAATAGCTCATAGGCATTAGCTATAAGTATTTTGCTCACAACTACAGGAATGGTAGTTCCTTAGTTAAGCATTGCAGCAGGAATCCTAAGTATTGCATTTGATTTCTACTGTTATTTTACTTCAAAAGTAAAATGATTCGGAGTCAAATAGAGAGTAAGCAACCAACCTTGCTCTCTATTCAAGATTACTTATGAATTAATAAATTGTAAAGTTAATACATTATAAATTCGCAATTCTTTACTAATTCCCATATCCAATTCCTCAGCATAAGTAAATTGTAGGGTTTAATTGTGTTAAATTTTCATAAACTCAGGAAAGTATTGCTGAATTGTTATAAGACAGTTTTCCACATCTGCGTTTGTTACTTCTTCATTCCATGTAACACACATCCATTTAGGCATACTTTCTCCTGCATATCTTTCTTTATCAAAATATAATTGAGGTAACTTACCTTGTTTTACGCAATTTTCATAAATCTTTTTTGCCTCTTCATATTTTTCCTCATAGCATAGCATCTTAATTGAGTAAGCTATACACTCATAATCATTTCTCATTTTCATCATGTTTTGTAAAATTAAATCCCACTATTCCCGGTATTCCAACTTTAAATATATCAGGATTATTCCAATCAGGAGGATTTAATGTCCAATTTTTAGTATTAATTAAGCTAGGATGAAAAATACCAGCATGCTTTGTTGGCAAGTGGGAATTTGTAAGAGAACATTGTAGAAGTTTACCTAGTAGGTAATCAGTCATCATGAAGTCTCTGCTATTGTCAGTAGTGGAGACTTCTTTTTCAAAGACACAACTTATTTTCTATCTCAATATTACTCACTTAGAGGCGACTTTCAAAGTTTAAATTTGTTAACATAATTGCATAGCTGCTTCTATCATAATTCGCACAACTTTATTTTCAATATTATCAAGAAATTTTTCGGGGTCTTTCCAAAATTCTTCTTTTGATAAGTTGTACTTATCCAATATTGCATTTATGCCAGTTGCACTGTGTTCTGCTGTAATCATAATTATTTATTTGTTTTATTTACAGTTATAGGTACTCCTGCCATAGTAGCATATTTAGATAGCCATTTGGCAGCTTCTTTCCAGTCTGTTATAGAATTGAAAAAATCTATCATATTGTTATTCATTCCAGTATCTCGTACATAATTCTATGCTGCATATCTCAACATATCTTCTGTAATCTCCTAATCAGGAGAATTTAGTCCAAAGTAATCTTTAATCTAAGTTCCTCTTGCTGCTAACTCACTATTATTGTTCCCTATAAAATAGTTAGGTTGAGATGGAGTAGATTTTCGTAAGTATTCTAAATTAAATCCTTGTGAAGATTCTGCTGGAATATGAAGAGCATGGTCTATTTCATGACTAATTGTCCTATCTATATTCCGAACTCCATAATCATCAATAATCTTTCTTAGTCCATCTTTACCAATATAAACGTTACCAGTTCCAGCAGTAGCAAATGTTCCATGTTTAGTAGCTTGCTCCGTAGCGAACTAATACCATTCTTTAACTGGCACATCTACATTTCGAACAGCGGTTGCAAAATCTTCTACTATCTTGTCTACTGTTTCCTATGGCATTCTATCATAATAATTTATATTATAGAACTGTGATTTGGCTTTATAAGGCCAAAAGAATGCTCCTGTTTGATGAAACTTTTTATTACCTACCATTCCAGGAATGCGGTCAAATCCACCTTTTATTAATCTATCACTATGTAAATCAATAGGGTTCATAGGAGAATTTGGAACCGCATATTGCGGAAGCTCCAAATTTCTGTTAGGTAAAGATTGCCCAGAAGATAATAAATCTCCTATTTTAACTTTCTGTAATTGGTCTTTTGCAGCGTTCCTTGAAACCTAACCAACAGCCCTCTTTCCTGCCCATTTTGCTCCTTTAAACAGTAAACTACCGGCACCTAATCCCATTGTAGCATAATCTGTAAAGTTAAGAAATCCATTTAAATTACGCAAGCCTTTTTCTGTATTTTTATCTTCCATGTATTGATTATAGTCAGTCTTTGCTCTTTTCTAAGACTACTACCTCTACCAATCACTTCTATTATCCTAGACAAACTAAGGCTGCTCAGGATAAGTTCTCTAAATTTTTTCCTATATAGTAGGTTTAACAACTCTAGTATTATCAGCTACTATAGTTCCTGCCTATGCCTTGATAACTCCTCCGTTCTTGAAACTCTTAAATACCGCAGCAACCCTATCAGCATAATCAGTGGCTTCTGCATATCTTCTCTTGCCTTTGTTCTTACCAGTAAGTTTGGCGGTGAATGTATTAATATCATCATTTTCGTCAAAGTCATATAAGTGCTTCAAGAACTGTAATTTATCAACTGCATATTCATCCATAGAGTTATATGAACGGAATTTCTATTTGATGGGATTACCTTTAGCATCGTGGTCGTTTCCATGAGTCATTATTATCTCTGAATGTAGCCAATCCACTTTCTGCACTTATTCCTGCACGAGTGAGAACCACCATTTTTTGCCTTAATGGTAAGTTGCTAATAGTGGGTAGATGTTTATATTTAAACTGTTCATTCATTGCTTTTTGTAATTAAAGGTAGCAATTATTCCGTTGCCATATAATCAACAATCTGCCTGAACACCTCACCTGCCATCAGTCCACCACTTGCAGGTAATCCCTTCTTGTTAATGGAAACAATGATACTGTATTTCGGATTATCGGCAGGGAAGTAACCGCAAAATTCTACGGCATATTCACCGTTTGGAAGTTGAATAGTCCCCGTTGCTCCTGCCACTCTGACCTTATCGGACAGGGCAGGCTTGGCTAATCCATAAGAAACAGCGTATTCCAATACTTGCTTAATGGCTGTCTTACTTGCTGCATTAAAGAAAGTCAAGTTTTGCAACGGAGTAGTGGGTATGCCATAGCCTAAAGAGTTATAAACCAAACTTGTGTCTTTCACTTGATAACCGTATTTTGCAAGTGATTCCGCAAGGGTTTGTTCATTCTTAAATGCCTTTCTCACAACTTTGTAATTGGCGATGTTGGATTCAAGCCCGAATCCTTGTTCCACGGTGATTTTTCCATATCCACCTCTATGCCAATTATGGTCATACAATGTATCTCTGCCAATGGCTAAAATACCATTGCCAACATCTATGGTATCAGACAATTTTACCTTGTCTGTTTCCAATGCGGCGAGAAGTGAAGCGGTACGTACTAATCCCGATTCTTGCGGTGTGGAATCAGCACTCACGGAAGCTTTGATTTCTCCCGTCTGTACTTCCATTACAATAACTTGCCCTGCTGTCGCATCAAGTTCGGATAGCTTGTTTTGCAGGATAGAATCAACTCTTACCTGCAAAGTGCTGTCTATGGTGGAAACTTGTCCTGCTTTTGGTTTGGCGCAAGCTATGAATGTAGCTATGCTGATTGAAATGATGATAGTCTTTTTCATGTTAGTTTATGCAAATAGATATATTTATTATTTACCATTCACTTTGCTTATAAAAACAATATGCCATTGCTGTAATGTTTATAATATTATATAAAATAGTCAGGATTACGGCTGTGGTTTCCCACATATTTTCCCATCCATTAGCTATAAGTGCAATAAATCCATTAAGAATTAGAATTGTACAAGCTCCATCCATGTCTTTCCCGTATTTTATCTCAGCTATAAATGCAGAAATATAGGCAGAAACCATTGTAATTCCAGAGTATGTATATATTTTATATTTGCCAATTTCTGCCAATGTACGAGATGATATATCAACCCATGAGCATACAATATTCCAAGCAATAAGCCCAACTATAAAATAAATGATAACTACAATAATTAGGCATACAATAGATTTAAAAATATCCATAATTATCAAGATGTTATTTGCCATTAATCCGCTTGTAAACAAGTATAACGGTTTGTCCTCTAAAAATGCCTCCTATGGTTATTCTACTTAATACACCATTTACTTTGTTAGAAACGACAACCACTCCATTTTTACCAAACCCTTTATATTCACAGCCGTCTTTGGATGTTAGAATAACAGTTTCATTTTTATAGGTTACAGTGGCCTTAGATACACTAATTAGATGGGCTGTAATATTTGAAGCACTTACAGTCGTTACTTTCTCATTGTCAATAACTGCATAATCAAACTTGTATTCATCAGCATATAGATTAATACTGAATACGATTAATGTAAATGCGAACACTAAGAATTTGAATTTCATACATACTTCTATTTAATGTGAACACATAGATACTAAAACCAACAATCCAAGGATAACACCAATTATTGACATACACCCAATTTTGTTCAGTTCTTTGTCTTTGAATCCATTTTTCAAGCCTTCTTTAATAAAGATATATGCAAAGAATCCTCCTGCAATAATACCGAAAAGTACCCATAAAGACATCCCAAAATTAGAAGTTCCACTGTTATCCCATCTACCACGATTGCCAATGTCTGCAAATATATATGTAGTATTAAGGAATATCATAGTAAAAAACAATATGCACTTATTTAACTTGTTCATGCTTAACTATTTTAGTTATATATAACTTTGGCTTGAATCATGTTGTGTTGTTATCTAAGCTATCTTTTTTCTAACTCCATTGAAGCCATTCTCAAACGTGACAACGTTTCAGAATCTATTTCTGCTCTAAAATCTGTTTCGCTTATCTCATTTCCGTCCTTATCATAACAAGTACGTTGTTGCAATGTACTATATATAGCTATTTTGCCGTTTTCATAATACATTTTTAAGCAAACGAGAATACCATTGTTTACTTCTATGGATAGGGATTTTCCATCACTTGACCATGCTGTTCCATCGAAAGCGTTACCTTTCTTGTCATGTACGAACACATTGGATATTCCCGATTTTCTATCTGTATCTTCCGTAAGGTCTAATTCATATAGATAGGTTTTACCTATTCCGCATGAAACGAAAAACAGTAGAAGTACTAATAAATATTTTTTCATAAGTGTGCTGTTTGATTGTTAATCTGAATACCTTCTGTTTACTATGGCCTTGGCAATCTCATTGAAATATGTAGCGACTTCCTTGTTAGCGTAAAAAGCCCGATACTTCTTTTGCTTACGTGCACTTAAAGCCCTATATTCGGCACCAGTTATTCTGTTTCCTTTATTGTCGTACCAATAATCATCTTCATCCACATTTCCTAATTCGCCTTTGGCATCTGTTATCACTCCGAAGTCATCGGCGGAGAGTCTGTTCTCTTTCAATGCTTTCATGAATTTTGCAAATGCTTTTTGAAACTCTTCTTGCCAATAGTAATTCCAGTTCTTACTTGCAACATAGGATTGAACATTATTTCCTAAATTACGTATATATAATTCTTTATCAATTTTGCGTACACCATATTTATATGCAAAGCCATCTTGAATTTCTTGATTTTCAAGTGATAGTCCTGCAATACTATTCTTTGTGATGTTGTCACTCACTCTATTTGCGCAATATGCGTAAGTAAGGTATGTGGTAAGCAAAAGCAAGATAAATGTTCTCATAATTTTGATATTATAGGGTTAGTAATTAAAGTAAATAGTGCCAATGGTTGCGCCAATGGATGAATGCTCTACTTTCCATTCAAAGTTATTCACAATAAATTCTTTGTCAAATAAAGCACTGACTTTGGTGGCTTTGTTATTGCACTCTTGCCATTTTTCTCCATATAAAGAGCGGTCTAATACAGCTCTAACGTAGATTTCAATTTCTCCTGAATAAGATTCTCCCAAATTGATTTTGATTTTTGTTCTTTTGAAACTTTTTGAACTTGTATCAAAAAAGTATGCTCCTACTATTTGAAAGTTCTGTGTAGTGGAACGGTTGGGAGTAGAATATGAAGGAATATTCGGGAAATAGCCGTTATTATTCTCAAAATTATATTCTTTGTTGCTATTACTTTTATTATTGTTGCCTCCGACAATTACAGGTTTGTATTCAACTAATGGAAGTTGTGGATAAACAACAGTTGATAACGTGGTAAATGCTAAAAATGCAATAATCTTCTTCATAATTAATTCATTTTAAGCCTCCCAATTCCCAGATGAAAGCGGTTAAAAATTTAAGGCGTGGGAACTTTGGCTTATTACTCTACTAAGGCTCTGGACTGCCTAAACCGTATAATAAGCAAAGTCCACGCCCTATGATATAATATGTCCCAAAGAGGGGGTATAAATATCACAGACGTGGACGTTCATTGCCCATTATCCACGGTTTTGAATTGTCCAGATTCAGTAGAGGATAATATTGCTAAACGCCCTTTCGTTTTCTATGTCCTTCCAACTCCTAACACTTTAAGTAATTGGAATTGAGTGCAAAGTTAGCGAAAGGTTTTGAAAGGCCAAACTAAAAATTTGATAAATATAAAATTATATGTTCTAAAACATATCTGTAATAAGTAAATAAGTAGGTACTTTTTTTGAACGGGGTCTATAAGAAGATTTCTTCTCGAAAAAAGTACTCGCAGGTTCTACGGATAGAAAAATGAATCTCTCTTATATTATAATAAAGTGTATAGGTTTGCCGTCCAACCAAGCAATCAATGAAACCAGTTTCTTTCCCTCATAACTTCATGGTGGTATAAAAAATTAAAGTGGTCATATAAGGTGATAATTTTCAAAGTTCATACCTGCTGTCAGTTATAAAGGCCATAGATGGTTTTCGGATATGGTGTACAGGTGCGGCTGTTCAGAGCTTATAAACAGTTCCCAAAAATCGCACATACCATAAACTACAAGCCATATCATGCCTTTTTAAAAAGACAGTTTCCACTTCGTTTTGGAATTTGCTTGCAGTCCGTTTTTCTTGGAACTATCAGAATGTGACAAACTTTTCTATTTCTGTAAACGGCATAGTGATAACAGAGATTTCAAACTTTGTCACATTCCAATAAAATAAGTGCGGCTATGATTGCATATAAATAAGGATGGATAAAATCAGTATCAGCAAAAAAGGATTGATGACACCAATTATTATCAGTAGGAGAACGACCAACGTTCCCCATAATATCAATTTCCCATCATCTTCCATCTTGTAGTATTTTAAAGTGGTCAAAAAGAAAGGACACCTGAATAAACAGATGTCCTCCCGTTAATTAGTCAATAAACCAACTGTAACGCCCGTCCCCGTGCAAGGCCGCGTTGATGCCCGTGGCTATTTCAGTGGCGTTATAGGCTCTGTCCAAGAAAGAATCTATATAACTGCTTTTGTTGGCCCCCGTAAGGAGGTTGTAGAACTTCCACATGGACAGCCCGTTGTCCGAACACCTGAAATTCACGTCCTGAAAGTAGGCTTTTGCCACGCTGTTAATCTGCGTGTCGGTAATAAGCAGCCTTGGGACGCTTTTCTGGTAACCTTGTGGCAGGCACTGGTAAAGTCTCATCTTTCCAATGGCTTGTGCAAATTGGTGCTCACTTAAATGGCTGTTTCCAAAGGTCTGCATCAAATGGATGTGCTTTGCAGGATTGTAGGCATGGAACATTTCCAAGACGGAGCGGAACAAGTCCCCCGTGTTTGAAACCTCCAAGCAACTTAGATAGCCGTCCGTTGAGACACATAGATTACAGCAAACCATGTTTTTAAATCCAATGAAGACCTTGAATTTCTCCACGGTTTTCTTGCTGTAAAGGTTCATGTGGTTGTAAGCACGCACCCCGCCTATTGAAAGTGTGAGCTTGTTCCCCTCCACCGTTTCATGGATGGTGGGGACTTCAATGCAGAACATCATCCTTTCAAAGTACTGCGTCTTGTCACTCTCTAAAAGTTGGTTTGCAGGCTTGTGGATGGCTTCAGGAATCCTCCCCTTGACGATGTGGCTTACCCTGATTTCAGGGTTTTCAATTCTTTCCCCTGTAAAGAAAGAGTTTGCCGCCTCCCACACCGTTTCAATGAATGCGTTGTGTGAGATGGTCAGTTCATTGTCCTTGCTGAACACGGGGACAATGCAGTCACTTTTGAGGTGTTGCAGGTCAATTTCCATGGTGTTGGCCTCAATAAAGTGGTTAGCCCTTTCAGGCTTTACGGTTTCTTCAATGATGGTGGCCTCTTCTGCAAAATCACTCCATCCCATTCCCTTTTTTGCCTTTGCAGGCATGATAACTAAATTTGTCATAATGATAAAAGTTTAAATGATTAATAATTCTTTTTATATCAATGTATGGAGGGGGACTATTGGAGGTTGTGGACACGCAAGGCAGACACTCTTATATATTTTAGGTCACAGGTTGAATGGGGAGGGGGATTTCCGTATTAAGTACCTTATATACCTGTTCTCTTGACTTTTAACCAAACTGCATATAAGGTGATTCTTTAATTAGATAAGTCTTTTTAATACCATTGGCTGTATGTGGCATATTATAAAGTATAGGCTATATAACTCTAATCGAAGTGGAAATTTTCAGAAATTTGGTATCAAGGAAAATGTAGGGTTGTGGGCGACTACCATAAATAGACTGCCTATTAAGAAATAAAACCCATGCCCTCAAAGGGCATGAGCATTATTAAATAGGAAGAATCAATTAAGTCATTAATTAACAGGTAGTGTCATTTCTAAAAAAATCAGTCATATATACCCACATCTGAAAAATATACCGCTTAAAACTTAAAGAAATTAAGTCTGAACGATGGTTTTTCTTTTGAATGGGAGGGACTGCAATCATAGTAATCTTCTATTGTTTGCTGTGTCACTTTGAATTTTATGCCATTCTCACGATATATAATCTCCAATCTTTGCTTAATTTCTTCTTTTGGCAGGTATATCCCTAACGGGAACTCTGCTTTTATCTCGTTAAGGACTTTAGGAGAGAATCTTAGCTTTTGGGCTTGTGCCTTGTCGTACTCTTTGACTTTTTTATCAATGAGCGACTTCTTATAGTTGGCACTTACTATCGTGTCCTTGCCTATCTTGTTGTAGGCAGTTAGAATGTAATCACATTCCGGCTGTTGTCTTAGTTGGTTCAAAAGCATCTCTTTTTCCTCCAAAGTAATCCTGCCGTTTTTTGACCATTCTTCCAACCGCACAATCAGGTGTAGCAACTGCTTTCTTTGTTCGGTGGCAATTTTGGTGTTGTTCAGCTTTTCTATATCATCGTCTCCCACGCATTCAGTCACATTGTTGTAGGTGACGTTGAAGAAGCCCGTGCCAAGGTATGCTTGGTACAATTTATCTGCGGATTGATAATAGCTCCTTACTCGTTCCTCATTATAAAGGTTGTCTATGGAGAATGGATTAATCTCGCCTCTTTCGTCTATCAAGTCTTGATATTTCATGTTTTCCATATCTTCAAGTATAGCACCTTTTTT
>ENA-UEQO01003876-UEQO01003876.1-human-gut-metagenome-genome-assembly--contig:-NODE-3876-length-11073-cov-3.177246_pt1 | contig 11073 bp, 7 predicted proteins | sample MGYA00242938_ERZ507940 | MGnify/ENA primary metagenome ERZ507940 (study PRJEB26167, sample SAMN06115517) | human gut metagenome | host: Homo sapiens | place: China:Chongqing | collected 2014-12-03... | reverse complement strand
CCAGCAGGCTCTCGATGCGCTGGTCCTTCACCGCGCGGATGGTCACATGAAGCTGCTTGTAGCCAAAGCTTTCCCCGGCGCTGGGAATATGCTCCAGCTCGGCCAGCGCCCAACCGCCCACAGAGTTGTAGTCGCAGTCGAACGTTTTGTCCACGAAGCCGATGGCGTCGAAAAAGTCCTCCACGTTCACGTCGCCCTCCACCTGCCAGCTGTTCTCGCTCAGCTGCCGGATGGGCGTTTCGTCCTTGTCCGTCTCGTCCCAGATCTCGCCCACAAGCTCCTCCAGGATATCCTCCATGGTCACGAGCCCCAGCGTGCCGCCGTGTTCATCCGTCACAACGGCCATGTGCTGCTTTGCCCGGCGGAACTCCGCCAGCAGCTCGCTGATGCGCTTGCTGCGGTAAACAAAAAGCACGTCCCGTTTGAGCGCCGCGGGCTCGATGGGCTTTCCCGCGGCCAGCCGGGCCAGCAGGTCCTTCGCATACAGTACGCCCACCACGTTGTCAATGGTCCCTTCATACACCGGGATGCGCGAATAACCGCCCTCCACACACAGCCGGATGATCTCCTCCGGCGGCGCGTCCAGCGCCGCCGCGGCCATATCCACCCGGGGCACCAGAATGTCCTGCACCGTCGTATTGTCGAACTCTATGGCCGACTGGATGATGTCTGTTTCCTGGCGGTCCAGCACGCCTTCTTCACCGACGGTGTCGATGATGGTTTTGAGTTCCTCCTCAGTCACGCTAGGCTGCACGTTCAGCTCACTGGAGCGCCGGCCTGTAAACAGGCGCTTGATCTGCACAAAGACCCACACCAGCGGGGCCAGCAGCGTTTTGACGATGTAAAGCGGGCCGCCCATGGCCATGCTCACGCGCTCCGCATGGTCCTTGGCGAAGCTCTTGGGCAATATCTCGCCAAAGACGAGCACCAGCACCGTGATAACGGCCGTGGCCACTGCCGCGCCCTGCTGTCCCAGCAGCGACGTGGCAATGACGGTGGAGATCGACGATGCAGTAAGGTTTACCACATTGTTGCCGATGAGAATGGCGGACAGCGTCCTGTCGTAATCATCGGAAAGGCCCAGCACGCGCTGCGCCTTTTTGTCTCCGTCATCCGCCTTATTCTTCATGCGGATGCGGTTGACCGACGAAAGCGCCGTCTCGCTTGCCGAGAAGAACGCCGAGAACGCCAGCAAAAGCAGCAGTGCCAGGTACATACCAGGGCCGGGGGTATCCAAAAAACCACTCTCCTGAAATCAATAGGGTCCCTTCCCGCCGTGCGGCCGGAAGCAAACAAAAATACTATAACAAAAAATGTGCAAAAATGCAAACAGACGCGCCGCGGCAGCCTGTGCCGGGCGCGCCCAGAGGCGTCCGTATCCGGTTTTCAGCGCGTGCGGTTCCAGGTATGGCGGCTGAACAGCACAATAATGGGGAATATTTCCAGTCTGCCCAGAAGCATATCCAACGAAAGCACAACCTTGGAAAAAGTTGAAAACAGGGAATAGTTGCTGGCCGGCCCCACGAGGTCCAGCCCCGGGCCGATGTTGTTGAAGCATGCCAGCACGGCCGTCAGGTTCGTTTCCAGAGAAAAATCATCCACGGAGACGGCCAGAAAGCTGGCCACCGCGATGGCGCAGTAGGCTGCCATATAGACGTTCACACCGCGCAGCACCTCGTCCTTCACAACGCGGCCGTTCACGCGCACCACATTCACACTGCGCGGGCGCAGCATGCGGCGCACCTCAGCCGCAAGGCTCTTGAACAGCAGAAGCAGGCGCGCTACCTTGATGCCGCCGCCCGTGCTGCCCGCGGACGCGCCCACCACCATCAGAATGCACAGGATGGCCCGGGAGAGCTGCGGCCACAGGTTGAAATCTTCGGTGGCGAAGCCCGTGGTCGTCATCACGCTGCTGACGGTGAAGGACGCATGATGGAACGCCTCGCCGAAGCCGGAGAAAAGCGGCGTGATGTCCGCCGCAATGACAAACATGGCCGTAAGCATGATGCCGCCGTACAAAAGCAGCTCTTCGTCCAGCAGCGCCCCGCGCCACTCCCGCAGCAAAAGCAGAAAATAGACGCTGAAGTTTACGCCGAACAGCGCCATGAACACCGTACACACATTCTGCAGGTACGGGCTGTAATCCGCCATGCTGTTGTTTTTGATGCCGAAGCCGCCCGTGCCCGCCGTACCGAAGGCCGTGCACAGGCTGTCGAACAGGGGCATGCCGCCCGCCAGCAGAAACAATACGCACAGGACGGTGAGCACGATGTATATCTTATACAGCAGGCTGGCCGTCTGGCGCATGCGGGGCACCATTTTACCCACGCTGGGGCCGGGGCTTTCGGCCCGCAGCAGATGGATGCTGTAACCCGCTCCCTTTCCCGTGGGCACCACGGCCAGCAGGAATACCAGCATGCCCATACCGCCCAGCCAGTGTGTAAAGCTGCGCCAGTACAGCAGCCCGTGGCTCATGGCCTCCACGTCTGTCAGAACAGACGCGCCTGTGGTGGTAAAACCGGACACCGTCTCAAAAAACGCGTCTACATAATGCGGTATCTCGCCCGAGATGTAAAACGGCAGCGCGCCCATGGCCGAGAGCAGGATCCAGCCCAGGGCCACGATGATGAAGCCCTCTTTGGCGTAAAACTCCCGCGTGGCCTTCGCACACACGCCGTACAGCGCGCCGGACAGCGCCAGCAGCAGCGCCACCGTCCACAAAAAGCCCCGCAGGGGTGCGCCCGTCTCGCCGTAAACAAAGCACACGGCAATGGCTGGCAGCATGAAAAGCGCCTCCAGGAAAAAGAGCACGCCAACCAGCTTGCCGATCATTTTCTTGTTCATTCGTTCCTCCGGGAATGCCGGCCCTCAGTCGGCAAAAATGTCATTCAGGTCGTTGATGGGCTGGCCGCTCGTCGTGACGACGATGACGGTGTCCCCGGCCTGGAACACGTCGCTGCCCCGCGGGATGATGGTGCGTCCCTTGTGGGTGATGCAGGCGATCAATATCTCGGGCTTAAGCTGAATGTCCAAAAGTGTCTCGCCCAGGTGGCGCGTGGTCTCGGATGCGCGGAATTCCAGCGCCTCTGCCTTGCCCTCCACCATGCGGTGCAGCGTAATAACGCTGCCGCCCGTGGTGTTCTGCATGGCGCGCACATAGCGCACGATGTCCGTGCTGCACAGCGCCTTGGGGCTGATGAACGTGTCGATGCCCATGCTCTTGAAGGCTTCCACATATTCGGTGCGGTTCACCTTTGTGATGACTTTTGGCACCCCGATGTGGCTGGCATACATGGAAATGATGAGATTCTCCTCATCCATATTCGTCAATGTGATGACCGCGTCCGTGGAGCTGATGCCCTCTGCAGCCAGAATGTCCTGCCGGGAGCCGTCGGCTTCGATGATGACGGCGCTGGGAAGCAGCTCGGCCAGCTCCACACAGCGCTCATGGTTCTGCTCGATGATCTTGACGCCCAGCCCCGCGTGCAGGCAGCGCATGGCCAGATAATAGGCGATGCGGCTGCCGCCCACGATGATGGCGTTGCGCACCTTCTGCTTGACAATGCCAAGATGCTTGATGAGCTGGGCAAGGTCCTGAGAATCGGCAGTGACATAGATATTGTCCCCCGCCTGCAGCGTGAAGCTGCCGTCCGGGATATGCACGGTGCCGCCGCGCTCCACCACGCACACAAGCACGCGCACCCGCGCGATCTCATACAGGCGGTTGAGCGGGATGCCCGCCAGCTTGGAATCCTCGCCCACATGGATCTCTACGATCTCCACACGGCCCTTGGCAAAGGAATCCCGCTTGAGAAATGAGGGGAACTGCAGCAGGTGATGGATCTCCCGCGCGGCCGCAAGCTCCGGATTGATGGTCATGGAAAGGCCCAGCTCGTCCCGCATCAGCACCAGCTGCTCGGCATATTCGGGGTTGCGCACCCGGGCAATGGTGTGCTTTGCGCCCAGCTTTTTTGCCACGATGCAGGTGAGCAGGTTCGTCTCGTCCCGGCTGGTGGCGGCAATAAGCAGATGCGCGTCTTCCACACCCGCCTCTTTCAGCACGCCGATGGACGCGCCGTTGCCGTGCACCACCATCACATCATAGGATTCCAGGCTCTGCTCCAGCACCTTGGGGTTTGAGTCGATAACCGTGATATCGTGGCCCTCGCTGGAGAGCTGTTCCGTAAGGGCGACGCCTACCTTGCCGTCGCCCACAATAATGATCTGCATATTTCCGTCCCTTTTCCCTCCGGCCGCGCAGATAAACGCGGTGTTAAAGTTTTTCCAAAGGTATTAAGATTTTATGAATGCGCCTGTCGCATGAGTATTATAGCACAAAAAAAACGTATTGCAAGGAAAGGGGCTCTTCGTGCGCGGTTTCCCCTGTAAAGCAGCCGCGCGGCGGGCCAAAAAGGCCCGCCGCGCGTTCGTTTTGTTCCGTTCCCGCGTTATTCCACTTCCTGCGTCCAGCCCATATCGTCGGGCAGCGTGCCCCACTGGATGCCGGTGAGCGTGTCGTACAGGCGCTGGGTGACAGGGCCTGTCTGGAAGCCGTTGATGGTGAGCACCTCGTCCTCGTAGCGCAATTCCCCCACGGGGCTGATGACCGCCGCTGTGCCCGTGCCGAACACCTCTTCCAGCTTGCCCTCCTTGCCTGCGCGGATGACGTCCGCGATGGGCAGGCGGCTTTCACAGTCCACCTTATAGCCCCATTTTTCCAGCAGCTCGATGCAGCTCATGCGCGTGATGCCCGGCAGCACCGTGCCCACGCAGGGCGCGGTGCGGATGACGCCGTCGATTTTGAAGAAGCAGTTCATGCTGCCCACTTCCTCCACATACTTGCGCTCCACACCGTCCAGCCACAGCACCTGGCTGTAGCCCAGGTCATGGGCCTTCATCTGGCCGATCAGGCTGGCCGCATAGTTGCCGCCGCATTTGATGTAGCCCGTACCGCCCGGCGTAGCGCGGACATACTCGTCCTCCACATAGATCTTCACCGGATTCATGCCCTCCGCGTAATACGCGCCGGAGGGCGAAGCGATGATGATGAACTGATAGCTTGCACTGGGCTTCACGCCCAAATGCGCCTCGGTGGCGATGGTGAACGGGCGCAGATAGAGGCTGGTGTCCGGTTCTCCGGGCACCCAGTCTTTGTCCACGCCGACGAGCGCCTTGACGGCCTGTACGAAATCCTCCACGGGGATTTCCGGAATGCACAGGCGCCTATGGGTGCTCTGCATGCGGGCGGCGTTCTTTTCCGGCCGGAACAGCAGCACGCGGCCATCCGCAGCACGGTAGGCTTTCATGCCCTCAAAGCACTCCTGCGCATAATGAAACACCAGCGCGGCCGGGTCCAGCTCCAGGGAATGGTACGGCTCGATGCGCGGCGAGTGCCAGCCACGGCCCTCGGTGTAGTCCATGATGAACATATGGTCCGTGTAATGGTTGCCGAAGCCCAGATGCTTCTCGTCCGGCTTTGCCTTCGGCGCGGTGGTCTTTGTCACTTTGATGTCCAGCATACTTTTCCCTCTTCCATTGATGGCTGCGCGCAAAACCGCACAGCGGCAAAGTTCCACACCCGGCGCGCAAAAGAACCGCGGGGGCTGGTTTTACTCTATTTTAGCCGCCCTGCGGCCATTTTACAAGGGGCAGACCGCTGAAAATGTGTAAATCCACCATTTTTTCCGCGCTAAGGCATATTTCCGCTCCACCGTCCCGCGGCGGGCGGTTTGCTTTTCGCACCGCTTCGTGTATAATGAAAAGCGGTTCGGCAACGGCCGGGCCGCACAGGAATGAAGAGAGGTTGGGAAAGCAATGGAACAGCAGATCCGCGCCGTCCTGTTCGACATGGACGGCCTGATGTTCGACACTGAGCGTCTGGGAGACGAGGTGTGGCGCGCCGTGGCGGGCAAATACGGCGTGACGATGACGCCGGAGGATGTCTCTCTGCTGCGGGGGCGCAACTACGAAAGCGGCCGCCGTGCATTTTTGGAACGCTTCGGCGCCGGGTTCCCCTACGATGACATGTCCGCAGAGGTATGGCGCGAGGTGGAAGCAAGGCTGGAGCACAGCGTGCCGCTGCGGCCGGGGCTGTTCGAGCTGCTGGACGCGCTGCGCGCCCGGAACTGCAAAATGGCCGTTGCTTCCTCCACAGACAGCGCCCGCGTGCTGCACAATCTGGAGACCGCCGGCGTGCGCGGTTACTTTTCCGCCGTCATCGGCGGCGACCAGGTGACGCATTCCAAGCCGGAGCCGGAGATTTTTCTGAAAGCCGCGGCGGCACTGGACACACCGCCCGGGCTGTGCATGGTGCTGGAGGATTCCTACAACGGCGTGCGGGCGGGCGCTGCCGCCGGGTGCTTCACTGTGATGGTGCCAGACATGGACCCGCCCACACCCGAAATGGAGCGGCTGGCCTGGGCCATCGTGCCCGGGCTGACGGATGTTGCGCGCCTGCTGGAGCAGACGGACCTGCAAAAGCGGTGACAAAACGCCGCCCGCTTTCCTCGAAAATAATATTGTATAAAGAAAACAGCCCTGCGGAACAGCATTTTGTTCCCCGGGCTGTTTTTTCGTATGTCCGCCGGGCCGCGCACGGGGCCGTTTCCCTGCCGAAGATCCGTTCCACGCGGCGTTTTACCCGCTCCCCTGGCCGCGCTCTCCCGCCTTTTTTCGAAAAACGCATGCGTCAGCATTCCGGCGGCTCCGCATCCAAACGGTCCATCTCTGCAAGCAGGCTTCGCACCAGGCTGACCGCCAGCATACGCTGGCGGGGCGAACGCCCCTGCACCAGCGCAGCAAGACACGCTTCCGCGTCTCCGCCGGGCGCGCCGCCCAACACCAGCAGGTCCAGGCTTACGTGCAGCGTCTGCGAGAGCTTTACCAGCGTCTCCAGCCCGGGCGCGCGGCTGCCGGATTCCAATTGGCTTACAAACACCGTGGATACACCGATCTTCTCCGCCAGCTTTTCCTGCGTGAGCCCCGCGTCCCGGCGTGCAAGCCGGATGCGCGCGCCGATCTCCCGATTGTCCATCTCGCACCGTCCCGTTGTCGTGTTTTGATATTAGCTTACAGCTAATGTTAATTTTTTGTAATAAACTAATAGCTAATTTAGTATTGCTATAAGTTAATATATGTGATACAATGAGTTCAACGCTTCGCGGAATACTTTTGCCTCCGCCCTTCCGGTGCTCCAGGCATGCCGGTACAAAAAAACGCCGCATCCGAAGATGCGGCGTTGTAAGAAAGCAGCTGCTTACGCGGCAGCGGAAGCGCTGGCGCTCTCAGAGGTGCTGGCGGAAACAGACTCCGCAGCAGACTCGGAGGTGCTGGCAGAGGAAGCGTCGGCGGCCGGAGCAACATACTCCTCACCGTTGATCGCCTCGGTGTAGCCGGCGATGCACTCGAACATATACGCGTAGTCGGCGCCCGTGGCCGGGTCAACAGCGCGCTGCCAGCTGTAAACGAAGTCATGCGCCGTCAGCGGGGTGCCGTCGGACCATTTCAGGCCCTCGCGCAGATGGAACGTATAGGTCAGGCCGTCCTCGCTGATCTCAACGCTCTCCGCCTGGCCCGGGGTCGGGGTGGTGCCGTAGGCAACCGTGTACAGGCCTTCAAAAGCGTGGTCGATCATCGTGCCGCCGTCCACAGCACTGTTCAGCGCCGGGTCGATGGTGTCGGGGTCCGGGCCGGTGCAAACCTTCAGCGTATCCGTGCCGTTGCTCGCGTTCATGAAGAACTTGAAGCCCAGCGGGGAGGTGCTCAGGTTTTCCAGGTTCTGCTGGGCCATATAAATATCCACATAGTAGTAGATCGGGCACAGCATCCACTCGTCGAAGATGATGTCCTCGGCCTGATGCATCATCTCCATGCGCGCCTCAGCGTCGCCGGAGGACTTGATCTGCTTGATCAGGCTGTCGAACTCGGCGTTGGACCACTGGGCGTCGTTGTTGCCGCCGCCGGTGATCCACATATCCAGGAAGCTGATGGGGTCGTTGTAGTCGCCCAGCCAGCCGTTGCGGGCAACCTGATAGTCGCCGTTCTTACGGGTGTTCAGGAAGGTGGCCCACTCCTGGCTCTCCAGCGTCACTGTGGCGCCCAGCTGGCCCCACATCTGCTGCAGCGCCTCACCCACCTGCTGATGGGCGGTGCCTTCGTTGTATAGATAAGTGATGGTGGGCAGGCCCTCGCCGTTGGGATAGCCGGCCTCAGCCAGCAGCTCCTTGGCCTTGGCCAGATTGGCCTCGTTGGCCCCGGCGGTCGGGTCATAATAGTCGCCGCCCACTTCGCGGAAGGAAGAGCCTTCCGCAGCATCGCTCAGGCCCTCGGACACGAACGCGCCGGCCGGGATCTGCCCGGATTTGCCAATCTGCTTGCAGATATAGTCGCGGTCAACCGCCAACGTGAACGCCTGGCGGACCAGAGGATCGTCAAACGGAGCGGCCTGCGTGTTGTAGCTCACATAGTAGGTGCCGATCTGGCCCTCTTTGTAGAACTCCGGCGTGGAAGACAGCGCGTCGATCTCATCGTTGGGGACAGTGTCGATGAAATCCAGTTCGCCGGACTGGAATGCCGTCAGCTGGGCTGCGTCATCCTCCATCAGCGTGAACTGCAGGGTGTCCGGGCCAGCCAGGCTGTCCACGTTCCAGTAGTTCTCGTTCTTGACCATCGTGATGTGGGAGCTGGGCACCCACTCAGCAATCTTGTAGGGGCCGTTGCCGATGTAGGTGGCAGCGTCCACAGCCCAGGCTTCGCCGTTTGCCTCAACAGTCGCCTGCTGAACGGGAGCATACGCGGGGAACGCGGTCAGCTCCAGGAAATACGGCGTGCGGGCCGTCAGCGTGACCTGCAGCGTGTTGTCGTCCAGAGCTTTGACCTGCAGCGCATCCGGATTGTAAGCCGGAGCGGCGTCGGAAGCAGAACCGGACGAGGAAGAGCCCGCGGGAGCGGAGCTCGCAGTACCGGTCGAGGACGTGCTGCCGCCGCAGGCCGTCAGGCCCAGGCTCAGCACCATGACGACGGCCAGCACAAGTGCCAGTTTCTTCATAGTGAACTTTCCTCCTCAAAAATTGTTTATTCAACATTTCACACATGGCGCACCCATAGCATGCCCCAAGGTGAATTGTTTACAATTATACACGCGCGGACGCGCCGCGCAACGCTTTTTTGCAAATTGTCACTTTTTTGCAACTTTATTATAATAAAGCAGCGGGGCGGAAAAACGGCGCTTTCAGCGCCTTTTTCCATTTATTTCACTTTGTCCAGATGGTGGCAGGCGGCATAGTGTCCGCCGGACACCTCGCGCCATTTGGGTTCCTCTGCGGCACACTGCTCGTCTGCGTAGGGGCAGCGGGTGCGGAAGCGGCAGCCGGAAGGCGGGTTCAGCGGGCTGGGCACATCGCCTTCCAGCACGATGCGCCGGGATTCCCGGGCCGTCTTGGGGTCCGCCACCGGAATTGCGGAAATCAGGCTCCGGGTGTAGGGGTGAACGCTGTGGAAGGTCAGCTCATAGCTGTCGGCCAGCTCCACCAGCTTGCCCAGGTACATCACGCCGATGCGGTCCGAAATATGCTTCACGACCGAAAGGTCGTGGGCGATGAACAGGTACGTCAGGCCGTACTGGTCCTGCAGATCTTCAAACATATTGACGACCTGTGCCTGAATGGAAACATCCAGCGCCGAGATGGGCTCGTCGCAGACGATAAACTGCGGGTCCACAGCCAAAGCGCGGGCGATGCCGACGCGCTGGCGCTGGCCGCCGGAGAATTCGTGCGGATAGCGGTTGGCATGCTCGGAGTTCAGGCCCACACGCTCCAGCATTTTAATAATGCGCTCCCGGCGGTCCGCCTTGGAGGACGCAAGCTTGTGGATGTCGATGGCCTCGCCCACGATGTCGCCCACCGTCATGCGGGGGTCCAGGCTGGCATAGGGGTCCTGGAACACGATCTGCATCTTGCGGCGGTACGGCAGCATGTTCACGGCCGTCTTTTTGCCGAATTTCGGCTTGCCGCTTTCGTCCAGCACCGGGGTTCCGTCCTCGTTGTACAGCGGCACATTTCCGCTGTCAAACAGCGTTTCGCCGTCATAGAGGATACGGCCCTTCGTCGGCTCGTACAGGCGCAGCAGCGTGCGGCCCGTGGTGGTCTTTCCGCAGCCGGATTCGCCCACCAGCCCCAATGTCTCGCCCTTGTTGATGGCGAATGAAACGTCGTCCACGGCCTGAACGTACTTTTTGTTTTTGCCCATGCCGCCGGCGGGGAAATATTGCTGGAGGTGCTGTACCTCTACCAGTTTTTCACTCATTGTACATTCCCTCCCTGTGCGGCTTCAAACTCCGCCTTTTGGCAGAGCCAGCACTGCGTGTAGTGCGTGTCGCTGAAATCGGTGCGCGGCGGCATCTCGCGCAGGCACACCTTCATGCACGCGCCGCAGCGCGGCGCGAACGGACAGCCCTTGGGCGGGTTGAGCATGTCCACGGGTGTGCCCTCAATGGGCACCAAGCGCTCGTGATCTCTGGAATCCAGACGCGGGATACTGCGCAGCAGGCCCTTTGTATACTCATGCTTGGGTTCGTAGAAAATTTCGTCCGTGGTGCCGTATTCGACGATCTTACCCGCATACATGACGGCGATCTTTTCGCACATGCGCGCCACGATGCCCAGGTCATGGGTGATCATGATGATGGCCATGCCCAGCTTTTCCTTCAGGTCCATCATCAGCTCCAGGATTTGAGCCTGTATGGTCACGTCCAGGGCGGTGGTCGGCTCGTCTGCGATCAGCAGCTTGGGCTCGCATGCCAGCGCAATGGCAATCATCACGCGCTGGCGCATGCCGCCGGACAGCTCGTGGGGGTACTGCTTCAGGCGCTTTTCGGGCTCGTTGATGCCCACCAGCGTCAGCAGCTCCTTGGCCCGCTCGTTGGCTTCTTTCTTGGACTTGCCCGTGTGCAGCAAAATCACCTCACGGATCTGGTTACCGATGGTGTACACCGGGTTCAGGCTGGTCATGGGGTCCTGAAAGATGATGGAGACCTCGTTGCCGCGGATCCTGCGCATCTCCTTTTCACTCATATCG
>ENA-UEQO01003851-UEQO01003851.1-human-gut-metagenome-genome-assembly--contig:-NODE-3851-length-11133-cov-3.383502_pt1 | contig 11133 bp, 9 predicted proteins | sample MGYA00242938_ERZ507940 | MGnify/ENA primary metagenome ERZ507940 (study PRJEB26167, sample SAMN06115517) | human gut metagenome | host: Homo sapiens | place: China:Chongqing | collected 2014-12-03... | reverse complement strand
CTAAAAGTATTTAACCGGATACAAGATGCCGAAACAAAAGGCTCGAATACTCTTTTCTTTACTATCGTCGTTTCTTTATACATCGGGGTAAAAGAGTAAGACAGTTTTTGCAATTCGTTATATCGCACGGAAAGAGCGACATCCAACCTACCAGATTCGTTATCGAAAAGTAGCTCCTTGTATTCTCTTATTCGGTTCCAATCTTTCACGGTCACCGCTATCGTTGCCTCCCGATCAATTACGGGTACATCCTTATATATCGTGTCTGTCTTGTAAACATACCTGTATTTCAATTCGCCAGCCAAGTAAACAGTATCCGGGATGAGCTGGGTGATCGTGTCTCGAATCGTTTCACCCTTCACGTGTTTAGTAATCACTTTTTCTTTTATTGTCTGCCTACCGACCACGAAGCCGATAAACAGACAAACAATTACCAATACTATACTTTTCATCGCACTTGAATTGTTATCTTTTCCCCTGAAAGCATCGTTTTTTCAAGCATTCCCGTCAATCTCAATTCGTAGCCTGTCGAGTTGATCACCCGTCCCGGTTGTTTGTTCATCCCAACCAAGATACAACCGGAAGTATCCTTGTCTGTATTTCCCCGATGGATTCGGATACCGGAAAAATAGGGCACATCTAAAAGTAAAGGTAACTTCCGTTTAAACCTCGCCGACACGTTCACTACAACCTCGTAAGTAACTGCAGGGATCGCCGTCTCGTGCATTACCTTCTCTTCTTTATCAAGATCACGACACCGGTCTTCCAAGGTATCGCAGAAATATTTACCGTCCACGAACAATCTACCGATCGTGTATAACGGTCTTTTAGCTATCCTATTTAGTTCCAGTTTCATTAATAACCTCCTTTTCTTTCAATATTTCAGCCAAGACTTTAGCGAAATCGTCTTTATTTTCAATAATCACTTTCATCGTGTTAGCTGCATCCCTAAGTTCTTTTTTCTTCCAACTTTTTTCTGTTACCGATCTAAACTCGCAAAAACAGCAATAACAAGCCCACAACAACGTGAACGCTGGAACCGGTACATAAACGGAGGTTATTGCATCTACCACCGTGAGGCAAAGCATCGGGGAAAAATATTTCTGCGCTTTTGTCGCCGTCATCTTGAAACCGGTACTTGTTCGATCGATCTTTAATTCTCTCGCTTTTTTTATCCCGAAAACGAAGTCAATACCCATCGCGATTAATACCCCGGCATAAGCAACACCAACGCCGACAGAAAGTTTAAACAAATGCTCGTTTACAAACTCATTAAACAACTCTTCCATTTTTACACCTCCTTTTTATTCCATTTTAATTCAATATTGTATTATTTACTTTATATTTGTTGTATCGAAAACTTCTAATCATGGAGGGGACCAGTACCGTGACGGGAAAATCCCCTCGTTTCAGTTAGCGATCAATTACCGAACCCGGTAGTCCATTCTTCTTCATGCGTGGCGAACCAGTACCCGCCGATTTTCCGGACTATTATCGTTAAACGTGTATTACTCACGTTAATCCAGTTATAAGCCGTCCCCCTGTAATTAATCTTGGCGTCATTGCTGCAAATTATCCCCATGTCAGCTTTCCTACCCGTGCCGGCATGAAAGATAACCGTGTGACCGTCTCTAGCTTTTTGGGGTAGCTGAATATTAACTTTAGAGGTGTGAGAAAAAGCCACTAGTGTTTCTTGCAAGGAAAGAGTCCTATCGGCAACAGGAGATACAGGATAAGACGAGGGAACGCAAACTCCCAAGAGATACCCGTCATCGACTCTCACACTCCCGATAGTCCTTATAGCGTAATTATACGATGAATCCTTGTAAGCTTCTGCTTCCGCTAATATCGCTTGACCGTTTCTTGAAGTCTTTAATTTAACATGCATGGCTGTTTTTTCGTTTAGAGGTAATCCTGGTTGTTCAATCCAACTTACATCAAGATCAAAGCCTGTTTCACCGCCAAGAATCATAGACACCAAAATATCCATGCTAATTTCTTTGTTCTGAAAATAAATTTTATCCTTTTCAACACTAAAAGGTCCAACCTTGTTTTCAGAACCAAGCCTGAATATCGATTCTCCTTTTGATACGCCTTTCATGCCCCAGTCTCCCGGTCCATCATGATAAATCTTCACGAAATTGTTAGGATCCTTTTCAACAAGCACGGTTCCCCCGTAAAAAGCATCCCCCGTTTCAGCATCAATAGAGAAAGTAACATTCCCGTCTTTTACCCCGAACACGCCCGTCTTCACTACACCATCTATCTCGATCATGTCACGCCCGAAAGCGACTCCAGTCAGCTTTCCACCTGCGCCTCTCGTACCGGAAAATATTTTTGGAGATATAACGTGTTCACCTTCTATCTCCGTCTTGTTGTTGTTCCAGTCCTCCACCCAGGGCAGCAAGTTAGCGTCTTTCCCCGGGTTGCCTTTATCCCCGGGATCACCCTTATCTCCCTTTAACGCTTCTTTAGCGTCTGCCGACAAGTTGTCCCATGTCAACTTTATCCCGCTACCGAAATGAAAGCCATCTTTGTCCCAGTATATAGACCTGTTAAAGATCGAACCGTTACCGTCAGCGTCCCACGAGATATTCCCTTTAGCCATCACCCCGGAGCCATCCGGCCGGAGCATGTACATCGTTTCCCCTTTCGTGTTCACGCTCTTGATCATCCCGTTCTCGCAGTAGAACCCCTTGTAACCGTCAGAACCAGGTATATCACCACCGACTCGAATCTTCGTCTTCCCGTCGAAAGACTTGGAATTGATCCCGAACAACACGTCGATAGCCGGCTGTCCTCCCTCGTCAGCGTGGAGATAGATCGCCGATTGCCTCGTTTCATCCGTCGTGTTACCGAACTGGATCATCTCGTCACCTACTTCCGGGAGGGAAGAATTAACGAACTCGCTCTTGGGTATCACTATCTCGTTATTCACCACGTTAGAAACGATCACCCAGTAATTATTTTGCTCACCCGAGAATGTTTGGCACTTTACAATATCGTTAGCCACGAAGCTCATCTCGTCCTCTACTTGAATGTAATAGTTGGTGTCATCCTCCCGGATTTCTCTTATCTTCCCGGAGGCTTGCGTGATCCCAAGCGCTCCCTTCACCGCTCGTATCTTCTGTATCAACAACTCGAACACCGTCATCTGTCCACGGACAACTATATCGTCCGTCTCGAATACCCACCGGCCAAGTGTTCTAGCGATTCGCCAGCCAGAACCAAACGCCCCGGAAACGAAGTCTTTACTCTTGACGAACCCGTCTATGATAGTGCTTAATAACTTTGCCATGAATTCAACTTATTTTTTCGATTACTATCGCGTTCATGACCAATGTCGCATTATTAACATCAGGAGTACTCATGGAGAATTTCACGTCATTGGAGACTTCTAGCGTCATCTCATCCAGGCTATTGAAATTATCCTGGTACGAGGTCTTCATCGGGAAATTAACCGTTTTGCCATCACATTCGAGCGTGTACAACGCCCGCGAGTAATTTGCTTTCAGCACGGTGTTGATACACAATCCAAATTTGTATGTTCCAGCGGGTAGCGTGAAGGTCATTCCTGCCATGTCAAGGTCTTTTTTCTTGTAAATATTTTTCGCTAGTACTTCATCAGGCACAATTCCACTGTTATTCCCCGTCACGTTACCATTATGTGCCGTTGTCCCGTCCGTGTACCCGTTAATTTCTGAAAATGAACCAAATTCGACTCCACCGGTGTCGTAAATTTTAAAAACCGTCGTACCCGCACTACTGGTAACTCTCACCTTTGTCACTTTTGAAACCGTGTCATACGAGGTATTGTTAGCAGGAATTCCCGACATGTAATTCCAGCCAAAGGATATGATTGCCTTGCTACCGGGTTCAGGTGGTGCTACCTCCTGCCTGAAATTACAGGTTATAACTTGATCTGATTGCACGTTCGTTATCGTGGCCAAACCGGAAACCTCGTCCGCACCCGTCCCGTTCGCACCGTTCCAGCTACCGATAACGTACCCCGCATTGGCAACGGCGTTAACTGTCGCTTGTCCCCCGATGACAACTTCTTGCGAGACCGGAGTTACCGACCCGTAACTGGGATTATTAGACTTGCCTTCAACGGTGTACGTCACGTCAGGACGTTCTTCAAGGCTTATCGTGGATGACTTGACTCCTGATTCCCCGTTCGCATTCTTGACCTGCACGAATATAGTTTTCAAGGCGTACCCAGGAGATAACTCGAAAAAGATTGTCCGGGATGAGCTGGCGATCCACCCCACGCCAGCCAGACCCTCCGTTTCCCCGATCTTGTAGTGAGTTATCGTCCCGGAAACGTCAAAAGACACGGAAACGGAACGATCGTGAGTTACGTCCGCCCCGGAATTGATCGAGATCGAGTTTAACATCGGAGGATACTCATTCACATTCAAGCGAACCATAAACGGGGCCTTCAAATCATCACGTAACTGGTTGACGAAATAGAGGGCGTCATCCTTGTCTTCATCCTGCTGGCTCCCCTCGAACTTGCTCGTGTACTTCTCCGATAACTCCAGGAGCATGTTGTTGAAGTTAACGTTTAGAAGTACCCCCGTGCCACGAGTGGCGTGACTGTAACCGAGGACGTTACTAGAAAGGGTCAACCCGTTTAACGCTGTCAGGCCCGATAACAGCAGGGACACGTCCTTGAAATAAAAATTTTTAGCGAAAGGAATAATTATCTTGAACGTGATCGTGTTACTATTCACGATTTTCCGGGTAACCGCAGATAGGCGCATCTGGACGTACTCGTAAATCTCGTCCCAGCTCGCCACCCAGATACTGTCATCCCCGCCCTTCCCGTATAACGAGTAAATCGTCTCCAGTAATTCGAGCCTCGATAGATCCACCCGGTGAGTTGTTATCCCCACCCAGTAAGGGTTATCACTAGAACGCTGGACTGCCAGCTCGTCAAGCTTGACCGTGTTATCTGACGAGTTGATCCCCCCATAAGTACGCTTCTTGAGAAGAGAACCCGTTGATTTTAAATAAACCTTTTCTTGATGATGTAACGAGCTACGATAGAAATCCACGAGCGAGGAACGATCGGCGGCTGTAACGTAAGCGGAATTCCCGTCCGGTAACCCCATGATTTTCATCCGGCGATCTAGTTTTTCCAATACCTTATCGTAATCGGCTTTAAAACCTTTCATTATGGCGTTCGGGTCCGTTTTGTCATGAACTCGCTCATCCACGTTGTGGTACAAGAAAGACACGCCCCAGTCTTTTAGCAAGTTAAGTTCATCCCATGCTATATAGACACTGTTGGAGCTACTCTCTTTAATTAAACCATCCGGGTTATACTCGTTTCCCCACGTTGGCCACAAAGCTACACTAAAACCGAAACGACGATCGTTACCACACCCGTCCGTGTAAACAAGCGGGTATTCTGGAACATAACCAGCCGTGGGAGGATTTCCCAGATGAAAGAATTCGGTGTCATCAATCCATTTCCGGTTAATTCTCCGCCAGACACGGGCATAAGCTCCCTCCACGGAATCATCTGCCGTGTAAGTGAAAGCGAGATGCTTGTCATACTTTAGCGGGGCAAAACTCAAGTTCACGGTGTCAGCATCAACCCCGGAAGGTAGTTCAAAGCTTAACTCTAAAATCTCCCCTTCAAGCTTCACGTATTCCAGTGTCAACAACAAGATAGAGCCAGGGGGAATTACCGCTTTACAGGTCACCGTTAACACCGTTTCGAGGCTACTCGTTACTTCCACCTGTTTCACCTCTATCGAACCGGGATAAAACTTCCCATCAGCGTCTCTAACCGTGATATTCCTCGTGGAGAGGTACATGTTGTTCCCAAGCGGGGTATCACTGACCAAGTAAGTCTTTTCCGTGCCGGCTACCACCGGGGCATCCTGCAATTCAAGCGAACAAGAGTAAATGTCATGTTCTTGCCCGTTCACGTTATAACTCCCGACTCTCGTTTCCACGTCAGAGACCAGAACCCCGGTCATGCCGGACATGGAAGTTTCAAGTTCATCCACCCGAGCCTGTATCTTTGACAAGCCTCGTTTATCAGTGTCAGTGTAATCGTTCGTGCTAAGCCCCTTGCCCGGCACCACGTCAACTTTCTTGTTCAACTCATCAACGACTTGATTGAATTCCGTTGCCGTTAGCTTGTCGCCTGTTTTCTTGATTATATTTAACGTCATATATTGTATTTTTAAGATAATATGATAGGAAAAGTGCAAGGAAATCCCGTGGAAACCGGGGGATTCTCGCCACCGGAAGGGACCGTGATAAATTGCCATTCTTTTGTCAAGGTATTGAATACCGGCATGATCAAGTTATCGAGACTCTCTATCTCGGAATAAGTAGGGTACATGGGGAACCACGATTCCAGCCCCTTGATCAACATACTACCTTTCATCGCCGTGTTCGCCTCGTCCGAAACGTTATCCATGTCCCCGAGATAACCTCCACCAGTTTCTACTAAACGAGTGGAAACGGTGTTTTCATTATCCGGGTTGTCTTCCTCCGTTAGGGATTTAGCCGTCACGCTGTTGTGTAACACGTCAGAATCCGTTTTGACTGGTTGGTCCAGGTAATCCTCAAAAGTATGACTATCCCACAGATCGCTATCTCCCGCTTTAATCTTCTCCCCGAGATATAGTATGTATCCCTCCACCACTTTCAACTTCTCTTCCGTCCAAACTTTCCCGTTATTCAATATAAACTCTAGTACCTTTTGCAAGGTCGCTTTACCGGATTTTGCCACGTTCATCCGGTCTACCTCGATAACACTATCCGCCTCTAGTTCTACCGGGGAAAGGTCCCGTATTCTCATCGGGATACCCGCCCCGCTTTGATAAACCCGTGTTTCGTTTTCCCCGCTACCGCGATACTCGCTTGAGCTTCCACCCGTCACCCGGGCCGACTCTGCTGTTTCCCCGGACAACTCGACGTACGGCATGAATTGTTCAAAGGTAACATCCATCTCGTCAGCGAGCAAATTCAAGGACGCACTTTTAACGTGAAACAACGTGTCGCTATACTTGTCAGAAAACAACATGAACGTGCTTAACTTTCGTCCTTGAATTACCCCGGAAAGCATTCGCCGAGGAAACCCGACACGGCTACAAACAGATTTTAATATCGTGTACAAGAATGAATCTGTTTTCTCGCCGATCATCCATTCCGAGGTAAATCCCCCGTTTTTCACGTGCAACACGTTGTTAAACAACAAATCGGCATTTTCGGTAAACGGGGTATCACCGAAAGCGATTTTCACCTCCCCGTGATTTTCCGAGGCTGCCTCGACAAGAGTCGCTTCCACGTCAATTCCCCCGGACACGATGTGAGTAACGACCACGTTAGTAACGTGATTCGTGACGTTCCCGAGGTTTGTGGTGTCTTGAAACTTTATTTCCAGTTTACCGGAGAACGGGAAACCGTCTGCCGTGATTTCAAGTTTCTCGAAATCAGATTCCGAGAACGGGTATCGCTGGAACATCTGTAACTTTTTCGTGGTACTTGACCGGGGAAATGAATACTCCGCATCCCTCCACCCTTCTTCCAGGGACAAGTATTTTGTCGTCGTGCCATCCGTTAACTTTATAGTGATATTAAACGACCCTGTTTCTGGAATGTTCCCTCCCCAGTAGATGGGAGTTGTTGATGAACAATAGTTCACCGCAATACTAAGGACTTGAGTCGTTTTTTCCACGCCAATCTGTTGGTAAACACTCCCCTTTTCTGACAAGTTAACAAAATGCACGTCGTTCACGCTATGACTATATATAGCCTTTCCCCCGGCGATCCATCCTTCAAGTCCTTTCCGGAAATCATAATTCGACAAAAAAGAGGGGCGTTTGTTGTAATCATAGATAAACGTTGCCACCTTGCTTGCCGGGATAATCTCGTTCGTCAAGCTACCGAGGGGATAACAATCCTCCCCGGTAGACCCGAGAACCATTTTTTCTCGCTTACCGTTACCAGTTTTCGTCCCCTGGTTATTATAAATATACCCGCCTTTATCCACGTCTACTAGGGAACAGATCAACCACCCGTTCTCGCTTTGCGTGATGAAACAATCAAGGGATGTCATGCATTCTTCAAGCACCTCGTAACAAGTCATACCGTTAAACGTGCCCGTGTTTAACGTTGCCTGGTGAAGCACGGATTCCATGCTAGACATCGATTTTTCAAGCAAGGAAAAAGATATTTCAAATCCCAAGGGAAGAGACGTTTGATCACAGCAATATTTTATAATTTCAAATATCGAGCGGGTACCCGTTTGAGCGTACTGGATATTTTTCAATATTCCAAGCCCGTCACTCGCCGTCACGCTAACGTCGTATGGTACCGAGATGTAAGGTTCCGAGTATTTCTCCGGGAGAACATAACCAGTCCAGATCAACACCCCATTTTTATACAACTCGACGAGAAACAACTTGTTGTCTACCGTGTACAAGGATGTTAATTCCCCGTCCACGTCTGCCTGTACGACCATCTCCAAGGACGTGCCGGATATTCCAGAGTCAGAATCATCCCTACGCAACAAAGGAGCTGCCCCGAGAGACTTGTTTTCTGCCACTCCGGTATAATCCCGCTCTTTGATCAGAATTTTGTAATCATGATTATACTTCTCAGATTCCCATCTTAAAATATAGCGTGTTCCGTACATACTCATGTAGTTAATCTTTTACGTTTATTTTCTGAATCAATCACAGCAACAAGAGTACTTCCTCGTGCTTCAAGTTTTCCCGTTACATTTAAATTAACCTCTTTTGTATATCTCTCCCCGGAACGATCAGTACGGACATCTAACGTATTGGAATAACTTCTTGAAGAGGAACTTCCCCCACCACTTGCAACCTGACTGAGAGAAGCTTTTACGGCAGTTCCCAACGCAACCAAGGCAATACCCGCTGCAATTGCAGCATAAGGATTTCCAAAATTCAAACTAGCTCGTATCGCAATCATTGCCACCCCTAACTGTATTGCAATCTTACCCACTTGTATCGCTAAATCCGCGAACACTTCCGCCACCATCGTCGCAAACCCTTTCAAACTCCCGGTTCCTGCGATTATCTGACCAAGACTTTCACCAAATCCCACCGCGATACTTTGAAACGCCTCGTTTATTGAAGCGGAAATATCAACGATCTCTTTATCAAATGCCGAATAATCCGTTACAATTTTTTGAAGAGGTCCCGTGTCTACCGGGGCCAATTCCAGTTTATAAGTTAACGGTATGTATCTCTTTTTCCCGTCTTTTTTAGCTTGCCGTTGTTCTTTTTCCAAGTTTTTAGCAATGGCAAAATCAAGGGCTTTCGCTTGCGTGATTAATTCCTTGTTCTTGGCAACCATTTCTTTCTTTTGGGAAAGGATTTGAGTTTGCGTGTCAACCATCGCTTTATACAGGTTATTCTCTTCCTCGTAATCCTTGTTCATGTTTTCAGCTAACCCGTTTTGAGCGACCATTATATCATATTCTTCTTTCGCCAAGGCATTCCTCTTTCTACCCAACACGTCAAGAACTCCCATTGCTTGTTGATTGAAGAAATAACGTTGCATCGCGGAATACTTTTCCTTGTCCTCCGTTTTTAATCTCAAATTTGCCAGCTTTCGCTGCAAATCGGCCTCTTCTTTTACAAACGCTATTCGTTGTTTCTCCAATTTCTGCCTACGAATTTCAAGGGTTTGAGCATCATTGTAGGTCCCCTTCAATTTACTACCGTAAGCACTCAAAGCATTGATCGCGCTTTGTTGCTGTTGCTTGTTCAACCCCGTTACCGTCTGGTTAAAAGAAGTCAGTAATTCTTTTGAATTTTCTTTTACCGCACCCCAATCAAACTTCAAAACAGACCACACGACCTTCGCTAGATTATTAACCATGCCAGCCAAACCCATCAAACGGTTCACGAATTGATTTTTAATGAACTCCCACAAATCCTTAATCGCTTGTTTCGGGTGCGTGAACGCGTCAAATATTTTACCACCCAAGGCAGCAACCGTGTCCATGATCACTTGAAACACCGTTTTAAGGGGTTCGAGGAATTGACGTAACTTGTCTGCCCCGGCTTGAGTCTTCGTGAAATAAGCGATAAGGGACCCCAAAGCCACCACGATCGCCCCGATCCCCGTCGAGATTAGCGCTACCTTTAAAAATTTTAAAGCATTAGAAAGCAACCCGGCTCCCCCTGCCGATCCTTCCATTCCTTTCTGCATTAATAATAGTCCACCCTTGAACGTTTTCATTTCCTCCCCGATCCGTCCCATTGACATGCCAAACAACGACGCGAAGTCATCAAGCATCCCGGAAGCCTAACCTTCAAAATTTGAAATATCTTCCCGTGCTTCTTTCGCCCCCTTCTTCACGTCCTTCGTGTCAGCAGAAAATATCGCTTTTAAATTTAATCCCTTTCCCATACCTTGTACAAGTTTTTCAAATTTTGCCTCACGTCTGTACTCTCCAAATCCGGGAGCATCCCCTCGTTCTCGTCTTCATCCTCCCAGGGAAATCGCCACAAATCCCTCGGGTCTTTTATTCTACTTCTTGAATCCACCTGTATATTCAACAACTCGACGGTCTGTAACCGGATCAGGTTCGAATCAAGAATAATTTTTTCTTCTTTGGCCGCCATGAAGTAGCGAAGTTTCAAAAAGAAATCACCCACCCGCATTTCTTCAAACTCCGCTACCGTCATGCCCATCTGCCCGAGCGCTATCCCCTTGAAATAAGTCGTTGGAAGACGTTCTTTTTTTTTGACACGCCCACTTTTCCCGTAACATCATCACCACCCCCGCATTGTTCTTTATAGATTTTCAAGAACAACGTGATGTCCGAAGGCCTGACGATCTCGGATAACCCTTCTTTTGTTAACTCGAACTTGCGCCCTTCCATCCTCTCCCCTTCTTTTATCGCCGAGTACATGATTGTCAAAAGATCACGTGGGGTTACATTCCCGTCCTCGCCTAGTTTCGAGAGGTCATCAATACCCTTTTCCTCGCAAAAGGTCATCATGGCGTTCCAGTTCATTTCAACCCGGACTTTCTTTCCTCCTATTGATAAATAATAATTTTTCATGCTGCTGGCTCTACCGGGGTTAATTTAGACACTCCTTGCAAGGTTAGCGAGATCGTGGCCTC
>ENA-UEQO01003842-UEQO01003842.1-human-gut-metagenome-genome-assembly--contig:-NODE-3842-length-11162-cov-4.423275_pt1 | contig 11162 bp, 9 predicted proteins | sample MGYA00242938_ERZ507940 | MGnify/ENA primary metagenome ERZ507940 (study PRJEB26167, sample SAMN06115517) | human gut metagenome | host: Homo sapiens | place: China:Chongqing | collected 2014-12-03... | reverse complement strand
CGATGCTTTCTTGAAGATTGAAAAAGGTTGTGCGCAGAACTCCGCTATTACCCGATTGAAGAATTTAAAGAAGATTATCCGTATTGCTTTGGAAAACGACTGGATAAAGAAAGATCCGTTTGCTTACTACCGCTTCAAACTGGAAGAAACCGATCCTGAATTTCTGACAATGGACGAGATTAAAATCATTCTCGCTAAAGAGTTCACAATTAAACGAGTAGAACAGGTACGTGACGTTTTTGTCTTTTGCATTTTTACTGGCTTGGCGTTCAGCGATGTGAAAGATTTATCACCCGAACACTTGGTAAAAGACAATAAAGGAGAACTTTGGATAAGGAAGAACCGCCAAAAGACCAAAATCATGTGTAACATTCCTGTGTTACCTGTGGCAGCTTCCATACTTGATAAATATAAGGATGTGGCAGAGTGTACCGGAAAACTTTTACCTGTATTGTGTAATCAACGCATGAACAGTTATTTGAAGGAAATTGCCGATGTGTGCGGAATTCATAAAAATCTTAGCACACATACCGCCCGTCATAGCTATGCCACAAGCATTTGCCTTGCAAATGGCGTGAGTATGGAGAATGTTGCTAAGATGTTAGGTCATGCAGATACAAGCGTAACAAAACACTATGCAAGGGTATTGGATCAGAATATTTTCAAGGATATGCAAAAAGTAAATAGCTGTCTGTCGGAATTGGCTATATAATAAAAATAGTAGCTAATATTGAAAAAGGATTGGGAAGAATGAATTTCATTTTCTCAATCCTTTTCTTTTATAGTAAGTTTTCCAGAACTCAATATGAAGCATTGACAAAGGTAAGTTCCGTATTTAGCCTGTTCAAGTCCGAGCCTTCGGTTTAGATGAAAATCTTCCTCTCACTATGTTCGAGCGTATTTTCATCTAAAGACTTGCACAGACTAAATACTTCACTGGAAAAGTCAATGATTCAAATTAAATTCCGAAAAACAATGTTTTCGGGGCTGACATGAGGAAAACGTCTCACACTTGATTAGGGTTTAAACAAGTTTCTCATACAGTTTGAACCAGTCCAGCCCATAGTTGCCAAAGCCTAAATCTACAGTATCAATGTATTCAAAACCGCATTTCTCATAGAGTGAAATTGCCGGAAGATTATTTTCATATACATCCAAACGGATAGATTTTATACCTGATTGTTGAGCCAGTTCAAACGAATAGTCCATCAAAGCACGACCGATACCCATTTTTAAGAATGAGGGATGCACCACAAAAGTGCGTATCACAAAAATATGGCTGTAGTCAGCTTCTATTTTCCACCTTACATTATTATAGGCTTCATCGGGGTGATGGTCTAAGATAATAGAGCCAGCTATTTTCCCCTCATACCTGACAACAAAAAGAGTATTATTTTCTATGCCAACAACAGCATCTTCACGGATATTTCGATCGAGGAACTGGCGGCCAAATGCAACCGGAGCCTCACCTCGTTCAAGAAGGAGTTCCGCAAGCACTTTTTCGAGCCGCCGCACAAATGGTTCATCCGCCAGCGGCTGATGCACTCGCGCCTGCTACTGATCTCGACCAACAAGTCGATCTCGGAGATCGGCCTCGCGTGCAACTTCCCGAACACGTCGCACTTCATCAAACTTTTCAAAAAGGAGTACGGCATGACGCCCGCCGCCTACCGGAACCGCCACCAGCAGAGCATAGCCGAAGACGGCGCCGGGCCACGGGACATTCCGGCGGAACGCGACGGCGAGCCGGATGCGGAAATCCGGGCCCAGGCGCACGACAAAAAAACCTTCCCGGCAGACGTATAACCCCGGGCGGGATGCTGTGCCGCGCGGGTTAGTTCCGGAAAAATGCTTCCCGGACTTGCAAAACCGGAATTTCCGGGCTATATTTACTCTGTCTGATTGTTCAGAGTAACCGCCTTGTTTGTATGCCGGCTCCTTCGGGAGCCGGTTTTTTATTGAGGGCGGAACGACCGGATGCACGGCGGCAGGACGATACAAGGCAAGCGAGAGAGGGGCAACGACAAGCCAAGAAGGATACGGGAACGCGACGACAAACGCGCGGTTACTCTTCGCTGATCGCGACCAGCTGGTCGCGGTAGGCCGCCAGGATGCGCGACTTGGAGATAAAGCCGAGGTAGTGCCGGTCGCTGTCGATCACCGGAAGCATCCACGCCTTCGACTGCTCGAACGCATCGAGCACGCTGCCCATCTGCTCGTTGGGATAGACCACGTCGGGCGGCGGGATCATGTAGGCGTCGATCTTCGTATCGTACTTGGCCGGGTCGAACATATCCGCCCGCAGGTCGTCGAGCTGGACGACCCCCAGCAGCACCCCGTCGCGGCTCACCACCGGGAAGATATTGCGACGCACCGACGAGATGAGACGCACCACGTCGCCGAGGGTCGTGTCCATCGTCACCGGGTGGAAATCGGTCTCCATCAGCCGCTTCAGGTCGAGGAAGACCAGCACCGAACGGTCTTTGTTGTGCGTGAGCAGCTCGCCGCTCTGATAGAGTTTTTTCGTATAGATCGAATAGGGTTCGAAATAGTAGCTGATACCGAACGAAACGGCCGAAGTGAGCATCAGCGGAACGAAAAGCGAGTAGCCGTTGGTCAGTTCGGCGATCAGGAAGATCGACGTGAGCGGAGCCTTCATCACGCCGGACATCACCCCCGCCATGCCCACCAGCGTGAACGAGACGATCGGGACATCGAAACCGAAATAGGTGTCGAGGATAAAGGCGGCCGAAGCGCCGGTGAACGCGCCGACGAAGAGCGACGGCGCGAAGGTGCCCCCCACCCCGCCGGCGGCGGTCGTGGCGGCCATCGCCACCACCTTGAAGAAGAGCGTCGCGACCAGGTAGAGCGCCACGAGCCACCCGATGTGGCGGTAGGAGAAGAACATCGAATTGTCGAACAGCGCGTCGATGTTGCCGTGCATCAGGTCGACCATCGCCTCGTACCCTTCGCCGTAAAGGGGCGGGAAAATAAAGATCAGCAGGCCGATCACCACGCCGCCCACGAGCCATTTGCGCCCCAGAGTCCTGAGGCGGGCAAACGCGCCGCCGATAGCCGTATTGATGCGTGTGAAGTAGTACGACATGAACCCGCACAACGTGCCCAGGACGACGTAGAACGGGATGTTGTGCAGGCTGAAGGTCTTGATCTCGATGCTGAAAACAGGCTCGAAGCCGTTGAGGAAAAACATCAGCGAAGTGGCCGTGACCGTCGAAATGAGCAGCGGGATGATCGAGCTCACCGTAATGTCGAGCATCAGGATTTCGAGCACGAAGACGACGCCCGTGATCGGCGCCTTGAACACGGCCGAAAGGGCGCCCGCCGCACCGCAGCAGAGCAGCAGCGTGATGTCCCGGTAGTTGAGCCGCATGAACTGGCCGATGTTCGAGCCGATGGCCGAACCGGTCAGCACGATCGGCGCCTCGGGGCCGACCGAACCGCCGAAACCGATAGTCGTCGCGCTGGCCACCACCGACGTATAGCAGTTGTGCGGCTTGATGCGGGAGCCCTTTTTGCTCATCGCATAGAGTACGCGCGTCACCCCTTCGGAGATGTCGTCGCGCACCCAGTAGCGCACGAAAAGCGTCGCGAGGATCACGCCGATGATCGGGTAGACCAGGTAGAGCGGGCTGGCCGTGTCGATCGCCAGCCAACTGGTCAGCCCGGTGCGCACCAACACCAGCAACCCTTCGAAAAGGTAGGTCGCGAAGCCTGCGGCGAGCCCGACGACGACGGCCAGCAGAATCATCAGCTGCTTCTGCGAGAGCCGCTTCGTCGCCACGATCAGGTAGCGGTACAGCAGCCCGAGCCGCCGGTATGTCCCTCTGGTGGAATAACTCATCTCTACTGTTGCATCTTGCACCGGCGCGTCTTGCGCGGTACATTCCTTATCCCAATCCGTGGCGCAGGCCTCTCTTCCGGGTGCGCTTGGTTGCCGGGTGCAGATCTGCCTTTCGGGTGTGCCTCCTTCGGGGTGGCGGCCCGGTACAGGCGGGAATTCGTATCAGCTTCGGCGTTGCGGTCCTCCGGCGTTAGAAACAAGGTTTGGCACCTGCTCGGGTTTGCCGAACGTCCGCACGAACCGGAACTGTAATTCCGGGCGTGCAGTGAAAGCAAAGCCTTGGCAGGTAAACCGGTTTCGCAGCCGGAGGACCGCAACGCCGAAGCAGGGCTGTCCGTTACCGCCCGCTGTCCTTTCGACCGCGAAGCACGAATCCGAAGGATCAGGAGCCGCTAAAACCGCGTAATGCCCATGATCTCGCGCACCTGCGAAACGGTCCGGTCGGCACTCGCGCGCGCCCTCTCCGCCCCCATCGAAGCCACCTTGTGCAGGTAAGCGTCGTCGGCGAGGATGTCGCCGATGTTCGCGCGGATCGGCGCCACGGTCTTGATAATATCTTCGGCCAACTGCTTCTTCAGGTCGCCGTAACGGATTTCGCAGCGGTTCCAAAGCCCTGTAAAGTGCTCGACGGTGTCGGGGGTCGAAACGGCCTTCATGATCGTGAACAGGTTCGCGATCACCTCCGGCATCGGACTGTCGGGAGCCGTCGGGCCGCTGTCGGTCACCGCCTTCATCACCTTCTTGCGGATCACCTCGTCCGGATCGGAGAGGAAGATGCCGTTACCCTCGGACTTGCCCATCTTGCCGGTGCCGTCGAGGCCCGGAATCTTGACCGACGCCTCGCCGAAGTTGTAAGGCTGGCTCTCGGGGAAGAACTCGGTGCCGTAAATCTGGTTGAAGCGGCGCGCGAAGCGGCGCGTCAGTTCGAGGTGCTGCTCCTGGTCCTTGCCCACCGGTACGCGCGTGGCGCGGTGCAGCAGGATGTCGGCGGCCATCAGCACCGGGTAGCACAACAGCCCCGCGTTGACGTTTTCGGGCTGTTTGCGGATTTTATCCTTGAACGAAGCGGTGCGCTCCAGCTCGCCGATGTAGGCGTGCATGCTCAGCAGCAGCGACAGCTCGGCCACCTGCGGCACGTCGCTCTGGATATAGATCGTCGCCACCTCGGGATCGAGGCCGGCGGCGAGGTACTCCGCCAGCACGTTCTTCACGTTGCCGTGCAGCGCTTTGGGATCGGGATGGGTGGTCAGCGAGTGGTAGTCGGCAATGAAAAAGAAACACCGGTCGGTGTGCTGCATCTTGACGAAATTGCGCAGGGCCCCGAAGTAGTTGCCCAGGTGCAGCCGGCCGGTCGAACGGATGCCGCTTAGTACTGTTTCCATAGTGGTGAAAAAGAGTCTGATTGGTATTTTGTTCCACAAAATTAACAAAATCGAGGGAAAACGGCTCCTTTCGTCCGAAATTATCGGAGGTTATCCCGATTTTGGATTACTTTTGCGACTGAGTGTCCCGGAGCGTCTCGCCCCCCGGCAGGACGGCGGCGATGATGCGGGGCGGTGTGCCGCGGGCCGGGGCGAACGTGAAGCCGGGCCCGAAAACAACCGCAAAGACCGGAAGCTCGCATGACGGCAGCAGGCCGGGAACAAGAGCAAAAAGGGCACGGAAGCCCGGAACGACCGGGAAAATACGGACGAAACGACAAAGTACAGGCAGCGCCGGAGCAAAACACAACATACGAAAACAGAACTGACAAACCGATAAACACCCGCCGATGAACACCTACTGGAGACTGCTCGGATTCGCCAAACCGATCGAAAAATACGCGATACCCTACTTCTTTTACACGCTCTTCTACTCGCTGTTCAACACGTTCAATTTCGTGATGATCATCCCGATCCTCAACTCGCTGTTCGATCCCGCGAAGCAGATCGCACAGGTCACCTCGATGCCCGCCTTCGCGCTGAACATGGACTACTTCGACCGGCTGGTCAACTTCCTGCTCTACAAAATCTACGGCCCCGACTACTCGGTGATGAACGTGATGCTCTTCCTGAGCATCTTCATCGTCTCTTCGGCCCTGCTGAGCAACATGTTCCGCTACCTGGGCCAGTGGACCATCGAAAACATGAAGATCCACACGCTGCGCCGCCTGCGCAACGCGGTGTTCGACAACGTGATGGGCCTGCACGTGGGCTACTTCAGCAACGAACGCAAGGGCGACATCATCTCGAAGATCACTTCGGACGTCACCGTCGTGCAGTTCTGCATCACCAACACGCTGCAGGTCGCCTTCCGCGAACCGTTCCTGATTATCGGCTACATGATCGCGCTGGTCAAAATCTCGTGGGAACTGACGATCTTCTCGGCGATCTTCCTGCCGCTCACGGCACTGCTCATCGGTTCGATCGTCAAACGGCTGCGCAAGTCGGCCAAACAGGCGCAGGAGAACTTCGGCGACATGACCAGCCTGCTGGACGAGGCGCTCACCGGCGTCAAAGTGGTCAAGGGCTACAACGCGACGGGGTACATTACCGGTAAATTCCGCAAAATCAACGATATTTACTCGCGCATCACGCGCTCGATGGCGCGGCGCCAGCAGCTCGCTTCGCCGATGAGCGAATTCCTCGGCATTTCGGCCGCGGCCGTGCTGCTGCTCTACGGCGGCAGCCTCGTGCTGGACGGACGGCTCGAAGCGGCCGGGTTCATCGCCTACCTCGCCATCTTCACACAGATTACGCGCCCGGTGCGCTCGTTCACCGACGCCTTCAGCAACATCAACCAGGGCATCGCCGCGGGCGACCGCGTGCTGGGACTGCTCGACGAGAAGAGCCGCATCCCCGAAGCGACGGGAGCCGTCCGGCTGGAACAGTTCCGCGACAGTATCGAGTTCCGCGACGTGTCGTTCTCGTACGACGATTCGCGCAAGGTGATCGACTCGGTCAGCTTCACGATCCGCAAGGGCGAGACCGTGGCGCTCGTAGGACCCTCGGGCGGCGGCAAATCGACGCTTTCGGACCTGATTCCGCGCTTCTACGACGTTACCTCGGGTGCGATCCTCGTGGACGGGATCGACCTGCGCGAATACCAGCTGGACAGCCTGCGCAGCCACATGGGCATCGTCACGCAGGAGACGATCCTGTTCAACGACACGATCGCGGGCAACATCCGCCTCGGCAAGCGCGACGCGACGGACGCCGAAGTGGAAGCCGCCGCACGGGTGGCCAACGCGGACGGTTTTATCCGCGAGACCGAGCACGGCTACGACACGAACGTCGGCGACCGGGGCATGAAGCTCTCCGGCGGGCAGCGCCAGCGCCTCAGCATCGCGCGCGCGGTGCTCAAAAACCCCGACATCCTGATCCTCGACGAGGCCACTTCGGCACTCGATACCGAATCGGAAAAGCTCGTGCAGGAGGCCCTCGGTTCGCTGCTCAAGGGGCGCACGTCGCTGGTAATCGCGCACCGCCTGAGCACGATCGTGGGCGCCGACAAGATCATCGTGATCGAGCACGGCCGGATCGCCGAACAGGGTACGCACCACGAATTGATGGAGCGCGGCGGCATCTACGCACACCTGATCGAAATGCAGCAACTCGCGTAAAACCCTCCGGGGCCCCCGGAGGCGGGAACAAATCCTTCCGGAGCAAACAGCAATACCGACTCCCTGCGCTTTCCGGCAACTTTTTTGTATCTTTGAGGGGCGCCCTGCAACGGGACAGGTACCGGACGGAAGTATCCCACAGGAACCGAACGGGCCGCAACGAGCCGGGCCCGTATGCCGCGCAACAGACAAACAACCCTACCCGCAACCATGAGCACCATTCTTTTCGACCGCGTCATCTTCGGTCCCGTGCACAGCCGCCGACTCGGACTGTCGCTCGGGGTGAACCTGCTGCCCACCGACAACAAACTTTGCAACTTCGACTGCATCTACTGCGAATGCGGCTGGGGCAAACATGGCTTCAAGCCCCGTTTCAACACGCGCGAAGAGGTGCGGACGCTGCTGCGCGCGAAACTGCGGGAGATGGCCGCCGCAGGAACGCCGCCCGACGTGATTACCTTCGCGGGCAACGGAGAACCGACGATGCACCCGCAGTTCGAGGAGATCATCTCCGACACGATCGCCGTACGCGACGAGCTGTGTCCGTCGGCAAAGGTGTCGGTGCTGAGCAACGCGACGATGATCGGCCGTGACAATGTGCGCCGCGCACTGCTGAAGGTGGACAACAACATCCTCAAGCTCGATTCGGCGCTGGACGAAACGGTGCGCCTGATCGACCAGCCGCGGGGACGCGCCGGCGTGGCAGAAACGGTACGGCTGATGAAGCTCTTCGGGGGACGGCTGATCGTACAGACGATGTTCCTGCGCGGCATGTACGACGGCCGCAAGGTGGACAACACCACCGAAACGGAGGTGTCCACCTGGCTGGAGCTGATCCGCGAGGTGGCCCCGCAGCAGGTGATGATCTACACGATCGACCGCGAGACCCCGGCGCACGGACTGGAGAAGATTCCGCTCGGAGAGCTGATGAGGATCGGGGCGCGGGTCGAGGCACTGGGCATTCCCTGTTCGGTTTCGGGAGCGACGGACCATCCCTCGACACCCGACAGCAAACCGAATCCGGAAGAGTAACCGGACAGCGGAGCGGCACTGCACGGCGCACCCCAGCCGGTCCCCCAACAAGCCGGAAGTACCCCGCGAAAGTACCGGCGGAGGCAGGTCAAACGACCTCCGGCCAAGAGGTCCGCCTGCAGGAGGCACCGGCACGCGGCAGACAGGCCCCCGGGGCAACGCGAGGACGGAAACGGCAGGGCGGCACATGCCGCGGCCAGCGACCGGAGGTGCGGGAAAAAGCAGGACGGGGAAAGATGCAAGGAACGCCTACTGCGAGAAATAAAAAACGATACAACGAACCGGACGAACGGCCGGACAAACTGAACCGGATGAACAAAACCGGACAAACTGACCGGACGAACCGAACAGCCATAAACGACACGAAAGATGGTTACCACCGAACAGATCAAAGCGCTCGAGGAGCGGCAAACGGCGCTCCATACCCACTTGCATATCGACGACCGGCGGCTCGAACTCGACGAACAGGAGTCGCTGACCCATGCGCCGGACTTCTGGGACGATCCGGGCAAGGCCGAGGAGCAGCTGAAAAAGGTGGCCGGGATCAAATACTGGATCACCGCCTACGATGCGATCGCCTCGGCGATGGAAGAGCTGCACCTGCTGCCCGAATTCATCCGCGAGGGGGTATCGGCCCCCGAGGAGCTCGACGCGCAATACGGCCGGGTACTGGAGATGATCGAGGCACTCGAAATGCGCAACATGCTGGGCGGCGAAGAGGACCGGCTCGGCGCGATCATGGAAATCAACTCCGGCGCGGGCGGCACCGAAAGCCTCGACTGGGCTTCGATGCTGATGCGCATGTACATGCGCTGGGGCGAAGCGAACGGTTACCAGGTCAAGGTGGTCGACGTGCAGGACGGCGAGGAGGTCGGAATCAAGTCGGCGACCCTCGAATTCGTCGGCGAGTTCGCCTACGGCTACCTCAAAAGCGAGAGCGGCGTGCACCGCCTCGTGCGCCCCTCCCCGTTCAACGCGAACAACAAGCGCCAGACCACCTTCGCTTCGGTGTTCGTATCGCCTGCGGTGGACGACACGATCGAGATCACGATCAACCCCGCCGACATCGAATGGGACACATACCGCAGCGGCGGCAAGGGCGGCCAGAACGTCAACAAGGTCGAAACCGGCGTACGCCTGCGCCACCTGCCCTCGGGGATTATGGTCGAGAACACCGAAACGCGCTCGCAGATCATGAACAAGGAGAATGCGATGCGCATCCTGCGTTCGAAGCTCTACCAGATCGAGCTGGACAAACGCCGCGAACTGCAAAACGAGCTGGAAGGACAAAAAAAGAAGATCGAATGGGGGTCGCAAATCCGCAGCTACGTGTTCGACGACCGCCGCGTGAAGGACCACCGCACCGGGCACCAGACCTCGGACGTACAAAGGGTGATGGACGGCGAGATCGGCGACTTCATCAAAGCCTATCTGATGGGCGACTACCAATAGCTCCGAACGGTACACGCCGCCGCGCCCGGCGGGCAAGCGGAAAAATGCCGGTCCGGCATTTTCGGTAAATCTATTTATCCACTTTGTAATTGCCGGTGTCGACTCGGCCGCCGGTACGGGATTTGTTGACCGTGAGGCTGCCCGTCGAACCGGAAATCCGGATGCTGCCACCCGTGTTGGAGGCTAAAGCGGCCGACTGTCCCGTATGCGACATCGAGAGGGAAGCCCCGGTGCCCGCTTTGCACGACAGCGCCGAAGCGTCGAACACGGCACCGCTCAGCGAAGCGCCCGTCGAGCCTTCGGCAGTCACCTGCCCGGCTACGATATGCAAATCTTTGACCGAAGCGCCGGTAGACACTTTGATCCCCACGCCGGATGCAGTCAGCGTCAGGCCGCTGACCATGCCGCCCGTGGAGGCGCTGATCTCCGCATTGCCGCCCGTAAAACTGCCGTTGCAGGTGATTTTCGCCCCGGTGGAGGCTTTCATCACATCGACTTTGCCGAGATTGACCACCGCCGTCAGGTCGTGGCCGCGGAAATTCCGAAGGCCCTCGGTGTCGATCCCCAGGCGCACCACCCCTTCGGGCGAAATTTCGCAAATCAGGCGATCCTGCCATTCGGCCGGAATCTCGACCCGAACCGAAGTGCGGGCCGACTCATTCACCTCGACACGGAATCCCACCGATGCGGAGACGCCGGTAATCGGCTGCCCCTCGAAACGGGTCACACGGTACATCTGCCGGTCGCCCGCAGCGGAAATCGCCCCAGCATCGGGACGCCCCTGAGCATAAAAGCCGTTTTTTAATGATGCGGCGACCACCGAGAAAAGAAGAATCAGTTTTTTCATACTATCGGGTTTTAGGAAAATTTGTAGGTGTTTTAAGAAAAGGTCCGGGATTCCGGGAACGGCTTTTCGGGGAACCGGGCTCACGGAAGCCGGGATTTTACAGGATCGGGAGGTCACGGGAACGGATAAAAAACGGGACGTAAGGAGACGGCGGGTCCGGACCCGGAATGACCGGAGCCCCGGAACCGACTCTATAGGGAGGAACTGTATAGGACAGGAGGCTGAAAGAGAGACGCCCCCGGTAAAAACTATTGCACGCGATAAGACACTGTATAGCCGTCGGTATTGATGTTTCCGCCGGAACGGGACTTGTTGACCGTCAGGATCCGGGTCGAACCGGTAATCCGGATCACACCGCCCGAAGAGGT
>ENA-UEQO01003840-UEQO01003840.1-human-gut-metagenome-genome-assembly--contig:-NODE-3840-length-11166-cov-3.913879_pt1 | contig 11166 bp, 7 predicted proteins | sample MGYA00242938_ERZ507940 | MGnify/ENA primary metagenome ERZ507940 (study PRJEB26167, sample SAMN06115517) | human gut metagenome | host: Homo sapiens | place: China:Chongqing | collected 2014-12-03... | reverse complement strand
AATTTGCCGTCGTCGTTGGGGTTCACGTCCGAGAGCAGGATCAGCAGCCGGTGGGCGCAGTCGGACTGCTCCAGCATATGTCTGGCCACCCGGATGGCCAGGCCGTCCCGGTTGCAGCCGGTGGTGAAGTAATTGAAGATGCGGTCGTTTTTGTCCGTCTCATAGTAGTCCCGATAGCGGGTCACCACGGTGTATCCGCTGAGGGAGCAGAAGGAGGATACTCGCACCGGAATGTGGCAGCGGGTAAGGCTTTCGGCAATCATATAGCCTTGGGCGGCCACCACCGCCTGCCGGTCGATCTGGGAGCTGGAGGCATCCAGAAGAATGTCCACCGACAGGTCGCCGGGATCCGACTGGAGAATACGGGTGAACACCTTGTTGTCGTCCAAGTACACGCCCCGCCAGATGCGGCCGGCATCCAGTGCGCCGGAGGCGGCACGGACAGGGGTGGGCTGGAGATAAGCCAGCATGGCGTTGCGGATGCGGGCGGTGAGGCGGCGGATGCTGGTGCGGTGGCGGGTGGCGTCGGCTTCGTAGGCGGCCCGGTTCAGCTCCATCTGTCGCAGGGCGTTGCGCCGCTGGGCGGCCACATAGCCCTTGAGCTTTTCATGAGTGTCGTCTCCGGTGGCGTAGTACAGGTGGCAGCCCTGGTGCTCGTCCACGCAGAGCTCCCGCTCCAGGCTCTCCAGCTGCGACTGGTCGTATAGGGGGGCGCCGAAGTAGCCCCGCATGTATTTTCGCAGGGCGGCCTCCGTCTGGGCCAGGTTGTAGTCCGTCAGGCGGCGCTGGACCGGCTCTGCGTTGGCTCCGCCGCCCTGGCCCTTCACCAGATGCTCCCCGAACCCGTGGCCAAAGGCCCGCACGGCGGGCAGCAGGTCCGCCTCGGACCGGCGGCGGAAGGCGAAGAGGGGGCGGCGCCGTTTCCGCTCCTCCGCCTCCTGAGCCTGGGTCTCGCCGGGGGTGAAATGGAAATAGGTGTGGAGGAATGCCAGGGCCCGCTCCGCAATGGCAGGGCCGTCCAGGTCTCCGGGGAACTCCAGGGCATCCAGCATTTCCCGATCCCTGGGCAGCAGGGGCGGTTCGCTCTGCCCCAGGGCCCGGCAGAAGTGGGCGTTTTCCAGCGTGGCCAGCAGGTCGCCGGGATCTGCCCGCTGGTCCAGAGCCACGGCCCGGCGGGCATAGCTCCGCCGCAGGGAGGGCAGCGCCGGCCGGCGGGGAGCCTCCCGCTGGTAGACGGCGTTTTCCAGCCCCAGCCACAGCAGCTGCTCAAAGAGCTGTTCCTTGGAGCAGCCGTGGAGGGATTCAAACAGCCCTTCTATGGTCTCTGCTCCGTAATTCTTCCGCACGGCGCCGATGATGCTGTTCCAATACAGGTCTGCACGGCCATCCTCGTCGTATGCCTTGAAGTCTGGCTCAAAGGAGTAATCCGCAGCGGCGTTCCAGATCAGGTTCCGGGCCCGCCGCTTCTCACTGTCCAGGATCTCCATCAGTCAAACACATCCTCACGGCGGAGCGTCTCCGGCAGGCGGGTGCGGATCACATCCCGCACCAGCTGGCGCTCGAAGTCGTCAAAGGTCTTGTTGACAAGGCCCAGATCCAGCGCCCGGTTGCCCTCCAGCCCGGTGCGCATCAGTCGCACGGCGGCCAGCAGGCCCCGCAGGTCCAGAGGCTTGGTAGAAAGCTCTCCGCCGTCGCATTTCTTCTGGATGTCCTGGAACAATCCGGCGAACTGCTCGGCATACACGCCTTTCAGAGAGGGGAACTCCCGCTTCAGGAGCTTGATGAGCCCCTCGGTGGTGATGGCGGGCATGTCGATCACCACGAACCGGGAGGCCAGAGCCTCATTCAGCTCCCGGGTGCCGGCGTAGCCGTAGTTCATGGTGGCGATGAAGCGGGTGGCGTCGTGAAGGGGAATGCGTTCATAGCCAGGCATGTCGATGGAGCGGCGGAAGTCCAGCGTGGCGTGGAGCACCGCCAAAGACTCGTTCTTGGCCATGTTGATCTCATCCAACACGCCGAAGCCGCCGGTCTCCGCACACTGGTAGATGGGGCCCTTCCGCAGCTGTACGGCGCCGTTTTCAAAGGTGTCCGTGCCCAGCAGGGTGGCGGCGTCTGTGTTGATGTAGAAGGACACGTTCCAGCTGGGGCGGCCGAACACGGTGGCCAGGTTTTCCGCCAGCACATTCTTGCCAGTGGCCTTGGGGCCTACCAGCAACAGGTTCTCTCCGCAGAGGATGGCGGTGATGGCCTCCTCCCAGATGTCCTTTCCATAATAGAGATACCGGGGATCGGGGACCCGGCGCCGCAGGGTCTCGTCCTCCTCCGGATAGGCGTCCCGAAATTTTTCGATCTCCGCAGTGATGTCGGCGCTGACGCCTTCATCCCGCAGAAATTCCAGCATATCCAACATAGTGTGAACCTCCCGTGTTTTCTGACTCTATCATAGCATGATTCCTGAAAATGGCAAGAGAAAAAGGCGCGCCCGACATTCACCGGGCGCGCTGAAAGGATCAATCTGTATTCTCCAGGGGAAAAGTCACTTGCCAGAGGCCCTCCGTCAGGGTGGCGGCGGTATAGAAGTTGCCGTGGAGGGTGCATCCTGCCAGCTCCTCCGGCGGGACGGCAAAGAGAAAGTCCATATAATCCGTCCGGCCGCCAGCCGTCTCACCTGTAAAATAAGAGATACCGGTACAATGGAATTCCCTGCCGTCGGCATCTTCCATCCACAAAAACGCGTGGTTGTCCGTCCTGGAGGCGTCTCCCCGGCACAGCTGGATGTGGAAGAGGCCGTCTGCGTAACCGGCGGCTGTGATGGGCAGGCCCTCCGCGGGCTCCGCCAGGACTTCACCGGGTTGCAGCATTACGGAAGCCAGATCGCCGCTTCCACCGGTGGCAGAGTAATAGGTCACCTCCGGCTCCCTCACCCCTGCGGCAGGGGGATCAGCCCCCCAGGTGAGGGCGGTCTCCGCCTCTTGGGCATAGTTCGTCAGCTTCAGGTCCACCGTCACGCCCTCCATCGCCTTCTTGCCTGTCAGCAGCTGCCGGACGGAGAAGGTCATCTTGCCGCCGGTGGGAATGGGGGAGCCGTCCATGGTTTTCACAGTGCAGAGAAAAGTGACTGTCCCGGTGGCCTCGTCCCAGGCCACCCGCTCACAGCGGCCGGTCTGGTCAAAGGGCAGGTGGAAGGACCAACTGTCAAACAGGTCTGTGGTGGCGTCCACGGGACCGCCGGAGAGGACGATGTACGCCTGGGCAGTGTCTCCCTCCACCCGGACGGCCGCTACCTCCATGGTGATGCCGCTGTCCGTGCAGGCTTCCTGTACCGGCTGGAAGAACTGGGCTACGGCGGGGGCAATCCGGTATAAAACCGCATATCCCGCCTCCGACCGGACCGCCAGGGCTGGGGTAGCCAGCAGCACTGCCGCCACGGCAGCGGCCGCCGCCAGCCGGCGCAGGGGGAGGCGGTGTCGGTCAGGGTGGGAGAGAGTCTTGCGGATCAGGTCCGGCGACGGGCCGACAGGCTCGTTCATCCGGCGGTAGGTTTTGGAAAAGTTCATATATCCTCCTTCAGCAATGTCCGCAGCTTCTGCCGGGCCCGGGTCAGCTGTGCCCGGACGGTGGAGGGAGACCGGCCCAGAATCCGGGCGATCTCCTCCGTCTGATAGCCCTCATAGTAGAACAGGTGGATGACGGCCCGGTATTTGCCGGGGAGATGGGTCAGAGCCTCGTCCACAGTGGATTCCACGGAGTCTTGGTAGGAATAGACATCCTCCAGCGGGAGGGTCCGCATCCGCCAGGGGGAGGCCAGCAGGCTCCTTGCGCAGTTGGCCGTCACCCGCAGGAGCCACGCCCGCCGGTGTTCCTCATTCGCAAAATCCGGAGCGGACCGGTGGAGCCGGAGAAAAACCTCCTGAAACACGTCGTCGGCGTCGCTGCGGGAGCGGGTCATGGCGTAGGCCAGCCGGTAGACTGCGGAGCCGTATTGCGCCACGGCTTCGGCGGTATCGGGCATGTGATCACATCCTTCTGTAAGGAATACCCGGCAGAGGGCGGAATTGCTGCAAAGAGAAAAAACATTACATTTGTTTTGGCGGGAATGTTGCGTTTGGTTGCGGCGGTGTCAGGTGGCTGTGGTGGACTTTCCCGGCGGCGCTTGGTATGATGGGACCAGCGAAAGAGACTGGAGGAGGAAGACTGATGACCTTTGGAGAGAAGCTGACCGGGCTGCGGAAGCGGGAGGAGCTGAGCCAGGAGGCCCTGGCGGAACAGCTGGGCGTCTCCCGTCAGGCGGTGAGCCGCTGGGAACAGGGGGCGGCCCTGCCGGACGCGGCGAAACTGCTGCCCTGCGCCCGGCTGTTCAGTGTGGACGTGGAGTGGCTGCTGGATGAGGAACAGGATGGGGAGGATCGGCTTTCGGCGGCGGAGTTCCTGCAGGGAACGGAAAGGCCCTCTGTTCACAGAGACTGGCCCTGGTATATCGCCGGCGGCATCGTCACCGGCGCGGGTTCTTTGGGTATGGTGACCATGGGGATTCTGAGCGCCGTCTTTCCTGTCGTGGTTTCCGAGGCTCCGGCGGGGGTGGAGTGGGTCCGCATCTACACCGGCCTGGCTGGTTTTCTGAAAGCTCACGGCGTAGAGTGGCTCTTTGCCCTTTGGGCGGCGGTGGCCCTGGCGGGGCTCTGGCTGCTGGCCCAGCCGCCTATCCGGCGACGGGAGCAGACGGCCTCCCAGTTTTCCTCCTGGTACGCCGCGGGCGTGGCGGTAGGGCTGTACGGCGTCGGTCAGACCGCCTGGTATGTCCAGCTGGGCAAGCTGAGAGACCTGCCTGTGCTGGCCCTTTTCCTGGCGGCGGCGGTCTGGTGCACGGTGCGGCAGTTTTGGCGGCTGGGCGGGGAGCCGGACGAGACCCGCAGGCGGCAGGAACGGATCATTGCCCTGCTATACACCGTCGCACAGGGAGTCCTTCTCCTGCTGACGGCGGAGGCGGGCTTTGGCCTGGTGGCGCTGGTGCTCCATATTGGGGTGTATTTCATCTGCGCTGCAGCCATAACCTGGAGGCGGTCCGGCAGGGGAAAGCACTAAACACAAAAACAGGAGGCCGGTCTCCCGGCCTCCTGCCTTTGTGTCTGTTCGGTTATCCCATCAGATAGGCGTACTTGGTCAGCACCGTCCAGATGAACACCTCGATGTCGGCGGGCAGGTCGTTCTTGGCGTCCAGATCTGCCTCGAACACCTTGCTGTCCAGGCGCACCAGCACCTTCTTCCCGCCCAGAGGCAGGAAGCCCTGATTGTTTACACTCTCGTCAAAGCCCTCCCGGGTCAGGAACAGGGTGAACTTCTCCCGGTAGGGGGCGGAGTCGTAGGGGCAGAACACGGCGCAGTTGCCGCACTCGTTGCACATCCGGTCCACATGGAGGATCTGCTGGCGGCCGTCCGGCAGCTCGATGACCACATTGGCCCGGTTGGGGCACACGTCGGCGCAGACCTGGCACACCACGTTGCAGGTCAGGCACCGGTCGCCCTCGCACTTGGCGCTCTCGCAGAGGACGCCCTTCTTGGCGACGGCCTCCTCCCGGGTGGCTACGGCCTTGGCGGGGATGGCAAACTTGTGGGCCTCGCCGATGACGGCATTGGCGAAATACTGGGCGTCGGCAATGCCCTCCACCACGGTGGCGGGCCCGCGCATGGCGTCGCCGCCGGCGTAGACGCCCTCGAGATTGGTCTTGAAGGCGGGGATGCCCTTCTCGTCCACGGTGATGCCGTTCCGGGTGAAAACCTCGCTCTCAACCTTCTCGCCCACGGCGGAGACCACGGTGTCGCAGGGGATCTCCACCATTTCGCCGGTGGGGACGGGCTTGCGGCGGCCCTTGTCGTCCGGGTCGCCCAGCTTCATCTTCTCACAAATCAGCTTGCCGTCCTTCTGCTCCACAGGGGCTACCAGCTCCAGGAACTCCACGCCGTCGGCAATGGCCATCTCCAGCTCCTCCGCATCGGCGGGCATATACTTCTTCGTCCGGCGGTACACCAGGGTAGAGGATTTGGCCCCGGCCCGCAGAGCGGCCCGGGCGGCGTCCATGGCGGTGTTGCCGCCGCCCACCACGGCCACATGGCCCAGGGAGACGTCCTTACCCGCCTTCATGTCGCGCAGCCAGCCGATGACCGGCACCACGTTGCCGGGGATGTCCAGCCGTCCGGCCTTCCAGGCGCCCACGGCGAAGAAGATGTGGGTATAGCCCTGTGCCTTCAGCTCTGCCACAGAGGGGGCCTCGGTGTTCAGCTTTACCTCCACGCCCATCTTCTCCATCAGAGCCACGTCCTTGTCGATGGCCTCGTCGCTGATGCGGAAGGCAGGGATCACCTGCCGGACGATGCCGCCCAGGCGGTCCACTTTTTCAAACAGCGTCACGGGGATGCCCGCCCGGCCCACGAAGTACGCCGCGGACATGCCGGTGGGGCCGCCGCCGATGACGGCCACCTTCCGGCCGTCCGTCACCGGCGCGGGAGGCGTGATCTTGGACATGTAGGCGTCATAGCCCTTTTCGGCCGCCACCAGCTTGGTGGCCCGGATGTTCACGGGCTCGTCGTAATAATTCCGCATACACTTGGTCATGCAGTTGTGGGCGCAGATGGTGCCCGTGATGAAAGGCAGGGGATTCTTCTCGGTGATGAGCCGCAGGGCGGAGGCGTACGCGCCCTTCCGGCACAGCTCGATATACTCCGGAATGTCCTGGTGGATGGGGCAGCCGCCCTTGCAGGGAGCGGTGAAGCAGTCCAGCAGGGGAACCTTTTCATAGAGTTTGCGGCGGGGCAGGGGCTTGATGGCCTTCACGTGATACTTGTCGGACCGGGCCGCCAGAGAGAGGGCCTCGATGCCGACCACGTCCACGCCGGTGAAGGGCTTGAAGTCCAGAGCGTCCAGCTTGTCTCCGATCTGGGTGAACCGCTGGTAGCCGCCGGGCTTCAGCTCGGTGGTGGCCATGGTGATGGGCCAGATACCGCAGGCGAACAGCTTGTCGATGTTGAAGGCGTCGGCACCGCCGGCATAAGAGAGGCGCAGCTTCCCGCCAAACTCCTTGGCCATCATGGCGGCCATGGTGGTGGTCAGGGGGAAGAGGGACTTGCCCGCCATGTACATCTCCTCGCTGGGCAGTTCCCCGGCCTTCACGTCCACAGGGAAGGTGTTGGAGAGCTTCAGGCCGAATTCCAGCCCCTCCTTGTCTGCCAGGGCCTGGAGGCGGTGGAACATGGGCACCGCGTCGGCGTACTGCAGGTCCTCCTTGAAGTGGTGATCGTCGAAGGCGATATAGTCATAGCCCATGGAGTCCAGAATGGACCGGGCGGTCTCGTACCCCAGGATGGTGGGATTGCACTTGACGAAGGTGTGCAGGTGCTTCTTCTCCAGCAGGTAGCTGGCGATCCGCTCGATCTCGTCCGGCGGGCAGCCGTGGAGGGTGGACACCGTCACGGATCCGGACACATGGGGAGTGATCGTGTCGATATAATCGCTTTCTCCCGGGAAGAACTCCTTCAAAACAGCGATGCACTCCTGGAAGATGGGCGTCTTGGAGGCGTCCACCATGCCGTTCAGGAAGGTGTCGATCTTCTCACCCTGGATGCCTGCTAGGTCATAGCCCACGGACATGTTGAACACGAATCCGTTGGGATCGCCCAGACCATAGACCTTTGCCATGATCTTCAGGGCGCACCAGGCCTTCACATACTCCTCAAAGGCCTGCTGGACATACAGCTCCGTGGACCACTCGCAGTTGTAGCACTCATCCTCCGCCAGAATGCAGGGGCGGTTGATGCAGGCGGCCAGATCTGCGCCGTCCATCTTCTGGACGGTCTTCAGCTCGAAGAACCGGGCGCCGGCGAAATAGCCGGCAATGATGTTCTGGGCCAGCTGGGTGTTGGGGCCGGCGGCGGGGCCGAACGGAGTCTCGATGGTCTCCCCGAAGATGGGGAGCTTCTTCATGCCGGCCTTGTAGGGCTTGTGGACGCCGAACACGGCGCCGTCCCGGCGGTATTCGGTGGTGATCCAGGTCATCAATTCCCGAAAGGGAATGGGGGTCATTAACTCAGACATAGTTTTTCCTCCTCAGAATAACTCCTGAAATACGAATGCGCACTGCTTCCGCAGGGGCACATCGGCCGGTCATCAATACTCCTTGTGGTGCAGCCGGCCCCACAGACGCTTGCTGCTCTCCAGAATGTGGGCATTCACGGCCTCCTCGTCGATCTCCGTCAGGACCCGGTCCTTCATCAGGATTCTGCCGTTAATCATGGTGGTCTGGCACTGCCGCCCCGTCATGCCGAAGAGCATGTGTCCGTCGATGTTGGCATCAGAGAACGGTGTGAAGGGCTTGTAGTCCATGACGATCACGTCCGCCGCCGCGCCGGGCTTCAGCACGCCCAGAGTGGGGAAGCCGGTGCGCTCCGCCATCTTGGCGTTGTTGCGGAACAGCATGTCCGTCACCTCGCACCAGCCCACGTTGGGCATACAGGCGTTGTGCCGCTGGGAGCACAGGGCCACCTTGATGGACTCCAGCATGTCGTTGGTGTAGGCGTCGGTACCCAGACCGATCAGAATGCCCTTCTTGTAGAGCTGCAGCACCGGAGAGATACCCACGGCGTTGCCCATGTTGCTCTCCGGGTTGTTGACGCACATGGTGTCCGTAGCCTTGATGATATCCATTTCCGCCGTGTTCACATGGATGCAGTGGCCCAGGATGGTCTTGGGTCCCAGGATGCCGTGGTCCTGGAGCCGCTGGACGGGCCGGCGGCCGTAGTTCTGGAGGGAGTCGTACACGTCGTTCATGCCCTCGGACACGTGGATGTGATAGCCCACCCGGCCGCTGTTGGCCGCCGCCATCCGGTCAAAGGTCTTGTCGGAGATGGTGAACAGGGCATGTCCGCCGAACATGGCCTTCAGCATATCGGAGGGGTTCTGCTCGCAGTAGTCGATGAAGTCCTTGTTCTCCTGCACGGACTGAAGGGATTTCTCCTCTCCGTCCCGGTCGCTGACCTCATAGCACAGGCACGCCCGCATCCCGAATTCCCTCGTCACCTCGGCGATCCGCATCAGGGAGCCGGGGACCTCACAGAAGCTGGCGTGATGGTCGAAAATGGTGGTGACGCCCTGCTTGATGGAGTCGATCACCAGGGCCTGGGCGCTGGCCTTGGTGGCCTCCAGGTCCAGATTCCGGTCAATGTACCACCACTGGCCGTCCAGCACCTCATAGAAGCTGGTGGGGTTGTACCCATCGATGGAGAGGCCCCGGGCCAGGGCGGAGTAGATGTGGGTGTGGGCATTGATAAGGCCCGGCATGATGACGCCGCCACGAGCGTCCACAAATTCCGCCTGGGGGTACTTGGCCTTCAGATCCGCGGTGGTGCCGACCTCCACGATCTTGCCGCCATCGGTGACCACGCCGCCGTCCGGCAGGTAGCCGATGCCCTCCGGATCCCGGGTGATGACCTTGCCGTTTGCCAGTAAAATCATAAAAATGACCTCCTTTTGTCCGTCTTTTGCATATCTGATAAAAAGAAAAGGCGCTTCAAACCGCTGTCGGTTTGAAACACCTACCAAAAGACCGGAATGATAGGTGTCAGCCCGTGCGCGCAGCACTTCGTTGCAGCTATCATTCTTCCCTTGTACTTGTATTTTACCGGACAGCAGCCTAAAATGCAAGCAGGGAAGCTCAAAAATTTTCAGATGGATTTTGTGTAGTTTGCCGGAAAGCGGCGGAACTTATTCCCAACCGGGTCCGTCTACATGAAATAAAATAAAGAAAGCGATGGAATCAGAGAAAGAGGAGGCGTCAGAATGAAACGGCTTTGGATTTGCCTGCTGGCTTTTGCGCTGCTGACGGGATGCGGCGATTCCGGCGACATTGCGGTGACAACGGTATACGAAACAGATGACCCGCCCCGGACAGCCCTGACCACGGAGTGGGAGACTTACGACCCGTCGGTGGAGACGGTGTGGTGCATCCTGTCCTATGAGGGGGAAGGGGAATCTCTGGAGTATGGGGCGCCCTATTGGCTGGATGTGCGGGAGGCGGACGGCAGCTGGACCCAGGTGCCCCTGGCTGAGAACGCCGGATGGGATGCCATGCTGTATACCCTGCCGTCCGGTGAAAAGCAGGCGTTTCCGTGCATCCTGTCCCTGTTTGACTACGACTTCTCCGGCGGCAGTACGTTCCGCGTCATCAAAGAGATCGGAGAATATACGGCCGCGGCGGAGTTCACCCTGACAAAGGGGGCGGTCATCTCCGCAGAGACGCCTTACGGCTTCGGCCCCATGGAGGAGGTACCGGAGTACGGCGACCCGGCGGAGCTCTCCGCCGGCGGTGCCGTGGTGTTTACCGAGGCGGGAACGGAGAATGCGGATGCGGCGGAGATATTTTTGGAGAAGGTCTCCCTGGGCATCCCCTGCCAGCTGCGGACCCTTCAGAACTACTATGAGAGCTGGCCCATGCTGATCGACGTCATCTATGACGGCCGCGGCTTTCTCTGGCGGATGCGGACCGGCGGAGAGATCACGGAGAAACGATTTTCCTACATCGTGACGGACGGCACGGACGTATACCTCTCCAACGGCGCAGACTGGGAGAGCACAGAACAGTACGACAGTGAGAAGGCGTTTCTGCTGCCCTCCGGCTCCGGATCCTTCCTGGTACCCGCGGCGGAAGCGATGACAGATGACCGGCTGGCGGAAAATACCGCCCGCTATCGGATCTGGTCAGGCGACGGGATGCGGGCTGCTTCCCTGACGGAGGACCCTGCAGAATTCAGCGTCATACGCTGTGACCCGGAGAGCGGAACATGGAGCAGGTCCTGGACCATCCGGGAGCTGGATGACCGGGCCACGGCAGTGAGGGACCTTTCCTGGCTGGAATCCGGAGCACTCCTGCACATCACTTATGAAACGGAGAAGGACGGCACGCTGACGGTTGACTTTGTGCCGGACGCTGAACTGACTGATCCCGGCGATCTCTGCGGCTATCCGGCGGAATAGAGACTGCGGGGCCGGCGGTTTGCCGGTTTTTCCGTAGAATACTGCAAAATCTTGGGATTTTCCATTGACAAGGGCACAAAAGCTCTGATATTCTATTCGGGCTGATTGAAACGATTTCCCGACCATTCCCCAACATTAAAAAGGAG
>ENA-UEQO01003839-UEQO01003839.1-human-gut-metagenome-genome-assembly--contig:-NODE-3839-length-11168-cov-4.657831_pt1 | contig 11168 bp, 5 predicted proteins | sample MGYA00242938_ERZ507940 | MGnify/ENA primary metagenome ERZ507940 (study PRJEB26167, sample SAMN06115517) | human gut metagenome | host: Homo sapiens | place: China:Chongqing | collected 2014-12-03... | reverse complement strand
ATGCGCCCTTTGCGCCCTGAACCATCCCCTACCAACTTATCAGGGATACAAAAAAAGCCTATGGGACACGGCCGTAAAGTCATTGAGATAACACCTCTATCCCATTGACTTTACCACCGTTTCCCATTGAGATACTATCGTAAACCCGACACTTCAAGAAGGGATAATCATTCCCCAGATAGGCGTCTTGACCATGAACACGAATAGTTCGCTCGCAACTGAACTGAACCGCACCATCGTCCCGTTAATCGCTACCCGTCCCATGATAGGGACAAATCCGTTCTTCTCCTTGCTGCCGTTCACATAAATTTGACTTCTCCCAATATCCACAATTTGCCCCTACCTTCTTCATATTCAATTTTAATTGCGCCAATCTGGGCTTTTTATAAGGTTATTACGGAGATTTTTCGTAAATTTGTAGAAATAAGACAGCCAATAATATTTATAAAAATATGCGAGAAAAACTCTCCGATCCTGTTAGGATCATCATATCCTTACTATCCATTTTTCTCTGGAGCTTTCCGGCAGAAGGGCAGGATAGTGAAAGCTTAAAAAAGCAATTAGATCAAAAGCTAAACTCTTTCGCAAGGCAATATGTGTCTTCACGCACCATTAAGATTGACTCCATCCTCATACAGAAGAAGAAAGTCACGCTTTTCGCCAATGAAGCTTTGGAGGACATCCCTTTTCGGGAATACAACGTTTCTGAGCTTTACGCAAGTATAGCTCCCCTATTCCCCAATGCCTCCAAGATCGTCATCTTGACCCGAGATACAGACATTGAGAGCTTGATTCCCGAATACGACAGAAAAGGACGTCCCAACAAAAAGAGGCTATACTCCATTAAAGAGAGTAAATACCCGCTAACCCGTAGCCTATCCACCCCTCATGAGATAAAAAACGGATTACAAAACCGTCATATCGCCCTTTGGCAAAGCCATGGTTTATATTACGCCCAGACCGCCCATCGCTGGGAATGGCAACGGGCTCGCATGTTCGGCACCGTGGAGGACTTATTTACGCAGAGTTTTGTTCTTCCTTATCTGACCCCGATGCTTGAAAACGCAGGAGCGACTATTCTTATCCCCCGGGAAAGGGACACTCAAATACACGAAATCATTATCGACAATGATCGCTCTACTCCGGGATCCGAGTATAAGGAATTGGATGGAGAGAAAGCTTGGTCGGATGGGGAGAAAGCCGGATTTGGGCATATTCAAGCTACTTATACGAATGGGGAGAACCCTTTTACGCAAGGTACCTATCGGCAGACGGTCACACAGAGGAAAGGAAAAGAAAGTCTCATCGAGTGGATTCCCGAAATTCCGGAATCGGGGAATTACGCGGTCTATGCCTCCTATCAATCTTTTCCGAACAGCACAGAGCAGGCACTGTATACCATCCATCATGCCGGAGGGGAAACCACAATCGCCGTCAATCAAACAATGGGGGGTGGGACTTGGATCTATCTGGGAAACTTCAAATTCACGGCACATGAACAAGCCCATGAGAGAATCGTATTAACGAATCAAAGCAATAAATCGGGAAAGATTATCACGGCAGACGCAATCAAGATCGGTGGCGGCATGGGGAACATCGCACGTAGCCCGCTAGAAAGTCCCTATCCGATAGAAGCAGAGACAAGTGGGTATCCACGGTTTACCGAGGCGGCCCGATATTGGCTACAATGGGCGGGAATACCGGATAGTATCTATTCGAAAAGCGCTTTCCGCAATGATTATCAAGACGACATTTACGCACGTCCCCAATGGGTTAATTATTTAAAAGAACAGACCCATATCCCTATCGACATGGCCTTCGCATTCCATTCCGACGCAGGAACCACCCCGGATGACTCAATTATAGGGACACTCGGCATCTATATGTCTAAAAGCAACGACGGAATCTACACCAACCGGAAAAGCCGGGAGATCGCCAGAGACCTAACCGACATGATCCAAACACAGATCCTGTCCGATGTCCGTAAGGTTTACAATCCTCAATGGAGCCGCCGGGGCATGTGGAATCAATCTTATATAGAGGCACGTATTCCCGATGTCCCAACGATGCTATTAGAATTACTATCCCATCAAAACTTCGCCGATATGCGTTACGGGTTAGACCCACGCTTCCGTTTCCTTATCTGTAGGGCGATCTATAAAGGGATGCTCCGTTATATCTGTTTCCAGAATAAACAGGAGCCTATCGTACAACCGCTCCCACCCGATCGTCTGTATACGGAGCTCGTAGAAACGAATAAAGTGAGAATCGGCTGGAAAGCCGTACAGGATACTCTTGAGGAGAGTGCCTCACCAACCGCCTATATCCTTTATAGTCGAAAAGACAGCGGTGGATTCGATAACGGGACGCTCGTAAAAGGAGAAGAAATCATTCTTCCAATTGAGGCGGGTATTATCCATAGTTATAAGGTAGCTGCCGTAAATAAGGGAGGCATCAGTTTCCCTTCCGAGATCGTAAGTGTTTACCGGTCTCCTAAAGGTGAAAAGGATAAGACGGTATTAATCGTCAATGGATTCGACAGGATCAGCGGTCCAGCCAGTTTCGAGAGTGCGGCGGATAGTTTAGCCGGCTTTCTTTATGCCGTCGACCGGGGAGTGCCTTATCTGAATGATATCGCATTTATCGGGGATCAATTCGAATTCCGCCGTACCGCCACATGGAACAGCAATGATAATAACGGGCATGGGGATAGTTACAACAATTACGCAGGCCAAGTCATAGCGGGCAATACCTTCGATTATCCTTTCATACATGGGCAGGCCATGGCCGGGACCGGTTATTCCTTTGTTTCATGTAGCCATAAATCTTTGGCCGAGGGAGTCGTAAAGCCGGATACGTATCCGATTATTGACTTGATTTTAGGAAAACAGCGCCAACCGGTTATCACTCCCGTTTTACAGGATACGCTTCGCAGTTACCTTGCCCAAGGCGGCAACTTGCTTGTAAGCGGGACGAATCTTTTCTCCGACAGCTGGGGCAACGCACAAGACCGTACGTTCGTCGAGGAGGTACTAAAAGGGAAGTTGGCTAGCCGTAATGCCAGCAAGGAGGGAATCGTAAACAGTTGCGCATCCCCTTACAGATATATAAACGGCAGATACACGTTCCGGACACGTCCGAACCCTATTTGCTACTCGATCGAGTCGGTAGACGGTGTACTTCCGGCGGATAAGCTCGCCCATACCATCTTGAGATATCCGGAGAACAATATCGGGGCGGGAATCGTTTATGAAGGGAAATATCGGACTTGTTCGCTCGGTTTCCCGTTTGAGGCACTTCAAACATCGTCGGAACGAAATCGACTCATGGAGTCCATCTTACGCTTTTTCTCCATTCAACAACAAAATAAAATACAGTATATACAATGAAACGAATCAATTGCTTTATCCCTTATGGAAAAATAGAGGCTACACGACAAACGGTAGCGCAATTGGCCGAGTCGTCCTTAGTGAGTCAGATCTATCTAATCACGGACGATCCCCACGCCAAGGCTATTTATCCCTGCAATTTAATCCGCACGGAGAATATATGGAGCACGAAGACCCTCCGGGAAATAGCCGGCTATGCCAGTGCCCATTATACGTTAATTTATACGAAGACTGAAGAGCTTCTATTAGGCATGTATGCCCTAGAGCGTTTTGTCGCCATCGCCGACGATACGAGATCCGGTATGGTTTACTCCGATTATTACGAGCAGAAGGAGGGCAAACTCAACCCCCATCCGGTGATCGATTACCAGAAAGGAAGTCTTAGGGATGATTTCAATTTCGGCTCCCTCCTACTTTATCGTTCTTCCACGCTACAAAACGCCATAGCCTCCATGGATACGGAATATACATTCGCCGGACTCTACGACTTGCGCCTGAAAGTCTCCCAAAACGCTCCGCTGACGCATATCAACGAATATCTATATACAGAAGTAGAGAATGATTTACGGAAATCCGGAGAGAAGATGTTCGACTATGTAGATCCCAAGAACCGCTCCGTACAGATCGAGATGGAAGCCGCCTGTACAGATCACTTAAAGATGATAGGCGGCTACTTGCCCCCTCATTTCAAGCCAGTCCGTTTTGACGAGCAGACATTTCAAACGGAAGCCTCCGTTATTATCCCTGTACGTAACCGTGTACGGACGATCGAGGACGCTATCCGTTCCGTACTGCGACAAGAGGCGTCCTTCCCTTTCAACCTAATCATTATCGATAATCATTCTACGGATGGCACCTCCGAGCGAATCCAAACGATCGCCGCCACGGACCCTCGTATTATCCATATCCAGCCGGAGCGTGACGACCTCGGCATCGGGGGTTGCTGGAATATAGGAATACACCATTCGGCTTGCGGCAAGTTCGCCATCCAATTGGATAGCGATGATGTATACAGTGACGAGCATACCCTGCGTAAGATCGTGGAAGCCTTCTACGAGCAGCGATGCGCCATGGTGGTCGGAACCTACCGAATGACCGATTTCGATATGCGAACCATCCCGCCCGGAATTATCGACCATAAAGAATGGACTCCCGAGAACGGCCGCAATAACGCCCTCCGCATCAACGGGCTTGGAGCACCCCGAGCCTTTTATACACCCTTGCTACGGAAACTAAACCTCCCGAACACCAGTTACGGAGAAGATTACGCCCTCGGCCTGCGCATCAGCCGCGAGTACCCGATCGGGCGGATCTACGACGTGCTGTACCTTTGCCGCCGTTGGGAAGATAACTCCGACGCCTCATTGGATGTCGTGAAAATGAACAACCATAATATATATAAGGATAAAATCAGGACTTGGGAACTCGAGGCCCGCTTAAACATGGAAAGACAATGAAACCAAACAACTGGGTCAGCTCATCGCAAGCGACCGAATTACTGTCCAAGCAACTCGTGACATGGCCATTGGCCGAGAAGAACTATAAGGCACTGGAGGCCGTGCAAGTAAAATCCTTCGATATGGGAGGGTTCTCGATACGTGCGCAATTCAATCCCGCCCGTATTGTTTCCACCGGGGCCAAGGTAGATGCCCGATCCCTAAAAGAACGCAAGTGCTTCCTATGTCCCGAGAACCTGCCGGTGGAACAGGAGCGACTGCCTTTCGGCTTTCGCCATCTGGTATTGTGTAACCCCTACCCGATCTTCCCCCAGCATTTTACGATCCCTACCCGGAAACATACTCCGCAACTGATATTGCCGCAATGGAATGACTTCTTGGAACTGACTAGGAGACTCGCTCCCTTCACCGTCTTCTACAATGGACCCCGTAGCGGAGCCTCGGCACCGGATCATGCCCACTTCCAAGCAGTGACACGAGGCATCATGCCGCTGGATGAAGAGGTAACCCAATTTATACGACAATCGTATGCGAGTGTATACGACAACCGTATATACCCACTCACCGGCAACCTCCGCCCCGGCCTCGTCATCCAAGCCGCCACCGAAGAAGCCGCCACCCGGCTCTTCAAAAAGATCTACGCCGCTTTGCCGATACTTCCCGGTGAGCCCGAGCCGATGATGAATATCTTCGGCTCCTATTACGATAATAATTGGGTAATCACGGTAATCCCTCGTAAACGCCACCGCCCATGGCAATACGAGGCTGAGGGGAACGACCATCTCCTGTCCAGCCCGGGAGCTGCCGATATCGGAGGTCTTTTCATCACCCCTTTAGAAAAGGATTTCAAAAAGATCAACCCGGAGCTTCTGCGAGATGTTTACCAACAAGTATGCCTCAGCGACCGGGACGTAGAGGAAATTTTCGTACATTTGTCATCTAATTAGTTTTCAATAGATATGAAACAATTCTTTAAAATGATGTTTGCCTCAACGCTAGGCGTTATGTTGGCAATGGGAATAATCCTGACGGTATTGATATCCATGACTATAGGATATATCGCCACCGTAGGTAGCACACCTGATTACACCCCCAAAAGCAATACGGTATTCAAGATCAAGCTAGACGGGACGCTAGCGGATAACCCGGCGGAGAATCCATTCTCCGCCTTGATGGGCGACAAGGAAAACATGCTGTCACTGAAGGACCTGCTCGAGACGATCCGGATAGCGAAACAGAATGACAAGATCGCGGGGATTTATATCGAATCGGGGCTTCTCTCCTCGGGTAGCGCTAGTTTGGAAGCAATCCGCCGATCGTTAATAGATTTCAAGGAAAGCGGCAAGTTCGTGGTAGCTTACGCCGATAATTTCACGCAAGGGAATTACTTCCTTTGTTCCGTAGCCGATAAGGTATTCTTGAATCCGCAAGGCATCCTTGAATTGACGGGACTCGCCTCGCAAACCCTATTCTACAAAGGACTGATGGATAAGGTAGGTATCGAGATGCAGATTTTTAAGGTAGGTACCTACAAAGGTGCCGTGGAGCCTTTTATGCTGGATAAGCTGAGCGAGGCGAACCGGGAGCAAATCCAATCGTATATCTCCACCATCTGGGATAATATAGCCGAAGGCATCGCCGAATCACGCGGCATCAGCGTGAACGATATCAACCATTACGCCAATGAGGGGCTTTTCTTCGCGGACCCTGTGAAAACGGTAGAATGTGGCTTTATAGACGAATTGAAGTATAAGCCGGAGGTAGAAGCATACGTCAAAGAGCTAGCCGGACAAAATGGAGAGAAACTGAGATCGGCCAACTTAGCTCAAATGAAAACCCTCAAGGCCTCACCCACCAAAAACGCCCCGGAGATAGCCGTACTTTACGCCGAAGGCGAGATTAAGGCGCAAACACCCGGCAACTTTTACGATATCGAACAAAGTATCACGGAGAAAATGGCCGATGAGCTTATCAAGCTAAAAAACAATGATGACGTGAAAGCCGTGGTATTCCGTGTGAATTCCCCGGGAGGTAGCGCTTATATATCCGAGCAGATATGGCGTCAAGTTGTCGAGTTGAAAAAGGTGAAACCTGTGGTCGTTTCCATGGGCAACGTAGCTGCCTCGGGAGGCTACTATATCTCATGCGCCGCTAATAAGATCATCGCCGAACCGAATACGTTGACCGGCTCCATCGGTATCTTCGGCATGTTCCCGAACGCCTCCGGATTATTCGGGAAACTAGCGTTGACCACGGACATCGTAAAGACGAACACGTTCTCGGACTTAGGAGACCTCTCCCGTCCCATGACCGAGAGTGAGAAAGCACTGATACAGGGATACGTGGAAAGAGGCTACCAAACGTTCCTTTCCCGCTGCGCCGAAGGTAGAGGTATGACTACCGAAGCGGTCAACGCTATCGGACAAGGACGGGTCTGGACGGGTGAGCAAGCGAAAGAAAGAGGTTTAGTCGATGAGCTGGGCGGTATTGAATTAGCTATAAGCACAGCGGCGGGGTTGGCTGATCTGGATCAGTATAGCGTAACTACCGTCAGCGGTTCCAAGAATTTCTTGGACGAGTTCTTGGAAAGCCAGCTCGGAGAGGTGAAACTCTCTATCATCAAAAATGTATTGGGCAATGAGTTCGAGTACTTCAAGACGTTGAATAATATCAAGACGAATTGCGGAATCCAAGCTCGTATGCCTTACGATATGAAACCGTTATAATAACTGGACCATGCTGACAGATCATACGATTAAGTTCAATAAACTCCTCACTCCATTCTCTTTCCTTTATGGAATCGGGGTGAGATTCAGGAATCAGCTGTTCGACTGGAAAGTCCTTCGGACAGAGCGGTATGATCTGCCTATTATTTGCGTGGGGAACCTGACTGTCGGGGGGACCGGAAAAACTCCTCATACGGAATACATCATCCGTTTGATAAAAGACCGATACCGGGTAGCTGTACTCAGCCGTGGCTATAAACGGAAAACCTCCGGTTTCTTGTTGGCCGATCAGCGAAGTACCAGCAAGGATATCGGTGACGAGCCGTACCAAATGAAACGTAAGTTTCCAGATATTCTCGTTGCCGTAGACGCTGATCGCCGCAGGGGTATCCGCAATCTATTGGCTCTGCCAGAGAATAAGCGCCCGGAAGTGATCGTGCTGGACGATGCCTTTCAACATCGATACGTCGCCCCCACGCTGAACATCCTTTTAACCGATTGCCACCGTCTTTATACGCAAGATAAGCTCTTGCCCGCAGGCCGTTTAAGGGAACCTATGGATGGCGCTCGACGTGCGGACGTGATCATTGTCACGAAATGTGAGTCATGTATACAACCTATAGACTTCCGGATCATAGAGGAGGATATACATCTCTCAGCTTATCAAGAGCTCTATTTCAGCCGTATTCTTTACGGGGAGCTGGAACCCGTCTTTTCCGGTAAAGCCCCCAAACGCACATTAAAAGGGCTGGCCTCTACTACAGAGGTTTTATTGGTATCCGGTATCGCATCCCCGGCACCTCTCGAAAAAGAGATCCATAAATATACGGAGCATGTCACCTCATTGATCTTTCCGGATCATCACGCCTTCGATCGGCATGACATCCAGAAAATACAAACGGCCTTCAAGCGGTTGACTTCTACAAGTAAATTGATAATCATCACGGAGAAAGATGCCGCCCGACTCCGTGACCTTCCTTCGCTTCCCATGGAATGGTTTTCTCATTTATATTTTTTGCCTATTACGGTGTGTTTCTTTATGGACCGGGAAAAACAATTTCAAGAATTAATAGTTAAACATATTGATACAAGAATAAAGAATCATCCTATATTACGTTAACAATCTTATGAGCAATAGAACAGAAATATCGACTTTGGGAGAGTTCGGGTTAATCCGTCATCTCACCGATAAAATAGAACTTAAAAATCCGAGTACGTTGAAAGGTGTTGGTGACGACGCAGCCGTACTAGATTACACAGACAAGCAAGTATTGGTTACGACAGACCTTTTGCTGGAAGGTATTCATTTCGATTTGATGTATGTGCCGTTGAAACATCTCGGCTATAAATCCGCAGTCGTAAACTTCTCCGATATTTACGCCATGAACGGCCGCCCGAAACAGATTACGGTATCATTGGGTATTTCCAAACGTTTCTGTGTAGAAGATCTCGAAGAATTCTACGAGGGCATTAAACTCGCTTGTGATATCTATGACGTAGATCTCGTTGGTGGCGACACTTCCGCCTCACGCACAGGGTTAGCGATCAGCATCACTTGCCTAGGCGAGGGAGAGAAAGGTAAAGTTGTCTATCGAAACGGAGCCAAGGAGACCGATCTTATTTGCGTGTCCGGCGATTTAGGGGCCGCCTACATGGGTCTCCAATTACTGGAACGGGAGAAAAGCATATTTAATGGGGAGAAAGATTTCACGCCCGATTTCTCTGGTAAAGAATATTTGTTGGAACGCCAATTAAAACCGGAAGCCCGCAAAGACATTGTCGAGGTTCTTGACCAAGCAGGAATCGTTCCTACCTCCATGATGGATATCTCCGACGGCCTCTCTTCGGAGTTGCTTCATATATCTAAAGAAAGTAATGTAGGTTGCCGAGTTTACGAAGATCGTATTCCTATCGATTACCAAACCGCAGCCATGGCAGAGCAGTTTAACATGAATCTGATAACCGCGGCATTGAATGGAGGTGAGGATTATGAACTCTTATTCACTGTTCCTTTAGCAGATCATGATAAGGTGTCGGAAATGAAAGGTATTAAGGTGATCGGTCATATAACAAAGCCAGAGTTAGGCAATTATCTTGTCGGTCGTGACGGAGGTGAAGTCGAGCTTAAGGCGCAAGGTTGGAACTCACTAAACTAAAAAGAAATATCCGCTCTGAATTCACGAATGCAAAGCGGTCCATCTCATTTTTATTGGGGGACGGACCGTTTTCCTATTATTTCACTTCAATGGATCCTAAATAATTATAGAAGAGTTCAAAATCACTTATCTTCAAGAAAGGTAAGTGATAAACATCCATCTTTATAATTTGAGCCTCTATAGCCATTTTCCCATACAAATCAGCCAAAGACATACTCTTTATATCACCGTTATGATAGACCTTATTCTTTTTCTCGGGAAGCTGTACCTTCTTATCCAAGAAACGGATATAAGTATAAGAGGTAGCCAGCGGCTTATTATAGGTAGGCACTTTTCCGACTTTCCTCATATCATAAAACCCTTTCGCACGAGCCGTCTCACAAGAGACATTCATGAACTCTGGTATATTCACAAATCGAAAGACACAATCATCCCATTTACAAAAGCCAATCTTAGCCAACGCATCCGGCTGGTCTGTCTTAATTTGTGGGCACCACAACCCTTTTAATGGAAAGATCTGCTTATCCATATCATATTGTAACATCTCCGACTGACTCTCAATACGAAACACCTTACTAAAATCAACGTCCCCTAACGCCTTTTCCAATTTAGCGGCATATTCTTTCTTAAGATCCGCCATAGTAAATGGATCCGCTTGATTTTTCTCTACCAGATTCTTGTCACAATGAGCCATATACCTTACTATCACATCGTCATCAACTGTCACATTATTTAATTTAAGCGCATAAACAAATAAGAGATCGGACGTTAAATCGACCACACCCTCAACTTCGCTTTTAAAATATTCCGAAACAATATTCCCTTGACTAAGCGCATCATTAATATTTATACAAAGACGCCGTCCATCCAGCTCTACCACGACAAGAGGATGCGTTTCTACCTCAGAATAAACGCCCATACTCTCAAAGAGTTTCTTATCGTAATCCGGAATATCAACGATCACCGCCTCTTGACTAGCTAGATTCTCTTTTGGCATCGTAGATATCTTCCCATCCTTTGTTAACGTCCTAACAAACAAATATCCGGAAACCTTAGGGACACCAAACATAATCTTATCCCCTTTTTTATACACTTTCCCATCACAGGCAGACACCGCATCACGAGTTCCTATCCCAGCAGCAAATGCCAAACATACCCAACTTAAAACAATACTCCAAATTACTTTCTTCATATCTATAGCTTATTAATCATTCTCTACCCGCTTCCAAAAATAAGTAAAAATCCATATTTATCTACACGCTCCCCCTATTTACCCTGCTTATAGCAGCTAATTCCACCTCTACCCTCAAATATTTTCAAAAAATCCACCGCCACCTATTGCATATATCAAAAAAGTCCGTATCTTTGCACCCGTAATCGAAACAACGATATACAAAACGACATGATGGTGCCATAGCTCAGTTGGTAGAGCAAAGGACT
>ENA-UEQO01003837-UEQO01003837.1-human-gut-metagenome-genome-assembly--contig:-NODE-3837-length-11173-cov-5.981255_pt1 | contig 11173 bp, 9 predicted proteins | sample MGYA00242938_ERZ507940 | MGnify/ENA primary metagenome ERZ507940 (study PRJEB26167, sample SAMN06115517) | human gut metagenome | host: Homo sapiens | place: China:Chongqing | collected 2014-12-03... | reverse complement strand
TATGTTGATTATGAGGCATATGTGAAAGCGAGCAACCCTTTGTACTATTTGAATGCTTTAGACAAAATGCCCGCGAAACGCATATCCGGAGCCGTTAAGATACCCTTGACCTGGAACGAGACAGAGCAGATATTGTGCGATTTGCCGAAATGGTACGAGATTTAAATTTTCCTGCCACGATGAGGCTTGCCAGAAATCCAACACAGGGAACGCAACACACCCGGCAAACGCTCCAGCAAAGTACAAATCGAGCAGCCACAGCCCAGCCACGGCTATAGCTGATGCACGACGGAAGGCTCGCACCTCGGTCAGGGCATCGGTGCAAAGCAGTCGCAGCAGCCAAAAGGCGGATGTTGTAAAAACAAACGGAAGAGCAACGAGTAATAACAGAGATTCTATGCTAAAGCCATGGATGCCCGCCCCACCTGTCAGAACCAGCCGCAAAAATTGCAGCGTCAAGAACGCCGCAGCAAACAGCAGAAATCCGGCCAATACGGTGTAGGAACGGCGGCGGCGCAATTGGGGGCCAAGTTCCCGCGTGTAGTCTACCAGCTGACGCGTAGTGCGGGCCTCAGCTTCAGCCGTCTGCATGGCAGGCGGCTGTAGGCGGCGTTCGCCAGCCAGCAGCTCACCTACGGTTATATCCAGCACGTTAGCCAACGGCAAAAGCAGAGAAACATCCGGCAACCCCTTACCTGTCTCCCAACGGCTGATGGCCTTGTCGGTCAGCTGGAGTTTATCTGCCAGTTGGCGCTGCGTCCAGCCCTTAGCGCGGCGCTCCGCTTCAATGAATCTACCGATTTTTGTGGCATCCATGTCTAAAACCTCCTTTTTGTTCTGTGCCCATTATAAAGAAAACGCGCTCATTTTGGCAACCTATGCTCCATAGAGTTGCTAAAACAAACGCGTTTTCGCTGAAATTTATTCGTTCCGGTTCTCGCTCTTCCCCAACTCCAACTGCCGGAAGCCCTCGCCGTGGACCTCGTTGGATTGCAGCATGATGATGAAGCAGCCGGGGTCGATGGCCTGCACGGCGTGCTCGATCTCGTAGAGCTGCTTGTTGGAGCAGGCGCAGAGCACGACGTCCTTCGGCTGGCCGCCGTAGCCCCCGTGACCCTGCAAAATCGTCGAGCCGCGGTCCGCCACGCGGTCAATTTCCGCGCAGGCGGCCTTGCCGTCATCGGTCACGATCATGGCCAGCATCGAGGACGAGAAGCCGAACATCATCTTGTTGATGACAGCAGACACGATAAAATTAAACATGATACCGTAAATAATGGAATCAACATCCTGGAACACCGCACCGTTGAGCAGGATGACAGCCAGCGCCGCCGCAAACGTGATGTTGCCGAACGGCAGGTGCGGATGCCGTGCCTTGATGCCCATGGTGATGAAGTCAAGGCCGCCGGTGCTCGAGTTGTTCATGTAGATCAGCGCGTCGCCGATACCGCCGACCACGCCGCCGCAAATCGTCGCCAACAGGCGGTCCCCCTGGTAGACCGGCATCAGCGGCAGCAGATAGTCCGTAAAGATTGCAAAGAGCACCATGCAGTAGACACTGCGAATAAAGAACGATCTGCCGAGCAATTTATAGGTGCAGAGGATGATGGGGATGTTGATGAGCACATTGCTCAGGCCCATGGGGATGCCGAACAGGCGGTATAAGATGGCGCAGATGCCCGCAATGCCGGTGACCGGGACCTCGGCGGCCACGGCAAAGCTGTAGATACCGGCGGCGGAGATGAAGCAGCCCAGGGTCTGCAAAAGCAGGTTTGTGTATTTGTTTTTCGTCATGGGGGACCCTCCTCAACAAAAAAGCCGGGAGCAAACAATGCTGCTCCCGGCTGAATTTTCAGGTTCAGACGTTCTTTTTGATCTTGGATGCGCTGTAGGTGTTCATGGCGGCGCTGTTCAGGTTGTGGTCCAGCGCAGCACCGGCAGCGTAGAGCTCATCCTGGATGGCGTCAGATTTCATGCTGGTCAGCAGGTCGTACATGCTGTCCAGATCCTCGACGGTGTAGGTCTTGAACGGGTCGATCTTGCGGGCGACGAGAACCGTCGTGCCCAGGTCGATGGTCGTCCAGTGGTTCATACCGGCGGCATCCAGCGGGTCGGTCAGGTTGTTGTACTCGTCGCTGCCGTAGCTGCTCAGATCGCTGGGCGTGTACAGCTGGGATGCGGCGTAGTAGACGGCCTGGCTGGCGTCCATCGTGCTGCCCATGGCGGCCATTGCCTTGGGCACGTAGGTCATGGCGGCGGTGTACAGGGCGCTGCTGGACGCAGTCTCGGCAGTGGCAGTCTCGTTCAGCTCGGCCATGCAGCTCTCTGCCGTGGCCATGATGGCGGCCTTCTGGTCGTCATCCGCCATCGAGTAGGTGGAGTAGTTGACCAGAGGGAACTGGACGGCCTCGATGTAGTAGCAGTCGTTGTTGATGTAGTCGGTGTACTCGGCGTCAGTCACGGGGCTTGTGCCGTCGGGACCGTAAGTCATCTTCAGCAGGACTTTGGCCTTCTGGGCGTTGAGCAGGTAGGCCTCCACGCTGGACTTGCCGATACCGTTGGCGGTGTACAGGTCACCGTTGGAACTCCACATGCTGTCCGCAGTCTTGGCGGCCTCGGCGGTGGCAGTGTCGTCCAGCACGCCGTTCTGCTCGGCAAACTGCTTTTCCACGGCAGCATAGTACTCAATGGCGCGGGTCGTCAGCTGGGCAACGTAGTCACTGCCGACGGCGGTGACATCCTCGCCGTTGATCGTGCCGGTGCAGGTGGCCTTCAGCACGGCCTTGACGTCGGACGCGGTCTCGCCGGTGGCCAGCTCCGCAACACCGGAGGCGGTGTTGTAGGAGTTGTACTGGGCCAGCAGATAGATGCCTGCCGGGATCTCGACCCCGCCGATGGTGCCGACGGTGGACGGCGCGGACATGGCACAGCCAGCCAGCGCCAGCACCATGGAAACAGCCATAGCAAGGCTGAACAGTTTGGTTTTAATGGAACGCATGAATTGGTTCTCCCCTTTATGATTGGCTTTGCGGCACAACGTCGCAGCATAAATGCTATTATACCGCATTTTTGCCGCTATTGCAAGCCCCGCGGGGGTGTGATATACTTGTGAAAAATGTGTGGGGGCACCTATGCAGGGGCCGCCTATATGCGGCCCGCAGTTTTCCCGTGAAAGGCCGACTGTTTTACACGAGCGGGCCCTACAAAACTACCGAGGAGATCCACTATGCTTTTGACCACTGAACTCGACAAATTATCCGGCACCGACTGGCAGCTGTTTTTTGCGCAGGAGCGCGCAAAGCCGTACTTTGCGGAGCTGGACGCCTTTGTGACGGCGGCTGCGGCGGAAAAAACCGTCTACCCCGCGGCGGAGAACATCTTCGCCGCGTTCCGCGTCTGCCCGGTGTCGGCGGTGCGGGTCGTCATTCTGGGGCAGGACCCCTACCATGAGCCGGGTCAGGCCATGGGGCTGTCCTTCTCGGTGCCGGACGGCTGCAAGGCTCCGCCGAGCCTGCGCAACATTTTTAAGGAGCTGGAGGCCGAGCTTGGCCCCGGTTGTGCCGCACACACCGACCTGACGCTGTGGGCGCGACAGGGTGTACTGCTGCTGAACACGGTGCTGACCGTGGAGCAGGGCGCGGCCAACGCCCATGCGGGCCGCGGGTGGGAGACGTTTACCCGTGCCGCGCTGGAATACGCCGCCGCCCACGGCAACGCCCCGCTGGCCGCCGTGCTGTGGGGCAAGCCCGCGCAGAAGTACGCGCCGATTTTCAACAGGGCTGCCGCCCATCGCCCGGTGCTGGTGCTGGAATCCGCCCACCCCAGCCCGCTGTCGGCCTACCGCGGGTTCTTCGGCTCGGCGCCGTTCGGCAAGGTGAATGCGTTTTTAAAAAACAACGGTGCAGCGGAAATCGACTGGCGTCTGCCCGCAAACGCAACCCACGGTTGACAGATTGACGGGGTAACTGTATGGTGCGCAACCGGGGAATTTGATAAGATAAGGTCAGAAAATTTCCGAAAACCCGTAGGGGCGGATTCCATATCCGCCCGCAAGGCCGGCAGCCGTTGACGGGCGCATATAGAATGCGCCCCTACGATTGCCATAAGGCTGCCGAGGAGGAGGCACACCATGACATTTTCCGATAAGCTCATTGCTCTGCGCAAAAAGGCGGGCTGGTCGCAGGAGGAGCTGGCCGAGCGGCTGAACGTCAGCCGCCAGTCGGTCTCCAAGTGGGAAAGCGCACAGTCGATGCCCGACATTGACAAAATTTTACAGTTGAGCAGTTTGTTCAGTGTGACGACGGACTGCCTTTTAAAAGACATGCAGGACGACACGCCGCCTGCCGCGGCACAGACGCCCTCTCCCCTGCCCCGGGTGACGCTGGCGCAGGCGGAGGATTACCTGACCAAGACACAGGGCAACGCGCCGCAGATGGCGCTGGCGACGGCGCTCTGCATCGTCAGCCCCATTCCGCTGCTGGCGCTGGGTACGGTGAGTGAGTTCGGGCTGGTTGGTTTGGATGACGATCTAGCGGGCGGCTTGGGAATGATCGCGCTGTTGGTGCTGGTGGCTGTGGCCGTTGTGCTGTTTATGCAGTGCGGCGCGGCGGTGCGGGAATATGAGTTTCTGGAAAAGGAGCCCATCGAGACCGAGCACGGCGTGACAGCGCTGGTGCGGGAGCGCCGCGCCGCCTTTGCACCGGAGTATGACCGGGCCAACCGCATGGGTGCGGCGCTCTGCATTCTGGCGGCGGTGCCCCTGTTTGCGGCTGTGATGGTCGGTGTGTCGTTTTTGATGTCGATGTCCATCTGTCTGCTGTTGGTGCTGGTCGCCTGCGGTGTGTACGCCTTTGTGCGGGTGGGCACGGTGCAGGACGCCATGGACCGGCTGCTGGAGGACGGGGACTTTACCCGCGGGCACAAGGCCGTGAAAGGGCGGCTGACCGCGCTGACTGCGGCCTACTGGCTGGTGGTGGTTGCCATCTTCCTGTGGTACACCTTCGGCCCCAACGGCAACGGCCAGCCGCAGTACAGCTGGTTCATCTGGGCCATTGCGGGCGTGGTCTACGCCGCGTGTGTGGTTGCGGCAAAGGCGTTTGTGCGGAAAAAAGTGTAAAAGAAACAGCCCCTGACCGAGTGATGGTCAGGGGCTTGCTTTATAGATAGCGGTAGGGGCCGGGCATGCCCGGCCCGCGGCTTTCCCGCAAGAGGTCATCTGCCGTACAGCTGCGGGCCGCATATATGCGGCCCCTGCAGGGCGTCTCCCTTTTGGGGGGGACAATTTATTCAAATCAGCCCAAAATGCGTCAGTGCCTTTGCAAGGCCGTCTGCGGTAATGTCGTCGGTGACATAATCCGCGGCGGCCCTGGCGGCATCGCAGGCGTTGCCCATGGCGACGCCGATCCCGGCATATTCCAGCATCGTCACATAGCCGTCAAACGGGATGCCGTCCAGCGCGTGCAGGTACGGCAGGTGCACCGGCGGGCGGCCTGTGGCAATAAACGTTTTTACGCCGTTTTTTCGCAGTGCGGCCAGCGCCTGCACGGTGGATTCCGGCAGGGCCTTGGCGTGGAACGGAAGCAGCGTGCCGTCAATATCAAAAAATGCGGCCTTGATTTGTGCCATGGCGGTGCTCCTTATTCGCGCTTGAGGCTGCGGCCCATCAGCGCCATCAGTGCGCTGCGGGCCTCGAGCTTACCGTCCAGAATGGCCTCCACGGCCTGGACGATGGGCATTTCGACCTTATACTGCTTGGCCAGGCGGCAGGCGGCGGGCAGTGCGTTGATGCCCTCAACGACCTGGCCGACCTCGGTCTTGGCCTCCTCCACCGACTTGCCGCGGCCAATCAGCATACCGGCGTGCAGGTTGCGGCTGTGCATACTCGTGCAGGTGACGATCAGGTCGCCCATACCGGACAGGCCCGCAAAGGTATCGGCCTTGCAGCCCATGGCGATGCCCAGTCGGGACAGCTCGGCGTTGCCGCGGGTGATGAGCGCGGCCTTGGCGTTGTCACCGTAGCCCAGGCCCAGCGCAATGCCGACAGCCAGCGCAATGACGTTCTTGACCGCACCGCCCAGCTCGGTGCCGCGGCGGTCATCGTTGGTGTAGACGCGGAAGGTCGGTGTGGTAAAGACCTTCTGCACGGTTTTGGCGGCGTCCTCGTCGGCACTGGCGGCCACGATGGCGGTGGGCATGTCGCGGGCGACCTCCTCGGCGTGGGTCGGGCCGGACAGTGCCACAACGCGCGCTTTGCGTCCGGCCTTGGCAAGCTCATCCTCGATGATCTCGCTCATCGTCATCAGGGTCTTGTCCTCGACGCCCTTGGCGACGTCAACGATCAGCTGGCCCTCCGGGATGTGCGGCGCGGCCTTTTTTGCGGTGGTACGCACAAACGGGGACGGCACGGCAAAGAGCAGGATGTCGCGGCCCGTGCAGGCCTCGGCAATGTCGGCGGTGTAGTGCATTGCGGCGGGCAGCTCCATACCGGGCAGGTTGGGGTGGCGGTGCGTGGTGCTTAAAGACTTCAGCTCGGCGGGGATGGCGCTCCATACGGTGACGTCGCGCCCGTTGGCGGCCAGCAGCCGCGCCAGCGCAATGCCCCAGGTGCCTGCACCGAATACTGCGATTTTTGTCATGGGAATAGTTCTCCTTGTTTGATGAAGTTAGCCGTGCCGCTTGGTAGGGGCCGGACGTATCCGGCCCTCAGCGTGAAAGGCAGAAGAATGCCCACGGGAAGGCCGAGGGCGAGGCATGCCTCGCCCCCTACCGGACATTCCGTCCCAGCAGCGAAGCGAACAGCCGCGGGCGGGGCTTGGGGGCGGGGGCGTCCACGTCCAGATACACCCGCTCATAGCAATTGACGATGCGGGTCGCGCCGTACTGTTGCTCCCGCGGGATGGAGCAGCCGTAGTTCAGATGGATGTGCCCGTGCAGCATCAGCTGCGGATGGTAGCGGTCCAGCAGGACCGAAAACGCTGTGAAGCCGCGGTGCGGCAGGTCGGTCATGTCGCCGTAGCCGTGCAGCGGCGCGTGGGTGACCAGTATGTCAATGCCGCCATGGCGGTCGATCTTGCCGCGCAGATGGTTGATGCGCTTTTTCATCTCGGCCTCGGTAAACTGCCAGGCGCCGGTGCGGTAGCGGCAGCTGCCGCCCAGTCCGGCAATGCGCAGGCCGTTGTGTACGTACACGTCGTCATCCAGGCAGATGACGCCCTGCGGCGGGCGGGTGTCGTAGCTCTCGTCATGGTTGCCGTGTACGTACAAAAGCGGCACGGGCGCCATGGTGGCAAGGTATTCCAGATAATGGCGGCTCAAATCGCCGCAGGCGATGATGAGTTCGACGCCCTCGAGCTTGTCGGGGGTGAAGTAGTCCCAGAGGGCCTTACACTCCTCATCTGCAACGGCCAGGATCTTCATAGCTCGGCCTCCTTCTCGACGGGAAGAAGATCGCGGTGGATGCCCTGCATCCGGTACATCGGCTTCGAGACCTCGGCCAGCTCGTCATATTCGGGGATGTGGCCGTCAACGGCGTCGCACAGCCAGTCCATGTGGGCGATCTGCTCCAGGTCCAGCCCGTGGCGTCCGCTGTTCTTGACGCTGCCGTCCTGCCCGGTGATCCGGCAGTGGAACGGGTCGATCATGCCGGAGGTGACGCCGGTGCGCAGGATCTGCGCCAGATGGGTCACATCGGGCGGCAGCTCGCGGCTGAGCAGCACGTCCATGACGCCGCTGTTCATGCCCCACCAGTAGTTGACGGCGCGGCCATCGGTGCCGGACTTGTCCCGCACCCAGCCGCCGTTCAAAACGGTGCGGATGACGTTTTCATAGAACTGGCCCCAGTGCCAGAACGGCGTGGCCAGGTCCTGCAGCACGCCGCCCGGGCGCACCAGAAACGTGCCGAACTCCCGCTGCGGGCGGTTCGGCATCGGTGCGTCGCGGCCCGAGATGACCGTGATGCCCTTCTGGGTAAAGACGTGCAGCGGGTCAAGCTGGTCGGGCAGACAGGTCCATTGCAGGTCGATGCGGACGTTGGGGTTCGTCATCCGCGCGCCGAGCGCGAATGCGTTGATGTTGGCAGGCACGCCGAAGCTGGGGTAGTCGGCCACATAGCCGATGCGGTCCCCGCCCGCCATGGCACCGGCAATCGCGCCGGTGATGAACTTGGCCTCATACACGCGGGTGTAGTAGGTGCGGATGCTGGCGTAGGGCATCTCCATCGAGCAGTTCAGGATGTGTACCTGCGGGTGCTGGACGGCGGCGCGCAGGGACGCGCCTACCAGCTTGGGGCTGGTCGTAAAGACGACATCCGCACCGTCGGTGATGGCCTGCTCGACAAGGGCATCGGCGTTCTTGCCCGGGACGGCGTTGAAGTAGGCTGCCGTCTCGACCTTGCCCTCAAACACAGTGTCCAGCTGGGTACGGCCAAACTCATGCTGGCTTGTCCAGGAGCTGGTGCTGGGGGTGCGCTCATGCACAAAGGCAACCTTCAAATGGCTGGGCGCGGTGTGCTTGCCGGGCAGGATAAAATCCAGCAGACCGGTCTGCTTCGGGGCGGCGGGCTTGTCGCTGACCTGCACGGGGTCCGATTTCTGCAGGGCCAGCACATCGTCCCACAGGGCGTCGAGCTTTTCGCTCAGCTCGCTGGGGCTTAAATTGGCCAGCTCCTCCTTGGTGTAGACGCGCAGCAGAAGCAGCAGCACGTCGCCGACGGTACACTGCAGCCGTGCGCCGCCGTGGGCCAGAAACGCCTTCTTGACCCAGTTGTACAGCGATACGACCTCGGTTCGATCCTCGTCAGTCCACTTTTCGTCCGGCGCCTTGCCCAGAATTTTTTGCAGGCGGGCATAGCTGCCGGGCTTGGTGAAGGTCAGCAGATAGTTCTGCATGACCGGGTAAAAGTGCATGAACTCGTAGTACATCTGCACAGCGGGGTCGTCGCTGTACTGCGGCACGATGCGGGTGACGTTGCCGGTGATGCTGCTGGCGTCAAAATACTTCAGCACGCTGACGCGCTTATTGCCCTCCTGCACGTAGAAGCGGCCCATGTACTCATAGCAGGTGATGGGGTCACGGATGCCCTCATCCACATGGGACACGCACAGGTTGATCCACTTGGTGGCAAACTCGGTCTTGAGACCGAGCAGCGGCATAAAGTTGGACGCAAACGCCGCTGTGCGGCCCGAGGTCTTGGTACCAACGAGCAGGTCCAGCGGGATCTCTACTTGGCCGAGCGGGATCTGGTTCTCCACAGGGACGTTTTGCAGAATATCGTCCAATACGGGCAAAAACGGCGACTGCCCGGCGTTCATCTTCTCGCGGTAATCGCGCTGGCCCTGCCGCAGGGCTTTCTGGTAGCAATCGATTCCATCTGCACGGTTCACGACCCATCGCCTCCTCAAAACTTATACATTAGCTACAAAATTATTATAGCACATCTGTGCGGAATATACAAAGAATTTTAAAAGGCTTCCCCATCGGGGGAAGCTGTCACCGAAGGTGACTGATGAGGGCTGTACCTGCCGATATTGCCCATGAACGGGTTATGATGGCACACTCGCCCCTCATCCGGCCCTGCGGGGCCACCTTCAGTCTACGCGCTAAGAGCCGCCTCCGGCGGTTGCGCTCCGACACGCGCCTGCGGGCGCAGCCCCCAAGGGGGAAGACTTTAGGACGTATGCACGGCCTTGGGGTAGACCTGATGCATCCGGTCATTGCCGTAGTGCCCGTCGAGATAGACCTCGACGCTGTTGGACGCAGGTACGCCGTTCAGGCGGTCATTGTACCGCACAAGCGCGGCGGAGCTGACGGCAATGTCCGCCGCCATAAAGATGCACAGTGCCCAGGTCAGCACTCTGCCGCCGCGGGGCGGCAGCTTCTCGATGCAGGCGGAGATCGGCGGGAACAGCACCTTGAACCAGGCAATCGCCGCAAAGCCCCAGAAGAAGCAGTACAGCAGGTTGATGCGCCCGCCCAGGTTGAACGGGATCGCGCTGTAGTCCCAGAACACCGCACCGAAAACGACCTCGGTGAAAACACTGCACAGGTACTCATACGCACCGCCCAGCAGCGTGCCCATGACGAACAGCCAGCTGGCGGGCTTGTCCTTGTAGCGGTAGAGCAGCTGGGTGACCATGGCGATGGCCAGGCCCCACACGATGGAGAACGGCCCCCACACGACGCTGGAGCGGCTCATCCACTCGCCGCCGGTGACGCGGCAGAAGATCGTCTCGGTGATGTCGCCGAGGAACGCGCCGATGAAGAACAGTAAAATAATTTTATACGGGCTGCACCCGGCGGCAAACGTGTCGGTCTGCTGCCGTTTGGGGCGGACAAAGGTCAGTGCGGGATGGGCCTTCGCCATACGGCGCTCGACGTGGTCAAGAATCCACATGCCGCCGCGGACGGTCAGGTTTGCCAGACGGTTTTCTACAGCCGCGGCGGCGTGCCAGCGGTAGCGCAGACCGGCCATGGCCAGCAGCGTGCCGACCAGATCGACGCAGAACACGACGAGCGCGGCCAGCAGCACAACAACCCAGATGCCGCGCGGCACAAGGCTGTACAGCGCCAGCAGCAGCGGGTTGCCCCATTTGAGCACGACAACGCCGAGCGCACCCCAGGTCAGCGACGCGCCGAGGCAGACATAGCCGTCCAGATTGAACGGCATGGCGCTGTAATCCCACCACCGGGTATGGGTCGTGTACTCCAGAATGTGCCCGCCGATCCACTCGATGACCGTGGCATAGACGGCGCTGAATACAAGCAGGAAGAACCAGCCCTCACGGATGTCGCCGAGGGCAAAGGTGATGACCAGCCCGCCGACGCCGTACAGAAGGCAGAGCGGACCGCTCAGCACGCCGCGGTCCTGATATTTGCGGTGTACGACGGCGGTAAAGAGGACCTCCCCCACCCAGCCGAGGAACGAGTAGGCGAAGAAGAGAAAAACAATTTGATAGAAGTTCATAGGGGGCTCTCCTGTATGTGAGAAAAGTATCGGGTGGAATGGCTTCCCCCAAGGGGGAAGCTGTCAGCGGCCCCGCCCGCTGACTGATGAGGGGAAAGCCTTGCGGATAGTGCCCGTAAATGGGTGGCAGAGGCAGACTCGCCCCTCATCCGGCCCTGCGGGGCCACCTTCAGTCTACGCGCTAAGAGCCGCCTACGGCGGTTGCGCTCCGAC
>ENA-UEQO01003826-UEQO01003826.1-human-gut-metagenome-genome-assembly--contig:-NODE-3826-length-11204-cov-3.019322_pt1 | contig 11204 bp, 6 predicted proteins | sample MGYA00242938_ERZ507940 | MGnify/ENA primary metagenome ERZ507940 (study PRJEB26167, sample SAMN06115517) | human gut metagenome | host: Homo sapiens | place: China:Chongqing | collected 2014-12-03... | reverse complement strand
TCTTCGTTTGGATTTGAATGTCCATTTTTCCGGCTTCCAGTAAGTGAATTCCACGAGAGTGGTATTAGCATAGATATGCTGGATCCATTTTCCCCAGAATTGAAGGTCGTTTTCTTCAAACCTGTAATCGTCCGGTTTATAGTATTTACTACATAATTCAGCTCCTTCTTCCAGTACTATTTGGGAGTGTGGGTACACGACATGAGTGGTGTCATTTAGACGAGAGTCCATGTTTTCTCCGGTTTGCCAGCTTCCATATAACCGGAGTGTGTCGTAATTCACGATGATCTGGAGCGTGTCGTCCGTGTTGTTGATCACGTGGTATTCGTCTTGACACCAGTAATCGCATCCTGTAAATAGAATTGCCAACGAGAAGAGTAACATTTTTAGCCGTTTTTTATTTTTCATGTCGTATTGTTGTTGGTTTGCGGTAATATAAATAGTCTTGTAATTACAAGTGTAATGCTTTTTAGGAAAATAAACAATTATTTCTCGATGTAATGCTTTATATGGCTGTAATTGGTTTGCTTTTGGGAAGAGGTTCATGCTTTCAAAGTGAAAATAATTTCCTGTTTTCAATTAATTAACTAACTTTGTCGCTTGATTGGGTGGGATTTTCCCGCCGCGGGATCACTTGACAAGTGGTTCCGGTTTAAATTTAGGTTTAAATAAAACTGTAATTATGAAGTTATTAGAAGGAAAGACCGCCATTATCACGGGGGCATCACGAGGAATCGGAAAGGCTGTGGCATTGGAATTTGCCCGTCAAGGAGCGAACATCGCTTTCACCGATTTAAGATATGATGAAATAGCTCAGGAAACCGAAAAAGAAATTGCCGCTTTGGGTGTGAAAGCTAAAATGTTTGCTTCCAATGCTGCTGATTTCGCGGCTACGAATGCTACCGTGGATGAGATTGTTAAAGAATTCGGACGTGTAGATATACTTGTAAATAATGCTGGTATCACGAAAGACACCTTGTTAATGCGTATGAGTGAAGAACAATGGGATGCCGTGATCAACGTGAATTTGAAGTCTGTGTTTAATTTCACGAAAGCCGTGTCTGCCATTATGTTACGTCAGAAATCAGGTTCCATTATCAGCATGAGTTCCGTGGTAGGAGTGAGTGGTAATGCCGGACAAGCAAACTACGCTGCATCTAAAGCCGGGATTATCGGATTCACGAAGAGCGTGGCCAAAGAACTCGGCTCTCGTAATATTCGTGCTAACGCTGTTGCTCCGGGATTTATCATTACAGATATGACCGCACAATTGTCTGAGGATGTGCGTAAGGAGTGGGCTGCTAAAATTCCATTGAAGAGAGGTGGTACTCCGGAGGACATTGCGAAGGTATGCGTATTCTTGGCTTCTGACTTGTCTGCTTACGTGACAGGTCAGACAATCCACGTTTGTGGGGGAATGAATATGTAAGATCCGCCTAAAAGTTTGGTTATAATTGTCGCAGATGCGAGACGATAGGGGTATTGAATTTCAATACCCCATTCTTTTTATCGGATGTTGAATCGTGAAATGGGAGCCTTTTCCAATTTCGGAGGTTACCGTGATCGTCCCTTTTAAATGTTCTACGATTGTATGGCTGATTGCCAAGCCTAGGCCTGTTCCTTGAACAAAATTGTCGCCCTTATAGAAACGTTCGAAAATACGGTTTATTTTATCTTCGTCAATTCCGGTACCCGTGTCTTTCACGAAAATGGAAACCTGATCGTTATTCTGCCTGTAACCGAGTGTGATTGCTCCTTTGGAGGTAAACTTAATTGCATTGTTGATTAAGTTATTGATGACTTGTTTTAAGCGTAAAGGATCGGTTGTGATGATTGTGTCGGTTGCAGGAAGGTCCAGAAGTAATTCTACCTCTTGCGGGACGTTTATTTGTTGGGCTCGTAAGATGTTTTGTAATAAAGGTGTAAGCGGTTGTTCCGTTATGTTGAAAACCATCGTGTTTGATTCTATTTTTGAGAGATCGAGTATGTCGGATATAAGTGCCAGTAACTGTTCGCAATTCAGGTTGATCAGTGATAAGAATTCTTTGACTTCCTCTTTCTTGAAGGCCATATCCCCATCAACTAGTAAATTGGAAAAGCCTACAATGGCATTTAATGGTGTCCGGATTTCATGACTCATGTTGGCGAGGAATACACTTTTAAGTTTATCGCTTTGTTGTGCCTTGTCACGGGCAATGATTAATTCTTCTTCAATTTTCTTGTGTTCCTGTGTACTCATACAAACACCGACAAGTCGAAAAGGAATCCGGGTTCCTTGTCCGAGGTAGGTAGATTGTGCTTCGAACCATTCCCATTTTCCATCCCCCCGGTGAAGACGGTAGCTCACGGGATCTTCGATAAAATTTCCTTGGGCTTGGAGTGTGAGGGCTTTGAGTACTCCGGCTATGTCATCGGGATGTACCAGTTGGGCGAATTGTTCGTTTGTCAGCGTACAATCCCCGGCCGGAATGCCAAGATGTTCGAAATAACGTGGATCAATAGTCATCAGATTACATTTCGTGTCATATGACCAAGGAAATATCTTCGTGCGACGTAAAGCCATGTTTAACACGTATTCTTGGGTAAGTTCCGTCACGACGTTGCGAAACGTGAATAGGATATAATTTGAGTTTTTTTCTACGGTAACATTTTTGAAATAACCTTTCGCTAGAAAAGAGATCGTATTGATGGTCCCGTAAATGAATGTGTCAGGTGGGAGTGTAACTTCCTGCTCGTCTTTTTGCAGGCGTCCCAAGAGTTCGTCCAAAATATTGATATTCTCATGGAAAATTGAAAATACTTCCCGAATGTTTTTATTCTTTATGTCTTGTTTCTGAACCCCTAGTTCGGCACTGGCCTGACGATTTACTTGTTTGATGTTTCCATTCGGAGTTAATAGTATAAATCCTGCCGGCACGGAATCAAGAAGTTCTCGAGCGAACTTTTGTTGCGTGTCTAATTGCTTTTTCTTTACCAGTCTTTCGTGTTTCCGCTTTCGTGCTATCAAATAGAAAACGAGGGAGAGAATGACGATAGCGGCCAATAGGATAATGTTTAATATTATACTGTATCGAATAGATGCGCCGCCAGTGAATAAGTTTATCTGGTCAATCATGATGTTTTGCGTGTTGTGTTGTTTAATTGATTGTTCCTGTATTCCCGTGGAGACATTTTCATGATGCGTTTAAAGAATTTCGTGAAGGCGGATGGAGAGGAAAAATTCAGACTATAACCGATTTCTTGTATGGTTTTGGTACTTGAAACAAGTAGGGATTTTGCCAGTGCAATCACATAATAGTCGATCCATTCCCCAGCAAATTTTCCACTTGTAGCATGAATGACTGATGATAGGTATTTAGGAGTCAGGTATAATTTGTTCGCATAGAAAATAATGTCACGTTCTTTGAGATGATATTCTTCAACGAGCGTGATGAAACGGTTGAATATGCTATTGGGATGTGATAACTCGAAATTTTTATCTTGCATATAGCGGTAAACGAAATTGTAGAGATCATAAAATAAAGCATGTGCTAGTTTATGTACGGCTAGTTCAGAAAAATGAGGATTCAGTTTATCTGTTTTCCTGGATAGCAATGAATAATATGATTCCAATAGTTTAATTTCATCCTCGTTGAGTCCGACTACCGGATGATATTGCATTTTAAACCGCAAGGGAATCATTTCTTGGCACTTCTCTTTAAAATAGTCTGACGAAATGAAAATAATCCTCGCCTCGTAATCCGGTGTTGTATGAATCGGTTTGATAACTTGCTTGGGTAACATGATAATCAAATGATTCTTTTTAATACGATAGTTTTGAGTGTTGATCATAATTTCCGCTTCACCCCGGGTGCAAAGCGAGAAAGAACAAGTTTCGGTCACGATGATTCCCTGTTTCCTGATTTCTTCTCCAATGAATGCTTTTTCATTGGTCACGTGGTTATAAATGATTAGACTTTCCGAGGTGTAATCCGGGGGTACCCGCCGGGCGAGTACCTTGATGTTGATAGTCGTGGATTCTTTCATTTTCCATCTAAATAGTTGAGCAAAGGAATGAATAATCTACTATATATCCAACGGTGTTCCGACGTTTAGTTTATTTATACCGTCCTAAAGGAAACTAATAATTTATTGACAATTCATGCGCTTTATCTAGGAAGTTGTTTTTTCTCGATGACCGTTTGGTTATTTCCCGGAATATTTCTACTTTTAAAACATCGTATTTGAATGGTTGCCGAAAAGTCAGGCCGTGATTGTGGCTCACTTTTTGTAAACTCAAAATAAAACAAACAAGTAATTTCATGGAAAGGTATATAAAATATAAGGTGAAGGCCGGGCTAAAGATAGTCGGGGCGTTCTTGTTCGTGGGCTTTTTAGCTTCATGTAGTAGTTACAAAGTGCTGAATATTGACGTGTTGCATCCGGGAGAGTTGAATGTCGGAAACAAGAATGCGCAGATTTTGTTTATTGACCGGAAGCTGGTGCATGAGTCGGATTCTCTCTCCGCATACCAGTTGTTTGCTAGTTTGCGGTTACGGAGAGACGAGGTTGTCAATCATTTCTATAACGGGGTGCGTGACGGGTTACGTAACGGGGTACAACCTATTTTGTTGGTTAAAGGGTTGGGATTGAACACGGGATATATTCCGGACGGGTATACCCCTGCGCCGATTTCACCGGAAGGTATTGCCGCATTGGAAAAGATTTCCGGACAAACATACGTTCTCTCGGTGGAATATTGTAAGTTCGGGCTGGATGGTGCGAGTCGGTTGATGCTTGATACTAATCTCTTCGTGCGTTTATATGACCCAGAGGGTATTGTGGTGGATTCCGCAACTACTCATAAATTGGATGATGTGGACGAGACGCTATTCGAGGGAAATAATTATGATATAATTTGTAATTTCTTTTACAATAACGGGGTGAAGTATGCGGAACGTTTGACGCCGACATGGAAACCCGAACAACGTAGGATTTACACGAATAACCGTCTGTTGAATCTTGGGTACTATCATTTTGAGAACGAGAATGATGAAGAGGCTCAGCGGATATGGAATGCGGCCTTGAACCTAAAACCCAGAGTTGCGGCCCGTGCCGCAGTGAACTTGGCATGGTTCTATGAAAAAGAGGGTAACTTCTCGTCAGCGAAAGCTTTATTGGAGGCGGCTTTGAAAACATTACAAGCAAATAACATCAATGACAACTTGTCCGTATATATTACGGATTACATAAAGCGTTTGGAGAAACGTATCCAGGATGAAACCAAAATTATGGAACAGTTATAAACGATTTTAAAGCATGAGAAATTTCGATTATTACAATCCCGTGAAAATTCTTTTCGGGAAAGGAAAAATTGCCGAGATCGCAAAATGGATTCCGAAAGGGATGAAAGTTATGATGACCTACGGTGGTGGAAGCATCAAGAAAAACGGTGTCTACGAACAAGTGATGGATGCGTTGCAAGGGTTTGATATTGTAGAGTTCGGGGGTATTGAGCCAAATCCGAAATACGAGACTTTGATGCGAGCCGTGGAATTGGCAAAACAGGAAAACGTGGGATTTCTTCTGGCTGTAGGAGGAGGTTCCGTGATTGACGGGACGAAATTTATTGCTGCTGCAACTTGTTTCGAGGGGAATGAACCTTGGGATATCGTGGCAAAAGGTGCACGGGTGAATGCGGCACTTCCGTTGGGAGCCGTACTGACCCTTCCGGCTACAGGATCGGAAATGAATAGTGGCGGGGTGATCACTCGCCAGTCCACTTTAGAAAAACTGGCATTCAATTCTCGTCACGTGTTCCCGAAATTCTCTGTACTGGACCCGATGGTGACTTATTCATTGCCTATGAAACAAGTGGCTAACGGGGTGGTCGACACTTTCGTGCATGTTATGGAACAATATTATACTTTCCCGGAACAAGCTGAGATACAAGATCGTTTTTCTGAATCAATCTTGAAGACTTTGATTGAGTTGGGACCGAAGTTGATTCATGCCGAAAAACCGAATTATGAAGATCGGGCCAACTTCATGTGGGCGGCCACGATGGGGTTGAACGGTTTGATTGCCTGCGGGGTATCGCAAGACTGGTCAACTCACCATATCGGTCATGAATTGACCGCTTTTAACGGGTTGGATCACGGGATCACGTTGGCGATTGTTTTACCAGGAGTGATGAATGCCACGAAGATCAAACGTCGTGAGAAACTGTTGCAATATGCCTCACGTGTGTGGAATATTGATACAGATCAACCCGATGCTGCCGATCAAGCGATTGCCCGTACGGAACAATTTTTCAATGAATTGGGCGTGAAGACCCGCCTGTCTGATTATGGCGTGGGTATTGACACGATCGACCGTATTGAAAAGCGTTTCCGTGAACGGGGGAATTTTGCCCTAGGTGGTATCGATGATGTGAACGTGGATAATGTGAGAGCGATATTAACTTCAAGACTTTAATAATTGAGAATGGAGAATTGAATTTGAAAATGGAAAATGGCAAGGTGTCTTTTTTCAAATTCAATTCTCCATTTTCAATTTTCAATTTTCAATTGCCTATGTTGCGTGTATATCGGGCCTCAGCCGGTGCGGGGAAGACGTTTGCTTTAACGATGGAATATTTCAAGATCGTTTTCAATGTTTCTTCCGAGTATAAAAACGTGCTTGCCGTGACCTTTACGAATAAGGCCACGGAAGAGATGAAATCCCGTATCGTGCGGGAATTGAACAAGCTGGCGGAAGGCCAGAAGAGCGATTACCGGGAGGAATTTAAGCGAACGCTGAAATTGACAGACGAGCAGGTGAGGGAACGGGCCGGAGTGTTGCGTACTTTGATTCTGCACGATTACGGGCGGTTATCCGTGACGACGATAGATCGTTTTTTTCAACGGGTAATCAAAGCGTTTACCCGTGAACTGGGGATATTTCCCGGTTATAATGTCGAGTTGGATAGTGACTACGTGTTACAGCGAGCCGTGGACCAGGTGATGCAACGCATGAATAAGGATAAGGAATTAAGGGCGTGGATTACCGAGTTGATGAGTGACAGCGTGGAGGATGCCAAATCGTGGAGCGTGAAGAGTAAGATCGCAGAGTTGGGGAAGGAATTGTTTGGTGAGAGTTATATGCTTTTCAACAAGGAGGTGAGGGATAAGTTTAACGATCGAGGATTCCTGAAAAGTTATAAGATGTTCTTGCAAGGTGTGATCTCCCGTTTCGAGGATCGCATGGAGATGTTCGGGCTGTCTGCTTGCCGGTATATCGAGGAGAATGGATTGCATGCGGAAGATTTTAAAGGAGGGAAACGAAGTTTTATAAATTATTTTTACAAACTGCGGGATAAAAGTCTGGATAAGATTCCCGATTCTGTTCGGAAAGCAATAGATAACCTGGATGAATGGGTGACGAAAAAGCATGATTCGTCGATCCGGATGTTGATTGAGCATATCTACCCGGAACTGAACACGAACTTGCGGGAAAGTGTTGAGTATTATGACGAGAATCTTCGGGATTACGTGTCTGCAGTTTTGCTCTCGAAGAATCTTTACCAATTGGGGATTCTGAATGACTTGTACGGGGAGGTGAGAGATTATTGTGACGAAAAAGGACTCATGTTACTGAGTGACACCACCCGTTTACTTAATATGTTGATTGCCGGGAATGATACTTCTTTCTTGTTCGAGAAAACAGGGAATTTCTACAAGCATATCATGATTGACGAGTTTCAAGACACCTCGACCATGCAATGGGGAAATTTTCTGCCGCTTGTTGTAAACACGCTTTCCGAGGGAGGAAGAGCTATGATCGTGGGGGACGTGAAACAAAGCATCTATCGATGGCGTAACGGGGACTGGCGTTTGTTGGCAGAAGGGGTAGAGCATGATTTGGCTACTTTCGGCACGGATAACGTGATTCTAGAGCATAATTGGCGGAGTTACAAGGAGGTGGTGGAATTCAATAACCGGTTCTTTATCTTGGCTGCACGGCAATTGAAGGAGTTGTATGATAGAGAATGTGGGGAAGAGAATGTTTATTCTCGTTCAATCACGGAAGCCTATTCCCGGCCGGAGCAACTTGTAAGTCGTTCGGGAAGTGGGTACGTGGAGATTCGTTTTTGTGGGGAAAAACAAGAAGAGGGGAGTGATGAGGAGATCATGGACTCTGTCGTGGATGTAGTCAATGACACGATGTACCGGGGTGGAGAGCTGAAAGACTGCGTGATTCTTGTGCGTAACGGTAAGGAAGGCGCTTTCGTTGCCGATTACTTGATAGAATATAACAAGCGGGAGAATATTCCTTTTCCGATACCTTTTATATCTAATGATTCGCTATATGTTTCCTCGTCGCCTTACGTGGAATTAATTATTAACGTGCTACGTTATATGGTGGAACCGTATGATGCGGTGAATCGAACGGTGTTGCTTTATAATTACCGAACTTTTGTCCGGGGTGAAGATACTTCACGGGAAGATGTTCTTTTCAAGGCCGGTAGTACGGACGAGAGTTTTCTTGACACGATCGACTTGCCGTTTTTACGGGAGCCGGAGAAACTGACATTTAGTTCCTTGTTCGAGATCACGGAGACGATTATAGAGGCTTTTGGTTTGCGGGTCAGGACGGAAGAATTGCCTTACTTGATCGCTTTCCAAGATATTCTTTTTGATTACGAGAAAAATAACACGAATAGTATTCCTATTTTCCTTGAGTGGTGGGAGAAGGAAAAGGATAAAAAAGTGTTATCCACCTCGGAAGAAGTGGATGCCGTGCGAATTCTCACGATACATAAATCCAAAGGGTTGGAATTTAAAACGGTTATTATTCCTTTCTGTGCCTGGGATCTTGATGATACCCGTCACGGGCGCCGGATATGGTGCCAGAACCGGGAGGAGGGTTTTAGGGATTTGGAGTATGCACCATTGAACTATTCCTCTAAACTGGCAGATAGTCATTTCCGGGAGGATTACCTCAGTGAACACGTGAAGGCTTATGTTGACAACTTGAATCTGCTTTACGTGGCATTCACGCGGGCGGAACGGGAGTTGTATGTTCTGCCTTACGCGCCCAAGATAACGAAAGAAGGGAAACCGTCAGATATTGGTGCTTTTCTCTTTCAAGTTTTGGATACAAGCGGGATGCCGGAATGGAATTCCGAGAATTCGTGCTTGATCATCGGGGAGAAACAGTTGATAACCGGTAAGGAAAAAATAGAAGACGATAATACATTAAGTCTGGCGGAATATCCGATTTATGAATTGAACGAGCGGGTGAGTGTCCGGTATAAATATGAAGATTACACGGATCCGGAGACAACAGAGATTTCTGCCGTTGACGAGGGGAAGATGTTGCATGAGATATTCCGTCGTATCGAGACGGTGGATGATATCGATCGGGCGGTAAATGATATGTATTATTCCGGTTTACTTACTTTGGTGGAAAGGGAAAATTACCGGGAGCAGGTAGTGTCTTATTTGAATGACCCTGTCCATTCGGCGTGGTTTGATGGTCGATATAAGGTTATTAATGAACGGGATATACTTTTCTGTAATTCGGGAAAAGCTCGTCCGGACCGGGTTATGGTTGATGGGAAAAAAGCCATTGTTGTGGATTATAAATTCGGTCTGAAAGAAGAGAAATCGTATATCCGGCAGGTTGGTTTTTATTGTAAAACATTACGGCAGATGGGTTATACTGATGTGGCGGGTTATATTTGGTACGTTCCCTTGAGTAAAGTAGTGTCCGTGTGAGGACATAAAAAATGGGAAGTTTCAAATGCAAACTTCCCATTTTTTATATTCGGAGATTTATTATCTACGATAATCTAGTCTCTTTTTGCCAAGAGGAACACTAACACCTAAGTAGGCATTTACCCGGTTGGCATCACCTGCTGATTTGGTCATTAAATAGTCGGAACCGATGAAAACAGGGCCTAATTTTAAGCCTATTCCCAGTGTTTCGAAGTCACTATGTAAGAAAGAGTAACTTAATGTTGCCCCGAACCAGTTTCTCGGACGGTAGTTTGCTGAAAGTGTCAATTCTGAGTAAGCTTTAGGCTGAGTGAATTGAGTAGAGGACAATAGACCGAATCCGAGTTTGTTATTCAAAAGGGTGTATTCTGCTCCGAGGTTCAAGGTTGAACGAAGACTGGTACTCCGGCTTTTGGTTTTCTCTTCCGTTTGGAATTGGATCAAGTCAAAGTCGAACACGTCTCCAGCCTCATAAGTTTCATAATTATCTGGATCGAAATTAGTGAAATCACCGTAATCATGTTCGCTGTCAGTTGTGGCAATCGTGGTGGATGATTTTGTCCAGCTAATGAATCCCAAGTCGAGAATGGCAGCTGATACATTAATACAACCAAGAAAATTATAACTTGCTCCTAAATCAATACCGAATCCATAACCAGATACTCCGGGAGAATCAAAGTCAATATCATCAATATATCCACCATCTGAACTATACCCAAATTCCAATCCTTTCATGGAAGTTTCCAACCGTCCTTTGGTTTTTACTTTCCAAGATTGATAACTTAAAATATCTTCCGTGTTTATTTTTGCGGTGATCTGATCAATTTTAGCATCTAGGTTACCTAATCCAACTAAAACTTTCACGCGTCCCCCGACAGTTAGGTCTTTTGTTACGGGACGAGAATATCCCAGTCCTATTTCGGTGAAAATATCCGCATGGAGTTCCATATCCCGGATGTCGTAATCAAGGTTGAGCCTGTCGTCTAAGTCCGGATCAATATTAGCATAACGGGCAAATTCGAACATACTCTTCGGGATAGAGGCACTAATGATGGATCGGGCTCCCAAGTTTACAGTCCAAAATCCTTTCCCGCTGTAAAAACCGAAAGAAATAATGTCTACCGTCAAGTCGATATTCATCGTGTTCTTGTTGTCCAAACGACTGATGAACTTGTCGCTATTCAAAAAGTCATTCTCGTTTTCGATAATGTCAATAAAATCATCAATACTCAATTTGTTGGAAGAAGCAGATAAACCGATGGCACCGATAGCCGGGATATTAAAATATCCTCTGGCGGGTTGCAAGGCAGGGTTCATTTTAAGTCTGGCCGGAACGTTGTCCATAAAATAGGAAGTGCGAAGCCCTTGAGCGTACCCGTTCGTGACCCCTAAAACTGTCAGCAAGCCCACCACACAAGCTGCTTTCAGCAATTTGCAACTTTTTTTCATAAATAAGTGTCCTTT
>ENA-UEQO01003822-UEQO01003822.1-human-gut-metagenome-genome-assembly--contig:-NODE-3822-length-11223-cov-5.391531_pt1 | contig 11223 bp, 7 predicted proteins | sample MGYA00242938_ERZ507940 | MGnify/ENA primary metagenome ERZ507940 (study PRJEB26167, sample SAMN06115517) | human gut metagenome | host: Homo sapiens | place: China:Chongqing | collected 2014-12-03... | reverse complement strand
GCCACAACTTCTACGCATCGTTCGCCGTCGCACAGAAGGAGCCTACGCGCAGCGACTTCACCGACCGTTATATGTTCAACAACTATCTGGAACACTGCCGTCACCAAAAACGCCTGGATTCCAAGACTCTGAAAGCATATCGCATCGACCTTCAGCAATTTTATGCCATTTTTTCATGCAGGGATGTTTCTGATATTACACCGGATCTGTTGGAAAATTATATCGGCAGTCTGCACCAGAAGTACAAACCCAAAACCGTAAAAAGAAAGATTGCCTCGGTCAAAGCTCTTTTTCACTACCTGGAATATAAAGAAATCATCGCCCGGAATCCTTTCAACAAGGTGCAGATCAAATTCCGCGAACCTGTGATTTTGCCGAAAACCATTCCATTGCACACGATCGAAATTTTCTTATCTACGATCTATGAGCAGCGCACCGTCGCCAAAACGGATTATCAGAGAAAAAACGCTTTGCGGGATGCCGCTGTCATAGAACTTTTATTTGCAACCGGAATACGGATTTCCGAATTATGCGCTCTGCGTATCTGTGACATCGATTTGTACGATGGATCAGTCCTGATCTACGGAAAAGGTTCCAAAGAACGAATTGTTCAGATCGGAAACCACGAGGTCATACAGATTCTGTCGGAATACCGCAATGAATTTCTTCCCCAGATGGAAACCTGCCAGCATTTCTTTGCGACGCTAAACGGAACGGCATTATCCGATCAGTCGGTACGGCGGATGATCAACAAATATGCTTCTCTTGCTGCAATTGAACAGCATATTACACCGCATATGTTCCGGCATACATTTGCCACCAGCCTTTTAGAAGCGGACGTTGATATCCGCTATATACAGGAAATGCTTGGCCACAGCTCTATTCATATCACGGAAATCTATACGCATGTTGCCATGTCAAAGCAGCGTGCCATCCTCACTACCAGACATCCCCGCAATACGTTTCATCTGTAAAAAGCAAAACAGCAATTCACGTGCCATGCACGGAATTGCTGTCATTGATAGCCGTTCTATTATTACCTATTTATTCTCCCCCGCCAGTTCCGGGTGATACGTCGGCACAATTTTTTTGACACACTCCCGGATGTCTTCCGGTTCTGTCACAACGTACTCTTTTAATTCTTCCAACTGCTGCATGAATTTTTCTTCATCCAGCTCAATCGGTTTACCGATATGAATCAGATTGTTTGCGGTATCCTGCATCCCTTCTTCATCCATCAGCATCTCTTCATAAAGTTTTTCTCCCGGGCGAAGTCCTGTGAAAATGATATGGATATCCTCATCCGGCTTGTGACCGGAAAGAAGAATCAGGTTCTTTGCCAGATCCAGAATCTTGACCGGCTCTCCCATATCCAGAACAAAAATTTCTCCACCTTTGGCATAGGTGCCCGCCTGCAGCACCAGAGATACCGCTTCCGGAATTGTCATAAAATACCGCACGATATCCGGATGGGTAACCGTGACCGGACCTCCACGCTCAATCTGTTTTTTGAACAGCGGAATCACACTTCCGTTACTGCCAAGCACATTCCCAAAACGCACGGCTACGAAATCTGTCTTCGATCTGCGGTTATAGGTCTGAATGATCATCTCACAGATGCGCTTGCTGGCACCCATGATATTGGTTGGATTAACTGCCTTATCCGTGGAAATCATCACAAATTTCTTCACACCGTACCGATCTGCCGCCTGCACAATCTTCCATGTGCCAAGCACGTTATTCTTAATTGCCTCGTTCGGACTCTCTTCCATGAGAGGCACATGCTTATGTGCCGCTGCATGATAGATAATCTCCGGCTTGTAATGTTCAAAAATCCAGTTCATACGATTCGTATTCCGCACGGATGCAATCAGCACAACAAGATCCAACTCCGGAAACCGGACTTTCAGTTCGTTTTGCACATCATAGGTCGTATTCTCGTAAATATCCACAATAATCAGCTGTTTTGGCTTGTGTGCGGCAATCTGCCGGCACAATTCGCTTCCGATGGAGCCACCGCCCCCTGTAACCATTATGATTTTCCCAGAAACATAATCCATGATGGACTGCAGATCAACGGTCACCGGATCTCTGCCTAACAGGTCATTGACATCTACATCTTTTAATTTGCTGACGCTGACATCGCCGTTTACAAGCTGGTAAATGCCGGGCAGACGTTTCAATGTGCATCCGGTTTCTTTGCAGATATCAAGAATCCCCTTGATCTGTTTCTGTGTGGCCGATGGCATGGCAATGATGATCTCATGCACATGCAGTTCTTCGACTTTTTCCAGAATATCGCTCCGATCTCCTACGACTTTCGCTCCATGAATATAATTGCCGATCTTGTTCCGGTCATCATCAATCACACCAACAACCTTCTTTTTCACATAGCGGCTGTTGTTGATTTCTTTAATGATCTGGTTTCCTGCATCCCCTGCTCCGATCACAAGTACATTCCGTCTGTACACACCGGCTCTGCGCATATTGCGAAGCACACGCAGACCGCGGTAAGAATATCTGCATCCCATGACAAATACAAACAGAAACAATCCATACAGAATGTAAAAGCTTCTTGGCACCGGGTACATATCCCCCCAGTTCCGAAGCAATATCAGCACTGTCACAACAACGGTATCCAGAATACATGCTGAAACCACATACATCATTTCCAGTGCTCCCGCATAGCTCCAGAGACTGGAATACAGCCGGAGCATCCAGAAAATGATCAGTGTAACAATGATCATAAAAGGAAGTGCTCTCCACACTTCATCCATATATTGAAACGGTACGCTTTTGATATTCAGATCAAACCGAATCAATAACGCAACTATGCTTGCAGCAAACACTGCAAGCACGTCGTAGCACATCAGAAAAATCCGTCTGATCAGTAATTGTTTATCTTGAATGATTTTTTTCATAATTTCAATCTGTTATTTTTGATTCTTTCTCTGTTTTCTCGATTGTTTTTTCGACGATTTCTTCCTGACTGAGGATTCTGTCACTCCAGCCCCTTGAGTATTCTGTACCGTCTGCGCGGTATCTGCTTTTGCACTCTCTGCTGCTTTTGGAATACTCTGTTTTACGGCAGTATCACTTTCTGCAGAAACCGCTGTTTCTTTAACAAAAAGATTTTCTTTCTTTACGAGCATACGGTTCACTGCAAGTCCCAGACCAAGCATACCCCAGAATACCGGAGCGGTACATACATTGGAATCATTTGCGATACCTGCAATCATATACACCAGCACTGCCGCAAATAATCCAAATCCAACCCAGCTGATACTCTCGTGCAGATCCACTCTGCGGTAAATGCGTACCGACTGTACCAGATACCAGAACAGAAATACCAGAAGTGCCAGGGTACCGATCAGTCCGGTTTCCACCCACTGCTGCAAATACCAGCAATGAGCTTTTACGTCATAGCTGTTTGCACCGTAAACATAGTTCTGGCTGATATAATCTTCCTGTGGCACTTCAAACATATAGGTATTTGCCCCACTCCCCATAAAAGCATGCTTTCCAAGAAGCGGAATTGTTTTATTCCAGATATGTCCTCGATTGCTCATTGCATCATCCAAAAATACGTTTGAAACCTTCGGATTCTCAAACTTCACTAATTTTCCTGCTGGATTGAGATATTCATATCCGTCCGTATCATTTTTTGAGAAATCCCATTCGACACCATCTATGATCATCTTTATTCCTGCTGTATTATCGGTAAACATGATCGGCTGAATCTGTACATTTGCAAACCGTTCATCATTGAGGGCCAAAATATGATTTTCCTGATCTACTTCTGTTGTCTGAATCTCCTGACCATCTGCATCTTTGCATACCACGGTGATTACACCGTCGCTCCCCAGATCATAGGACACATACAGAGGATTATTCCAGATATCAAGTTCCACATCATCTGTGTTCGTTTTGATATCATTTAAAGAGAACTGATCTTTCATATGATAGGTTCCAACAACCGTCTTTTTAAGAGTTTGACCGATGCCTGTCGTATTTGCCAACACTCCTGCTGCAATCACTCCAATGACAACTACAACAATCCCGGCTGCAAATAATTTTTTCTTCCGGCTGAGCAAAACCAATGCGAGAATCACCGCTCCAATTGCCAGTGCAATAAATCCGGAAGAACTTCTGCTTCCAACCAGTGCTACAATGCAACAAATCTCTGTGACTGCGATTACAAGACGATGCCACATCTTTTTTGCCCCAATAAACAGGCAGATCAGCAGTGGAATTAACATACCAAAATAAAATGACAAAAAGTTTGGATTGTAAAGTGTCGTATACGCAGTCTTATCTGCGAAATTAAAGGAAATCTTATCTAACTGGTTCCACCAGCTTGTGTCCGTCATCAGATGTTTGCCCAGAGATGTCTTAAAATAATCCAATCCAAAGACCTGGAAAAATCCAATCAGAGTAACAATTGCGATTCCAATGCCGGACCAGCGCAGGATTACCTCTATCTGTTTTTCTTCCTGTACATAATTATAGACATAATAACACAGTATCATATAGACAAATACAACCCATACAGGCTCAAAAAGTTCATATGTACCATGTGCCACCCAGTATTTGTGACTGGAAAACAGAGCAGACATTGCAACAAACAATGCATACACCATCAGAAAATAAAAGGAATTTTCAAATTTAAATTCCTTCTTATTCAAATACCGGATCAGTAAAATTGCGAGCATTACAACTCCCACAAGGATGATCGCAATCATCTTCCATGCAAAAAAGAAGTCCGTCTGCTTTGCGGCGCTCTCCGGATACCAGTCAAACTGTGCCAGATTTGTGTCATAAACAAAAGAATGCACAATGATTGGAATCAATCCGATCAACAAGATAACAGGAATCAATATCTTATTTGCTTTTAACGTGTTTTTGTTTCCATTCGTATTCAAGATTATTTTCTCCTTAACGTTTCATTGCCTATAATCATACCCCAAATTTCGTTTTTTTTCAATCATTCCGGCATGTCGATTTTATTTTTCTTTTTATATAGGTAAAAACACTTTTTTGTTACTTGTGTGTTACTTAAAAATTTAACAAATAAATGTGTATGATTGACACGATAATATAAATTTTTACACACGAAAGGAAGAAAAATGAGATTACCAAACGGATACGGCGGAGTCGTAAAACTCTCCGGCAACAGAAGAAGACCCTACGCAGCACGCATCACTACGGGCTGGCACATCAATGACATCACTGGAAAGCGCATCCAGCACTATCAGATTCTGGGCTACGCTCCTACCCGGTCAGAAGCTCTGCAGATTCTGGCACGTTACAACAATTATCCCATCGATGGGGAAACGCTGAAATTAACCTTCCGGGAAATTTATCTCCGATGGTCCGAAGAAAAGTTTCCTACCATCTCCCACTCCAACATCAAAGGCTATCGGGCAGCCTATGCCACTTGTAAAAACATTGCTGATATGCCATTTCACAATTTGAGACTCAATGATTTACAGCAGGTGATTGATCACTGTGGCAAAAACTATCCTACCCTGAAAAAAATCCGTGTTCTTTTTAACCAGCTCTATTCTTATGCCATGAAACACGAAATTGTCTCAAAAGATTATTCTGCCTATGTAAATATTTCGAAATACAAAGACCGGAATCCAAATAAAAACATACGAAGCTGTTTTTCCACTTCTGAAATTGCTCTCCTGTGGAAACACAAAAACGATCCCTATTGCCAGACAGTCCTCATGCTGATATACAATGGGGTCCGTGTCTCAGAGCTTTTGGATCTGAAAAAAGAAAATGTTCATCTGTCCGAACAATATTTTGATGTCATTGACAGCAAAACCGAAAACGGCATTCGAAAGGTTCCGATTGCTGACAAAGTACTCCCCTTTTACCAGCGCTGGCTTCATGACTGTTCTGATTGTGAATATCTCATCCATACTCTGGACAGCCAGCATTTTACCTATTATATGTATTACCACAATGTTTTCCAACCCCTGATGTTTCGTCTGCACATCGATCATACACCTCACTGCTGCCGGCACACCACGATTTCGCTGCTCGCCGAAGCACATGTCGATCAGACGACCATCAAAAAAATCGTCGGGCATTCCGGCGCTATGTCCCTGACGGAACGGATTTACACACATCTGGATGTACCTGCGCTGGTCGAAGCCATTAATCAGATTTAATCGCTTCTTGTATGTTGCTTGCGTGTTACTTGTAGAAGTGATTTTGCCCCAAACTCTGTTTACAAATCCAGTATTTCCAATACTTCCGTGGAAAATACCATGCGTATTTCCGGTTAAGTGATCTTCGTACCATCATTTGTAATACCTTCAACAGAAACAATTACAAGTGGTTTATCATTTGTATCTGCAGAATATGTCTTGTCAGCATAAACAAGCTTAACTGCGTTTTTAACAGCATCTTCTACAGTACTAATTCCAGCAACATCCTTTACGGAGTCCTTTTCAATTGTTAATTTACCAACTGGCTGAGAATCTTTAACTGTAAATGTAGTTGTAAAGATCTTAGTTACCCACTTAGAATCATCAGTTGAATTGCCAGTCTTTACTGTTGCTGTAACTTTATATGTGCCAGGAGCAAAATACTTCTCTGCCGGTACATTAGCAGTTACTGCTGAACAAGAAACTGTTGTGACTGTTAAAGCTCCATCTACATCAAAATCAAATGCACATCCTGAAACTGTATTTAATTTAGAATCTGAAGAAGCTGAATTATATACAGTCTTACCATCTTTGTCTTCAATCTTGTAATCAATCTTACGAACTTTGTCATTGTTATCTTTGTCAGACACAACTGAATCCTTATTTAACTGAGCACTAGCAACACCATTTCTTAATTCGTTAACAGCAATGGTTATTGTCTGATCATCCTTATGATCTTTATCTACAAGATTATCTACCTCATTCTTATCTACGTCAATACCAAACGAAATTGTTCCGTTAGTATTTGGCTTCTGAATAACGATAGTAATAACCCTAGCACAAACCTCTTTGCCATCTTTCATATATGCAATCTTGTACTGATATGTTCCTTCTGGAATAGTAATATGATCATCCCAAGCAAAGAAATTAACTTTGATTTTGTTTGATGATGTTGCAGGATCAATGTTAAAATATGTATCATAACCATTATCTGTAATATCAGATGCTTTTACGTTTTTTGCAGTTGTGCTAAGGCAAGTAACTTTCAGAGAAGTACTAGCAACTTTAATATCTTTTGCATACTGATCCTTGAAAGATGCGGTTACAGTAACATCCTGTTTTAAAGATGCAGAATTTGAAAGAGTTGCAGTTGTTTTATCAACATCCATTGTTGCAACTTCTCTCTTTGCCACAACAGTAATCGCTACAGAACCAACAATCTTATTGTCTTTGTCCTTAATTAAAATATAAGCGGTACCAGCCTTTACAGGAGTAACAAGTACTCTATGATTGCTGTTGCTTGCAACATTAAGAGTAGATCCTCCAAGCATTAACACATTTTTATCGCTGGACTCTACAGAATAATTGTAGTAATTAGAAACTTCATTATTGTCTGCATCCTTAATCTGGAAATATGCATACATATCTTTCTCGTCAACAGCAAGCTGTGTATTTGCATCAATCTTGTCAAACTTCTTGCTCTGTGCGTTTACGTCTGCAACCTTAACACCAAAGGTATTAACAGTAGCCTGATCTACAGCTGTGATTGTAACCTTTCCAGATGTAACATTTCCTTCTGGCTTACCGTTCTGATCATACTTTCCAGACTTATAAGTAACCTCTGCTGTTGCAGTATCACCAATTTTATTTAAGTATAACTTAGAACCATTTACATAACCATTGTTTGTTGTAAGAGAGAAGTCATACTTGGAAGAATAACTCGAAGAGCTAGGGTCATAAGCATACTCATCAAGAACAACACCGTTAGCATCCTTAGAAACTAACTTGATTTCTGTCTCAGTTGCAACCGGAACAGTGAGTGTATTAACATTTACAGATGCAACCTTTCCATTGGATACAGGAACCTGCTTTGTTGTTCCGTCAAGAGTTACATCATATGTCTTTCCATCTGTTAATCCAGCAAATGTTGTGAATGTAACCTTTGTTGCATCCTTGCTGTCTACAGATACAGACTTAACAGGAACGATAACATTGTTCTCTGTATTCTTAACTGTAATTTCAGAAGCCTTGATCTCTTTTGTAGCACCTGTTACAGATGTCTCAAAAGTATCTGCCTTAGTCTGTGCTACAGACTTAAGAACGTATTTCTTTACTTCTACTTCCTGAGTAGCGGTAGCTGTATCTTTACCAATCTTAAGTGTAGCTTTGATTGTAGCCTTACCAGCCTTAACACCCTTTACAGTTCCGTCTTCAGAAACTGTTGCGATTGTCTCATCACTGGATGTGTAAGTGATCTTAGCTCTTGAAGAAGCCTTCTTAGTTGTTTTTAACTTAGTTGTGCTTCCAACTGCTACTGCTGAATCTCCAGATAAAGCAACGCTTGCCTTAGCAACTTTCATTGTGTAAGTAAGCTTCTTTGTCTTTGCCTTAGCATTCTTCTTTGTAGAAGTCTTGTAAGTTACCTTAACCGGAAATACGCATGGTATTTTCCACGGAAGTGTTGGAAATACTGGGTTTGTGAAAATAAATGGAGGTAATATTAGCGCTACAAGTAACACGCAAGCAACGCATAAGAGACAGGTAAGTGACAAAAAATAAGAAACTACCTGCAATGCAGGATATTGAGTTATGTCAAGAACAGAAAGCTTAAATATGCAATATAAAAAAGTGACAGTATTCGGTTAAACAAATCGAATGCTGACACCTTTTCCGTTCTTCTAAGCGACCTTTCTCTCGAAGGACATCCTTATATTTCTTTTCATCAAATTTAGTAAGATATATATCACACATCTTCCTGCGATGCTGTTCCAAAAATCTTTGAGAAAATTTACCTTATACATTCAATTTTACACCTCTATCGGGATTTGATATCCGGCCGCAGACATTTCTTTTTCAAATTCTTCTACAGAAAGATTCAGTTTCTGGGCTCCACGCACAATTCCATAATCACCTTCCTGTACGGACATAAATACTTCTTTTTTACGACCTTCTGCAAGTCCTTCCTCCCGGCCTTCCTCGCGGAGAACATCTTCATATTTCTTTTCATCAAATTCAGTAAGACACATATCACACACCTCCCTGCGATGCTGTTCCAAAAAATCTCTGAGAATATTTTCCTCTATGCATTCCCTGACGGCAAGATCAATGGCTTCTTTTAATTCCATGGAATCCCGGTATCTTTTGATCTTTGCAACAAAGACCACATATTCATACAGTACGTGGCAGCTGTCCATGATGGACTGATTTTTCCCGCTGTTTATGTTAATCATTGTGGCTGTCCATTCATATTCACCAGCTCCGGTATCTGTTTCAAAGGCATCCGACAACCGCAGAGTCCTTCTTTCTTCTTCCATATCTTTTTCGCTTCCATTGTAAAATACAATGTAATGGGGACGCGGAATTTTCAACAGATGCTTGCTGTACAGCCGCTCGGATCGGTGAATCAGTTTCCGGTACAGATCCGCATAATACAAAAATCCCCGGAGCGGCATATTCGGGTTATAGGAACTCTGATGTTCGTAAAGGCTCAATGTTTTGTCAATCAGAAATGACAAGTCATTTTTCATATAAATTAGATATTCTTAAATTTTAACATCCTATGATTCTTTCTTTATAATAGCTATTTGATTTTCGGATGTTATATTTACATAGTTAATAGTATCCATTGTATTTATTTCCCATTCACCGAAAACAACAACTATACCATCATGTTTTTTTCCTTTAATTCTTGGTTTCATTTTTTGATATAATTCTTTATTGTCAAACCATAATTCCAAGTGATTTTTTCGATTAGGAAATGGAGGATAATTCATTGTTATAGTAAGACCTTCATCTAAATATTTAAAAAAATTGCATTCAACAACCTTGTATCCTATAATACCATTGCTATAGTATGAATATGTTCTTTCATCCGCTATCATATCTCTTATGAGATAATTATTATAAGTATCATCGATATCTGTATTTGTTAACATAGTATAGACTTCTTTCAGTCCACGTAGAGGTCTGTTTTCAACTTCTCCAGACTGTCCCCTATGGGTTCCTCCGATTCCACCTTTATGTTTTCCATTATCATTTAGTAAAGAAAACAATCCTTGTGGAAAAATAAATTCCTCCTCAACATAATTTACTTTCGAAAAATGATATGGTGATAAACCACATGCACCCTGATGGCCTGGTTTTCCCGATGCTTTAAAATAAGCTGAATTTTTATGCTCTGGCATATATATAAACATTTTTGCATTACAATTAGGATTTTTACAATAACATCTAACAGATTTATATTTCATAATGTTATCATCATTTGCATATATCTTTTGAGTTCTTTCTTTGTCAATAAACGCATAATTGGCCATAACCTTTTCTCTCCTTGTTTTGTAATTAGTTATTTTTAATGTACGAAGCATCCTTATATTTTGTACGTGTAATCAAATTATTTTTTTAAAGGTAACTCAAATTACAGCTTTTTGTCTATTACTGGTAATTAGTTTGTTGACGATTGACATTTTTACTTACGTGATTACAAAGCTGAATTTTCTGTGGAAGATAATAGTGTTAAATATAATTTTAGGAATCCAATCTCTATATCCCTGTACTTTATTGGAAGTGATATTTCCAAACACAAACACGATTGCTGCATCATTTCTGCAGATGATCAGCAAACTGTTGTTAAAGTTACCATTACTAACGATAAAGATATATTTAATCATCTGTTTACTATGCTGTTTTTTAATCCTAATGATATAAAAATAAAATTTGAATAAATTTTATCAAAGGTCTCTGAGAATTATTTTCAACCTTTGTTATATCCTTTTCACTTTCATTATAGCATATGGCACAAGGATTACAACTGAAACAATTTGTCACTTGCCTGTATCTTATGTGTTAATTGTGTGTTACTTGTAGCGATAATTTCGCCTAAAAACCATTTGTAAATCCAGTATTTCCAACACTTCCGCGGAAAATACTATGCATATTTCCGGTTAAGGTAACTTACAAGACTTCTACAAAGAAGAATGCTAAGGCAAAGACAAAGAAACTTACTTACACACTGAAAGTTGCTAAGGTAGGCGTTGCTTTATCTGGAGATTCAGTAGTAGCT
>ENA-UEQO01003816-UEQO01003816.1-human-gut-metagenome-genome-assembly--contig:-NODE-3816-length-11240-cov-3.568127_pt1 | contig 11240 bp, 6 predicted proteins | sample MGYA00242938_ERZ507940 | MGnify/ENA primary metagenome ERZ507940 (study PRJEB26167, sample SAMN06115517) | human gut metagenome | host: Homo sapiens | place: China:Chongqing | collected 2014-12-03... | reverse complement strand
TTAGTAAAAGCTTTCCAACAGAAAAAAAATAAATTTGAAACCATTGTCTGTGTTACCGGGCAACACAGGGAAATGCTGGACCAAGTTCTAAAGCTTTTCAACATCCGCCCCGATTACGATCTCAACATAATGAGGCAAGGACAGGACCTCTACGATATAACAGCCCGAGTTCTGACAGGAATGCGAGACGTTCTGCAGGAAGCGAAGCCAGATATCGTTCTGGTCCACGGGGACACCACCACTTCAACAGCCGCAGCACTCGCCGCCTTCTACCGGCAAATACCGGTCGGTCATGTAGAAGCAGGGTTACGCACGCACAACATCTACAGTCCTTGGCCGGAAGAAATGAATACCCTACTTAAGCAACTTGACACCGAACTGATGTCTGCAGGTTATGAAACAACTCCACTTGCCGAACAAAACAGCCGCAAACTGGTTTTAATAACAGGTCATCGCCGGGAAAACTTCGGCGATGGATTTATCCAAATATGCCGGGCAATAAAGACTCTGGCAGAGCAGTATGCGGAGGTAGACTTTGTCTACCCTATGCACTTGAACCCAAATGTAAGGAAGCCCATTCACGAAATATTCGGAAATGCTTATCTCCCTAACCTGTTCTTTATAGAGCCTTTGGAGTATCTTCCTTTCGTCTATCTAATGGAGAAGTCGACACTTGTCCTAACCGATAGCGGAGGCATACAAGAAGAGGCTCCGGGTTTGGGAAAACCGGTGCTTGTCATGCGTGACACAACAGAACGGCCGGAAGCACTTGACGCAGGGACAGTGAAGTTAGTAGGAACAGATTACGCCCGGATTGTAACTGAAGTGTCCCACTTACTGGATGACAATACCTATTATAACCGTATGAGCCAAGCAGTAAACCCCTATGGAGACGGAACTGCAAGCCAACGAATCGTTCAAACAATAGAAAAAGTAATATGAAAAATCTTGACAAAAAACAAGCTGTATTATGCCATCGAAAGCCGTTAGGTCGTCAAAGGACAAGACAACGGTATCTGCCACAATGTATCATTGGATTCCTGCTCCTGCTAATATCAATTGCCATACAGGCACAAATCCCACAGGAATTAATTGATAAAGCCCGTGCTGCCGGGATGACAGAGGAACAAATACAAAGAGAAATAGCCAAACACAGGACAGAACAAACCGGTATCAACCAAATCATTAAGCCTGCTACAGAAAATACCGTATCCGACCGTTCCCATCCTACTCAGCAAGCACTACTCCCACTGACGGAGCAACGCGACGAACATAAACCGAAGCAGCCTTTGGAAAATATTGTTTTTGGGCGTGAGATCTTTTCCGATAAGAATTTGACATTCGAACCGGATCTGAATATGCCGACGCCTAAAAATTATGTTCTATCAGCAGGAGACGAGTTGCTGATCAATGTATGGGGAGATTCGGAACTGAACTTGAAACTCAGTATTTCTCCCGACGGAACGATCTTGATCCCCAATGTCGGTCCCGTATCCCTAAGCGGACTGACTATCGAGGCGGCAGAGAATCGCATCCGGCAGGAATTGGGTAAAATCATGGCAACGCTTGACGGCAGTCAACCTAACACATTCGTTTCTGTCGGACTGGGGCAAATTCGCAGCATTAAAGTCAATATTGTCGGCGAAGCCGTCGCACCCGGGACCTATACACTCTCATCTCTCGCCACGCTTTTCAACGCCCTTTATGCAGCAGGAGGAGTAAACGATATCGGATCACTGAGAAACATAAAAGTATACCGGAACAGCAAAGAGATCGCCAGCCTCGATGTATACGACTATCTGCTGAATGGTAAATATGAAACGAATATACGTCTGGAAGACAACGACATGATCATTATCGGTCCCTACGAACAGCTTGTCACCGCCGGTGGTAAAGTGAAAAGAGACCGTACATACGAACTTCGACGAGGAGAGACACTTGCCGACCTGCTCGACATGGCAGGTGGTTTTACAGGAGATGCCTACACTGGCAGTATACGAGTGAAACGCAAAGCCGGCGACCGCTACAAGATTGCCACAGTTAACGAAGAACAATTCAAAACATTTGTGCTGCAAGACGGCGATTCGCTGATGGTGGATTCAGTCATCCCCTACTACGATAACCGAATTATCATTTCCGGTGCAGTCTGGCGTCCTGGCGAATATGAGTTGAGTCCGGACGTACATACTGTCAAACAATTGATAGAACAGGCTTCGGGACTTAAAGGAGACGAATTTGTAGGACGCGCACAGATCACAAGGCTCAACCCAGACTTCACCAGTTCGGTTATCGCCATCAATATTGTAGACATTTTGAACGGGAAGGTTCCTGACATCGAACTACAGAAGGAGGACCAACTATATATCCCTTCCCTGTTTGACCTCCATGAACCTTATACCGTCAAAGTGAGCGGAGCAGTCAACGCTCCCGATACCGTATTGCCCTTCCGCAAGAATCTGACAGTAGAGGATGTTATCGTCCTCGCCGGCGGCCTGCGCGAAGCAGCCTCAATCATCAACGTAGAAGTGGCACGACGGCTCAAAGATCCGTCCGCCACCCGGAGCAGTAACCAGACAGCCGAGACATTTAACTTCACCCTCGACGAAGGACTGGCAGTAACCTCCGGCGATACGCTTTTCACCCTCGAACCATTCGACGAAGTATTCGTCCGTTTCTCACCTGGTTACCAAAAGCAACAAGTAGTGAAAGTCGGAGGCGAGATTACTTTTGCCGGCAACTATACTTTAAAGAAAAAGAATACGCGTTTAAGCGAACTGATTGCACAATCGGGCGGCATCACTCCAGACGCCTATGTGCGGGGAGCCAGTCTAAAACGTAAACTGACGACAGATGAGTTGCGCCAAATCGAAACTCTCTTACAATTGAGTAACAATAGCAAGCAAAGTCGTGACTCGATCTCCGTTTCGCTTGCCAACCTGAAGGAGTATCCCGTAGGCATCGACCTACAAAAAGCGCTCGCCCATCCGGGAAGTGCCGACGACCTAGTGTTACGCGACGGAGATGTGCTTTACATCCCCCAACAGCAAAGTACGGTGAAGGTGAGCGGTTCCGTTACCTATCCTAACAGTGTGACCTATACAAAAGGAATGGACGTCCGTGACTGTCTCTCACAGGCTGGCGGCTACAACGACATTGCCCGCAAATATCCCATCGTTATCTACATGAACGGAAAAGTGGCGACCACACAACGTAAAATGATTTTCTTCAAACGTTACCCCAAAGTCGAGCCTGGCTGCGAAATCGTAGTCCCCGCCAAGACACAACGCGACCGCCGAGCAAGCCTGGCAGAAATCATGAGTGTCGGCAGTTCCGTCACCTCAATGGCAGCAATGATAACATCAATGATCAATCTTTTAAAGTAAATAAATGGACAAAAACAATCATACCCCATCGTCTCCACAATCGGAGATCGATTTGATCGCCCTCTCCGGCTACCTGTGGAAAAAACGACGTTTCTTCATAAAATGCTGCGGAATTGCAACAGTGGCGGGACTCATCATTGCTTTCAGCATACCCAAAGAATTCACCACAACGGTGAAACTGGCTCCCGAAACCACCGATGCCACAAGCAAGATGAGCAACCTCGGCGGACTGGCAGCCATGGCAGGAATAGACCTCGGTTCAGCCTCCGGCCAGGATGCTTTGTCACCCAACCTCTATCCTGATATTGTGCACAGTACACCTTTTCTGTTGGAGCTCTTTCCCGAAAAGGTAACCGACAAGGAGAAAAAGTACACGACTACTCTATATGATTACATAGCCGGCCATCAGCGCTTCGCTTGGTGGAGCATCCTTATGAAAGCGCCCCTAAAAGGAATAGCAGCCCTCCGTTCGTTCTTCTCCGGTAACGAAGAGAACGATGGAGATCTCAATCCCTTCCAACTCACCCACAAGCAAGAGGATGTACTGAAAAACCTACGCCAGCGCATCACCGTCTATGTCGATAAAAAAACACAAGTCGTTACTCTCGGTGTCAGCATGCAAGACCCGCTGATCTCAGCAGACGTGGCGCACAGTATCGTGATAAAGTTACAGACCTATATCACACATTACCGGACGCAGAAAGCAAAGAAAGATCTGGAATTTACAGAAAAAGTGCTAAAAGAATCCCGCAGTGCCTATTACAAAGCACAGCAGGCTTATGCAGCTTTTGAAGACGGTAACAAGAACATTATCTCCGCCAGTTACCGCACCGAGCAAGAGCGTTTACGCAACGAAATGACTCTTACGTTCAATGTATATAACACGTTAGCGCAAAAGCTCGAACAGGATAAACTCCGAGTACAGGAACAGACACCGGTCTACACCATTATCGAACCGGCAACTGTTCCTCTCAAAGCTTCCTCTCCCAAGAAATTACTGATTTTGGTAGCATTCATCTTCCTCGCTTTCATCGGGGGATGCGGATATCTGATCATCAAGGAATATGCAATCCCTCCGTCGCCGAGATCTGAAACGTAATCCGAAAATCGCAATCCAGAATCCGGATTGCGATTTTCGGATTACGATCTACTCACCTGCAATCCCTTATCCGACAAGCTCATTTCGACAAAACGGGCATTGTCATTCTGCGGATCTGCCGTGAGAAGGCGGCGGATCTGCAAAGAGGCTTCCGGGTCTTTGGCTACGATATAAAGATAGCCACCTCCGCCAGCACCAGGAAGTTTATAGCCTAATGCATAATCCTTGATGCGAGAAATGAGCCGTTCCACAGCAGGCGGATTTGTCCCGGCATCAAGTGCCTTGTTTTGTTCCCAACTCTTACCGACCAATCGCCCGTATGAAGCGAAATCACCCCTAAGGATTGCCTCGTACATATCCAATGCATGCACTTTCATTTCAGAAAGCAGACGAAGATGGGAACCACTGTTCAAGAACATTCCACGTACGATTTCAGCAAGAATATCCTTCGCCGTACGGGTAATTCCCGTGTAGTAAAGCAAGTGGCAGACACGATACTCCGGTTCGGTAAAAAGATATTCCGGAAGCCAGCGCACCGACGGATTCTGGTGGAAACCCTCACCCGTCTGCAATAGTTTCAATCCATGTAACACCCCTCCATACTGATCTTGCCAGCCTCCTCCGGTCGTGAGCAACTGCTCAAGGATCAGCGTCCGGTTACCAATCTCGTTCTTATCCCACGCCAAGCCACAAAAATCCGACAATGCACCCAATACCGTAGCCGCAAGAATCGAACTGGTTCCCAGGCCAGAACCGGCAGGAATCGCAGCCAACAACGTCACTTCCAACCCGCATCCGAATGCTTTCAGTTGCTCTTCCAACGAAACATAGCAGCCTGCTGAGAATTCGGGTATAAACCCGGCCAAAGCCAACGCCGCTTTCGGGATGGAGAAAGGAGAGCCGACCTTGTTGAAATCACGCAGTTCGTCCCAAGTCGAAATGCACTCCATCGCCCCGATATCGATGGAACGAAGAATGATACGAAACTCACGAGTCGGTTTCACATAAACCTGCAAAGGTGGTTGACCGTTCAACTCGATCGCCACGTTCACGACATTACCACCGGCATACATGCAGTAAGGGGGGGTATCCGTCCATCCTCCAGCCAAGTCGATACGCACGGGACTGCGCCCCCAAACAATCTGATCGCGATAGACATTAAGACGAGGCATCTGTTTCTCATCAGCAATCGTATTGATCAAACCTTCACGCAACAACGAGAATGCCTGCTGCTGTTCCACCATGCCCCGTTCATCTCCTGAAAGTTGCAGCACACAGGCACGAAACATATGGTCATGCACACGCTTCATCAGCGGAGCATCCGCTGGTAAACCCTTAGGCAACATAATTCCTCCGGCAACAAATTCGGAGGCAGCATCCGCCAGATCCAACTGATAGAAAATACTTTTGTCATGATTGGCAGCAAGCATCGACCAGTTTTTCTTCCTGAACGCTTCGCGCTGAGCAAACAGGCGGCGGAGATTTGCACAATCAGAAAGCCTGTTTGCAGACATCTTTTCAGCTACTTCCCACACCTTGCGTCCTTCATCCAGATAAGGTTCAGATACCATCCAACGTAACACAGCCCCCAACTCGTCCATACTCCGGCAGACAGGGAATAAGGCCGCATTCTGTATGTCGGCACAGGCCGGCAAATTGATACCCCTCTCCGCAGACCATTCCACTATGGCACGCCCCATAAAGAGAGTAGATTCATTCGCCGTATTTCCTTTGAAAGTATCATTGAAACCATACGGGCGTGCCACCCATCCTTCATCACCGACAGGCAAGACATCAATGCACACACCGGAAGGAACGTGTAACTCCCAATCGTTCACCGGAACACCCGTAATCACATGCCGATCGGCAAGCGTCCATCGTTTCCCGACAAAACTGTTTTCGACCCACAGTTCTGAATTATCAGAGGTCAGCGAACAAAAAACTTCGGCATTCTGAACAAACATGGCAGGATGTGGTTTCACCTTACGCTGCATGATCGCCCGCTGGTCGCGCACAAGATTCTGCACCGACAGCGTCGAGGAAATCAGCTCCCGGCTTGTACCATAATGATAAAACTCACCACCCGGCAAAGGTAAGATAGCGACAGTCAACGCATTCAGTTCTTCGTCAGTTATACGTGGATGCCCCCCAAGAGCAAGACCAAACTCAGAATACAGGTCATATTCCTTCATCTGTTTCCCATCCGATTCGTAGGAATGCTTCATCAGGAGTTCCACCGCCCGGTCACTGAGCAGCCAGACACCTATATCCATCAGGAAGAGATGCGTCCCCGCCAGCCGTCCCAACTCATCGAGAGTGGGCTTTTGAAGCATGAAATCGAGCTGGTCAGGAGATTTGCGGTCCGACACGAAGACCCCGTGGCGAGTGGCGAGTGCAGGATCCACCCACAAACCATAACAGACAACATCAGCCTCAGGAATCTCTTGCAACGGCTCGCTGTTACGCAGATAAACATCGCCACTGGCAATCAGCGTATGCAGCGAATCCGGCGCCTTGCGCATGATCTCCTCATACAACGGAAGTTGAAGCGAAAGGAGGTTCTGAGATAATTTCTGTCCCCTCGCCCACCGGAACACCGGAATCGGTGTCAATATCTTGCCCGAAGGTGCATATCCCGGTAAACGTCGGCTCTGCCCTCCGGCATGCAATAAAATCCGCTTTTCACGCGCCAGCCATTCTCCTGTCGACAACGTTCCAGCAGTATCGTCATCCCGGCGGCAAGCCTCAAGCAACCAAGTTGTTCCTCCACCCGATCCCAGACGGGCACCTATAGGATCGGACGTACAAAACCAGTCTGCCGGATCGGCATTAGCTATCTCGTGAAAACTGCCAACCAAGTTAGGCGGCAGCGACAATAATTTCTTCATATCCTACTATTCTTTCCGGCAAATGTACTCCTTTCCCCTTTCACTGCGTAAAATTTAATTTAATTTTTACTTTCAGAGGCTGTTTCGTTTAAATTATTATATCCACCTTTGTAGAGGGAATGCACTCTTATAATCACACGACAATAAAAAAAGTTGGTAAATACTAATCCCCTCCTTCATTTCTATTTCTGAAGTATCTTTAGTTATTCATTTAATATTCAGATAGTATGATATACGGTTATGTAAGAGTCAGTACGGATAAACAAAGTACTGAAAATCAACGCTTCGAGATTGAAAACTATTCAAAAGCGAAAGGTTTCCGTATCGAACGTTGGGTAGACGAAACAATCAGCGGAACAACAAGTGTATCGGATCGCCAACTTGGCAGATTATTAAAACAAATTCGTAAAGGAGACACGCTTGTAACAACAGAACTATCAAGGCTTGGACGTAATTTGATGCAAGTCATGAGCTTCCTTCACCAATGTATGGAACGGGATATCATCGTCCTTACAGTCAAAGAACGCTATGAATTAGGGAATAATATCAATAGTAAAATTCTGGCCTTCGCTTTTAGCCTAAGTGCAGAAATCGAACGCAATCTGATTTCACAACGTACCCGCGAAGCACTTGCGCGTAAAAAAGCGGAAGGCACGAAACTCGGTCGTCCGAAAGGCAAAAAGACCATGCAGGTCAGGTTGTCCGGAAAAGAAAATGTCATCAAGAAAATGATCAATGAGAAATGCTCGATGAACGAAATCGCCGAAAAATTCGGAGTAAACCGCCAGACTCTGCGTGATTTCCTGCGGAACACATTCCCGGACTGGAGGAAATATAGATATATTAAATAATCGGACCTTCATGGCCTTAATTGTCTGAATGTTAATCTATGTAACCTTAATAAATTGTTTTTGAGGTAATTTATTATCAGTCAATACGGCATGCCCGACGGGGCAAGATGATCCGCATACTAAATAATCCAATACCTCTGCACGCTGGTGGTACAGCGTGCGGCAGGTTTTGTATGCTTTATTCTTTCCTCCGATAAAGTGAATATTTTCCTTTTCACCCAATTACGAGTTGCACATTTCCTTTCTAGCTCCCTTTATTTCAAAATCTTTATTGAATATTATACTACAAATTAGAGAATAAAAAATAATTGTTTTACCTTTGACAGATACGTCGAATCTTATAAACAAGCAGTAGGGGGAAGACACATGTTGCCTTGAAATTGAAAAAACGATGGGTTTTGAAACGTAAAAGAGCCGGAATGTATGGGGAATTCCTATACTTCCAGCTCTGATATTTTAGAACTTTTGTCCTATTCCTCTCGAACCAGACAAAACAACCTATTACTAATCTAAAAATCTAATACCATGAAAAAACACACTACGCTTATATAACCGGAGCATGTGGCAAAAAGTTCACTACGATCCAATAATTGACAAAGAAATCCGTTCCGGTTGTTTAATTCCCGAATAGCCGTTATATTTGTACCTTGGTTTGAAATAAAAATACAGACATTATAAAACATATAAATATATGCATAACTGGTTTGAATGCAAAGTCTCCTTCGAGAAGATCATGGAGAATGGAGCACAAAAGAAAGTGACGGAACCCTATTTGGTCGACGCCCTGTCGTTCACGGAAGCGGAAGCCCGCATCATCGAAGAAATCCGCCCCTTCGTATCCGGGGAATTTACTGTAACAGACATCAAACGCGCCCGTTTGTCAGAATTGTTCTTCAACGAAAATGGCGACCGTTTCTATAAGATCAAGGTTTACTTCATCACCCTCGATGAAAAAAGCGGAGCCGAAAAGAAAACAGCTGCACAGATGCTGGCACAGGCGTCTAACCTGAAAGATGCCATCGCCGTATTGGAAGACGGAATGAAGGGAACGCTTGCCGACTATACCATCGCCTCCGTTACAGAAACCCAACTGATGGATGTCTTTCCTTTTGACGCCAACAGTGTCCCTGCGGAAAAGAAATCAGAGGAAGAACTGATTGCCGAACAGAAAAAACAGGCGGAAACAAGAGAAGCATGAACATCACTGAAAATATAACAAGACTGAAAGCATCGCTGCCGGCAGGTGTCACGTTGGTAGCGGTCTCCAAGTTCCATCCCGTCGAGGCATTGCAGGAAGCCTACAATGCGGGACAACGTGTATTTGGTGAAAGCAGGGCCCAAGAATTGACAGCTAAACAAAAAGTATTGCCCAGTGACATCGAATGGCATTTTATCGGCCCATTGCAAAGCAACAAGGTAAAAGACATTGCCCCGTTCATCCACACGATACACAGTATCGACTCGTTAAAACTTTTGCAGGAAGTCAACAAGCAAGCGGCTAAACATGATCGTATCATCCGTGTCCTGTTGGAGATACATATCGCGCAAGAAGAAGCCAAGCACGGCTTCAGTCCTGACGAATGCCGTGAACTGCTATACAATCTGTTGCCCGAAGCCCTTCCCTACATCCGGATATGCGGACTGATGGGGATGGCGACCAACACCGACGACACATCTCTGATCAAAAATGAGTTTCATAATATCCATGAATTTTTCACTGAACTGAAAAACTCGGTATTCAAGGGTGACGAATATTTTTGCGAATTATCAATGGGAATGAGCCACGACTATCCGATCGCCATCCGCGAAGGTAGTACGATGATACGCATAGGAACCAGCATTTTCGGAGAACGGGAATATTGAGTTTTAACCATTTTAAAGAGCAAGAACAGATAAGGTAGAAAATAATTCTCTATTTTTGTAATCGTTGAACATAATTGAATCTGACATGATTGACATTAAAACACAATATGCGGGACTGACACTCCGTAACCCGCTTATCGTCGGAAGTTCCGGTTTGACAAACAACGCGGAACGAAACAAGGAATTTGAAAAAGCCGGTGCAGGTGCGATCGTACTGAAATCACTCTTCGAAGAGCAGATTGAAATGCAAAGCGATATACTGATGCAGGATTCGGACTATCCTGAAGCAGCCGATTACATACGCGGTTATGTAAAGGCGAATCAGATAAACGATTATCTGGAACTGATCCAGAAGACGAAAGAACTATGCACCATTCCGGTTATCGCAAGTATCAACTGCTATAAATCGGATGCATGGATCGAATTTGCCCGCCAGATCGAATTAGCAGGTGCCGATGCCTTGGAACTAAACGTGTTCTTCTTGGAAACAGACCTCACATACAACAGTGAAAACATGCGTGACTTGTATGTCAGCATTATTCGTAAAGTGAAAGAAACTGTTTCGATCCCTGTCATGATCAAGATGAGCAAAATGGTCGGTAATATTCCAGCTGTAGCCCATACGCTGACAGTTAACGGGGCGGACGGAATCGTCCTCTTCAACCGTTTTTACCAACCGGATATCGACATCAACAATATGCAAATTGTCTCAGGTAACGTTTTCAGTAACCATTCCGACCTGAGTGACACGCTTCGCTGGACAGCAATCGTTTCAGGTAAGATACCCGGAATCAGCATCGCTTCCTCTACTGGAGTGCACGATTGGGAAGATGTCATCAAATGCTTGCTTGCAGGAGCCGACGCCATACAGATGTGTAGCGCCGTCTATACACATGGGGCAGAAATTATCTCACAGGTGCTTACCTGTATTGAAGAATGGATGCACCAAGCGCATTATCAGTCGCTTGACCAGTTCAAAGGCAAACTAAACTATGCCAACATCTCCAATCCTGCGATGTATGAACGCTCGCAGTTCATGAAATATTTCTCCAACAGAGATTAAGCAAACAAGACTCTGTCTCATCCGGCGAAAAATTATTTCAAAAGGATGCATGCTTTCAGATAATAGCATGCATCCTTTTATTCCACAAAACAC
>ENA-UEQO01003810-UEQO01003810.1-human-gut-metagenome-genome-assembly--contig:-NODE-3810-length-11258-cov-6.203023_pt1 | contig 11258 bp, 9 predicted proteins | sample MGYA00242938_ERZ507940 | MGnify/ENA primary metagenome ERZ507940 (study PRJEB26167, sample SAMN06115517) | human gut metagenome | host: Homo sapiens | place: China:Chongqing | collected 2014-12-03... | reverse complement strand
ATCATGCGCAGTACATTTAAGCTTTTATTCTACATCAACCGTAACAAGGTAAAATCGGACGGCACGACCGCCGTCCTGCGCCGGAGGTGCTGTTTATTCTCCGGCATTGACCGACTTCGTTTTCGTGGTGGACAACATTTCTAAAATGTTCATCACAGGTCCCGAAGTGGTAAAAACCGTGTTGGGAGAAGAAGTAAGCATGGAAGACCTGGGAGGTGCACGGGTACATGCCGAAATCAGCGGTAACGCTCATTTCTTTGCGATGACCGAACAAGAATGTTTCGACCAAATCAAAAAATTATTGACTTTCATTCCCTGGAACAACCAGCGTAAAGCAAAAGCTTTCCCTTCCAAAGCTCCTAAAGCAGAATATAAGATCGACAAAATCCTGCCGTCCGATCCGACACAACCTTACGACGTTCGCGATATTATCAAAGCGGTTGCCGACGACTCCGACTTCCTCGAAGTGCAGCAGGATTTTGCACAGAATATCGTAGTGGGATTCGGACGTATCGACGGCGAAACGGTAGGATTTGTCGCCAACCAGCCGTTAGTGCTTGCCGGAGTGCTCGATTGCGACTCTGCCGATAAAGCAGGCCGTTTCATCCGCTTCTGCGACGCCTTCAATATTCCTATCGTAACTTTTGAAGACATGCCGGGTTACCTGCCGGGCGTAGAGCAGGAATATATGGGCGTAATCCGTCACGGAGCGAAAGTATTGTATGCTTATAGCGAAGCAACCGTACCCAAGGTAACCGTTATCCTGCGTAAAGCTTACGGCGGCGGTTACATTGCGATGAACTCCCGTCACCTGAAAGCCGACTTTATGTTCGCCTGGCCGACGGCAGAGATTGCCGTAATGGGACCGGAAGGTGCTGCCAATATCATTTTCCGTAAAGAAATCAAAGAATCTGCCAACCCGGAAGAAACCCGGAAACAGAAGGTGGCCGAATACCGTGAAAAATTCGCCAATCCTTATGTAGCAGCTTCCAAAGGATATATAGATTCCGTTATCGAACCGGAAGAAACCCGTTTGTTACTGAAACACTCTATCGAAGTTTCCAGCAACAAAACCGTGATGACTCCGGCGAAAAAACACGGAATCCCTCCGTTTTAATTATACAGGGCACAAACTTTACCATGCAGCAGCATGAGTTTGTGCCTTTTAAGTTTTTAATCTACTAATTAAAGGAGGTAAAAATGACAGTAAAATATGAAAAATTCCTGCTCAACGGAGTGGAATATAAAACCCTGCTCACCAAAAAATGGCTGAACAGAAAGAAATGGGAAGAACCGAATCCTTATTTGATCGAATCCCATATTCCGGGAACGATACTCCGTATTGAGGTAAAAGAGGGACAAGAAGTAAAAGAAGGACAAGTCCTGTTAATACTTCAAGCCATGAAAATGGATAATAAAATAATCGCCCCTTTTTCCGGGAAAATCAAAAAGATCAACGTCACAGCAGGAGCCAAAATTCCGAAGGGTGAATTGATGATCGAAATGGAGGAATAATTTTCTCTACAATACTGAAAAAGACAAAAGACACAGGTTCAGATTCCGGTCTTTTGTCTTTTGTTCTTTATCTTTATACCTTAAAATAAATTTCTATGAGTTTTTTTGTAGCTAAAAACATCATTAAAAACTACGCAAACCACCGGGCTCTCGACAATGTGTCCATCGAAATACCGGAAGGGGCTATCTATGGGCTGCTCGGCCCTAATGGTGCGGGAAAAACTTCGTTGATCCGGATCATCAACCAAATTACAGGTCCCGACTCAGGAGAGCTTTATTTTAGAAACAGAAAACTCGTACCGGAAGACATGAACCGCATCGGTTACCTGCCGGAAGAAAGAGGACTGTATAAAAAAATGAAAGTCGGCGAGCAGGCCGTTTATCTGGCAAGGCTGAAAGGAATGACCCGGCACGACGCCGTACAGCATCTGAAAGCCTGGTTCGAGAAATTCGGCATCGAGGCATGGTGGGATAAAAAAGTGGAAGAACTATCCAAAGGTATGGCTCAAAAAGTGCAATTCATCACCACTGTCCTGCACGAACCCGAAATGCTTATTTTCGACGAGCCTTTCAGCGGCTTCGACCCGATCAATGTGGAATTGCTGAAAAAAGAAATATTAGAATTACGGAAAAAAGGCACTACCATTATTTTTTCAACCCACAACATGGCGTCGGTCGAAGAAATATGCAGCCATATAGCCTTAATCAACCGTTCAAAAAAGATCATCGAAGGCCCGATCAACCAGATCCGGAACAAATACGCCAACAACACCTATCGCCTTTCGTGCCGGTACGACAGCGAATTTAAACCGGAAGAGCATATCGGCAAAGAATATGAAATACTGACACAAAAAGTGGAGGACGGACAAATGGACATCACGCTGCAACGCCTGGAGCCTTCTCCGACCAATACTTTACTACGCCGGTTACTGGATAAAACGGACATTATTTCTTATGAAAAGGTGATCCCCGGCATGAACGATATTTTTATTAAACTGGTGAAAGAAGGAAAAATAGAAACGGAAGAACTTTAACCGCCCTTCTCTCCTTTCCAAAAAAGACAATCCCATTTCCTGAGTATGCCTCATATAGGCTGGAATTAAATATATAACAGATGAATAAGACACTCATTATCATAGGCCGGGAATTTTCTACCCGGGTTCGTAAAAAAAGTTTCCTTGTCCTGACCATCTTCGTCCCGATTCTATTTGCAATTTTCTATGCCTTTCTGATGTGGATGCTTCTAAAAGACGACACCCAGCAACGTAAAATCGCCGTTGTCAATCTTTCGTCCATAGAAACCCCGTTTCAACAGGTCAATAATAACACTTTCGAATATGCGGACTCGATCATTACGGCCCAGGGAGCACCGGATTTCCTGAAACAAAACAAAGATTACTACGCCGTGATCTGGATTCCCGAATATGTAATGAACAACGCCGATATTCCGATGTATTCTTTTTCACAAGTCCCCATGGAACTGAAAAACGAAATCGCATCCCAGCTACAGAAAAGGATTGAAGACATCAAGCGGAATAAAGTGATCACCGAATCGCAAATGCCCGACCTGGAAGCCAAGCTGGCAGCCACTCATTCCCCTGTACTCGTCAGGACATTAAAAATATCCGATACGGGAGAAGCCAAAGAAAGCTCTTCCGAAATCGCCTCGGTAATCGGTTTGGTGGCCGGAATGGTGATCTATTTCTTTGTATTCATGTACGCTTCACAAGTGATGAAAGGCGTAATCGAAGAAAAAACAAACCGGATCATAGAGGTGCTCGTTTCTTCGGTAAAACCTTTCCAATTCTTATTGGGAAAAATTATCGGAGTGGCTGCTGTGGGATTGGTGCAATTCCTCATTTGGCTGGTATTCGGTTTCATACTGATCGTTATCATGCAAGCCTTTTTCCTGCCGGGACTCGATTTGGAAGCCCTTCGCAATGCAAGCGACATTACCGGCGGTTTCTCGGCAATGCAAGGCGCAGAACTCAGCTCCGCCCAAATGGAAATCATCCGGAAAGTAGCCTTGACGATCGACCCGGTATTTATCCTGAAATTTTTGGGAGCATTCCTGTTCTATTTCATCGGAGGATATTTACTTTATGCTTCTCTTTTTGCAGCAATCGGAGCGGCAGTCGATAACGAAACCGATTCACAGCAATTTATGACCCCGCTGTCTATCATTCTGGTTGTGGGACTGTATATCGGCTTCACTGCGATGAAAAGCCCGGAATCGTCTTTGGTCTTGTGGAGTTCTATCATTCCGTTTACTTCACCTATCGTCATGCTGGTGCGGATACCTTTCGGAGTTCCGGCCTGGGAAGTCGCCCTGTCGATGGCGGTATTGGTAGGTTCCTTCATCTTTTTCACCTGGCTTTCCGGCAAGATATACCGTATCGGGATCCTGATGTACGGGAAAAAAGTAAGCTGGAAAGAACTTTATAAATGGTTGAAATATTAGGCCCGGATTTACATTGTAAAAAACAGCAATTCCCCGGCAGGATAATACCTTTGTAAAATACCCGGGAATGTATATTATACGTTCTTTACGCATACGGAATGAAAAAGAGACCTTATAAAAGAAATTCAGCTTAAATGAAAAATGGACAATATCCCGACCCCGACAAAATATTCCCGGTTCCCGGATTAGAAACGGTTACATACGTGAAACCCACTATAAAAAATCCCAATATTATTGTGGGAGACTTCACTTATTTTTCTGATGTTGATTTTGAAAGCCATGTCACCCATCATTATGATTTTTACGGCGACCGGTTAATGATCGGAAAATTTTGCCAGATTGCATCGGGTGTAAACTTTATTATGAACGGAGCCAATCACCAAATGAACGCCGTTTCCACTTTTCCGTTTTATATTTTGGAAGGCTGGCAACAAGATGTTCCGCCCCTTTCTGCCATGCCGATAAAAGGCGACACGATTGTCGGGAACGATGTTTGGATCGGACAAAACGTTACCATTCTGCCGGGAGTAAAAATCGGTGACGGAGCGATTATTGCAGCGAACAGCACTGTGGGCAGCGATGTTTCTGCTTATACGATCGTAGCTGGGAATCCGGCTAAGCCGATTCGTAAACGCTTTGACGACGAACTGATCGGTATTCTGCTTCAATTCAAATGGTGGGACAAAGAGATCGATGAAATCAATCGGTTAATTCCGTTGCTCTCAGACAGTGATTTAGAAAAAGTAAAAGAAGTTTTAAAACAGAAAATATAAACAGTATCGCCATACACCTCTTCCCGGACAAAGGCGAAATCTTTTAAATGGAATACCTTCCGTAAATAATTCCTTATAAAAACAAAATAAGCCCGGCATTTAGCCGGGCTTATTCTTTGGTTGAAAACCCGATTCTTTCATAGAATAGCTTCTTAACAATAAGAAAAAATTCTATCACCCGTTACAAAAATCACCAAGTAAAAACCTGTTAATAAAGAATCTACCCATTCCCGCACCGCTCCTCCCCTCTTATTTGTAAAGAAGCATTGGATGATCCCTTCTTTTTTCAAATTTCCATATCAACGGCTGGCAAAAGCACAGACATTTCCGGAAAAATCGGACACGATCAACGTATTCCCGGAAATGGCAACGGAACTGAACACCGGAGCTCCGGCATTGAATTGCCATACCACCTCGCCGGAATCCTTATTCACACCGTAAATTTTACCGTCCGAAGCTCCTGCATAGATCACATTTCCGGCAAGTACAGGGCTTGTCTCTACCGTCGCAGCAGGCCGACGGCTATAAGGTGCGGTATAAACCAAGGCATCTCCGGTATTCACCTGCCATTTCAACTCCAGCGTTTCACGGTCTAAAGCCACAAGCCCCGAAGCGGAAGTGCCGAAGACGATCATTTTATCCGTCAATAAAGGGGTGGAAGTTACGTCCACATCGAACGGCAATTCCTTACGCACAATCACTTGCCCGGTTTTGGTTTCCAAAATAAACAGGGACTTCTGAGAGATCAGATACATAAAATTCCCATGTACGGCAGCCGAAGCCCCCCGGTTACGCAATCCGTTTTTGTCGGCTTGCCACAATTTTTTCCCGGTAGCTGCATCCGTTCCGTACAATCCTTTCCATTGCGCCCCTGTCACCAGCACACCGTTCCCCAGTGCTCCCGTCGTTGTCGTTCCTTCTCCCTGAGGCCAGGCGGTGTTCTGCCATAATACGCTTCCGGCATCGGCAGTCAAAGCGCACAAACCCTTCCCCGCTCCGGCATACACCACACCATTGTCCGCCACAATACCGTCCACTAAAACAGGCAATCCGGCTACCGCCAGTTTCTTCTCCCAGCTCAATTGTCCGTCCTTTATACGAACCGCATATAAATATCCCTCGGCATCCTGTGCAAAAACCCGGTCGCCGTCGATAGCTATGGTATTTTTGATCGAATTTCTGGTTTTATATTTCCACAATAACTTCCCGGTGGCAGCCTCCAAAGCATAAATATACGCTTCTCCTTTCAGGTTTTCATCCACAGAAGCCACAAACACTTTTCCGTCTGCGATCAAAGGAGAGGACATAAAAACCGAAGCTCCTATATTCGTCATCCAGACAGGCACTAACACCGGAGATAAAGCCTCTGCTACTCCGGTATGTGCCGGATTACCCGCCAGATTTTTCCAATCCTTGCCTAATTCCACCACAGGACGGCGGGTTGTCTCATAAACAAATGCAGTTTCGTCCGTTATCACTTCTCCGTTCGACAATAACGCCTCCGCCTTGACGGTCACGACCTGTCCTTCCTTGCCCGGCTTTACGGGGACGACCGAACTCCAATTCCAATCGCTTTGTTTCACGGCTTTGCCTGTATGCCATTTTTTCCCCTCCGACCAGCAAGTATATTTCACCTCTTTCACAGGAGCGGAAGAATGATAAGCATTGACCGACAACTGAAGTTTCCCGTCGGGGGTCAGGAAAGGTAAACTATCGGACACGGAAGCAATAGAAATCGCTTTATCCAAATAAGAATATCTCATTTCCGATACGAAATCGCCTTTCCCGTCCACATGCAGCACCCGGAACACGGAAGCAGAATGATCGATCCCACCCTTATCGGGAGCTGCAGTAGAAATCGTATAGACTTCACCTTGTTTTCTCATGAAATTATTGTGCCAATGCCCGTAAATCCATGCTTTCAAATTATAATCGTTTAAGTTCACACTCACCTCATCCTTGCCTTTAAAAACAAATTCGTTACCGGAGGTCAGCAGGTCGTGATTAAAAACGATAACCGGTTTTCCGGCAGCCACAGCCAAATCGTTCTGCAGCCAACGGGCAACCTGAGCACGGGTATAACTGGGCCAATGATCCCCACCCGCCATAGGGGTTACGATATAATGTACATTCCCGGCATCGAAAGAATAGTAGGTAGGCCCGTAAATACTCTCGTACAATTCCTCCCCGTATTTCCCTTTGACCAGATCATGATTTCCTATGGAATAATACACCGGGCAATAGGTATTGGCCGTATTCAGAAGTCCGATATGGGCCTTTAATCCCTTTTCATAACAAATATCCCCGGTATGCATGATAAAAGCGGGCTTTTCATTCATGGCATATTCCTTTTGTTCCTCGATCCACTCACTTTGATCCTCATTGCCGAAAATCTCCGAGTCGGTGATCTGCACAAATCGGTGACTTCCGTCTTTTTTGGCGGCATCGTAACGCACCAGCCCGAAATCATACGCTTTTCCTGTTCCTTCCGCCGGACGGTAAAATTTTTCGGACTTATAGCCCGCAGGTGTCGTAATATAAATAAAGCGCGTTTTTTCATATCCCGGCAGGCTGAAACTACCGTCGGCAGCCGTTTTCACCACATGAAGCCCGTCGGACACGGCAACTGCTTTTAAAGGCAGATCCCCTTTATCGAACACTCCGTTCCCATTCCGGTCGGCAAACACCCGCCCCTGATACATTTCCTGCGCAGCAAGGGGCATACACCACCCTAACAACAAAATAATCAATCCTTTTTTCATATCTATTTTCACCAAATAATTATTTAATTTTCTTATTTACAACGAATACGATAGACAGAACCGGGAAATCGGAACGACATTCCCGCAAATTTCAAACCTCTGCACGGCTTCCATTTTTTCCCATTTGAAATCATGTTTTCAACGCCCACGTACATGATATAACTATAAAAAAATACCACCCGTAAAGGTGGTATTTTTATTAGAAATAAACAAGGATTAAATCTTGTGAATCACCAGTCCCGAACGTAATTTAGGTTCAAACCACGTAGTTTTGGGAGGCATGATGTTGCCCGAATCGGCAATGTTCAGTAATTGCTGCATAGACACCGGATAAAGAGCGAAAGCCACTTTCATCTCTCCGCTATCCACCCGTTTCTTCAACTCTTCCAAACCGCGTATTCCCCCTACGAAATCGATCCGCTTAGAAGTACGCAGGTCTTGAATATCCAAAATATCGGCCAGCACATGGTTGGAAAGAATGGTCACATCCAGCACCCCGATCGGGTCGTTATCATCATAAGCCCCCGGTTTGGCGGTCAGCTTATACCATTTTCCTCCTAAATACATACTGAATTCATGCAATTTTGCCGGATGATAGATGGCCGTTCCCATCTCCTCTACCGTAAAACGGTCTTGCAATTTTTCCAGCAATTGTGCCTCGGTCAGTCCGTTCAGGTCTTTTACCACCCGGTTATAATCGATAATCTTCAACTGGTTGTCGGGGAAATGGACAGCCATAAAGAAATTATATTCTTCGTTTCCGGTATGATTCGGATTCTTTGCTTTATATTCTGCTCCGATACGGGCGGCGGCGGCGGTACGGTGATGACCGTCGGCCACATAAGTAGCGGGCACTTTCGTCGCAAACAATTCCTCCAACCGCTTATTGATAGCTGAATCGTCGATTACCCAGAAATGATGCCCGAATCCATCCTCTGCCGTAAAATCATAATCCGCTTTCCGGCTTTTTACGATATTTTCGACAATTTCATCGATCTCAGGCACTGCACGGTAAGAAAAGAAAACAGGTTCCAGGTTCGCATTCACATAACGCGTCAGCACCATACGGTCTTCTTCTTTATCGGGGCGTGTCAATTCATGTTTTTTAATCACGCCGTTCATGTAGTCTTCACAAGCCGCACATCCGACAAGACCATATTGAGTACGTCCGTCCATCGTCTGTGCGTAAATATAAAACTTAGCTTCCTCGTCCTGCACCAGCCAGCCTTTCTCCTGAAACATCTTAAAGTTTTCCACACTTTTATGATACACGGTTTCGGAATGTATGTCCGTTCCTGCCGGGCAATCGATCTCTGCCCGGGTAACGTGAAGCAAGGATTTCGGTTTTCCGGCAGCCATCTGAGCCGCCTCTTCCGAATTCATCACGTCATACGGCAGGCACGCCAATTCCTCGCAAATTTGCTGATTGGGAGTACGTAAGCCTTTGAATGGTTTTACTATTGCCATATATTACACGAAAATTTAACAGGCCGGAACATCCGTAACAAAATCTTTATTCAGGCATTCCGGCACAATATTCACACTACGAATTATTTATTCACTTTGAATTTAGCGTCACCGTGCTCGATGAAATTCACGATCTGCCGGGCTGCAGCCAATCCTGCATTTACGTTCGCCTCTTCGGTTTGAGCTCCCATTTTCTTCGGAGTGGAGAAATAACGTCCCTCGAATTTGGTGAAACAATCGCAATCCGGAGCAATATCGGTGATATAATGAAAATCGGTACGTTCTTCCATCAATTTTGCCAAACCCTCTTCATCGATCACTTCCTTACGGGCGGTATTCACTAAAACAGCTCCTTTCGGCATGCGTTTCAACAAATCGTAATTGATCGATTTCTTCGTCTTATCGTTTGCCGGAATATGCAAAGACACATACTCGCACAGTCCGTACATTTCCTCTGCGCTATGCAAAGGCGTAGCTCCTGCGGCTTTAATCTGCTCATCGGTCATGAAAGGATCGAAAGCATACACTTCCATATCGAATCCTTTAGCTATACGCCCTACGTTTTGCCCTACATTCCCGAAAGCATGGATACCGATCTTTTTACCTTTCAATTCCGTCCCCGCTTTACCGTTATAGAAACAACGGGCCATATAGATCATCATTCCAAAAGCCAGCTCTGCCACGGCATTGGAATTCTGTCCCGGAGTATTCATCGCAACAATACCGCGATCCGTACAAGCCTGCAAATCGATATTGTCATAACCGGCACCGGCGCGAACGATCACTTTCAACTTTTTAGCGGCGTCGATCACTTCTTTGGTCGCCTTATCCGAGCGAATGATCATTGCGTCCACATCGGCTACGGCAGCGATCAGCTCATCCTGTGAAGTATATTTTTCCAACAGCACCAACTCATATCCCTGTGCTTCCACAATCTCGCGGATGCCTTTCACTGCTACCGGAGCAAAAGGTTTATCAGTGGCAATCAATACTTTTACCATAAGTTATCATTTTATAAGGTTATCGGTAAAAAAGCCTGTAATGCTCCTGCCCTCCGGTAAAATTCCGGTAATCGGCAAGAGCATTACGGGCATAATATTTTATTTATGCTTTGCTTCAAATTCCTGCATGGCGGCAATCAGGGCATTCACATCGTCCATCGTACAGGCATTGTAGGTAGAAGCCCGGAAACCACCCACTAAACGGTGTCCTTTCAATCCTACCAGATTTTTAGTTTTAGCGAAATCGAGAAATTCTTTATCCAGCGATTCGTATCCGGCTGCCATCACAAAAGGAATGTTCATCAGCGAACGGGAACCTTCTTCCACAACAGCACGGAATAATTTGTTCCGTTCAAACTCTGCATACAAAGCGTCCGATCTTTCCTGAGCCAATTTTTGCATCACTTCGACTCCCCCCATCTGTTTGATCCATTTCAAGGTCTGTCCTACCGCAAAAATATTGATACAAGGAGGAGTGTTGAACATGGATTCGCCTTCCACGTGAGTTTGATATTTTAACATGGTCGGGATTTTCCGGTCGGCAACCACATGATCCAAATAATCGTTGCGAATAATTACGAAAGTAGCTCCTGCCGGACCTAAGTTCTTCTGGCAACCGCCGTAAATCATCATATATTTCTTCACATCCACGGGACGGCTGCAAATATCCGAAGACATATCGGCAATCAAAGGCACAGGACTATCCAGGTCTTCGAAAATCTCCGTTCCCCGGATTGTATTATTCGTCGTAATATGCAGGTAGTCCACATCCGACGGAATTTTAAAACCTTTGGGATAATAAGTATAATCCCGGTCTTCCGATGAAGCGATCACATCGACCTCTCCCCATAATTGAGCTTCCTTGATCGCTTTTTTCGACCACACTCCGGTATTTACATAAGCAGCCTTTTTCTTTAGGAAGTTATACGGCACCATACAGAATTGCATGCTTGCGCCCCCTCCCAGGAAAAGTACCGAATAATTATCCGGAATGTTCAATACTTCTTTGAACAATGCCACTGTTTCATCGAATACGGCCTGAAAATCAGCAGAACGGTGGGAAACTTCCAAAATAGATTGTCCGCTATTACCTAATTCCATAACAGCCTTCGCTGTGTTCTCCAGGGTCATATCCGGTAATTTACAGGGACCGGCATTAAAAATATGTTTTCTCATTTTGTATAATAATTTAAGTTATCAAAAAATCTAAACTCCTTACGGGGACGTACAAATATGCAAAATTTCCCTCTAAGAACATGAAATTTTTAGAGAATTCTTC
>ENA-UEQO01003803-UEQO01003803.1-human-gut-metagenome-genome-assembly--contig:-NODE-3803-length-11272-cov-25.671818_pt1 | contig 11272 bp, 9 predicted proteins | sample MGYA00242938_ERZ507940 | MGnify/ENA primary metagenome ERZ507940 (study PRJEB26167, sample SAMN06115517) | human gut metagenome | host: Homo sapiens | place: China:Chongqing | collected 2014-12-03... | reverse complement strand
ACAAGGCCCGCAATGGCGTCCTCCCGCAGCTGGTTTGTGCGTTCCTGCTCGCTGACGATGTAGCTGTCGTCCCAGTTGACGGAAATGCTGGTGTCCGGGTCCACCGGTGCGCCCAGCAGGTTCTTCGCCGCCCACAGCATGGCACGCAGGATGCCGATCAGTGCCGTCTCGATGGGAATCTGGTTCTTGTTGGCGTTCTGCACCAGGTCCTGACGGCTGCCGGTGTACTCGGTGGCGGTGGTCACGGTGCCCTGATCGAACTTATAGCGGTGGCAGCCCAGTTTGCACTTGAAGCTCATCATGTCCAGCGCGTCCTGCACCGCCTGATGGTTGGAAGCGGTGCGCAGGTCGGGGTTATACTCCCGCCATGCAGCGGGCTGGTCGATGCCGCCTTCCGGCGTGGGCAGCTCGTAGAAGATCTGCCGGTGGACGGCATCCGGCGGCACGGCGTGCTCGGTGCCTTCCTTGTCCACCCACTTGCGGCACAGGGAGCGGTCATAGAAGATCTTCTTGCCGCCGAGGCGGATGTCCTGCCGGTAGTTGTCGAAGGCGTAGTCCACCATCTGTGCCGCGTCCAGCGCCTCGGAGAAGATGCTCATGCCCAGCCCCATGCCGCCGTCGATGTTCTTGGCAGCCGCCGGGCTGAACAGGCTGAACCATGCCGGTGAGCCGCTGACCGTGATGCTCTCCACCATGCCCGGCGGGGTCTTGGCCTTCGCGAATTTCGGCGTGCCGGAGATATCGTCCGTCACCTCAAACCATTCGTTGGTGATGGTGCGGCTGCCGTTCCTGACCGTGTGGGTCTGCAGGTAGACGGCAGGCTTGCCGCCCATCATGCACTCGGACACAAAGGCCGCTTCGGTCACAACGCCGCGCTCCACGCTGATGGGCAGGATGCAGCAGGCTGGGTCGTAGTCCAGCCGGATGCTCCCCTGCGGCGAAGGCAGAGCGTTGCCGGAGGCATCCACCGTCAGGTTCTCCACGCTCATCACAAAAGCGCCGGTGCCCGACCAGTAGGCCTGCTCCACCAGCCGGTTTGCGTTCTCCCAGAAATGCAGCTGCCGCAAAAGGCCCCCGGTCTGCTGTTCATCGCTGCCCAGCAGATAGGCAGAGGTGGATGCATCGCCGATCTGGAGAGTGGTCTTGTCGTTGAGCAGCAGGTTTGCCCAGTCCTCGCAGACGTGCTTCGGCATCCGCAGGGAAGCCAGACGCCGCGAAATGACGCTGCCGTCCGGGGCGTCCTCTTTCTGGTCGTGGATGTCGGGCACGTCGCCCTTCCACCACTGCCGCCAGATTTCGATATTGCCGTAGTAGTCTGCATCCAGCCGCAGATTTCTGGTTTTGTTCAGGTATTCAATAAAAGCGGCAACGTTCATCTTGCAGTCAGTCTCCTGTAATCGCGTTCGATGGTGTACTCGAAGGCATCGAGGGTGTCAATGTCGGTGGTGCCGTCGTCCAGACGTTCATCCACGCCGGGGTGCTTCTGGCTCCACAGGGCGCTGGCAAGGGCGTCCCGCAGGGTGGCAGCCTCCGGCAGATACCAAAAGCGCCCGCCACCCATCAGGATGGATGTCAGGCGGATGCGGTCGATGATCTGGATTTTGGCACTGTTCTGCACCCGGTCGGCCAGCCAGCTCAGGTGGGAGGCACGCAGCCGGGTGCGAATGTGGTTGATCAGCGTCTGTTCGGCGCTGTCGCAGAAAATATAGTGGATCTCGCCGTACCGCGCGAACACGGCGGTGCAGAAATCGATCAGCTGCGCGGCGAGGAAGTCTGCATCCTGATCCTTCGGGTCGATGCGGGCGGATGCCAGCCCCACGACCCCCGCGTAGTAGGGCAGGATGCCGGCAGCAACAAAAGCGTGCCGGGAGCCGTTGCCGCCGAAGTCCACCCCGATGTGGATGCGCCACGGGCGGCAGGGCTTGTCCGCAGGCCAGAGGAAACGCCCATCCCCGGCGGCAATGCTGTCTGCAAAAGGGCGGTAGATGATGCCGCCCGCTGCAGCCCACTGGCCGAGGATGAAGCGGTTATAGTAGACCGTGCCCGCGTACTCCTTTTTCAGCTGGGCCACGAACTCCGGCGGCAGAGTGGGGTTGTCGTCGATGGTGTAGGCCTGACAGTAGATGTCCGCGTCGCTGTCCAGAAACTGCTTGAACCAGTGCTGGGGGTTATCCGGGTTACAGGTGCCGTCAAAATGGCTGTGCGGACAGGACAGACGGCTTTTCAGCATCTGGAACACGCCCTCGTCCCAAGTAGTGATCTCGTCCCCATAGGCGTACTCGAAGGCTGCACCCTGAATGCGGGCAATGTGCTTTTTGTTGTCGGCACCCAGCACGTACACCTTGCGGCCGAACAGCTGCACGATGTTGCCGGACGCCGAGGTGCGCACGACGCCCACGAGATCAGCGCCCCAGAGCGCCCGCATGGGCTCCAGCACGTTGCGCTCCAGCGTGCCGAGGGTGTTGCCCAGCATGACGCAAAGGCCCTCGTCCCGGGCCGCGCAAATGCGCTTGGGGATGGTAACAGCGCAGTCCAGATAGGTCTTGCCGGAGCGGGTGGCCCCAGTCTTGACGTTCCAGCGGTGGGAGCAATTGCGAAGGAACTCCTGCTGAAACTCAGTCAATGGCACTGTCCACACCTCCCAGCAGCTTACGGGCAGCTTCCAGTGCATCCGCTGCCGGGTCCTCCTGCACAGCCTCCTCGCCCAGCATCTTCAACAGCACCCCGGCGGCACGGGCATCACCGCGCTTGGCGGCTTCAGTAATGCCCATGACCACCGACATCTGATTGTCGATGTCCTCATTGTCCACCTCATCCCGCAGCAGGGCATTCACCCGGCGGCGGTCGGTCTCCGGCAGGCTGAGATAGTAGTCCGCCGCTTCTTTCATGCTGCGCTTGCGGCGGCGGGCCGCACCGGAAGCAATGCCGCCCTTCTGGGCGATCTGTCTCTGTTCGCTCTCCGTTCGTTCGTTGAACGGGATGAGATTTTCTTCGTTGGCCACGTCACCACCTCTCTTGCCGTAAAATCAAAAAGCCGCCCGGAAGATCCGAACGGCGGGATATAACAAAGAAACCCGGCTGGTACATTCAGGCTTGTTGGTCGGGAAAGGTGATCCTCTGTGTCAGCCGGGCAGCACAAAGCCCGCAGGATGAAGGGAGTAAGGGAATCTTTCCTGCGGGCTTTTGCAGTTTAGATTATAGCACACTCAAACCAGTGCTTTTTAGTGCGTCATGGAACCGTATCCAGAAGCTGTACCGCTTTTTTGTGCCGCCGGATCACCCAGCTGACATCGAGGTGAAGCCGGTCGGCGATTTGCTCCCACTTGTGCCCGCAGATGTACCGCCGGTACAGGATGGCGAAATCCGTCTCATCGTCTAGCTGTTGCAACGCAAAGATGATCTCTTTACGGATGCGCTCGCTTTCCACGCACTGCGCGTTGTAAGCCTGCCGGGCTTCCTCGATGCGCTCCACAGCTCTTGGCAATGTCTGGCCGTCCCCGCCGCCGCCCGGCGTTGCGGAATAGCGCTGGGTGGTGTGCATGGCTTCGGCTTCCAGCGTTGTCAGCTCGTCCAGCCGCAGCATCTCGAACCGCTTTGCCGTCCGGTACCGCCAGAGCCATGCCTTTTTCTCTTCGTAGGTCATTGGGCATCATCCTCTCACATAAATCATCACGGCGGCAAATGTCCAAAGTAGCAGAAAAAGCAGCACGCCCAGAATGACCGGATGATTTTCCAGCAAAATCATTAAGCCATAGAGTGCGGCGACAACTGCGCCGATAACACAAAGAACCAAGAAGCTGATAAGAATTGCCATTCCAATTGTCATTACAGTTCCTCCACCCGGACGAACACGCCGCAGGGGTCCGACCAGAATTTTTCTACGATCTCGCTGCACACCTGCGCGTCATCGGCCCAGAAGTGCAGGCGGGTCATTTCGTCCTTGAGGGCCTTTTCCAGATTGTCAGTGTCTGGCTTTGTGGTGCGCCAGCTGCCGTTTTTGCGGCCCTCGGCAGGGAAGCACCACTTGACCAGCAGACGCACCGGACGGCCTGCGGGGATGGACTTTTCCGGCGCGTGGGGCGCAAGATGGGCGTGGAGCTTGGCACGGGTCTGTTTCAGTTCCGGGCTGTCGTGGAGCACCGCGTGCGGCTGCCCGCCCTTCATGTAGGCGTGCAGCTGCTTTGCGTTGTGGGTGGTGGTGGGCGGTTGCATGGGGAGAAAGAATTGCATGTACATGGGGTTCACCTCGTTTTTTCTTTTTTTCGGATTTTAGCGCCAACGTGATGGGGAGGGTTCCCCGAATGGATGGGGGCTGTGGTCGCCCCATCCTTCGGGAGACCCCATCACAATTGCAGTTGCAGTTTTAGCTATTATATATAGGCTATTTTGCACTGCAAAATCTGCAGTCATAGCGGCTATAACTGCAAAATTGCAGTTTTTCGTGTCGTGCAAAATAGCGGCTATTTCTGCATTTTTACAACAAGCTGTAATTGAAACTATTACAAAATGTTTAACCTGCGCTGCCGGGTTCCTTGCGTCCCACTTTCTCGCCATCGATCCAGAAACGTCCGTCATCTTTCAGCCGCGTCTTGATGGTGCGGGGCTTCAGGTCCATGTATTCAGCCAGCGCATAGACGGTAACTTCGCCATCCATCATGCAGGCTTCAAAGGCGGTGTCCAGTTCGGCCTTTTTGTCCTTGGTCACTTTGACTTTATCGCCCCAGCGCTTGGATGCACCGCGGCTGCCCAGCGTTTTGAAATCGCTGTCCGGCTGCAGGTCCTCCAGCAGGCCGGTGTCCGGCTTGTGCACGGGGTAGTCGAACCAGAGGTTCACCGGGTCGAAGCGGGCAAATTCGCGCAGGGTGCCTTCGATGCGCCATGCGGTCATGCCGTCTGCCTTTTTCTCGGCAGCCGCGACCTCGGCATCGATGGCCCGCAGATCTGCAAGGCCCAGTTTTTCCTTTGCGATGGTCAGCATCCGGTGGCGGCTGAGGGTATCATCCAAGCCGTAGGCATCCGCATGACCGCGTTTGTCCAACATGGCCTTGATGACGCGGCAGGCTGCTTTGTTATGCAGCTGCTCCCGGATGGCATCGGTGGGGGTGAGCTCGGTCATGTCCAGCATGGCATCCGGGTCGCGGGCGAACACGCCGGAGCCGGATGCACGGTCCATGCTGCGCTTGCCGCCCTGCGCACCCTTTGAGTGGTGGTGGCAGTAGATCACGGCACAGTTCAGTGCACGGCACACAAGGTCGAACTGGTTGCAGAACTTTGCCATCTGGTCGGCAGAGTTCTCGTCGCCGGTAATGACCTTATAAATGGGGTCGAGGATCACGGCGGTGTAGCCTTTTTTCTGGGCCCGGCGGATGAGCTTTGGGGCCAGCTTGTCCATGGGCACGGACGCACCGCGCAGGTTCCAGATGTCGATGTTCCGCAGGTTCTGCGGGGGCAGGCCGAGGGCGGTGTACACGTCCTTGAAGCGGTGCAGGCAGGAGGCCCGGTCCAGCTCCAGATTGATGTACAGTACCTTGCCCTGTGCGCAGGAGAACCGGCCCAGCCACGGCCTGCCTTCAGCGATGGCGATGCACAGCTCGATGAGGGCAAAACTCTTGCCCGCCTTGCTTGGGCCCGCCAGCAGCATCTTGTGGCCCTTGCGCAGCACCCCGGTGATGAGGGCATCGGCCAGCGGGGGCAGGCTCTCCCAGTCGTCGGCCAGACTCTCGGTCTCGGGCAGCTCGTCGGTCTCCGCTTCCAGCCAGTCCCGCCATTCATCCCAGCAGGATCTGCCGATGTTCGTTTCCAGCAGCACCTGCCGTTTGTCACCGCGCGGGATGCCGGGCATCCGGGAAAGGCGGGAAGGGTTGCGGTTCTGCTGGTCGATGGTCAGGCCGTTTTTCTGGCAGGCGGCATAGAGATAATCCACGCGCTTGCGGTACTCGGCATAGTCCGGGGCATTCACCTTGACGATGGCGTGGACGCTCTTGCCGCCGGAGTACACCAGCGCCGCACAGGGCAGTTCCAGCTGCTTGATGATAGCCTGTTGCTTGCCCAGCTCCATGTTGTCGCACTCCACGAGGGCATAGCGGTAGGCAGTAATATTGGCATCCTTGCGTCCGGTGCCGTCCACAGGGTTGAAGCAGATCCATGCACCTACTTCAGGATCACAGTCGCCCACCACCTTGCCGAGGTCGCCGCCGCAGGCATCCAGCTCGGTGATGAGCTGCCCTGCGGTGAGGGTCCAGCTGCCTTTTGCAGGGCGGCGGCGGTCGGCGGCCATAAAGCTTTCGGTCACATAGGCCACATATTCGTCCGGCTCAAACAGGGCTTGCAGGTAGCGCTTGAGCTGGTCGGCGGGGTGCCACTCTGCGGGCAGGTCCAGCTCGTGAGCTTCCACCCAGCGCGGGTCTACCAGACGGCCCTCGTTTTGTGTGCTGGTGCCGGCAGAAATATCATCGTTCCAGTCCAGAGCGTGGCCTGCGGGGCCGCTCCATCCGTGGGAGTAGGCCAGTTGGAAAATGCTGCTTGCGGTGACGGGGCTGGCCCCGCCGCCGTGAAAGCTTTCCCATTTCCTGACGCACTCGCCCTTGTGATAGCGGCCCGCATCGCGTGTGCTCCACTGTTCCCAGATGGTAACGGGCAGACCAGCATCCTTCAGTGCCATGCCCACCATGAGCCATTCGTCATAGGTCAGGGCGGACGGGGATACGAAGTCCAATGCTTCCTTGAGTTCATTTTCATGTTCCATTCGCGTTACCATCCGAAGTCAATGTCTGATGTGGGCGGCTCCTGTGCAGGAGTGTAAGTCTTTGGGTTCACGCCCTTGGGCACGCCGCGCCAGCCGCCTGCCGCAATGCGGTCGATCATGTGTTTGGCTGCATCGAAGCTCCATGTGCCCACGCTCTGGAAACCGTAACGTTCCAGCACGCGGATCTGCTTGGGTGTGGTCAAGCCTTCAGCGCGGCGCTTGTTCAACCGGTCCAGCAGCAGGGAAGCCTTGCCTGCGGATTCCACCGCGTCCGGCAGGATGCCAAGCTTTTCCAGCGCGGCGGCCTGCTGTTCGGTGGGCGGGCCTGCTTCCCAGCCAAAGGCCGGCACATATCCGGCAAGGTCTTCAGCCTGAATGCTCATTTCGTACTGCAGCGGGTCCACGAGACGGGCTTTTTTGCGGCGCTGTTCTTCCAGCTGTTTTGCAAGTGCTTCTTCCCGCTGGGCCACCACGTCCTCGCTGGCCTGCACGGCTGCTTCCTCGATGTCCTCCGGGCATCCGGTCTGGGCCAGATTTTCGGTCATCTGCCGGGCCACGGCGCGATCCTCACAGACCAGATCCGCCGGGCGGCAGAGCTCGTGCTTGTCGGTCATCCACAAAAAATCCAGCAAAAGCAGATCGCTCTTGCCCGGGGAGAGCCGGGTGCCGCGCCCTACCATCTGACTGTACAGGCTGCGCACCTTGGTGGGCCGCAGTACCACAACGCAGTCCACGCTGGGGCAGTCCCAGCCCTCGGTGAGCAGCATGGAGTTACACAGCACGTTGTATTTGCCTGCATCGAAATCGGCCAGCACTTCCTTGCGGTCGGTGCTCTGGCCGTTGACCTCGGCGGCACGGAATCCATGGGAGTTCAGCAGGTCGCGGAATTTCTGGCTGGTCTTGATGAGGGGCAGGAACACCACCGTTTTGCGGCCTTTGCAGCGCTGGGCCATCTCGGCGGCGATCTGTTCCAGATAGGGGTCCAGCGCCGTGCCGAGGTCTCCCACGGCGTAGTCCCCGCCGCTCATGGTGACAGAAGAAATGTCCAGCTTCAGGGGGATGGTCTGGGCCATGATCCTGCACAGATAACCCTCCTTGATGGCATCGGTCAGCTTATACTCAAAGGCAAGGCTGTCGAACACCTCGCCCAGATTGCGCATGTCGCCGCGGTCCGGTGTGGCGGTCACACCCAGCACCTTTGCATCCCCGAAATAGTCCAGGATGCGGCGGTAGCCGTCGGTGATGGCGTGGTGCGCTTCGTCGATGATGATAGTGCCAAAGTAATCATGAGGAAAGCGTTCCAGCCGGGCGGTGCGCTGCAGGGTCTGCACGCTGCCCACGACAACGCGGAACCATGTATTCAGACAGGTGGCATCTGCCTTTTCCACCGCGCTGACAAGGCCGGTGGAACGCTGCAGCTTGTCCGCTGCCTGTTCCAGCAGCTCACCGCGATGGGCCAGAATGAGCACCCGGTCACCGGCGCGCACCTGATCGGCAGCTACCGATGCAAACACGATGGTCTTGCCGGTGCCGGTAGGTAGCACCAACAGGGTGCGGGTGTGGCCGTTCTCCCACTCGGCATGAATGTGGTCGCGGGCCTGCTGCTGGTAGGGTCTCAGTTCCTGCCCCATCAGAATGCCCCCTGCGTCCAGCCCTGAGTGGGTGCGGCCTTGGGTTCCGGCGGCGGCAGGAAGCGCGCCACCTCGTTGCTCTGGCCGGTCTCACCCGCGTGGGGGCCGCTCTGCTTGGTGTACTCGTGGACACCCAGTTTGCAGATGCCTTTGGCACCCACGACCTCGTTCCAGCGGGGGCGGAAGGTCTCGCCGCGCTTGCACTGACCGATGCTCTCAAAGAAAGCGCCCAGCAGGCCCTGCGTTTTGGTGTGGAGATACAGGCGGTGGGTCACGGTGGTGTCGCCCTTGGCCCCGCCGAAGATCTTCAGGGTCAGCTTTGCCATGGAGCAGGGCGGCAGCTTGGCGCTGCCCTCAAAGCGGGCACGCTCCATGCCGGTGACCTCAAAGGCATACTCGCCCTCGGGCAGGAGCACGAACTCCTGCTGCTCGTTGGTAAATTCGTCGTCCCAGCTCAGGGCGCGGTCGGTGGTGTTCATTTCGTTCATAAGTAATTACTCCTTTATTATAAAACTCCTTCAGTCACGCTTACACGTGCCAGCTCCCTCCTTGAGGGAGCCTGTTAAAACGGGATATCACGGTTATCCAGCACCATCTGGAACACCTGCGGCCATGCGGCGATCAGACAGCCCTCCACAAAGTCAGCGGGGTAGTCCTTGATGGGCATATCCTCCGGGAAATAGCCCCGTTTGCCCACAACGCCCTGCAGTTCTTCACAGCTGACCTTGTTGGCGCTCATCAGAGCGGCCAGCTTTTCGGGCACGCCCAGACTGAGCAGAACATTTTTCTCGGAGCTTTCCTGCAGCGGTGCGGGCTGCGGCTGAGCCACCGGCTTTGCTTCCTGCTGCGGGCTGGGCAGGATGTCGGCTTCCGGCTGGGAACGCGGCTGCGGTTCCGGTTTTGGTGCCTGTGCAGACATTGCGCCGGGGATGCAGGCGGCAATGCTGGCATAGTCAAAGGGTACTTCCTCCGGCAGGTCAAAGCGGTTTTTTGCATCCCAGCAGGGGTGATGCGCGGTGTACAGTACACGCCTGCCGCCGCTGGCCTTGCTCTTGGCGTTCTTGCCGTCGCCCACCTTTTCCACAACGGTCTTGTAGTTGGCAAACAGCAGCATATCGCACCACTCGCGCAGCAGCGGGGCCACCTGTTTGGAAGTTTTCATGCTCCAGCGGTCGTAGTTGCCCACGGCATCCGGCTGCTCAAATTTGGTAATAGCGGCATGGGCCAGCACCACCACGTTGTGCCCGGCCTGCAGCACCTCTTCCAGCGCGTCCAGCAGCTTGCCGAACTCTTCCTTAACATAGGTGTAGCCTTTGCCGTAGCCGAAATCTTCGATGCCGTTCACCTTGGCTTTGGCACACACGGCCTGAATGCACAGGCGTTCAGCCCAGTCGGCGGTATCAATGACCAGCGTGCCGCAGGGGACACTGCCCTTGCGTACCTCGGCCACCTCATCCAGCAGCATGGCCCAGCTGGTGGGCTGGGGCAGGCGCTTGACGTTCAGCCGCTTGGTGCCGCCCTCGGTATCGATGAAAACAGGATTCGGGAAATGGGATGCAAAGGTGCTTTTGCCGATGCCCTCCGGACCGTACAGCACGGTCTTGACCGGGGAATCCTGCACCCCGGCAGTGACTGCATACTTGCTCATTTAGAACGCTCCTTTCGTCCAGCTTTTCTGCTGGGGCTTTTCGGTGACGGGCGGCAGGGTGGTTTCGGCATCCTTCACCATGCCGTCCTCAATGATGATCTGGCACTCGCTGCCAGTGGAGACCCGGGTGGCAATGGCCTGCAGGTGCTCTGCTTCCAGCCATGCGGAAAACTCCTGCAGGGTGGTCATGTCCATCTGTTCCAGCTTGTCCAGCAGCACGAAACCGCAATCCGGGTTCAGGCGGCGTACGATGGCAGCGGCCACCCGCAGCTGGTCGCTGCCGGACATGTCCCGCCAGTGCTTACCGTTATAAGTAAGGGCACCGTCCTCTACGCCAAGGCCCGGCAGGGGCAGGTCGGCACCGTTCAGCAGGGCCATACGGTCGGCCCGCTTCTGCGCGATGGCTTCGGTCAGGCGCTTATATTCACTGTCATACTGGGCGGCTTCGTCCTCGGCGCGGGATTTTTCCAGATTGGCGCGGACTTTGCGGTTGGTCTCCTCGATATCCCGGATGGATGCTTCCAGTTCGGCGGTGGATTCGTCCTGAAGCTGGGCGACGGTCTTTTGAGCGGTTTTCCGCTGATTGAACAGACGGGTGTGCTTGGCGTCGAGCTCCTGATACTGTTGTTCCAGCTCGGCAATGCGTTCACGGGTGCGTTTCAGTTCGGCCACACACTGCTGCTCCTGACGCTCAAGCTCTGTGTACTGTGCCCGCAGACGCTGATTCTCGCCGTTGCGGGCCAGAATTTCCTGCTGCTGGCGGATGAGGTCGGAGGCGCTGACCGGCTCCTCCGGTGCATCCGGGTAGGAGATCAGCTCTTCGGCGAAGTGCTTTTTCTGCGCGGCCAGCTGGCCGGTGAAGGTGCGCTTGTCGTACAGGGCCTTGATCTCAAGATCCCGGGTGTGGAGTTCGGTGCCGATGCCGATGATCCGCAGCAGGATGTCGGCTTTCTCCTTGTCGGATGCTTCCATGAAGCGGGGCAGATCCAGCGCCAGCGGCTCCACAAAGGCGTTCAGCAACTGCTGCCCGCTGCGCCGCCCGGTGGGGTCAGTGACGGTCAGACTGGCATTCTTGCCCTTGCGTTCCACCACCACACCGTTGGAAAGCTTGACCTTCAGATGCGCCGGAGCCACTGCGCCGTCCCGCTGGGCAGCGTCCGGGCGGAAACGGTCGCCGCCGAGGGCCCATGCCAGAGCGTCCAGCACGCTGGTCTTGCCCTGATTGTTGTTGCCGCCCACGATGGTGAG
>ENA-UEQO01003792-UEQO01003792.1-human-gut-metagenome-genome-assembly--contig:-NODE-3792-length-11295-cov-3.161526_pt1 | contig 11295 bp, 13 predicted proteins | sample MGYA00242938_ERZ507940 | MGnify/ENA primary metagenome ERZ507940 (study PRJEB26167, sample SAMN06115517) | human gut metagenome | host: Homo sapiens | place: China:Chongqing | collected 2014-12-03... | reverse complement strand
TCCATTCTCCTATCTGCAATAAAATTTTACACCAGCTTAGATATATTAATTGTAACATATTTAACGCCTGCTTCTCCACTAAATTATTGCAGAAAACTTAACTAAATTCATCTTGTGTCTGCATAAAATAAAACCGTACTGTTTTGGATCACAAGTACGGTTTTATTTGTTATCTAATATTTCATACCCTCATTACCATTCTCTGGGTATTTCATTAAAATGTCCGGCGATAAACATAGTCGTCGTAATAGCAGCCAGTAGATTATTCTGTTCGTCTGTCATTTCCGCCATAATGACCATAGTTGTCTGCCCATGGTGTTTGACCTGGCTTTTAACGATTGCCGTCCCCGTACCCGGCAGATTGCTGATAAAATTGATATTGAAGCTCAATGTCTGCACAACCTCGCCGACACTGGCTCCGGTAATGCCCATAACTGCATCGGCTAATGCCGCCAAAGCACCGCCGTGCACACCCAGCCAGTGATTGGTATGGATGTCAAAATCTATCGGCATCTTTACCGTTGCACCGCCGCAGTGGATCTCATCGATCTCTATCTTCAGCAAATTCATAAACGCGCTGCTGCTCCAGATCTGTTTGATATGAGCAGCTACATCTGTTACTGTGTTCATTCAATCACCTCTTACTTATATATACATATTAACCAGCATCATATACAACGGTACGACAACAATACCTAAAAGCACCGTTAAAAAACTTAACGTCGCCGCATAAGCAGAATCCGCGCCATAAGTTTTAGCTACGATCGCCATCTGTGTCATCGCCGGCATGGTCGCCTGCATAGTGAAAATCTGTGCTGACAGCGGCGTTACCGGCAGCAGCGGTACCAGAGCCAAAACACATACTGGACAAACCAGAAAACGTCCGGCAACGCCTAGCAGCAGATCTTTATCGAAACCGATTTCTCCCAACGGGATCTTACTCATCTCGATGCCAATAAAAACCAACGATAAAGGCGTCGTCAAATTACCTATATATTGGAAGCTGTTCATCAAAAAAGACGGCAGCCTGCAGTCCAGCAAGACTAAAATGATACCGACAATGAAGCCGGCCAGTGGCGGAGAAAAAATTTTCTTCAGTGCTGCCGGAGAAAAAAACGCTGGTTTATTCTTTGTATCACTCAGGGTATCCTGCACAATATTATGTACACCAAGTGTCCAGAAAAAGGTTGTATTGACCATATAATAAAGCATTACTGCCGGGATACTTTTTTCACCAAACAGAGCCAGGTTGACCGGCAGACCAATAAACATGGTATTAGCAATAAAAAAATTAGTACAGAAAATGCCGCGCCGTTCTTTTTTGATTTTAAAAACGTGAGCAGCTATTTTACCGACACCAAAAGCCAGCAGCATGGAACAGATCGGCAGCAGCAGATCAGGCGCCATGGCAACCAGTTTATTATGATCAAAATTTTTACTGATACTGACGATCATATAAAGAGGTAATGACACAGCAGTTACCAGCCTGGCGATCAATGCGCTGCTGTACTCGTCAAACCAGCCGCGTCTGCTTAACACAAAACCGATACCAATAATAAAAACTATACTGAAAATACCTTCCAGTGCTTTTAAAACAAATTCCATACCGCACCTCTTTTCTGGTTGTAACAGCAAAATAAGGCCCTTTTAGCGGGCCTTATTTTGCTTGATGGAGGAATGGCATAATCACACCTTCTATGCCGGAAGCAGTAAACATCTATCTAATCTTTCCCCTGCGACCTGTCCTAAATAATCGCAACGGGGAATTCCTTGTTTTCAACTAAATATAACGCAGCCGTAACAGACAACAGATCGGCACTGCCGCCGGGACTGATCCGTTCATTCCTGAAAAGTTCTTCACTTTCTGCCAGCAGCCGGCGTCCAGAATCAGTAAAAATACTTCCCTGCGCCAAAATATCTCTGGCACGCTGCTGTACAAACGGCAGCTTCGCATAACCGCCGCGCCAGATGACATTAGAATCCTGCACAACCGTCATTAAATGAACCAAAGCATGAACCAAAGCATCGTTCAGTCCAGCGCCTTTGGCAAACGCTTCCTTTAAGCCGGGCAACCCGTTCTGTCGTACACTGGGAAATCCTGCTTCCACTTCGCCGCGGATACCCGTGATACCATAAGCCTGATATAATCTTTCTCCTGCCGTCAAAGGCCGGTCTGCCTGCAGTCCAGCCAGCTCATTCTCTGTCAGCCCCTGCGTCATTTCTGCCACGATAGAGCACAGTGCTTTACTGTCCAGACCTTTATTCATGGCAGCCCCTGCGGCAGCAGCCAATAGCCCACCGGCAAATAAAATGCCTCTTTGGGTATTGACTCCTTTCGTCACGCGCAGCAGCTCCTGCTCCGCACTGACGCCGTAACGTCTTACCTTTCCAAATAACTCCTGATAATTTCCATTATGCTTCATCCCTAAAATCTGTAAATCACTGAAAGCTTTTGCCAAAACCGCAGAACCGGCAGCAAAAGTCAAAATACTCATATCTGTATGAGCACCGCTGCCATGACGGGTGACTAAGCCTGGTTTTGGATGGACGCAAACCTCCATAAAAACCGCCTGCGTCAAAAACATACTCATTTGCCGTAAAGTTTCAGATTTAGCAGAAAGCTGGCGGGCTGATATCTCGACTACTATTTCTTTAAACGTACCTTGCTCATTTAATTTTTTAGCTTGGTGATCATACATCGCTGCACCTGCTTTCTGCCGGGATCATTACTTAACCAAAAATAGCTTTTGTTGCAAAATACAGAATTGACGGAAATACCAGACAACCGGAACCGGTATAGAATGTAGCTGTCATTGCCGCATACGGAACCAGTTTGGGATCGACTGCGGCCATACCGGCAGCCGTACCGGAAGTAGTACCCATCAAGCCGCCATAGATCATGGCGGACTGAGGATTATCAAGTCCGACAAATTTAGCAACAAATGGAGTCAGAATCATAACCAGAACAGATTTAACAACGCCGGCTGCGATGCTGATGGCTATAACCTCAGAAGACGCGCCCAGTGAAGCCCCTGTTACAGGTCCTACAACAAAGGTTGCCACACCGGCGCCGATGGTTACCAGACTTACAGAATCAGTATAGCCCATGGCATAAGCCACACCCACACCTGCTACCCAGGAAGTCAATAAGCCAAAAATAAGCGAAAGTACACCTACAAGACCAACTTTTTTGATTTCACGCAGGTCAGCGCCAAAAGCAGTGGAAACGATGGCAAAATCACGGAACATAGCGCCGCCCATAACACCAACGCCGGCAAACATCGGAATGCTCGCCAAACCTTTATGACCGCCGCCGACTACACCGCCGATATATGCCAGAATCAGACCGAAGAAGATCGCAATTGCGGAGCCATGGATACGTCCCTTGGTCAAACCGCCGATTTTATAGGCAATCCAGGTAGTGATACCGATGATAATAAAAGCCGCAACTAATCCGTTTTTAGTAATAAGTTTAATGAACATTGCTGCGAAATCCATATAAAACGCCTCCCATTCTTTTTATGACTATGCACCAAATTTTCTTAAAATAGGAATAAAGACAAAGCCGAGGGCTACGCCCAGTACTCCGCCCAATACAGCGATCGTTCCGCCGGATAAAGCGGCGACAACGTCCTGAATGGAACTCATAGCCACAACGATGGGAATATACATGGCACTCCAGAACGCGATACCCTCCTGACCCTTTTTATCAAGCCAGCCTGCATCTATACCTTTATTGGTAAGAATAATCAGCAGCAGCATAGCAAAACCAACCCCGCCGACATTAGCTTTAACACCCAGAAGCGCGCCTAAAATATCGCCAATGTAATTACCTGTTAAAAAACAAAATGCTAATAACGCAACACCATAAATAATCATGAGATTACACCACCTTAGTACAATTTTTTATTATCGCTCCCCACTCAAGGGGAGCGAAACAACTAAAGGCAACGGTAAAAATTTACTTATTCAACTACGGCAATAACCTGACCGGCACTTACGCGGTCGCCGGGCTGCACTTTATATTCTTTGACTACTCCGGCTACCGGGGAAGGTACCAGCTGTTTCATTTTCATTGCTTCCATTACTATCAGTACGTCTTTTACTTCAACGCTGTCGCCTACTTGTTTTTCAAAGCGAACGATTTTACCGGGTACGCGAGATTTAATTTCCATGATTTATGCCTCCTGTGACAGTATTTCCACAACTGTCTTTTTCTTTAATATTTGTACATCCTGTAAACTCTTGCCTAAAACTGTCTGTGTCGGCTGAAATAATTCAGCCGCCTTAATACCATAGCCATTAATAAGCTCCGTTTCCAGATCAATGTCTACCTGAAACTTCTTTCCAATGGCCTGCAGTTCTGTATATACCTCCTGCAGCTGCTGCAAAGACAATCCCGTTATCAACAGATCAAGATCAGATTCGCTGTTGGTAAAAGGTAAACCGGTAGCTATTTCCAACCCGGCCGAACCTAAAATTCCCAGTTTCAGCCGCCTCTCTGCCGCATAGCTGCATGCCGCCTGCGCCGCTGCCAGACAATTCGTAGATACTTTAAATTCAGCTGCCGCAAGCTCATAAGGCCGTTTCAATTTAACTGCTTCGCCTACCTCCAGCTCTGCTGTCAGGCGTAACCGCCGTCCCTCACATAGCTGCGGATGCACAAAGCCCAACGGTATCACGTCTGCCGAAAGTACTTCCGCACGTCTGACTATTCCGGGAATAACGCTGTCAGCGCGGAAAATATCCGCCGCTAAAAATGCCTTTTCCCCTGTCAGCTCGTTTAAAAACACTTGTTTCAACCTTGCCCTGCCGATACTGCTCGGATAAACCAGGTCATGCCTTTTTAACTGCGTTTTGTCCATACGGGATCCGCCTTACTGTTCTGCTGATAATCAAGCTGCGCCTGTACCATAGTGTCGAAAAATTCCGTCTGTACAGGCCCGGTGATTGTAACAGAAGGTATTTCAATTCCTGATATAGGATCGCCCCGCAGTTCCAATATTGTTTGTTCGGCATTGACCTGTACTTCAGGACTGACCTTGACGATCCGGCCTTTAATCCTCAAAATACTGCGGGCCACCCTGTTTAAGGTAACGGCTGAGGCCAGAGTAGTAGCTTTTACGATCACTTCATACTCCGGATAAGTCCGTTCCCGGCGGTAAGTAATGATCTTACCGGCCTTATTACAGACATGTCCCGACTCTGAACACGGAAAACTGTCACCCATCGGCAGGCCGCCTGCTATCAGCTCATAATATTGCTGTCCGCCCCTGATGGCCGCCGGTGTCAGTTCGATATCGTCCCTGACAGGGATACCGTCCATAGCCAGCCAGCCTATTTCCTGGCAGCCGTATAAATCATGTACTTCCGCCTGCAGAAGTTCCTGCGCCACCGGCAGCAACTCCAGATCCAGAGGCGTACCAGCAGTCAACAGCTTTACTCCTTTAGGCAGATCTTCAGCAACGCCCATATTTTTAGCATCTGTCAGTGCCGCCCGTAAAAACGCAGACTCACCCACCACAGCTGCAGGCCTCTCTTTATACAGCGCTGCCAGAAAGGCATCACGGCTGGAGCGCACTAAAAACGACCATTTCAAACCAAAATCTTTTAAAGCCTGCCCTGAAAAAACATTTACCAGCGGCGGATAAGTAACAAGCAGCTTATCGCCGCGCTTTAGTCCAGCGCGCTCTAAGATCCTGACCGAAGCTCTGATGCGTGCCGGCAATTCAGCATAGGTAACTCCGACGATATTTTGAAAAGCCGATGTTCCCGTTGTAAAGGTAAGATAAGCAAGATTCAAAGGCGTATGAACATCTTCAATAACATGAGCCGCCGTCGGCCCGGCAATGCCTTTATCCGCCAAAGTACGCTTCGGCATCTCCTCCAGTTTGGGAGCAGAACCGAAATCTTCGACCAGCAGGCTTATTTCCTGAAGCAAGCTGTTCATCTGCAATCTCCTTACGCGTTGATATATTTATCGGCAACTGCAGCAAATTCTGCATTGACCTTGGCAATAGCTTCCATTCTATGTGTCCGTCCGCCCCGCTCATTGCCTAGAATACCTCTGCCCCAGGGACCGAGCAGTTCGCCTTTCCCTTCAGCCTTTAATTTAGCAACCTCATCGATATGCCGGATAATTACTTCCCGCATATCTTCTACCTGATTGACAATTTCCTGTACGCCGCCCAGTTTGTAGAAGAAATCTACACCGGCTGCAAAAACAGGATTGCTGGTAGAAAGCTCTTCCAACCGTTCGATATCCATTTTCGTGATCCTGGCAATGGAGGTCAGCGGCATAACATGGATCATGGTGCCGAAATCTTTGGAAAGGGCCAGAATATGGTCGGCCTGCAAACCATGGCACAGAAAAGCTCCGGAAATTGCGCGGCCAATGACCATGGCCACGATTGGATGTCCTGCTTTGCGTGCTTCGGCTAAAGCCAGCTGATAACCGCCTGTGGATTTATTCATACCGGCGATTTCTTCCATTTTGCCGGGACCGTTACCAGGAGTATCAACTATCAAAACGATAGCGCGTTTCTCAGGCAGCGGTTTATCCTTATCGGCTTCCATAGTCCGATAAACTGCCGTTGCCATCTTATAACCTTCCTCAAGTCCGATGACACCGCCGAAAACAACAGGAAATCTGTCGTTAAACGCCATCGCATCATTAGCGATGATCGTAGTCGGTTTACCATTCAGCTTAGCAGTACCGACAACAGACCCGGGGCCATAATCAGGATCGAAGCTGTAACCGTCAATGATATTTTCCTGGAAGGAATCTTTATCGATGATCATATCAATAGCATCGCGTCCGCGACCTATCATAGTGTTGTCCAATTCTTCCATGTTCATATTCCTCCTTTTCCTTAACTGCGTACTCTGCGTTTTACTACTTTAAGGAATTCCGCTGTCGTCATCTCAGGCAAAGCTGCCGGATCTTCATTACCGAAATATTTCCACAGATCCATCGAATCCTTCGGCTGCATATCTCCAACAAGCTTCACCAGCTCCTGCTGTTCCTGTACCAGCTTCAGAGAACCGATACGGCGCATTTTTTCGATCTCAGCCATTGGTATCTCAGCCACTTCAGCCAGAGTTTTATGGAACTCACCGATTTTATCTTCAACAAGATAGTTACAATCCTGAATGATATATTTATGTTTAGCGCCGGTTGTCCGGTAAACCAAAGCCTTGTTGGAAGCGTCAAATTCGTCTTTGCCCATTTCCTGTTCGATTACTTCCGGACCAGTCAGGCCGATACGCCCTTCTTCATTCATCACAATGACGTCGGTAGCTGCAGCTACAAAGCCCATACCGCCAAAGCAGCCGACTTTACTGCCAACTACCGCTACTACCGGAACGATACCGCGGCAGTCCTGGAAGGCATCCATTACTTCGGCATGGGCCAGAAGTCCGGCATTGGCTTCGTGCAGACGTACGCCGCCGGTTTCAAAAGAAACCGCGACCAGCGGACGTCTTGCAGCATATTCTTCAGGATATTTAGTTTTAATGTCAGCAGCCGCCTTCAATGCCAGGCGAATAGTTGCGACCATTTTACCGCCATTGACCTCGCCAATAGCGCCGCCAATAAATTTCCCTTCCATTGATACTACAAAAACAGGATGCTTGCCCAGCAAACCAACGCCGCAGACAGTACCGTCATCAAATTCCACAGCAGTCCCAAGTACCGGCAGATGCGGGCTGCAATAACGATCCAGCGGATTTAAAAACTCCGTAAAGGTCCCTTTGTCGACCATGCCCAAAGCACGTTCACGGGCATTAGCGTCAAAGAAGCTGCTGTTTTCAAGTTCAGTCCAGTTTTTCATAATTATTCAGCCTCCTTTGCAGTAGCTTCTGCCAGTGCCTGGCGTAATCTCATATAAACAACGATCGGGGTGGCGTTATCATCGTTGATCTCGATACTTACATTGCCAACACCTGTATCAGTTACAAATTTTCCGAGCATTTTTTCCCAAACCGCATCAAAGCCTTTAACATGAGTAACTACTTTGGCTTTAACGCCGCCGTTCAAAGCTTTCTTTTCCATAAGTACTTCCAAATCGCCGGAACCGGTTACACCAAGATGCGACCATTCCTTAGCGATTTCCTGTGTTGCAGCAGATTTAAATTCAAATTCCAAAACCTGTAATGCCACGTTAATCTCCTCCTCTTACCAGTTTCTGAATTTAGCAGGCGGATTATACAGACCTTTAGACCAAACGACCAGGTCATGTACGTTTTTAGCCGCCAGCATGGAACGGTTAGCTCTGCTCATATCAATACCAAGATCATCGGCAGTCTTGATCACACCAAGATCACGCAGACGCAGGGTCTCTTTCGGATCAGCCTTCATACCGACTTCGGTAAAGCCTGCGATACCGCGGATAGCGGCAGTACGTTCTTCCATATTTCTGCATTTATGCAGGTATGCGATACCTTCCTCGGTAATGATATGAGTCAGGTCATCGCCGTAGATCATAACCGGTTCAATCGGCAGATTAGCGTTTTTAGCCAAAGCAAAAGCATCCAGTTCCTCTACGAAGCCAGGCGCCAGTTTTTCACGGAAGGTTTCGGCCAATTGTACGACCAGGCGTTTGCCGCGGTGTACAGGTCCCCACATTGCTTCTTTAACGCCATATTCTTCACCGCATTTAAGCCATGCTTCAGAAGAATGACGACGGCCTTTCGGGTCGCAGCCCATATTCGGAGCGCCGCCGAAGCCTGCCACACGGTTAGCCGTAGCTGTAGAACTGTTGCCATAAGGATCGATCTGCAGTGTGCCGCCGATAAACATATCAATAGCATAATGTCCTGCCGTCTGAGAAAAAGCACGGTTTGAACGCATTGAACCATCCGGCCCGACAAAGAAAATATCACTGCGGGCAGCTACATACTCATCCATGCCCAATTCACCGCCGAAGCAGTGGATCGATTCGACCCAACCGCTTTCAATAGCCGGGATCATCGAAGGATGCGGATTCAAAATAAAGTTGGTGCAGATCTTGCCTTTCAATCCCAGCTCCTCACCATAAGTCGGTAACAGCAGCTCGATTGCAGCCGTATCAAAACCGATACCATGGTTCAGGCTTTTAATACCATACTCGCCATAGATACCTTTGATCGCCATCATGCCCTTTAAAACCTGAGCATCAGTAATCAGTGCCGGATCACGTGTAAAGAGCGGTTCGATGTAAAACGGTTTCGGAGATTGAATAACATAATCGACCCAATCACCGGGGATATCAACGCGCGGCAGCTCGTCTACGATCTCGTTGACCTGCGCAATAACGATACCCTGACGGAATTTAGTCGCTTCTACGATCGCCGGAGTATCCTCAGTGCTGAAACCGGTAAACAGATTGCCATGGCGATCAGCCTTCGTTGCCGCAATCAATGCGACACGCGGAGTCAAATCAACAAAATAACGTCCATACAGTTCCAAATAAGTATGGATAGCTCCCAGCTCCAATTTGCCTTCTTTTAAAAATTCGGCAATTCGGCCTGCCTGCGGGCCGGAAAAGGACATATCCAGCTTTTTAGCGATACCTTTTTCAAAAACATCCAGATGTTCAGGCAAGGTCAAAACAGACTGTACCATGTGCAGATCATGCACCTTACCAGGATCTACCTGGCAGAGTGTTTTCGCCAGAAAATCGGCCTGTTTCTGGTTGTTGCCCTCGATGTTGACCTTATCACCGGGTTTGATAACAGCCTCCAGTAAAGCGACTGCATCTTTGGCATCAACGATTTTTCCTTCTTTGACGTAAGGGGCAGCTGAGGCAGCTCTTGCCGCAGCATCTTTCTTTAAAGAGTCCCACTCACGCGTAATACCTTTAAGCTCCATTACATTCTCTCCTTTCTTATTACAAAACTGCTTCATATATACCGAACCCGGATAAAAAAAGAGAGAACAAAGCACAGCTGCAAACTGCGCCTTCATTCTCTCATTCACCACTATTTACTTTCACCCGGATCTATATATGCATAACTCCCAAACCGGCCCGTTCATGATTAGTCATATAATGCAGTGCCGATTTACCGAACACTGCCACCGCCGGCCAGCCATCATCACGTACAACCGCTATTTTCAGCGCCAGACTGGCGCTGGAAGAAACGCTGACTAAAATACCTTTTTTAGCTTCCTCCGTAGCGTGAATCAAAGCGTGAATATCATTAGCCGTCTTTTCAATGATTCCAGAATTGAGACTGGCCCCAATTACGGCCCTGTTCACCTTTTCGTGAAAATCATCATAAGAAGTTTTGCCGCCGACCTCTGTCACTACAAATTTATGACCAACTTCAGTCAGCGCTCTTTTAGCCGTTTCCTCGTCCTTCAGCGTACGTGTTAGCGCCAGCAGCATTGCCGCTACGCCTACGCTTTTAACACTTTCACCCTGTAAAAACGCTTCCATCTCTCAGTCCCTCCCTTTACTGCAACCTCAGCAGCTACGGATGCTTATTTCACCAAAATCGAAGCTTTCGATTTTTCCCGCAGCATTTCGTACAAGCAAACTCCCATAATCATCCATGTCTTCCGCCACTCCGGAATAAATCTCTGTATCATTATCCCTTACTGTAACCTTATGACCCAGTGTACAGCTGTAGTCCAGCCAGTCCTGCCTGATCAAAGCAAAACCGCAGCAGTGCCAGTGAGAGTAAAGCAGATCGAATTCATCCAGAAACGCCTTGAGGACCTGTTCATGCTCGTATTCGATGCCCGTTGCCAGATAAAGAGAAGTGGCTGTAGCTTCTAGCTGGGCTCCGAAATCTTCAGAAGACATATTTATGTTGATACCAATGCCAACAACGGCGTACTCGATACTGCCATCAGCAGTCAGTGCCATTTCTGCTAAAATACCACAGACTTTTTTACCGTCCAGCATGATATCGTTGGGCCATTTTATAGAAAATTTTTTATCAGTTAGCACCTGCAAAGCTTTCACCGCAGCAACGGCTGTCAGCAGCGTTATTTGGGCGCAGTATTCGGCAGCTATCGTTGGTCTGAGGATCATGGAAAACCACAATCCCTTCCCCTCCGGTGATTCCCATTTCCGCCGCATTCGTCCTCGTCCGGCAGTCTGCCTTGCGGCAATAACAATTGTACCTTCTGCTGCCCCCTGCTTTGCAAGCTCCAGCGCTTTCAGATTAGTAGAATCCAACTGCTCATAATAATATATTTTATCGTGCAGTATCTTCTTTATTTCTACCATCTTTATTCCCCCGTCTCAAATTTTACTTAACCAGGTGGATCCCCGAAATGAAGACGCCGCCGGCCATTGCCGAGACGAT
>ENA-UEQO01003782-UEQO01003782.1-human-gut-metagenome-genome-assembly--contig:-NODE-3782-length-11320-cov-3.791870_pt1 | contig 11320 bp, 9 predicted proteins | sample MGYA00242938_ERZ507940 | MGnify/ENA primary metagenome ERZ507940 (study PRJEB26167, sample SAMN06115517) | human gut metagenome | host: Homo sapiens | place: China:Chongqing | collected 2014-12-03... | reverse complement strand
ATAACGTCACCCATGTTCTCTTCCGGAGTAACAACTTCCAGCTTCATGATAGGCTCCATCAATACCGGACCTGCCTTTTCAGAAGCGTTCTTGAATGCCTGGATAGCTGCGATTTCGAAAGACAACTGGTCAGAGTCAACCGGGTGGAAAGAACCATCGATCAAAGTAACTTTCAGTTGATCCAACGGATAACCTGCCAATACACCGTTCTTCATAGCCTTCTCGAAACCTTTCTGAACTGACGGGATAAATTCCTTGGGAACGTTACCACCCTTCACTTCATCGATGAACTGCAAACTTCCTTCAAAGCCTTCATCTGCCGGTTCGATACGGACAATGATATCGGCAAACTTACCACGACCACCAGACTGCTTCTTGTAAACTTCACGAAGTTCGACAGATTTGGTGATAGCTTCTTTGTAAGTTACCTGAGGCTTACCCTGATTACATTCGACTTTGAATTCGCGTCTCAGACGGTCAATAATAATATCCAAGTGAAGCTCACCCATACCGCTGATGACAGTCTGTCCTGTTTCTTCGTTAGTCTGAACCGTAAACGTCGGGTCTTCTTCGGCCAACTTAGCCAAGCCCATGCCCAGTTTATCCAAATCCTTCTGTGTCTTCGGTTCCACAGCGATACCGATAACCGGATCAGGGAAGTCCATAGATTCCAATGTGATCGGAGCGTTTTCGTCACACAGCGTATCCCCAGTACGGATATCCTTGAAACCTACACCTGCACCAATATCACCGCAACCGATCGTTTCCATCGGATTTTGCTTGTTAGAGTGCATCTGGAACAAACGAGAGATACGTTCTTTTTTGCCAGAACGCGTATTCAAGACATAAGAACCGGCGTTGATCGAACCTGAATAAACACGGAAGAAACAAAGGCGGCCTACGTATGGGTCGGTAGCGATCTTGAATGCCAAAGCAGCCATCGGTTCCTCAAACAACGGCTTGCGGACAACGACTTTTTCAGGATCACTCGGATCCGTACCTTCAATAGCTTCCGTATCTTCAGGAGACGGCAAATAAGCACAAACTGCATCCAATAACGTCTGAACACCTTTGTTCTTGAATGAAGATCCGCAAGTCATCGGGTTGATCTGCATAGCCAATGTTCCCTTACGGATAGCCGTGTGAATCTCTTCTTCTGTGATAGTCGAAGGATCATCGAAGTATTTTTCCATGATCGCGTCGTCACATTCTGCCAAAGCTTCAAGCATCTTGTCACGCCATTCTTCAGCTTCAGCCTGAAGATCTGCCGGGATTTCTTCTATGCTATAGTCGGCTCCCATCGATTCGTCATGCCAATAGATGGCCTTCATCTTGATCAGGTCGACGATACCTTTGAATGTTTCTTCAGCACCGATAGGAATCTGGATAGGACACGGATGAGCACCCAATACTTCCTTAACCTGGCGAACTACTTCATAGTAGTTTGCACCTGAACGGTCCATCTTGTTTACATAACCGATACGAGGTACATTATATTTATCAGCCTGACGCCATACAGTTTCAGACTGCGGCTCCACACCACCTACAGCACAGAAAGTAGCAACAGCACCATCCAGTACACGAAGAGAACGCTCAACTTCTACTGTAAAGTCCACGTGTCCCGGAGTATCAATCAAGTTGATCTTATATTTGTTACCCAAATAGTTCCAGAAAGTAGTCGTTGCAGCAGATGTGATTGTAATACCGCGTTCCTGCTCCTGGGCCATCCAGTCCATCGTAGCAGTACCATCATGCGTTTCACCGATCTTATGGGTCAGACCGGTGTAAAACAAGATACGTTCAGAAGTAGTTGTTTTACCAGCATCGATGTGAGCCATGATACCGATGTTTCTTGTAAACATTAATTGTTTATCGTTTGCCATATTCTTTCTTAGCCTTTATAATTAAAATCTGAAGTGAGCGAATGCACGGTTAGCTTCGGCCATACGGTGCATATCTTCTTTTCTCTTGAATGCTCCGCCCTGGTTATTGAAAGCATCTACAATCTCTGCAGACAGCTTATCAGCCATAGTCTTACCACCACGTTTACGTGCGAAGATGATGAGGTTCTTCATTGAAATCGATTCTTTACGATCGGGGCGAATTTCAGTAGGTACTTGGAAAGTAGCACCACCAACACGGCGAGATTTCACTTCGACTTGAGGAGTAATGTTGTCGAGCGCAGCTTTCCAAATTTCGAGAGCGGACTTTTCTTCGTTAGGCATTTTGGCCTTAACTGTTTCCAAAGCGGAATAGAAAATTTCGAAGGCAGTATTCTTCTTGCCATCATACATCAAATGGTTAACGAATCTCGTAACCTTAACATCACCGAAAACAGGATCCGGGAGGATCTGTCTTTTCTTTGGTTTTGCTTTTCTCATTTTGTTTTCAAAAAATTTCGTTCTTGTTTCTTGGTTGCCTTTAATACGTCTTCAACGGTTCCGCTGAACCATTTACTCAACCTATAGCCTATCCAAATAACTCAAACCAGCTTTAATACTTAAATTTAAATTCTCAGTTTGAAGGGATGTAACTAATTACTTCTTCTTTCCTTTAGCTGCAGCTGCTGCCTGCCCCGGTTTCGGACGTTTAGCGCCGTATTTGGAACGTCTCTGAGTACGTCCGTTTACGCCTGCAGTATCCAAGGTTCCACGTACAATGTGATAACGTACACCAGGAAGGTCCTTAACACGACCACCACGAACCAACACGATTGAGTGTTCCTGCAGATTGTGTCCTTCTCCCGGAATGTAAGAGTTTACTTCTTTTCCATTTGTCAAACGAACTCTCGCTACTTTACGCATTGCAGAGTTAGGCTTCTTCGGAGTTGTAGTATAAACACGAACGCAAACGCCACGTCTCTGCGGACATGAATCCAATGCGGGTGATTTACCCTTTTCCACCAAAGTTTCCCTTCCTTTTCTAACTAATTGCTGAATTGTAGGCATTTCTTTTCTTTTTTAAACTTTGAATGTGTTATTATTATAATTATCTATTTCTTCAATTTTGAGCTGCAAAGGTACACATTCTTTTCGGACTATCAATAAGTTGCGCCTTCTTTTTCGCACACTTCGCGCTAAAACGCTGCAAAGGTACGCATTTGTTCCCGTTTCACAAGAGGCCGCTTTCATTCATTTATAAATAATTAACTATTATTTCTCTTGCAAACTCCGTTAACCCAGAACAACCGACCTCTTTTATACGAAATCCAGTAGGTATCGGATAAAGAATCGATGCCCACTGGATTCACATTTGATGCTTATCGGATCAAAAACGCACGGCTGTTAGAAGAGTATCGATCCCCCTTCAGCCGATTATTTGAAACGTTTCTCCAATTCCTCGTCCGTCAATTTCGAAATAATGGTTTTTCCATCAGGAGTAAGATTCGACTCCTGGCAGGAGAAAAGAGAAGCGAGCAAGTTGTCCATCTCTTCACCAGACAGGATCTTTCCCGGACGGATAGCAGCCGCTTTTGCAAGAGAAAGTGCCAACGAGTCACAGATCTCCTCATGTACTTCGCAACCGGTATCGATCACACGATCCACCATATTCCGAATCAAAGATACCGGATTAAGATTCTCCACACCGGCAGGAAGTCCATTGATAGCGTAGCTGTTATTTCCCAGGTTCGTCAGATCAAAACCGATAAAACGCATATCTTCGAGCAAGGTCGGCAAGACCGTAGCCTCGCCAGCGGTAAACTCGACAATCTCAGGGAAAAGGACTTGCTGGGAAGCACCTCGCTGCTGCCTGATGTTTGTAATATACTGGTCGAACAGGATACGGACATGGGCACGGTGTTGATCGATCAAAGCCAAACCTGACTTCAAAGAAGTTATGATATATTTTCCTTTATACTGATAACAAGGGTTGGACACATCGTTGAACAAACTGCCCGAAGTGTCCTGAACAACCACTTCGTCAGCCTCAATAGTTGGCTCGGAAAGATCCGGAGCCAAGAAAGATCCGGTTAATTCCGCCCCCTGTCGTATAGCGTTCCGGTCACCCTCGAAATCATTATAAAGCTTGGACCAGTCGAATTCCGGTTTCTTATAGGAAGAGGTTTCAAAAGGATTATACCCGGAATTCACCTGTACACAGGGAGCCTTATAAGGTGCCGCTTCCTTCACGGGATTATACACAGGAATATCGATGGCGTCTTCCACATCGAAATCAATAGTCGGGATCGCACTGGACTTGGCCAGCGCTTCACGAGTCGCGGCCATCAGGATTTGCCAGATCGGCTGTTCGTTTTCAAACTTGATCTCCGTCTTGGTCGGATGGATATTGACATCTATCGTTGCCGGATCAAGCGTAAAGTAGATAAAGTAGTTCGGCTGCTCACCTGCCGGGATCAGTTGTTCGTAAGCCTGCATGACCGCTTTGTGAAAATACGGATGCTTCATAAAACGTCCGTTTACAAAGAAATACTGCAAAGCCCCCCTCTTCTTTGCCGAATCAGGCCGTCCCACAAAGCCGGAGATCGTCACTAGCGAACTTTGCGCATCCACAGAAAGGAGCTTCTGGTTCAGCGTTTTTCCATATACATTAACAATACGTTGCCTCAAACCGGACTCAGGCAGGTTGAATATCTCCGTATCGTTATGGTAAAGAGACAAAGCGACCTGCGAATTGACCAAGGCAATCCGTTCGAACTCATTGATGATATTCCGGAACTCCGTCTCATTCGATTTCAGAAACTTTCGACGTGCCGGAACATTAAAGAAGAGGTTCTTCACTGAAAAAATACTTCCCTCGGTACAGGCATCCGGTTCGACACTCTCTAATTCTGAACCCGAAAATACAAGATGCGTCCCCAGTTCGGCTCCTTTCAGGCGGGTACGAAGCTCTACTTGTGAAACCGCCACTATCGAAGCAAGCGCCTCACCACGGAATCCCATCGTATGAAGAGAAAAAAGATCGTCTGCAGTAGAAATCTTCGAAGTTGCATGCCGTTCAAAAGCCATGCGGGCGTCAGTCTCAGACATACCTTTTCCATCATCGATCACTTGGACCAATGTACGACCGGCGTCCTTTATATTCACCTGAATGTGTCCGGCGCCGGCATCCACCGCATTTTCCACCAACTCCTTTACGACAGAGGCAGGACGCTGGATAACCTCGCCCGCCGCTATCTGATTGGCAATACTGTCAGGAAGTAAATGAATTATATCACTCATTACATAAACAAGTACCAAAATATACCACCCAAAATAGCAGCGGCCAATAACAACTTCATGTTCTTATATGTCCGACTCCGGGAATCATGCCCGTTATCACGGCTCTTTTTCAGATGAGAAGTGCCTTCGACAAAGCTACCTTTGATTTCGGCTTTATAATCATCAATCGACAATTCTTCTTCCATGCCAATCTCACGCTTCACTTTGCGGATGCGATCTTCCATCGCCTCCTTATGAGGATCCCAATAGATTGGCTTATGATCGAACTGCCGAGGCTTCCGCACATTATAAAATGAGAATAATGCCATAGTCTTTTATTATTTGAAAAATTCTTTGCTAATGTACAAATTTATTGCTTCTCTTGGGTGATTCCGTCGCTTTTCTTTTCACCACCTCGTAAATGTCATCCCTATTCTTCGGACGCAGATAGTCGAACCAATAAAAATCTTTCAACATCTTTTGATCGGGTTTCAGATCCGGAATAGGAGTCATGCTGCCGACCGGACTCGGCCAGATTTTCAATTTATCCAGTTTATTGTCTTTCACCCAGATCGTCAAGAACCCACTCTTGGTCTCATTCATCCCGACCTTCGCCCCATCCTTTTCCAATGGATAAAAAATAGACTCGGCATTTCCCGCCACATCGATCTGATGAACGGCTTGTCCCTCAAAATAGGCTTTCAGGTCGTTCCCCTTCAACTGGTTATAGTAACTCGAGTCGACATGCTGTGCCGCAAAAGCAAACTGGATCACATGGGCATATTCGATCGTACTATCATTCATATAAATAGCGATCGTATCGCCATACAGTTGATATTGTTCATTCCAGAGAACCGGTTCCGTATACATATATAATACAGAATCGCGCGTATTGAACTGCATGGAGTCACATACGCCTTGCATATCGGTCCGATAGAAACGTACGCCGTAATAGGCCTTGATCTCCCGATAAACGGAGTCGACCGTCACCATCTGCAACGTATCGGCATGCAAAAACAAGGTGTCACCTTGCGAATATTCAAGGAAGCGGGCACTGTCGGTTGCAAAAGCATATCCGGTCTGTTCATTATAATAACCATATTCGCCTTGCAGCGTCACATGCTGGGCCGTATCAATCAGGCTCATATTCCCATAGACCTCTCCCATACCCGTATCCCGATTATAGAAGATAGAGTCACCGATCAAGATCTTCTCACCCGATTCAACCTGGGACTGATCAAGCAAAAGGGATGCGTTGTTCACCGTATCATACCATCCTCTTGAAGTATGGATCGTGCCACTGTCCGAAACAATGACAGACGGCCCCAGGATGGTAGCTACCTTGGATTCTGTGTCATAATGCAAAGTATCGGAATACAATGTAAAGTCAGGGTTCTCAACCTGCACGCTGTCATTGAACACCGCCAGCTTCGTCTCCGGAGAATATTGTCCGTAAAAAGAAGATAGTTGATTCAGAGAATCTACAATTAGCCCACCTTCAAAATAGTATCCGATATTCGGAATACGTTCATAATTGAGGCTATCCGTAAAGAGCGTCACCTGCCCGTTCTCCATCCGGACATTCTCGCGCAGATAAGCCACCTGCGTGTTTCCGTCATAAAAAAGATAATCTCCGTAGACGAACAAGGTGTCTCCCTGCTCCATCCGGACATTGCTGAAAGCTTCGAGCGAATTGGTCTGTTCGAAAAAGTAAGCGCTGTCGCAATACATATATGAACTGTCATGCCGGAAACATACATCGCCGTTCAATATCTGCGCATCCGGCTTTACAGCCTTATCGAAAGATAGCGTATTAGAATGGATCAGGTATACCTTCGTCTTTTTGGGCGGGACAGTATCCGTCATAACCTGCAAACTATCGGCTGCCTTCAAGCTGTCCGGCGGGGCGACCGTCACATCTTGTGCGGTAATAACAGTAGTATCTGCATGCACAATACTATCTTGGGCCTGTGCAAAGGCACAGACCGCCAACACAAAAAACAGACCTGTGAAAATAAATTTATTTACAGTCCTCATTCTTTAATCCAGCCGGGATACTGGAAATCACAATTACGCCAGCCGTCGCTGATACGCACATATGTGCTTTTCTGCTTCTTAATGATCCAGTCATGCAGCAGCTCTTCGCGTTTCCGAGATTCGACAATCGACTTCAAAGCCTGATAGTCATCCGATATATTTGCCTTATGCTGGTCCACTCTGGCTTTCAGTTTTACAATAGCAACAACTTCTTTCTGCTTATCGTTGATCATAGTGAAAGGTTTGGAGATATCTCCCACCTGCATCGTATAAACCATCTTACCGATTTCCTGTGGCAGTTCGGCCATCTCGAATTTCGGAGTGCTGTGGTTGTCACTTTCAAAGTTCTGGTTCACCATCAAACCTTTGTTATTTCTTGTATCCTTGTCTGCAGAGATAAAAGTTGCCGCTTCTTCAAATGTAAATTTCTTTGCCGTTAAGTCGTTATACAACGAATCCATACGTGTCATACACTCGTTCAACTCCTTGTCCGAAACTTTCGGCTTCAACAAGATATGGCGGCAGTTGATACGGTCGCCACGCTTTTCGATCAATTGGATAATATGATAGCCATATTCAGTCTGCACGATCTGAGAAATCTTCTTCGGATCCTTCAAGTTGAAAGCGACGTTAGCGAATTCGGGCAACAAACTTGTCTTACCCAAAAAACCCAGTTCACCGCCCCTTTTGGCTGATTCCGGATCTTCCGAATACAGACGGGCCAATGTCGAAAATTCATATTTCCCGCTGTTGATATCATCGGTAAACTGCCGAAGACGCGCCTTGATGGCATCCGTCTCCTCAAACGGGATCTTCGGTTCCATCGTGATAATCTGCACCTCGACAGTTGTCGGGATATTAGGCAGACTGTCTTTGGACAACTGGCTGTAATACTTACGGACTTCGGAGGGTGTCAACTTGATTTCACCGATCAGCTGGCGCTTCATCTGTTCCACGGTCTGTTGCTCCATGATCATTTCCTTACGTTCGTCCTTCAGTTGGGAAATCTTTTTACCGAAATATTCCTCCAACTTTTCCTTAGATCCCATCTGGTTGATTGCGAAATTGATCCAACGATCCGTCTCCTGGATCACCTGGTTTTCACTCACTTCCACACTATCGATCTTCGCTTGGTTCAGAAACAGCTTCTGTATTGCCATCTGTTCGGGGAGCACGCAATAAGGGTCACCGTCAAAACGCTGTCCCTCGTTTTGCAGATATAAACGCTGGCTTTCGATGTCCGAACGCAAAATTGCATCATCTCCCACCACCCACACGATTTCATCGATCACATTATCCTGGGCATACACCACACAAGATAAACAGGCAAGAATGAATACTGTCAAAATCTTTTTCATCATGTACTTCTCTATAAGCTACCAATCACGGTTCCGTATAAAACTTGACGTCACCGCTCCTGACTGCATCATTATATAATTCTTCTTCAAATTTCTTCAAAAATTCCACCTTACGCCGATTTGTCAGCATCTCCACGATCTGTGCACTGGCATAGTCGTATGGCGCCACACTTCCCGCAGGCAGATATTCCTTAATATTCAACAGATAGCAATATGTACTATCCGAAACTTCGACAAACTTGTTTGCCCTCAAGAAGTCGTTCGCATTCGACATATGCACCGGAATATTGTCCATCACCTGGTCAAAATCCACCCATTTGTCGTAAAAGTAGTCATAAATACTGGCATTCTGTACACTATACTTCTCAATTTTTTCTAAAGAAGCCTCAGAAGTCGATCTATACCATCCCTTTACATCAACGAGGCCGGGGGCATCCACCGGGATCTTCAGGAAGAGACCTTTCACCAAAGCCTTGTCCAAGACAAATTTTTTCTGGTTTTCTTCGTAATAACTCAGCATGTCGCTTTCCTGAAACTCGGAAGAAAGCCTTTCTTTTATCAACTGTTCCTGATACCGATAGCGGATCAGCGAATGACGATATTCCTCCACCAGCTTATCCACTTCCGCCTTATCTTCTCCCTCCAAGTTGCGCAAGGCCACATCGTAGACCAACGCATCTTTCACCCACTTCCTTTCCAGACTTTCGGCAAGCAACATACTGTCAGCCGAGGACAATCCGCGCGGGATCTGCTGTTTTATCTCCGAACGTCTCAAAGTCCGGTCCTTCACTTTTACCAACACATCCGCATCATCCACAGGCTGCGTTCCCTTACAAGAACACAGCAAAGATACGAATGCTATAAAAATGAAGCAATATCTCATATAACTTTCTCTTTATTATTTCTTTGTCATTTTACTCACTTTCTTCACCAGCTTCCAGTTTATCGTCACCGGGTATTTCCGGTTCAGCTGTTCGATCCATTCGGCTTCCGCCTTGGCTTGCTGGTCCATCGGCTTGTTCCAAACTTCCTTATTGCTGATGTCGAACAGCAAGATGCCATCCCGATACTCTTTCATAAGAAGATCGAACTCAGGATGTTTCGTAGTCAGATTCTTACGTTCGGCAGTAGTTACGATATCTCGGATAAAAAGATCGTAAACCTCCTGCATGAAATCTCCCGCATACGATTTCGTAGAGAACGGACAGCGCTGGATATAATAAGCGAACTCACTTTGGGGAAAATCCGTGCCATTCAGATGAAACAAAGTCTTGTTCATGTCTTTCGCCTTCTCGTAGAAAGCAGGATCGGACGGAAAATAGTCGTTGCACAAAGCTTGTAGTTCGGCATAAGCCTCGGGATAGAAGCAATACCCATACTCTTTTTTCATTCGTTCATCAAACGCACCGTAATATTCGAAATTCCGTTCTCCCTGCGCCATCTGGCGAGACCAGGCCTTCTTCTTATCATCGAAAGAAGGAATACCTTTCTTCTCGATCAACTTTATAATGTGATAACCAAAACGAGTTTTCACCGGTCGGGACAATTCCCCCGGAGTGTTCAAAGCGAAAGCAGCCACTTCGAACGGCTCCACCATCTCGCCGACACCAAAAGCTGGCAACTCCCCTCCCCGCTTGGCTGAACCGGCATCAGACGAGTATTCTTTTGCCAACATGGCAAAGTCAGCTCCATCCTTCGCTTTCCGATAAACTTCTTCCGCACGAGCCAATGTTTCAGCCTCTCCAAACTTCACCGAATCTTTCTCAAACGGGATCAGGACATGCGCTACACGTACCAGCCCCGGATTTCGCCTGCGACTGTGTATTTTTATGATATGGAAGCCCATAGTCGTCCGAACCGGCAGAGAGACGGAACCGACGGGCAACGAATAAGCGACATTCTCAAAGGCTTTAACCGTCTGCATCGGCAGCAAACAGTGTACATATTCATAGCCGACATTTTCCTTATCGGCATCTTTCAGTTCTTTGCCGACAGCGGCAAAATCCTCTCCCGCTTGAATACGCTCATAGGCCTCGATCGCTTTCTGATATACAGGAACCGTATCTTTCGATAATGTACGTTGCGGCAAGCGGAACAGAATATGACTCAATTCCAGCACTTCTCCATACCGGTCATATACGGCACGTACAGCAGCTTCCTCTCCATCCTTATCCGACAGATAACTTGAAGTCAATTGAGCCCGATAGCTATCCAATTCATCTTTGAACGCTTTCGTCTTGTCCAGTCCCAAATCTTCCGCTTCCGCCACTTTCAGCTTGAAGTTCTTAAACAACTCCACGTATGCATTCACGGATTTACGGTCAGACAAATTAACTTCGCTATTCTTTTGTGCAATAAAAATAAATTCATCCAACGGGATCTGCTTTCCGGCTACCGTCATCACTACTGAATCGGCCGAAACTTGTGCATTTCCTGTCATACAAGCGAATACCAAAGATAATACAAGCAACTTCTTCATTAATCCTTCTTTTACCATATCACGATATCGTTTACAAAAATAACACTAATCTAACGGAGATGCAGCTTAAAAAGTACATTACCCCATTAAATTAGTGTTTTTTATAAATATAAAAACCGACATTCACTTTCAAAAGACAGGCGCCTTTTCATGAAACAGCTATTCCCACCTCTGCAAATCACTCGATTATTTTCTGCAAAAAACGGCTACAAAATAGGTAAAACCGGGTGGTTTTCATTGTCCGGCACGGTACTTTAGTTGCCGGACACCCCCATGTTGCCCCCTCT
>ENA-UEQO01003779-UEQO01003779.1-human-gut-metagenome-genome-assembly--contig:-NODE-3779-length-11344-cov-4.707908_pt1 | contig 11344 bp, 9 predicted proteins | sample MGYA00242938_ERZ507940 | MGnify/ENA primary metagenome ERZ507940 (study PRJEB26167, sample SAMN06115517) | human gut metagenome | host: Homo sapiens | place: China:Chongqing | collected 2014-12-03... | reverse complement strand
CGATCAAAACAACTACGTGTTCGTAAAACTCAGTTCCTGGGGCGGAGATACTTCCAACGTCAACATTACGGGCAGGATCCGGGGAATAGATCTGTGCAATGAGAACGGTTCGCCCTGGTATGAAGGTGGCGCGACTCTGAACACTCTTCGCGGGGTCAATCGTATTGCGATCTCCGTAAGCGTATTTGCCGATCAGGTGTACGTATATATCGGGGATTCCAAAGTGCCCGCGCTCACCTATCGGTATCTGGTGAACGACGGCGGAGTAAAAGAAGCGGGTTTTGACGCCGTCGAAACGTCGGGAGTATACGTCGGGTTCGGCGGGAATCTTCCGGAAGTAGCGTTTTCCGCGCTGACGAACGGGCCTGCGACGATCGTTTCCGACGATTTGGGCGGTGGCTGGACATCCGAATTCCCGTTCGGCTGGAATTTTGAGGAAAAGGAAAAAACTCTCTTCGGGGAAAGCGGTTCCGAGTCGATGGCGTTTTGTTCCTTTGAACCAAACGGTGCCTATGTCGTCAGCGCCGATGTCCTGATGTCGAAATCGGCTGTTCCTGTGGGTACGGAAGGCGTTTTGTATAAGGCGGGCATCGTACCTTTCTATAAGGATTCTGATAACTGGATTGCGATTTGGGTACAGCAATGGGGAAATGATCCCAACGCGAGATTGACCGCCACGGGTAAAATTAATGGTCAGTGGTGGAGAAATATGAACGACGCGGGATTCTGGGACGGAGATTGGCTCCCCGGCTTCAATCCCGTCTTGCAGCCCGTGGAATTTTCGATGAAATTCGAAGTGTCGGGACGCACCATTAACATTTATATCGACGACGAGTATATTTCTTCCGTTTCCGCGCCGGCAGATATTCCTTGCGGAGCGGGACAAAACCTGTCCTACGGCGCGATTTTGCAGAATGGCTCGGCGGAATTCAGCAATTTTGTATTACAGGACGAAAGCGCGATCGTCAGCGAAACGAAAGTAATCGTGACGGTCAAGACGATTGACGGCAAAGCTGTGACCGATGCGGTCGTGAAAAACGAAAACGAAGAGTTTGTCAATAACGGCGACGGCACTTATACCTTGATTGTACCCGTTCGCAGTAAAGTGACGGTAGGAGTACAAAAAGAAGGGTACGTCTATATGAGTTATGAAGTTTCCTCCTCCGCCATGTATCAGCCGGAAGTGCGTATCACGCTGCAAATAGCGCAGGAAGAAACGATTCACATCCCCACATTCGAGGATACGGAGCCTTCGGGCGTGAACGTCGGAGCTCTTGTCGGAGGAATCGTCGGCGGCGTTGCCGGCTTGGGGCTGATCGTAGGCGCGACGATACTGATCGTCAAAAAGAAAAGGAAGTAAACGAAAGCTTACCGCGCAGGAGGAAAACGGAAATGACGGTTACGAAATGTAAAATAGATTTCGGGACGGTTGTCGGAACGATCGGGAAAGAGATATTCGGTTCGTTTGTCGAACATTTCGGCAGGTGCGTCTATACGGGAATTTACCAAAACGATCACGTCTTAGCAGATGCGTTCGGCTCGCGGCTCATGACGATGGGATGGCCCCTGCCGGAACAGACGAAAGCGTATGAAGGGCTTGTCGCCATGCGCAAGGCCGCCCTCGCCGCCGTGCGGCCCGGCGCGACCTGCGCGGATCTCTACGCCGCCATGCTGGACGCGGCGGAGCGGGCGGGCGTCACCCCCGTCACCGGCGTCCACTGGGGGCACGGCATCGGCGTCGCCTCGCAGGAGGCCCCGTGGATCGCACCGGGCGATGCCACCGTGCTCAAGGAAGGCATGGTGCTGGTGCTGAACCCGCATGTGCAGGGCCCCGGCGGAACCATCCTGTACTCCCGCGACACGGTGCTGTTGGATTTCAACGGCTGCAAGATCCTCGGCTGGTACAAGGACTGGCGCGAGCCGTACGTCGCGTCCGACTCCTATTACAGCGGCGGCGGTTGATATGGGCACGGTTACGCGTATCGGGCGCGGCCCCGCAGGGCTCCCGTTCTCGCGCATGACCCTCAAGGACGGCCGGTTCTTCCTGTCCGGGCAGGTGGCCCAGAACCCCGAAACGGGGCGCATCGACCACCCCGGCTGCTATGAGCAGTCCCTCACCGTGCTCGGGAATATCCGCGGGATCCTTGCCGAAGCCGGGTTTGCCCCGGAACAGGTGGCGAAGATGACCGTCTTCCTCACGGACATGGGCCAGAAGGATGCGTTCGACCGGGCGTTCGAGCGGGTTTTCCGCCGCGTTCCGGAGGAAGGGGATGCCCCCGGCTCCCCTGAAGGTCCCGGCACCGGGGAAGGCGGCGCGGGGCTGTCCTGCGCCCCGGCCTGCACCTGCGTCGGCGTGGCCGCGCTTCCGAACCCCGCCGCCGTGGTTGAAGTGGAACTTGAAGGTTTTGCCGGATGACGGCCGTTCGTGGCAGCTCCCCCCGCCCGAACGCATCCGGCTTCCCGCCCGCAGCGGTTTTTTTGGAACCGCTGCGGGCGGGCCTCCTGATCTCCAATGCGCCTCTTTCCGACGTCTGTGGAGGGCCTTTTTCCGCGCCTCCCTTGTGAGGGGAAGGTTGCCCGCAGAGGCTGCCTCCGGGCGCGATGCTCCGTGGGCCGGGTTTCCGCCCGTGCCCCGTATGAAGGCTGTCCCCGCGCGGCGCTTCCCATCCAAGCCAACCTGACGTGCGGCGCCGTTCCGGCCGCCGTGCGCCCCTCCTCCATCAACAGCCGTAACAGGCTGCCTCTGAAGGATATGTTATGCCCAATTGCACCTTTCACATCGTGGATGCGTTTACTGCGGTGCCATTTACCGGCAACCCCTGCGCCGTGGTGACGGACGCCGACGGCATCGAGCCCGCCGACATGCTGCGCATCGCGCGCGAGACCAACGCCCCGGAAACGGCGTTCGTGTTGGCCTCCGACAAGGCGGACGTGCGTGTCCGCTATTTCATGCCGCGCGGGGAAATCCCCTTTGCGGGGCATCCCACCATTGCCACGGGGCACCTTTTGCGGGAACTGGGCGTGCTCAAGCCGGGCACCGCGCGGTTCGAGTTCGCCATCGGCGTGCTGCCCGTGGACATCCGCCCCGACAGGGTGATCATGACCCAGCCCCCCGCCGTCCCGGACACGTGCGCCGACGCCGGGACAACGGCCCAAGCGCTCGGGCTTCAGGCTTCCGATCTCCGGGAAGGGCTTCCGTGCCAGCTCATGCGGGGGGGCGTCAGCTTCCTGATGGTTCCCGTCCGGGAGCTTGCGGCGCTCCGGCGGATCAACATGGACAGGCCCGCCCTCAAAGCTGTTTTGGCGCCCCTCGGCGTGTCGGCGGCGTACGTGTTCGCCCCCGAAGGCGTGGAGCCTGAAACGGATGTGCACGCCCGGCTCATCGATCCGGACAACGCCGGGGAAGATCCTTTCACCGGATCGGCCGCCGGGTGCATGGCTTCCTACATGCACGCGCACGGGCTGTGTTCCGGGACGCGCATCCGGCTTGAGCAGGGCCATATCCTCGACCGCCCGGGAACCGGGGAACTGGAACTGATCCTTGCTTCCGATAGCGGGAAGCTCGATGCCGTGCGCCTCGGCGGAACGGCGGTGAGCTCCGCCAGCGGCACGCTCCGCTGGTAAAGGCACGAAGCCAACGGCGCCATCCGAAAGGCACGATAACGCATCAGGGGAGCTTCCTTCAGGAAAGCTCCCCTTCATTATGCCTGCCCGCGGGGAGGCCATCCCATTTTTTTTTCGTGTCCGCCTCTCACGACCAAAGCTGTTTTAAGGGCATCAGCCTTTGCGCCATGCGCCGATCAGCCTTTCAAAAGGCCCCATGAGGCTGGCGAAGCGGGTTTCGGCATCCGCGCCGAAGGAACCGGGGCGGATGCTGGCGAGGATGAGGATGGCGTGCAGGCCCTGCTCCGTATAGAACGGTTTGGCGAAATAGGAGCGGATGCCGTGTGGGGCGAACAGCACCCAGTCGATGGACTTGATGCTGTCCAGCGTATCCTCCACGGTGAGCGAGCGCAGGCCGAAGCGTTCGATGTCCTGTGCGATGGTGCCTTCGTAGGCGTGTTCCGCGCCCCAGCGCAGCTCGCGGAAGGCGGGGCCCGCGCCGTACACGACGACCTGCCCCTTGTGGGACTGGATGTCGGAAAAAAGGAGGCCGTCCAGCTCTCCGGCGTAGGGGGCGAAAAGGCTTTCCAGCCCCTCGCGGAGCGGGCGGGGCGCGGTTTGGGCGTCTTCCTCGGAAGGCGGACAGGCCGCGCTTTTCCGGTTTTCGGGGATGTTCAGGAGCGCCACGCGCACGACCCGCCCTTCCCCCGCGCCGCCGCAGGGGGTGAGGCGTACCTTGGCGCTGAACAGGCCGCGCTGGGCGTTGCTGAACGTGAGTGTGCCCGCCCACGCGTCGTTGGCAAGGGCTTTGTTCCCGGCTTCAAGCAGCTTTTCGGCAAGCCCGCCGGGGGCGATATCGGCGAGGCCCAGGGTGTTGGGATCGCGGGATGCCGCCGCGAACAGGCTGCGGGCCGCGTCGTTGATGATCAGCAGCCCGCGCGTGGGGATGTCGAGCGCGAAGACGGGATAGCCGATGCCGCCGATGTCCATCTGGCAGGTCCCGGGCCGCCCGTCCGCCGAATACGCCGCCGGGAGGAAGGCTTCCTTGAGGAACCCGTAATAGAGCGTGTCGTTTTCGCCGGGCCAGCCTTGCAGGATGTACGTCCCGTTGCCGTTCGTCAGCCGGAAGGTGACGGCGGCGGGGCGGCGGGCGGTGAGCATGTCCCAGAATTCCATGAGCAGGGCGTGATCCTCGCGCCGTACGGCTTTTTTCCGGTAACGGGCGTCCTTGAGCAGGCGCGGCACGTCGAGGCCGGGGATGCTCCAGCGGTTGAAGACCTTGAGGCGGGAATGGGGGATGTCGATGCTCCAGATCAGGCCGGGAAATCCGGCGATCCACGGGGAAAACTGCTGCATGCGAAGCTCCGGTGTTTGGGGCATTGTGATGGATTTCGAAAGAAAGGCAAGAGCTGGCCGAGGGGGGATCGGGGCGCCGGGCTTCCCGGGGAGCTGCCGGTGGGGAAGGAAGAGGTGGGAGGCCGGATAGTATTGGTTCATCCAATTGGGCGCATACCCGGCAAAAAGGCCTGTTAGAGCCCGAAAAGGAGGCCTTCCGGTAGGCAAAAGGGGCCGCATGGCCGTCTTTTGGGGTTTCCAGCGGCTATCTGGTCCAACCACTTTTACCGTTGAAGGCATGTAAAAACAATGCGTTGTATGCATGTAGCGCAATTTTGAAAAAAGAGTTGATCGGATTTGCCGGGGGCCCGTATGCTGAAGGCATGAGAATCATTCCATAGCCGTTCCCACAACAGCGGGCAAGGACTGCATGGACAAGCAGGAATGCATAGAACGACAGCTGGAAAGCGCTCTCTTGGAAGGCCGCTGGGGGGTGTTTGAGCGCCTCCCGTCCGAACGCGGCCTCGCCGAGGCTTTCGGCGTGAACCGGGCCACGGTGCGCGCGGCGCTGCGGGCGCTGGCGGGCCGGGGCATCCTTGAAACGCGGCGCGGCAGCGGGACCGTGGTCCGGGCCCTGCCGGGCGATGCGCGCCATGCCGCCGGGACGTTCGCGGATTATCTCGCCGCGTTCCGCATCCTCATGCCGCCTCTGGTGGCCGCGTCCCTGCCCGCCGTGTCCCCGTCCGTGATTCTCGAACTGGAGCGTTTGCTCCCCTCCGCCGGAGCCTCGCTCCGCAACGGAGACATGAAGACCTTTATCCAAGCGCAGATCCGCTTTTTTTCCATATTGATCCGAGTATTGGGCAATCCGCGCCTCGAGGACGCGGCCAGCCGCGTCCTGCCTGACGGTCTGGCGCTGGCGCGGCTGCTGCAGGAGTGCACGCTGCCCCAGTGCGAGAACGTGTTCGCGCAGCTGGCGCGGCTGTTGAGCGCCCTGCGCCACGCCGACGCCGGGGCCGCAGCCAAGGCCGTGGAGGGGTATGCCACCATCCTGCTGGCCTTGCAGGAGGCGCGATGAGCCGTATGAGCCGCCGTGCCTTTCTCGGGTTCCGGTTCTCCGAGGAGGATGCCGGGACGCGGGACGTGCCGGGAGGGGTTCCCCCGGAAACGCCCCTGCCCCCGGAATTCAGCCCGGCGATGCTGCGGGCCGAGGCCGAGCGGCTCGGGCTGGACCCGGATCGGATAGGAGCCGGGGAACTTGCCTCGGCGGTTATGCGCGCCATGTATGCCCGCGCTCCGGAAGGGGCAGGGCGGACCGGATAAGGGAGCTCCGCAAGGGCGGGGCGCAAGTCATGCATCCGAGGAGGATAACGATGTCAGGACAGCAACAGATTCCCTATCTTGAGGAGCGCAAGCTCATCAAGCGATGGAGCGGCCCGTGGCCCATGTTGGCGAACATGGCGTTCACCCTGCTGATTTTCGCCGTGACGTGGTGGGTGTTTCAGGACCCGCGCGGGATCATGCGTTTCTACACGCCGTATGTCGGCTACAACTATTGCCGCTGGTGGCTGATCATCCTGATCTGGATGGCCTACATTTTCGACTTCTGGCCGTTCCGGCGCGACTGGGTACGCAGCGCCCACCCGCTCCAGAAGGGGCTCGTGCTGGCGCTGGTGTCCGTGGGCATCATGATCGCCATGATCCACGGCTTCTTCGAGGGCGTGCTCGGCAACCTCGCCTTCGCCTATTTCAACCCGGCGCAGCTCCAGAAGCTCGGCCTCACCGACTTCTACTCGACGGAATACGCGGCGCAGGCCTGCATGATGTTCGCGGTCATCGCCTCGTGGATCAGCCCGGCGTGGCTCGTGGCGCTCGAGGGCCAGCCGTGGGCGGGGCTTTCCCAGCCCGTGCGCGGGTTCAGCATCTGGCTCGGCACGTTCTGCCTCAGCCTGCTCATCTATTTCATGACCATGCACAACCACATGGGCATCCTGTATTACCCGTGGCAGTACTTCACCGCCATCTGCCCGCCGTATTGGGAGCATTTCGCGGAAACCGTGTCCGCCAACTTCCACGTGGCGTGGATCATGTGCTGCACCGTGGTGGTGTGGTTCATGGAAGGCATCTGGGAGCGCTTCCCGTTCACCATGATCAAGACCCCGTGGCTGCGCCGTCTGGCCCTGTTCTTCGGGATCATCGCCATCTCGTGGGCGCTGTGCATGTTCTTCTGGTACATGCAGGAGCTCGTGTGGGGCGACGCCATCCGCGGACACCGCCGCGACGCGGCCCCCGACTGGCGCTGGCTGCATGTGGGCGAGACGGCTATCTTCTTCCTCGTCCCGGCCCTGTTCCTCCAGTTCTACTGCGGCAACTGGCCCAACCGCTTCAGCACGCCGATCAACGTGCTCGTCCGTTCCCTGCTGGTGACGCTCGGCGGCATCGCGATCTACTGCCTCTACTACAAGTACGCCCATTTCGTGCTCGGCACCCAGAAGGGCTTCTCGCACCCGCAGCAGTTCCCCATGATCCCCATGATCTGGCTGATCAACATCTGGCTGATCAACTGGTGGTTCATGGACGGCTGGCCGGGCTGGCGGCGCGAATTCAAGACCGCCGAGGACTTCGCCGCCGAGGAGCGCCATCTGGCCGCCAACGCCGCTTGGAACCCCGCCATGCTGCCCGGCGTGATCATCGGCCTCGTCGTGGGCGTGATCGCCTACTTCGCCATCGTGGCCCTGCTGCCTCTGGCGAGCGCAACTTTCACTCTGGTTCAATAGGAGGGACGATATGGACAGACGCGAATTCATGAAGGGCGCCGCGCTCGGCGTGGGCGCGGGCGTGCTCGGCTCCATGGGTCTGTATTCGTATTCGCCGCTCCGCAGGGCCTTCCTTCCCGAAGTGAAGCGCGGCACGGCGGACATCGGGGTGTGCAAGTCGGTCAAGGTCACCAACATCTCCGAGACGAGCTGGTTCGACAACGGCATCTTTATGAACGACGTGACCGGCGCGGGCGGGCTGCTCGTGGACCAGTACACCTTCAACTGGGCGCCCTTCGGCAACGGCAAGGGCGTGGGCAAGGGGACGTTCGAGGAGGGCCTCAAGCGGATCAAGCACCTCCTGCCGCACAAGATCGACGAGGCGTGGGCCATCGCCAAGGAAAACTGCGTCCATGCCGACAACGCGGGCGGCTACTCCTGCCTCGTCGAGATCGAGAGCATGGAAGGCGAGACAACCCGTTACCTGTTCGATACCGGGTGGAATTACGACTGGATGGACACGTGCTTCAAGCGCGAGGGCATCGACGTCATGCTTGCCGACAACAAGATCGACGCCTTCATCCAGACCCATGAGCACATGGACCACTACTGGGGCTTCCCCGTGGTCACCAAGTACAATCCCAACATCCACGTCTACACGCCCAACACCTTCTACCCGGCGGGCAAGGAATACCTGAAGGCCTGCGGGCATGTGGGCAAGTGGACGGAAGTGCCGAAGGGCCTGCACACGCTCCAGCCCGGCGTGGCGCTCTATCAGTTCGACTGCCCGATCATCTTCAAGGTGTTCGGCGAGATGTCGCTGTACTGCAACGTCAAGGACGTGGGCTTGGTGAGCATCACCGGCTGCTGCCATCAGGGGATCATCCTCTTCGCGGACACGGCCTACAAGGAGCTTGCCTACGAGAAGGATCAGTTCTACGGCCTGTACGGCGGGCTGCATATCTCGCCCTTCGACGACTGGGACCCGAAGTACGACGACCTCGTCATCGGGCTCAAGAAGTGGAACCTCCAGCAGGTCGGCTGCAACCACTGCACGGGCCTCATCACCGCCCAGAAGTTCGTGGACGCGGGCTATCCGGTGGTGAAGGGCACGGCCCGGTTCCGCTCCAACACCACCAACTACCTCGGCAACGGCGACGTCATCAAGTTCCCCGCCTAAGATGAGAAGGTATTGGGGAAGGGAGGGAAAACGCCTCTGAAGAAAGGGCCGCGCTTTTCCCTCCCTTCCCCAAACCCGCCGGCGCGGAGCCCGTCCCTCCATTTCCCAAGTTTTTTTGTGTATCGGCTCCCTGTTCGCGTGCGTTTTTACTTGCTGAAATGGTGTTCCTGTTCCGTTTTTCCATTCGGTTTGTGTCTGGTTGCTGCCTGTTTCATCCGCCGTTTTTTGGCGTGGATCGCCTTTGAAAGAATGCCGTTTCAAAACGGAACGGCTTAGCCCATGACGGGGCGGGGCCGTGTCCCACGGGACGGGCTCCGTCCCGGCCCCGGAGCCCGCGATGCGACTTGAAACACTCCTTCCCCGGCCCCTCGACCCCTGCGGCGGGTCCGAGTGCGCCACGCTCATGGGGGCCCTCATCGCCGCCATCCATCTGGATCGCCGCCGCGCCCGCGCGCTGGGCTGGCGGGGGGTGCGCCCCTCCGGTTCGCTGCTGCCCGCATGGACCTGCCGCGTGGCCGGGAGCGGGCTCGTGTTCGGGCTGGTCTTCTTCGGCGAGGACGCGGACGGAGGCGCACTGCGCGGCACGTTCGCGGCCTACGCCTTCCCGCTCCCGGACGATCCCCTCTTTGAGTTTTTTCCGCTGGAAGCCCTGCGCCTTGCCGTGGACCCCGGCTACGGCGACCGCATCCGGACGCTTTCGGAGCACGCCGAAACGCTCTCCCCATTCCGGATCGGCACGGTTTCGCTGCGGGCCGCCGTCGACGGCTCCGGGCTGTCCCTGACCCTGTCCGCCCCGGCCCGCCTGCGCATGGCGGCGCTGGACGGCGTGGCGACTTTTTCCGGCGGGCAGCGCTGGCTCGTGGAGCCGGGCGGCTGGGAAACGGACGTGCCCGCCTTCCGGCTGCTCCTGCGCCCGTTCGCGGCCTTGTCGGCCACGGCCGAAAGCCTGCTTGGGGACCCCGCCCGCGTATCGCTGGACGGCGAGGCGGCCCCGATCCCCGGTTTCGACGCCGCCGGGAACATCCGGCACATCCCCGGTGGGACAGGGCGGGAACTCCGGCTCACGGCGGCGTTCGGCAGCGCCGGAGCCCAAGGGCGTCCCCTCGCCCGTCTGCCCCTGCGCCACAAGCCGCTTGAGGAGGAATCCGGCCTGCCCGTGCTGCACATCCTCACCGGCTTTCTCGGCTCGGGCAAAACCACATTCCTGCGGCAATGGCTGGATTTCCTGCACGGGCGTGAGCGCTATACGGGCGTCATCCAAAATGAATTCGGAGAAATCGGGCTTGACGCGGCGCTTCTGCGCGGCGAAACCCAGGTGGAGGCGCTTGATGAGGGGTGCGTGTGCTGTTCGCTGGCGGACAGCCTGCGTCCGGGGCTGCTGCGGCTCATCGGGGACATGCCCGCCGAGCAGTTCATATTGGAAACTACGGGGCTGGCGAACCCCGCCAACGTCATGGAAGCGCTGTCCGAGCTGCGCGACATCGTGCAGCCCGGCCTTGTGATCACGGTGGCGGACGCCCTTGATCTGTGCCGTTCGGAAGGGGACATTGCGGGCATCCGCCGGGCGCAGGCGGCACGGGCGGACGTGATCATCCTGAACAAGGCCGATACCGTGGAGCCCGCCGCGCTAGAGGCGTTGGCGGAACGGCTGCGGGCGCTGAACCGTCAGGCGCTGATCCTGCCCGCGCGCCACGGGGCCGTCGCCTTCGCGGAGCTGGACGCCTTCTATGCGGACTGGGCGGATCGCCGGGGCACGCCGCTGCCGTCGCATCGGCCAGCCCTGCCGCGTTTCGGCGAAACCGTGACCCACGCCGATGAGGGGTTTGTCTCGGCTGCGCTCCGCCTGTCCGCCCCGCTGGACGAGGCCGCGCTCCTGGCGTTGCTGGACGGCGCCGGGCCGGGGCTGTGCCGGGCCAAGGGCGTCGTGGATCTGCGGCTGGACGGCGGCGTGACGGTGCCCGCGACGGTGCAGTACGCCGCCGGGCGGCTGGGCTTCGAGCCCGCCCCGGAAGGCGAGGAACGCTATCTGGTGTTCATCGGCACGGATATTTCCCTGCCGGAAGCGCCGTCTTCGTAAAGGAGGAGCCTGTGGGGCTGATCGAACTGGGCGGCTGGATGATGTGGCCGCTGTTGGCCGTCTCGGTGGCGGCGCTGGCGATTGTCGTCGAGCGGGCGCTGGTGTTCATGGGATGTCCGTTCCCGGACTCCCGTTTTCCCGGCCTCGTGCTGGAGGCGATGCGCACGGGCGACGTGCGGCCGCTGGCGGCCCGGCTGGAGGCCGTCCCCTCCCTGCGGGACTTCGCGGCGCTCCTGGGCTCGCCCCTTCCGAACCGTGAAGCCGCCTTGCGCCTCGCCGGGGAGACGGTGCTGGAACGGCTGGAAGCGCGGCTTTCCCTGCTGTCCGTGCTGGCGCGGCTGGCCCCGCTCATGGGGCTGCTCGGGACCATCCTCGGGATGATCACGACCTTCT
>ENA-UEQO01003774-UEQO01003774.1-human-gut-metagenome-genome-assembly--contig:-NODE-3774-length-11359-cov-6.015866_pt1 | contig 11359 bp, 6 predicted proteins | sample MGYA00242938_ERZ507940 | MGnify/ENA primary metagenome ERZ507940 (study PRJEB26167, sample SAMN06115517) | human gut metagenome | host: Homo sapiens | place: China:Chongqing | collected 2014-12-03... | reverse complement strand
AGCTGTCCAACGCTCTGATGCAGAAGCTCGAGAAGGAGGGCATCCCCACCCATTACGTGCAGGAGGTCAATGACCGCGACACCTTTGTGAAGAAGGTCGAGATCGTGCCTCTGGAGGTCATCGTCCGCAACGTTGCAGCCGGTCACTTCAGCCTGCGCATGGGCGTGCCCGAGGGCAAGGTCTTTAAGACCCCCATCCTCGAGTACAGCTACAAGAACGACGATCTGCACGACCCGTTCATCAACCACTACTACGCCCTGGCCCTCGACCTGGCTACCCAGGAGGAGCTGGACACCATCGCGAAGTATGCCTTCAAGGTCAACGAGGTGCTGAAGAAGATCATGCTGGACGCCAACATCCGTCTGGTGGACTTTAAGCTCGAGTTTGGCCGCCTGTCCGACGGCACGATCATCCTGGCCGACGAGATCAGCCCCGACACCTGCCGTTTCTGGGACGCCACCACCGGCGCACATCTGGACAAGGATCTGTTCCGCCGCAACATGGGCGGCGAAGCCGACGCTTACCAGGAAGTCATGAAGCGCCTGCTGGGCTGATTGCACCCGCACAATTTACCGTGCGCTTTCCCGTAGGGGCGCATTCCATATGCGCCCGCAAGAGGCAGCCGACCCACGGGCGGATATAGGATCCGCCCCTACGGCTTTACCATTCCGACAATTGGAGCAAATAAATGAGCGAAATTTCCCAATACACCGAGTCCCTGCACGAGGAGTGCGGCGTGTTCGGTATGTATGACAAGACCGGCGGGACCGATATGGTCAGCGCCGTCTACAGTGCGCTGTACGCCCTGCAGCACCGCGGCCAGGAGAGCTGCGGCATTGCGCTGAACGTCGACGGCGTGCTGTCCGGCTACCGCGATCTGGGCCTTGTCAGCGAGGTCTTTACCAAGCGCGTGCTGGAGGAGCTGCCCCGCGGCGCAAAGATGGCTACCGGCCATGTCCGCTATGCCACGGCGGGCCAGCGCAGCCGTTCCAACGCGCAGCCGATGGTTCTGCATCACTGCAAGGGCGCTATGGCGGTCTGTCACAACGGCAACCTTGTCAACGCGCCGAAGTTGCGCCGCAAGCTCGAGATGAGCGGTTCGATCTTTCACGGCACGTCGGACACCGAGGTCATTGCCTATCTGCTGACCCAGAACCGTCTGCTGACGCCGAACATTGAGATGGCCGTCAGCCGCACGATGGACGACATCGAGGGCGCATACTCCCTCGTCATTATGACCCACACCAAGCTGATCGCGGCGCGCGACCCCAACGGCTTCCGCCCGCTGTGCATCGGCGAGCTGCCCGACGGCAACGGCTATGCCTTTGCCAGCGAGAGCTGTGCGCTGGACGCCGTGGGTGCGAAGTTCGTCCGTGACGTGCGCCCCGGCGAGATCGTTATTGCCGACCGCAACGGCCTGCGCACGATGGAGGACCACTGCGGCGCCGCGCCGCACACGATGTGCGTCTTTGAGTACATCTACTTTGCCCGCCCGGATTCCGTCATCGAGGGCACCTGTGTGCATGAGGCCCGTCTGCAGGCAGGCCGGTTCCTGGCGCAGGAGCATCCCGTGGAGGCCGATGTCGTCATCGGCGCACCGGACTCCGGTCTGGATGCAGCGCTCGGCTATGCGCAGGAGAGCGGCATCCCCTACGGCATGGGCTTTATCAAGAACAAATATGTAGGCCGCACCTTCATTCAGGGCAGCCAGGCCCAGCGCGAGAGCAGCGTGCGCATCAAACTGAACGCCATCTCGTCCACGGTCAAAGGCAAGCGCGTTGTGCTGGTCGATGACTCCATCGTCCGCGGCACGACGAGCGCCCGCACCATCCGCCTGCTGCGCGAGGCCGGTGCTGCCGAGGTACACTACCGGATCAGTGCGCCGCCGTTCGCCCACCCGTGCTACTTCGGCACCGACATTCCCGACGAGAAAGACCTGATCGCCACCGGCCACACCGTCGAGGAGATCAACGAGCTGGTCGGGTCTGACACGCTGGGCTATTTGAGCATTGAGCATGTGCAGCAGCTGGCCATCCACAGCAAGTGCGGCTTCTGCACGGGCTGCTTTACCGGCAAATACCCCGTCGCCCCGCCCACCGAGACGATGGACATTGTCTACGACAAGCCGCTGAGCCAGTCTAAGACGAATAAGAAGCTGTAAGGTTCAAAGGCTTCCCCAGAGGGGGAAGCTGTCACCGAAGGTGACTGATGAGGGGCAGCCTTTCCCCGGCCACCCGCTCATGGGATGCAGCGGCAAGCTTACCCCTCATCCGGCCTCGGTCAGGGCCTCGGCCACCTTCCCCCACAGGGGAAGGCATTTCCCCATTCATACGATTTACTCGCAAGGGAGATTATTCTACTATGGAAAAAAGCTATTCTGCCAGCTACGCCGCTGCAGGCGTGGATATTACCGCCGGGTACCGCTCTGTTGAGCTGATGAAGCAGTATGTGGCCCGCACGATGACCGAAAGCTGCATCGGCGGTCTGGGCGGCTTCGGCGGCCTGTTTGAGCTGGACTGCACCGGCATGGAGCATCCCGTTCTGATTTCCGGCACTGACGGCGTCGGCACCAAGCTGCGCATTGCCATGCTGCTGGGCAAGCATGACACCATCGGCATCGACTGCGTGGCCATGTGCGTCAACGACGTCATCTGCGCCGGTGCCAAGCCGCTGGTTTTCCTCGACTACATTGCCTGCGGCAAGAACATTCCGGAGAAGATCGCCGAGATCGTCAAGGGCGTGGCCGAGGGCTGCGTCCAGGCGGGTTGCTCCCTCGTGGGCGGCGAGACCGCCGAGCACCCCGGCATGATGCCCGAGGATGAGTACGACCTGGCCGGCTTCACCGTCGGCGTCGTGGACAAGGCAAAGATTTTGGACAACTCCACGATGCAGCCGGGCGATGTCATCATCGCACTGCCCTCTACGGGCGTACACTCCAACGGTTTCTCGCTGGTGCGCAAAATTTTTGACATTGACAACAACCCCGATGTGCTGAAAAAGACATTCGACGGCATGGACAAGCCCCTGGGCGAGGCCCTGCTGGCCCCCACGAAGATCTACGTCAAGCCCGTGCTGGCTGTCATGGACGAGATCACGGTCAAGGGCGTGTCCCACATCACCGGCGGCGGCTTCTATGAGAACATTCCCCGCAGCCTGAAGAAGGGCTGTGCGGCCCGCATCGCCAAGGCCGATGTGCGCATCCCTGCCCTGTTCGACGTCATGCAGCACGAGGGCGGCATCTCCGAGCACGATATGTTCAACACCTTCAACATGGGCGTCGGCATGGTGCTGACCGTCGCGCCCGAGGATGCGGACAAGGCCATTGCCATTCTGAAGGCCCACGGCGAGGACGCCTACCGCCTGGGCACCATCGTCGAGGGCGACGGGGTCGAGCTGGTATGAAGCGTGTAGCGGTACTGGTATCGGGCGGCGGCACGAATTTACAGGCCCTGCTGGAAAGCGAGCGCCGCGGCGAGAACCCGAACGGCGAAATCGAGCTGGTCGTTGCCAGCAAGCCCGGCGTCTACGCGCTGGAGCGCGCCGCCAATTTCGGTGTGGAATCCGCTGTTGTCAGCCGCAGGGACTACGCTGACAGCGCTGCGTTTGACGCCGCCCTGCTGGACACCCTGCAGAAGCACAGTATTGACGTGGTCGTGCTGGCAGGCTTTTTGAGCGTGCTGGGCGAAAAGGTCATTGCGGCCTACCGCAATAAAATCATCAATGTTCATCCCAGCCTGATTCCCAGCTTCTGCGGCCCCGGCTTCTACGGACTGCGTGTGCACGAGGCTGCGCTGGCCCGCGGCGTGAAGCTGACCGGCGCTACCGTTCATCTTGTAAACGAGGAATGCGACGGCGGGCCCATTCTGCTGCAGAAGGCCGTGGCCGTGGAGCCCGGCGACACCCCCGAGACGCTGCAGAAGCGCGTCATGGTCGAGGCCGAATGGCAGCTGCTGCCCAGGGCATTGGCGATGGTGTGCAGTGACGAGGTGTAAAATCGTTTTCCACCACTGCACGGCAGGGAATCCCGTTTCCTGTTTACGCAAAACGAGGTTTAACAATGAAAAAGAATCTGTACAAATATCTTGCCGGGAATGACTACCCCGGGCGCGGCATTGTGCTGGGCAAAAGCCCCGACGGCCAGAAGGCGTTCGTCGCCTACTGGATCATGGGCCGCAGCGCCAACAGCCGCAACCGTGTGTTTGAGCCTATCGACGGCGGCATCCGCACGGTGGCCGCTGACCCGGCCAAGCTCGAGGACCCGCACCTCATCATCTACAACGCTGTGCTGACCCTGCGGGAGACCACCGTGGTCACGAACGGCGACCAGACCGATACGATTGCCCGGTTCATGAACGGCAACCTTTTCCCCGGCTACAGCTTTGAGGCTGCGCTGGCGACCCGCACCTATGAGGACGACGCGCCGAACTTTACCCCGCGCATCTCCGGCGTCGTCGATATGCGCCGCGGCGGCTACAAGCTGTCCATCGTCAAGTCCGACGAGGGCAACGCCGAGAGCGTGCAGCGCCAGACGTTCGACTACCCGCAGCCCGTGGCCGGTGAGGGACACTTCATCAGCACTTACGTCAAGAATGGTGCGCCGATCCCCAGCTTTGCGGGTGAGCCGCTGCGCGTCGCCATCGACACGAACGACGCGGACAAGTTTGCCGACAAGCTGTGGGCGAGCCTGAACGAGGACAACAAGGTCAGCCTGTTTGTCCGCAGCATCGAGCTGGAAACCGGCGAGTACGAGGACATTATCCTGAATAAATACACCGCTGTGGAGGGTTAATATGAACGAATTTCAGCTGAAATACGGCACGAACCCCAACCAGAAGCCCGCCCGCATCTACATGGCGGACGGCAGTGACCTGCCTGTGCAGATTTTGAACGGACGCCCGGGCTACATCAACTTTCTGGATGCGTTCAACTCCTGGCAGCTCGTGCGCGATTTGAAGAAGGCACTCGGCCAGCCCGCTGCCGCCAGCTTCAAGCATGTCTCCCCCGCCGGTGCGGCCATCGGTCTGCCGCTGGATGAGACCCTGCGCGCCATGTACCACATTGCGCCGGAGACCGAGCTTTCCCCGCTGGCCTGCGCCTACGCCCGTGCCCGCGGTGCGGACCGTATGTCCAGCTTCGGCGACTGGATCGCGCTGTCCGATGTCTGCGACCTGAGCACCGCGAAGCTGATCCAGCATGAGGTCTCCGACGGCATCATTGCGCCCGGCTACGACGCCGACGCGCTGGAGGTGCTGAAATCCAAGAAGAAGGGCGGCTACGCCATCGTCCAGATCGACGCCGACTACGAGCCGAAGCCGCTGGAGACCCGCACGGTCTTTGGCGTGACCTTCGAGCAGGGCCGTCAGGACCTGGACATTTCCAATGAGACGATGCTGCAGAACGTTGTGACCGAGAACAAGGTCATCAGCGACGAGCAGCGCCGCGACCTCATCATCAGCCTGATCGTGCTGAAATACACCCAGTCCAACAGCGTCTGCTACGTGCAGGACGGCCAGACCATCGGCGTCGGTGCGGGCCAGCAGAGCCGCGTGCACTGCACCCGTCTGGCGGGCCAGAAGGCCGACAACTGGCAGCTGCGCCACATGCCGAAGGTGCTGGACCTGCCGTTCCGCGCTGACATTGCCAAACCGAACCGCGACAACGCGATCGATGTTTACATCGGCGACACGCCGGAGGATGTCATCGGCGACGATGTCTGGGCCGAGACCTTCACCGAGCAACCGGCCCCGCTGACCGCCGAGGAAAAGCGCGCCTGGCTGGATGCCGTGACCGGTGTGAGCCTGGGCAGTGATGCCTTCTTCCCGTTCGGCGATAACATCGAGCGCGCGCGCCGCAGCGGCGTGACCGCTATTGTGCAGCCGGGCGGCTCCATCCGCGACGCACAGGTGATCGACACCTGCAACAAGTACGGCATTGCGATGGCGTTCTGCGGCATCCGGCTGTTCCATCATTAAACGCAAAAACAACTCACCTGCGGCGATTTTTCGTCGCGGGCTGTTGTGCTGTCAAGGAGGACGCTTATGAAAATTCTGGTTGTAGGCGGCGGCGGGCGTGAGCACGCCATCATCCGCGCGCTGAAAAAAAGCCCCCGCTGTTCCGAGATCTGGTGTGCGCCCGGCAACGGCGGCATCAGCTATGACGCCCACTGCAAGGCCATCCCGGCCACCGACGTGGACGCCATGGTCAAATTTGCCAAGGAAGAAGCCTTTGACTATGTCGTCGTCGCCCAGGACGACCCGCTGGCGCTGGGCATGGTCGATGCGCTGGCCGCTGTCGGCATCCCGGCATTCGGTCCCGACAAGGCCGCGGCCCGCATTGAGGCCAGCAAGGTGTTCAGCAAGGACCTGATGAAGAAATACGGCATCCCTACGGCCAAATATGAAACGTTCGACGACCCCGAGAAGGTCATGGACTACATCAAAGCCGAGGGCAAATACCCCGTCGTCATCAAGGCGGACGGTCTGGCACTGGGCAAAGGTGTGCTGATCTGCCAGAATGAGCAGGAGGCCGCCGACGGCGTCAAGGAGATCATGCTGGACAAAAAGTTCGGCGCGTCCGGCAACCATGTGGTCGTCGAGGAGTTCCTGACCGGCCCCGAGGTCAGCGTGCTGTCCTTCTGCGACGGCAAGACCGTCAAGCCGATGGTCTCGAGCATGGACCACAAGCGTGCTCTCGACCACGACGAGGGCCTGAACACCGGCGGCATGGGCACCGTGGCCCCGAACCCCTACTACACGCCCGCAGTCGCCGAGCGCTGCATGCAGGAGATTTTCCTGCCCACGGTTGCGGCCATGCAGGCCGAGGGCTGCCCCTTCAAGGGATGCCTGTATTTCGGCCTGATGCTGACCCCCGACGGCCCGAAGGTCATCGAGTACAACTGCCGCTTCGGCGACCCCGAGACGCAGGTCGTGCTGCCCCTGCTGGAAAGCGATCTGCTGACCGTGATGGAGGCCACAACGAACGGCACGCTGGACAAGACCGATGTCAAATTCAGCGACGGCGCGGCGGCTTGTGTCATCTTAGCCAGCGGCGGCTATCCCCTCGCCTACGAGAAGGGCAAGGAGATCACCGGCCTGACCGCGGGCCAGCTGAACGCCGCCGATGTGACGGTCTACCACGCCGGCACGGCCATCAAGGACGGCAGCCTCGTCACGAACGGCGGGCGCGTGCTGGGCGTGACCGCCACGGCCAACACCCTGCCCGAGGCGCTGAAAAAGGCGTATGCTGCCACGGAGAGCATCCATTTTGACAAGCTGCACAAGCGCAGTGACATTGGGGCAAGAGCGCTGGCAGCGATGCAGTAAAAAGGCTTCCCCATCGGGGGAAGCTGTCACCGAAGGTGACTGATGAGGGCAAACTTCCCGCAGCTTTCCGTCAACGGGATACAGCGGTACACTTTCCCCTCATCCGCCCTCGGACGGGGCCTCGGCCACCTTCCCCCCAGGGGGAAGGCTTTCCGTCCGTCACTTCCTGCAAATTTAACTCTCAGGAGGAAATACAATGGTATATCGCATTTATGTTGAGAAAAAGCCCGGCTTTGACGGCGAGGCACAGGGGCTTCTGCATGAGCTGGTCGACCTGGTCGGCATCCAGAATCTGACCGGTCTGCGCCTTTTGAACCGCTATGACGTCGAGGGCATCGACGCAGTGCTGTTCCAGCAGGCTGTGCCCACCGTGTTCAGTGAGCCGCCTGTTGACGTGACCTACGATAAGCTGCCCGACGCCAAGACCGTTTTTGCCGTCGAGTACCTGCCCGGCCAGTTTGACCAGCGCGCCGACTCTGCCAGCGAGTGCATCCAGCTGCTGAGCCAGGGCGAGCGCCCCGCGGTGCGCTCCGCCCGTGTCTATCTGCTGGACGGCGACCTGACCGACGCCGACCTGGCCGCCATCAAGAAGTACGTCATCAACCCCGTCGAGGCCCGCGAGGCAAGCCTTGACGAGCGCAGCACCCTGAAAATGGAGTTTGCCATCCCGACGGAGGTCGAGACGCTGACCGGCTTCACCGCGCTGGACGACGACGCGCTGGAAGCGTTCCGCAATGAGAAGGGCCTGGCGATGGACCATGCGGACATCGTATTCTGCCAGAACTACTTCAAATCTGAGCACCGCGACCCGACCATCACCGAGATCCGTCTGATCGACACCTACTGGTCCGACCACTGCCGCCACACGACGTTCGGCACGATCCTGGACGACGTGAAGATCGACGACGAGCTGGTGCAGGCCGCATTTGACCGCTACATGGCACTGCGCGCCGAGACGGGCCGCGACAAGAAAAACCGCACCCTGATGGACTGCGCGACCATCGGTGCCAAGGCGCTGAAGCAGCGCGGCATTCTGAAGAACCTTGACGAGAGCGAGGAGATCAACGCCTGCACCGTCAAGATCAAGTGTGACGTGGACGGTGAGCAGCAGGACTGGCTGTTCCTGTTCAAGAACGAGACCCACAACCACCCCACCGAGATCGAGCCCTTCGGCGGCGCGGCGACCTGCATTGGCGGTGCCATCCGTGACCCGCTGTCCGGACGCAGCTACGTCTATCAGGCCATGCGCGTGACCGGTGCGGCTGACCCGCTGAAGCCTGTTTCCGAGACAATGCCCGGCAAGCTGCCCCAGCGCAAGCTGGTCACGACGGCTGCCGCGGGCTATTCCAGCTACGGCAACCAGATCGGCCTTGCCACCGGTCAGGTCGCAGAGCTGTACCACCCCGGCTACGCCGCCAAGCGCATGGAGATCGGCGCAGTTGTCGGCGCGACGCCTGCCAGCCATGTCCGCCGCGAGGAGCCCGCCCCGGGTGATGTCGTCATCCTGCTGGGCGGACGCACGGGCCGCGACGGTGTCGGCGGTGCCACCGGTTCCTCCAAGGCGCATAAGCTGACGAGCCTTGAGACCTGCGGTGCCGAGGTGCAGAAGGGCAACGCGCCCATCGAGCGCAAGCTGCAGCGCCTGTTCCGCCGCGAGGACGCCTGCCGCCTTATCAAGCGCTGCAACGACTTCGGCGCAGGCGGTGTGTCTGTCGCCATCGGTGAGCTGGCTGACGGCCTGCACATCGACCTGAACAAGGTCACCCGCAAGTACGAGGGTCTGGACGGCACCGAACTGGCCATTTCGGAGAGCCAGGAGCGCATGGCCGTGGCCGTCGCCGCCGCGGACGCCGAGACCTTTATGAAGTACGCCGCCGAGGAAAACCTTGAGGCGACTATCGTTGCCACCGTCACCGAGGAAAAGCGGATGCGCGAAGTCTGGAACGGCAAGACCATCGTTGACCTCTCCCGCGAGTTCCTGAACTCCAACGGTGCCGAGCGCCACGCTGATGCGCACATCCTGCCGGGCCATGTCTGGCAGCCCCAGTTTGCCGGTGCAACGTTTGAGCAGAAGCTGGAATCTATGGTCAGCGACCTGAACGTCTGCAGCCAAAAGGGCCTGGGCGAGCGGTTCGACTCCACCATCGGCGCAGCCACCGTGCTGATGCCCTACGGCGGCAAGTACCAGCTGACCCCGACGATGGCCATGGCCGCCAAGCTGCCAGTGGACGGCGAGACGACGACCTGCTCCGGCATGGCGTGGGGCTTCAACCCCTACCTGACCGAGGCTGACCCCTACCGCGGCGCGTATATGGCCGTGGTCGAGAGCGTGACCAAGCTGGTCTGCGCGGGCTTCCACCACGAGGATATGTACCTGACGTTCCAGGAATATTTTGAGCATATGAACGATAAGCCCGAGCGCTGGGGCAAGCCGCTGGCCGCCCTGCTCGGTGCGCTGGATGCCCAGATGGGTCTGGGCATTGCGTCCATCGGCGGCAAGGACTCGATGTCCGGCAGCTTTGAGGGACTGGACGTGCCCCCGACGCTCGTCAGCTTTGCGACGGCCATCGGCAACACCCACGACGTGCAGAGCCCCGAGTTCAAGAAGGCCAACAGCTCCGTTGTCATCCTGCGCCCCAACTACAAGAACGGTCTGCCCGAGATCGGCAGCCTGATCGCCATTTACAAGACCGTCGAACAGATGATCGACGAGGGCAAGGTGCTGGCTGCCGCCACGCCGGGCTACGGCGGTGTGGCCGAGGCACTGTTCAAGATGTGCGTCGGCAACCATGTGGGTCTGCAGCTGTCCAATGACATCGACCTGAACGATCTGTTCAAGCCCGCCTACGGCGCGGTCATTCTGGAGCTGCTTGATGCCTCCGCCGGTGAGTTCCTCGGCTTCACCACCGTGGACTACACGCTGGAGGCCGAGGGCAAGGCCATTGACCTGGCCCGTCTGCAGGAGCTGTGGGAGCAAAAGCTCGAACCGGTATTCCCCTACCGCAAGGCCGGTGAGTTCGTCCCCGCACTGGAGCATGACTGCCCCGCCAACAAGCGCGTGGCTCCCTCTGTGCGCCTGGCGACGCCGCGGGTCGTCATCCCCGTATTCCCCGGCACGAACTGCGAGTACGACACGGCCCGCGCGTTCCGCCGCGCAGGCGGCGACCCGCATGTTCTGGTGCTGAAAAACCTGACCCCCGCCAACGTGGCCGAGAGCTGCGAGGCGCTGGTGAAGGAGCTGGACGAGGCGCAGATCCTGATGCTGCCGGGCGGCTTCTCCGGCGGCGACGAGCCGGACGGCAGCGCCAAGTTCATTGCGGCATTCTTCCGCAATCCGTCGGTGACCGACGCAGTCAACCGTCTGCTGAACCAGCGCGACGGTCTGGCTCTGGGCATCTGCAACGGCTTCCAGGCACTCATCAAGCTGGGCCTGGTCCCCTACGGCGAGATCCGTCCCATCACCGAAAGCGACCCGACACTGACGTTTAATACGATCCACCGCCACCAGTCCATGCTGGTGCGTACCCGCGTGGCCAGCAACAAGAGCCCCTGGCTGAGCAAATGCGACATCAACGACGAGCACCTGATCGCCATCAGCCACGGCGAGGGCCGCTTTGTCTGCAACGAGCAGCTGCTGAACCAGCTCATCGACAACGGCCAGATGGCGACCCAGTACGTTGACCTGCTTTGCCGCCCGACGATGGACATGCGCTACAATCCGAACGGCTCCGTGCTGGCAATCGAGGGCATCACGAGCCCGGATGGCCGTGTCTTTGGCAAGATGGGCCACAGCGAGCGCAGCGGCGAGCAGCTCTATAAGAACGTCACCGGTGACAAATATCAGCCGATCTTTGAGGGCGGCGTGAATTATTTCAAGCTTTGATATTTCGGGAAGTTTCTGCTATACTGGAACTATCAGCTTAAAAGATTGTGAGGATTTGACCCAATGGCACAACACGACAAATATATTTCGCCGTTCTCTACCCGCTATGCGTCGGATGAGATGCAGTACATCTTCTCGGACGACAACAAGTTCC
>ENA-UEQO01003772-UEQO01003772.1-human-gut-metagenome-genome-assembly--contig:-NODE-3772-length-11361-cov-5.091368_pt1 | contig 11361 bp, 8 predicted proteins | sample MGYA00242938_ERZ507940 | MGnify/ENA primary metagenome ERZ507940 (study PRJEB26167, sample SAMN06115517) | human gut metagenome | host: Homo sapiens | place: China:Chongqing | collected 2014-12-03... | reverse complement strand
GACAGGTGGTGCATGGTTGTCGTCAGCTCGTGTCGTGAGATGTTGGGTTAAGTCCCGCAACGAGCGCAACCCCTATTGTTAGTTGCTACGCAAGAGCACTCTAGCGAGACTGCCGTTGACAAAACGGAGGAAGGTGGGGACGACGTCAAATCATCATGCCCCTTATATCCTGGGCTACACACGTAATACAATGGCGGTCAACAGAGGGAAGCAAAGCCGCGAGGCAGAGCAAACCCCCAAAAGCCGTCCCAGTTCGGATTGTAGGCTGCAACTCGCCTGCATGAAGTCGGAATCGCTAGTAATCGCGGATCAGCATGCCGCGGTGAATACGTTCCCGGGCCTTGTACACACCGCCCGTCACACCATGAGAGTCGGGAACACCCGAAGTCCGTAGCCTAACCTGAAAAGGAGGGCGCGGCCGAAGGTGGGTTCGATAATTGGGGTGAAGTCGTAACAAGGTAGCCGTTCGAGAACGAGCGGCTGGATCACCTCCTTTCTAAGGAGACATGTCGGTACCGACGCCAATTACACGGCGCGCGAAGCGCGACGTATCATTCAACTAAAAGTCGGAACAAAAGACCGGCAGAGTTTCTAAGGTCAGGGTGCTGACCGACTGCGAAAGCGGTCGGGCGCGGCGCGAAAGCGCAGCGGAAGGATCGTTGTTTAATTTAGAAGGCGCAGGCGATGAAGTCTGCGGGAAGCGAAGATAGCTTGGGGATATAGCTCAGCTGGGAGAGCGCCTGCCTTGCAAGCAGGAGGTCGCCGGTTCGATCCCGACTATCTCCACCATCCCACAAAAGCATACGCTTTTGCGGGGAGCGAAAAAACAATATAATAGCCAATCGTTCAAAATCCGAGCAGAGCCCAGCGAAGCGGGTTTGCGAGGAAGAGGAGACGCAGCGAAATGAGCGAGACGTACTGCATGCAGTGCGGCGAGGGATATGGAGCTTGTGTCGACGAACGGGCCCGTAGCTCAGCTGGCTAGAGCGTACGACTGATAATCGTAAGGTCGGTGGTTCGAGCCCACTCGGGCCCACCAACAGATTACACCGAGCGTGTAACGCGAGGTATAATCGTATCTCGTCCGGTGGACGAGATACAGAAACAACAGTTGTCGTTGGATTTGAAGACCTGGCGTAAGACAGATCTTCAAATCTGGCTGCAAAAGCAGTTGGAAGATCGAACCTTGAAAACTGAACAATGTAATGAAGAAGTGATAAGCAAGGCAACAGAGAGGTCTTTTGTTTGAAAGAACAGAAGAACGTATTTTTAGTTTTAATTGTGGAACATCGTATAGATGGGTAACAATTACAATTTCGAAAATCCTGTTAAATTGCCTGCATAATTCAACTTTGAGGATCAGCAAATGATTCGATAGGTCAAGCTGAAAAGAGCGCAAGGGGAATGCCTTGGCATCAGGAGCCGACGAAGGACGTGACAAGCTGCGATAAGCCACGGGGAGGAGCAAATATCCGTTATATCCGTGGATTTCCGAATGGGGGAACCCGCTCAAGCAATACTTGAGCATCGTGCGTTGAATCAAATAGGCGTACGAAGGGAACGGCCTGAACTGAAACATCTAAGTAGGGCCAGGAAAAGACATCAACCGAGATTCCGCTAGTAGTGGCGAGCGAACGCGGAGGAGGCCAAACCGAGGGACGCAAGTTCTTCGGGGTTGCGGACAGACATCAAGACCAGAGGTAATTAAGAGAACGGCGTGGGAAAGCCGGCCATAGAAGGTGAGAGCCCTGTATCTGAAAATGAAGACTGGCAGTCTGGATCCAGAGTACCGCGGGACACGTGAAACCCCGTGGGAAACCGGGTGGACCACCATCCAAGCCTAAATACTACCTGATGACCGATAGAGGAGCAGTACCGTGAGGGAAAGGTGAAAAGCACCCCGGGAGGGGAGTGAAACAGTACCTGAAACCTTGTGCTTACAAGCAGACATAGCCCGTTAAAGGGTGGTGTCGTACTTTTTGTAGAACGGTCCGGCGAGTTATAGTAACTGGCGAGCTTAAGGTATTGAGTACCGGAGGCGAAGCGAAAGCGAGTGTTAAGAGCGCGTATAGAGTCAGTTGCCATAGACCCGAAACCAGGTGACCTAGCCATGTCCAGGATGAAGTGGAGGTAAAGCTCCATGGAGGTCCGAACCCACGTTCGTTGCAATGACCGGGGATGAGGTGTGGCTAGCGGTGAAATTCCAAACGAACTTGGAGATAGCTGGTTCTCCCCGAAATAGTTTTAGGACTAGCGTTGGGTATGAGTTTAACGGCGGTAAAGCACTGAATGGGCTAGGGGGCGATAAGCTTACTGAACCCTATCAAACTAAGAATGCCGTATAAATGCTTACCAGCAGTCAGACTGCGAGTAATAAAATCCGTAGTCAAAAGGGAAACAGCCCAGATCTACAGCTAAGGTCCCTAATACATGCTAAGTGGAAAACGATGTGAGATTGCGAAAACAACCAGGATGTTGGCTTAGAGGCAGCCACTCGTTCAAAGAGTGCGTAATAGCTCACTGGTCGAGTGATCTTGCGCGGAAAATTTAACGGGGCTAAGCATGTAACCGAAGCTTAGGGTTTACGCTTTGCGTAAGCGGTAGGGGAGCGTCGAATACGGGGTGAAGTCATACCGAAAGGAATGGTGGACTGTATTCGAGTGAGAATGCCGGAATGAGTAGCGAGAATTATGTGGGAATCATAATGGCCGAAAGTCTAAGGTTTCCTGGGGAAGGTTCGTCCGCCCAGGGTAAGCCGGGAGCTAAGGCGAGGCCGCAAGGCGTAGTCGATGCACATACGGTAGAAATTCCGTAGCCGGCTCAATCGTTAAGCATACTGACACATGAGAGTAGCTCTACCGGGCGTTGGTTGCCCCGGGCGTAAGCGAGCCGAATGAGGCGAAGTGAGTAAATCTTGTGGCGAGAAAAGGTGTGTGTATTGGTTGGGCTGCCCGTACCGCAAACCGACACAGGTAGATGAGGAGAAGATCCTAAGGCCATCGGGAGAAGGGTTGTTAAGGAACTAGGCAAATTGACCCCGTAACTTCGGGAGAAGGGGTGCCTACGAGAGTAGGCCGCAGAGAATCGGCCCAAGCAACTGTTTACCAAAAACACAGGTCTCTGCTAAATCGAAAGATGACGTATAGGGGCTGACGCCTGCCCGGTACGACAGATGAAAACCGACTGGGTGAAAGGAACCGGGATACGCTGGTGACGTATCAGTTAACACGTCTCTATCCTTATAGTGGTAAAGTGATTTATACCCGTGAAATAAATATCCCTGAGAGTTTCCGGGGTAAGAAACTGTTTTTGATGATGGAGCGTACCAAACCAAGTACTGTGTGGGTAGATGGTGACAGTATCGGTAGCTATGGTCATCTGTATGCGCCTCACCGGTATGAGCTGCCTGCCCTGGCAGTAGGGAAGCATCAGTTGAAAATCAGGATCGATAATTCACCGACTTCTGTCCCTAAAGAAATACAGGGCTCTCATGCCTGGACAGATGCTACGCAAACGAATTGGAACGGCATTCTGGGAGAATTTTATATCGAGGCAGTTCCGGTTTCTTATATCCAGTCGGTGCAGGTATATCCGGAAGTGGATAAGAAACAAGCATTAGTTATAGTGGAAGTCGATGCGGACAAAGACGGAAAAGCGATACTGGATGTCGATGGATATGCCTGGAATACTTCTGAAACACATACCTTGTCTCCCCAGCAACTTGCCGTGCGATTGAAGAAAGGACGAAATCGGATTGAGCTTCCTGTGAATATGGGTGATAAACCATTACTGTGGAGTGAATTTCATCCCGCACTTTACAAACTGAACATTACGCTCCGTGCCGGGAAAAAACGGGATAGCCGAATGGTAGATTTCGGTATGCGCAAGTTTGAAGTGGAGGGTACGCAATTTGTGATAAATGGTTATAAAACTTTTTTGCGTGGGAAACATGATGCCTGTGTTTTTCCCCTGACCGGTTACGGTCCGATGGATGTAGCGTCCTGGCAACGTGTATTCCGCGTGGCTAAACAATACGGTATTAATCATTATCGCTGTCATTCTTTCACTCCGCCGTGTGCTGCGCTGGAGGCTGCCGATATAGAAGGTATCTATTATCAGATTGAGTTGCCTTTGTGGGGGTATATCAAGCGTGAAAATACGGTCCTGAACGATTTTCTGAAAAGGGAAGGGGATATGTTGTTAGAACACTTTGGGAATCATCCTTCATTTATGATGCTGGGTTTGGGTAATGAACTGGATGCGGAGATAGATGTGGTGCGTGAATGGCTCGATGATTTCCGTAATCAGGATAATCGTCATTTGTATTGCTTCGGTTCCAATAATAACCTTGGTTGGAAAGGTCCGCAGGATGGAGAAGATTTCTTTGTGACCTGCCGTGTAGGTGGTGGAGACGGATATACGACTCATGTACGTACTTCCTTTGCGTACGTAGATGCTGAGAAGGGTGGCATTTTGAATAATACGCGTCCGGCTACGGATAAGGACTATTCCGGTGCCATTGCGCACTGTCCCCGTCCTGTAGTGGGGCATGAAAACTGTCAGTTTCAAATCTATCCCGATTACGGTCAGATAGAGAAATATACCGGGGTGCTTCATCCTTATAATCTTGAGATTTTTCGTGATCGTCTGAAAGAGAACCATCTTTCTTCTCAGGCAAAAACTTTTCACCAGGCTACCGGACACTTTTCCATTGAATGTTACAAGGCAGATATGGAATATGCTTTCCGTACTCCCGGTTTTGGTGGCTTCCAGTTGCTCGATTTGCAGGATTATCCCGGACAAGGTTCCGCATTAGTGGGGATTCTGGATGCTTTTATGGATAGTAAAGGTATCGTTGCCCCCGAAACTTTTTATGGTTTCTGTGCACCTCTTGTTCCTTTGGCATTGATGAAGGATCATTGTTGGCTGAATACTCAGCCGCTTCACATAGATGTTGCTCTTTCTAATTATGTGGAAGGCGATTGGAATGAGCCTGTTCGCTGGAGTTTAGTATCTGATAATGGGGTATGGAAACGTGATGGAGTACTCATGGCCTCCATTCCTCAGGGCAAAGTAGGAAAGGCGGGCAGTATTGATCTTTCACTTTCCGGACTGAAAGAAGCCCAACGCCTGACTCTGACATTGACCACCGGTAAGTATCGCAACTATTATCATCTTTGGGTATATCCTGATGAAACTGCCGAGTCGGAAGGTTCTGTTCATGTGGCTTCTTTCCTGAACGATGATCTGCGAAAAAGGTTGGAAAGCGGAGCGTCCGTTCTGTTGATCCCCGATCATGATAGTATCGTAGCACAGAGTGTTGGAGGAATGTTTACCCCTGATTACTGGAATTACTCTATGTTTAAGACTATTTCGGAAAATGCCGGAAAAGAAGTTTCTCCCGGTACACTTTCCATATTGACTGATCCCGGACATCCGTTATTGAAATACTTTCCGACTGAATGTCACAGTGATTGGCAATGGTGGAGTATTACCCGTAATTCCCGTCCTATGATACTGAATGCAACCCGTGGTGAGTATCGTCCGCTTATTCAGGTGGTCGATAACATTGAGCGCAACCATAAACTGGGACTGGTCTTTGAATTTGCTGTAGGAAAGGGAAAACTGTTAGTTTGCATGACCGATCTGCAAGCCATTGCAGGGACACCTGAAGGCAATCAGTTTCGTACATCCTTGCTTCGGTATATGAAGTCTGATGCTTTTCACCCTACCGAACAGTTGGCCTGGAAAGAACTGGACGCACTCTTCCACGCCGATATCAATCAAAGACAGATTATTGGGGTGAAGAATGAGTCGGATTATACAGTAGGAGGGGAATAGAACGAAGAGTTCTGAAAATAAAATGTTCGCAATTTAGTGAACATTTTGTTTTAAATCTCTATCTTTGCAACGAACAAACTACTGCTTATGTTAGTTACATTTGATAAAGAATATCTCAAGGAACTCTATGTTTCCGGTAAATGTAGTGATAAGAAACATCGTTTTCAGCCGGATGTGATAAAACGATATAAAAGGTGTATTGATACACTGATTGCATCGAAGAATGCTGAATCCTTGTATAAGCACAACTCTTTGAATTATGAGATTTTGGTGGGAGACAAGGAAGGGCTTTCTTCAATACGGGTAACTTCAAAATACCGCATAGAGTTTACTGTGAGAGTTGTAGCAGATGCTGAAACGATCATAAGTATATGTAATGTTATAGAATTGTCTAACCATTATAAATAAGTAGAGTATGACTATGCTTGCAAATGAACTCACTCCGTTTTGCCCTACGCATCCCGGTGAAATATTAAAAGACGAAGTTGAATACCGGAAGATTTCTCAACGCGCCTTGGCACGTCAGATGGGAATTTCGTATTCACAATTGAATGAGGTGCTGAACGGTAAGCGCCCGGTTAATACGGAACTTGCTTTGCTTTTTGAAGCAGCTTTGGGGCTTGATCCTGAAATGTTGCTCAATATGCAGACGCGATATAATATGCAGGTGGCGCGTGCCGATCAGCGCACGCAAGATCGCTGGAATGAAGTACGTAAGTTGTGTGCATCGTTCCTTTGATGCACACAACTGTATTATCTGTTATCAGAAGATTTATTCCACATACAGTACCAACCCTTTCAGGTATTCTCCTTCGGGGTGGTAAATACTTACCGGATGGTCAGCCGGTTGTGTCAGTTGGTGCAGAATACGCACACTGCGACCTGACATTGCGGCAGCCGTAAAGACCGCCGTGCGGAAGTTTTCTTTGCTGACAGCTTGTGAGCAGGAGAAGGTGAATAGAATGCCGCCCGGTTTGATCTTTTCGAAAGCTTTCACATTCAGCTTGCGGTAACCTTGCAGCGCATTGCGCAGGGCATCGCGATGTTTGGCAAATGCGGGTGGATCCAGAACTATCAAGTCGTACTGGTCGCCCATACGATCCAGGTATTTGAAAGCATCTTCGGCAAAAGCGGCATGGCGGGTGTCACCGGGGAAATTCAGTTCTACATTCTTGTTCGTGAGGTCAATAGCCTTGGCGGAACTGTCTACAGAATGTACCAGTTCGGCATTACCACGCATACCATAAACAGAGAAGCCACCGGTATAACAGAACATATTCAGCACAGAACGTCCGTTAGCATAGCGTTCCAGCAGTGCGCGGTTCTCGCGTTGATCCACGAAGAAGCCCGTCTTTTGTCCTTTCAGCCAGTCGATATGGAATTTTAAGCCATATTCCATTGCCACATTATCTGTGCTACCACCTTTCAGGAAGCCATTCTCAGGGTAGAGGTCGGCTTTGAAGGGGAGAGTCGTTTCTGATTTATAATAGATATTCTCTATTTTATCACCCATCACTTCACTCAGGGCATTGGCTATTTCCATACGGTCGAGATGCATACCGGCAGAGTGTGCTTGCATTACGGCCGTGCGGGCATAAATATCAATGATCAAGCCGGGAAGGTTATCTCCCTCGCCATGTACCAGTCTGTAAGTGTTGTTAGTCGGATTTTCAGCAATACCAATGCTGCGACGCATCTCATAGGCAATACTGAGTTTGCGTTTCCAAAAATCAGAATCAATAGCTTCATCCTGATGAAAAGAAAGCACGCGCACGGCGATGCTGCCTATTTGGAAATGCCCCTTGGCTATGAATTCCTTCTTGGAAGTGTAGATTTCAACTACTTCACCTTCTTCGGGTTCACCGTCGAAATGAGCGATGGCACCTGAAAATACCCAGGGATGGAAACGTTTTAATGACTCTTCTTTGCCAGATTTGAGATATACTTTGTACATGCGATTAGTGATTAGCGATTATGGGTTAGTGATTAATGATTCTTGGTTGGTAAGCGGTTCATCCGGTTCCAATTCATAGTCACCGGTAACTTTTAATTCCTGTAATCGGTTGTATATGTTGAGGCATGCCCATGCATCGGTGGCTGCATACTGCTTTTGAGGTTCGGTCAGATGCTCAGCTTCCCAGTTGGAGAGACGTTGTGATTTGGATATTTTCTCACCGAACAGGATACCATAGATTTTTTGCAGACTCTTGTCCTGTATGCCGAACATACGGACATATTCTTGCAACTCGATGCAGGAATGTTGTTCAAAAGGAGCGCGCTTGTGCAGCATCATAAAGTCGTCACGCAGCGAAAGGCCGACTTTGGTAACTGACGGACTTTCCAGCAATGAAATAATCGGAAGCGTCAGGCCGGTAAGGTTCAGGCGGAAAAGGAAGCAGTCTTCTTCAGAGGATACTTGCAGTAAGGCTACCTTATGTGATTGCCCTTTGGTGAATGACGGGCGGGTTTCGCTGTCAATTCCCAACAGAGAATACTTCTTAAGATAAGTCACTGCTTTTTCCGCTTCCCAGGGGGTTTGTACAAGATGTATTCGTCCCGGAAAGAGTACTTTGGGCATCTCTTTGATATCTTCCTTTTTAATCGTTTTTTTACTAACCATAATTTAAGTCTTTAGTCGTGATGGTGATGTCCATGACAGTGGCAATCATCATCATCGCAGTCATCTTCTTCCGGTTCGTCTTCTTCAGACTGGCGGTATTTTACGTCGTGCAATGCGCGAAGTGTGTTTACCAGGGTTTGCCCCCAGTATTCTTTAAACTGTTCCTGACAGATAGCCAGGGAGTCGTTCATTGTTTCGTTCAATCCCAACTGGAAGACGAAAATGAAATCTTTGATGGCCTGGTAAATATCCGCCAGGTCTTCGGAAATATTCTTCTTGATGGGTTGGTCGCTATAAACCATATCTTGTATGAACACGTCCAGATAGTCATCTTTTTCAGCAAGAATCCCAGCAAGGTTGATGCGGAGCACTTCATACGTTTCTTCCGTTACGTAGCTTTCAGGGGCGTCGTCGCCTATTATTTCTGTTTCGGGCAACATGGCTGCCTTGAGGTAGAGCAACGGAAGTATCTTTAATGAGGTATCGACAAATGTGTCACGTTTCATCGTTTCCGCCTGCTCCAGGAATTTGCAGAATTCAGCAGCTACGGTGACGAATTCCACTACATTACGGTCGAATATCACTTGGCTTTCTTTTTTCATATATACTCGGTTTGAAACGCAAAGATAGTGTAAACCGAGTGCAGTAGCAAATTTATTTGCATTTTACTGAAATGCCGTTTCATTTATTATTACGTGATATTCTGTTCCCCGGTTTCTTCTCCGGCTACTGATTCCAAGTTTGCGAAGTGCACGCCCGAAGTACGCGACTTTGCTGATGGCTAATCGGTCTTTGGTCTTTTTCTGGAGAAAAGAAAGTATTTCCATCGGTGTCATCCACGTTCCTTCGTCTTCTGTTTGTGCCGCCTGGAAGTGGCATAGGAAGAGTTGTTCCAATGGAGTAGGTTGTTCAAACTCTTGATTGCTCTGCTTCAGAATGGCTTCGTCGGTGTCGTCCAGCCAGTAGCGTTCACCTTGCGAAATGGCAGTCATGGCTTGGGCATAGAGTTGGCGGTAGTTGATGGTGACGTTGGTGTTGATGGGACCGGTTACTTCGATACAGATGAAGCGGCGACTGCCGCTGGGATCGGTCAGCAAGTCTTTTTGATTGCTGGTGCCTATGAAGGAGGCGTAGCGGCGTATCTCCTGAATGGCGGTTCCATAAGGTTTCCGCAGGTTGGCTACGGGTTTTTGCAACAGATGTTTCAGGAAACCTTGCTGGCTGACGCTGATCTGGTCGAACTCGTCGATGTTGATCAGAAAGAAACGTCCCAGGCTTCGTTCGGCATCCTGTTTGCTTTTGAAGTCGATGCTGTCTGTGTAGCCGAAACGCAGTTCCGGTGGTAAAAGAATGCGGCAAAACGTAGATTTCCGATACCCTTGGGCGCCTACCAGTAGGGGCGATGTACTGTTGCCATGCTGCCGGTCAAGTCCACGCCAATGAGCCGTCATACTGAGGAACCAACGGTAGAATAATTCCCGCCAATGCGGATTTTCGCAGGGAACGAGGTCGCCCAGGGCACGGATGCGGTCTTTTCCGTCCCAGCGCCCGGTGTCGTTGAGGTATTCTTCTACCGGATTATGGAGGGGGATATAGTCGGAAGTAAGGTAGCGTGCTATGTCGCGGTCCCATACCCGGATACCTTCTTTTAGGGCATTGAGCGCTATGCTGCTTCGTATCCGCTGGTCGGCGGGGCGGAATTGGAAGTGTATGGAGTCGCGCTGGCGGTATTCCAGCTCGCCCAACACGGTGTTGTAGCGGAATTCGTAGCGGCGGTTCATGAACTCTTCCAGGCGGAAGGCTGTGTCCTGTTCGGCGGTCATGCTGTTGCGGGTGCCGAAACCTTTACATTCACGGTAAATATTATGTATGGCGGCACGTATTACGGGCTCGTCCGCTTCGCGATAATAATGCATCAGGGTTTGCCGGACTACCTCTTCCTCGGGGATGCCTGCTTTGTAACAGTGCTCGGCAAGCCGTGTCAGCAACGGGCGTAGGTCGTCACCCCGCTTCCAGTTTGTCAGTCCGTCGAATGAACGGTTTAGTGCCGCTTCAAAGAGCATGGAAAAGGTGTCCGATGAACTATAACCGGGCTGCATACGCAATAGGGGATTAGTTTCCGCTTGCTTTTGTTCCTTGAAGGTGGTTTCGCCGGGTATGGCAAAGGGCTGTTCCAGGCAGAAGGTGGTGGCGGCAGGGTTGTAGTAAGGTTGCTCGTCCAGCGTCATGCGGCAACTTTGGTTGAGCGACGGTTCCTTCAGGGTGATGGAGTAGGGCAACAGAGGTTGGTAACAGTTCACTGCGAGGCGGTAGGCGTGGGCATGAAACAGGGCCATTTCACTTTCGCGCTTGGGCAGTGAGCCGTCGGGCAGGGCGAAGAGTACCCATATTTTGACGCTACGTCCGCTGCTTCCGCAGAAGGCGGCAAAAGTCTGGGGTAATAGGGAGACTTGCTGTTTTATTTGTTCCACTTCGGTGCTACCTGTCAGGTGGTTGACTTCAATCTGTACCAGTCCGTTGTAAATCTTCACCCGATGTTCTCCGTCTTTGGTACGGGCATATTCCACGGCGGGGTAGATGCGAGGCAACTTGTCTATGTTCTGGTAGTGATTATTGGTTCCTTGCAGTATGGGGATGAGATGGCGCAGGGCTGATACATGCGCTGCTTTATTCTCTTTCTTTATTTTTGCTATCAAGTTTTCAGCTTCAAGGGTACTGAAAGATTCTTTACCGGTTTCACGGTCGGTGCGTATAAGGGTTAGTTTCATCGTGGTTATTTTTAGTTACTGTTTTCAAAAGACGGCGCAAGTTACGGCAAAAAGCCGGGGACACAAAGTCTTTCTTTATTTTTTATGTCTCTTACAAAAATACGGTTTCTTTTTTATCTGCAAACTACTTCT
>ENA-UEQO01003769-UEQO01003769.1-human-gut-metagenome-genome-assembly--contig:-NODE-3769-length-11367-cov-4.872365_pt1 | contig 11367 bp, 15 predicted proteins | sample MGYA00242938_ERZ507940 | MGnify/ENA primary metagenome ERZ507940 (study PRJEB26167, sample SAMN06115517) | human gut metagenome | host: Homo sapiens | place: China:Chongqing | collected 2014-12-03... | reverse complement strand
TGCCGGTCGATGTAACGGGCAATCATGAGCGCTGTCTGTTCCGGGTGGCAGTTCGTGGTATTCACCACCAGGCTGACCCGGTCCTTCCATTTCGCCCATTTCCGGAGCATCTGCCGCACATAGCCGTCCACGTCGGAGTAATCCATGGTGGGCCGTTTCCCGATGCGGCGGCGCACCCGTTCTGCCAGGCGGAAGGGCTTGGCATAGAGGAGAATGACCAGCCCGTGCTCGGAGAGAAGGTGGAATTTCTCTTCCGTCATGGGGTAGTTCCCGCCCATGGCAATGACGGCCTCATGGTAATAGCGAACCTTATTGATGATCGACATTTCCTCCCGGGCAAAGGCTTCCGGTCCGGCGGTTCGGTAAAATTCGGCAATCTTCATATTCTGTTCCCGTTCGATCATGCGGTCCGTATCGGCGAGCTGCCATTCCAGTCCGTCTGCCAGGATTTTCGCAGCCCGGCTTTTTCCTGTCCCCATAGGCCCGATGAGGACGATGTTTCTCTTTTTCATGATACTACCTCGCAAGGAATATACGGACCCCGATAACCGCTGTGAGATGATCTCCTTCCCTTCTGATTTCCATCGGGTATGCCGCACTCCATCTTTCTTTGCTATTTATTATATCAAAGGTTTCCACTATTTGTGCATAGCTTCCCCGGGCTTTGAGGATGATTTTTCGCGTTTCTCCCGCATCGCCGCTGCCGTCCTTTTCCTCGCTTACGGACAGGACGGTCAGGCCGGCCTCCCCGGCGCAGCTCTGCCACAGGTCCCGGTCGGAAGGAGAAAAGAGGGTGCGGAGCGTGCTGTCCTCCGTTTCCTGCGGATGTTCCGCAAACCGGCGGAGACGGGTATTTTCCGCCTGCAGAGCGGCCGCTTCGCTCTGCGCCTGTGCGGTCTTTTCCGCCGCAAGAAAGGAAATCCCGATGCAGAGAAGGGCGAGAAGGATAAAGAAACGGGTCCGCGCCGGACTGTTCAGGAAGCGGAGCAGCCGGTCCCGCAGAGTAGCCGCAGGAATATCCCGGTCCTCGGGTGCCGGTTCCTCATCGGGAAAGCACCGGGCCAGAAAGCTCCGCAGCTTTTCCTTTCCCGTCTGCCGTTTCTCCGTCATGGCTCCTCCTTTCCGGAAATCCGTCAAAATCCCGGCAAACCAAACAGGGCCGGGCGCGCCGGATTTCCTTACTCTTCCTGTCCTTCCTCTTCACAAACCAGAGTGAATGTAAAATAACTGCCCTTCGGCTCCCGCCCGGAAATGCGGGCTCTGCAGTGCCAGTCCTTTTCCAGCGCAGCCCGGAATTTTTCCAGAGATACATAGTCGGAGGCAGTGCCCCGCAGGGTAATCTGCTTTTCCCGGACGGTGAGGGAATTGAGAACCGTACCGGAGGGCAGACGGTCGGACAGGGAAAGGAGACGGTTTTCCCAGTGGGGATTTTCCGCTTCCAGCTGACGGAGCTGTGCCGTCAGGTCCCGGTCCTGCTTTTCCTCTGCCCGGACCCGGCTCTGCTCCGCCCGGACCGGCGCCAGAGAAACCGCTTCCGCCCGGGCAGTATGCAGCGCCTCTGCGGCCAGACCGTAACGGACCCCGGAAAGGCCCAGGACAAGGAGGGAAACCGCCAACAGCCCCTGCGCTGTGCGGAGCGGCGCATTCCGGCGGGTGAGAAAGGGCGCACCGGCCAGGGTGAGGGGAAAGGAAACGGGACTTTCTGCGGCATCCAGAAGCATCGGCTCCGTTCCTTCCCGGAACCCATCCTCCTCCGATTCCGTTTCTGCCTGTTCCCAATGCAGACGAAGCGGCCGGTCTGTCTCCGTATGCGCTTCCGTCTTTTCCGTTTCCTCCGGGGGAATGTCTTCCTCATAAAAAGATGCAGACTCTTCCAGATTTTCTGCAAAGTCAGAAAAATCCTCCGGGCCGTCCGGAAAAGTCTCTCCAAAATCGTCCTCCGGCTCCGGAAAAAATCCGCTGTCTTCCGGCTCTCCGGATATTTCAGCCGGTCCGGTCTTTCCCGCCAGCTCGTCCGCCGCCCATCTGCGCCAGAATGCCCGGTCCTGCGGGCCGCAGTCTCCCATGAAGAGAAGGGAAAAGTCCATATCCGTTACGGCAAGATCCCCGGCGGTGCGCTTCATGAAGTACAGTCCTTCTCCGTGGAGCTTCGGAGAAATACTGCGCCGCCGAAAAAAGGCACCGAACCGGCAGAACAGAACGCCCTTTTTCCGGAACGCACAGAGCGTAAATGCCGGCTTTTCTCCGAAAACAAATCCCGCCGCCGGTACGGCACGGATGATTCGTTTTCCCGCCCGGCGGGCCGCCTTTTCCCAGAAGGAAATCCGGTCTTTCATTGCTCCCGCCATAAGGACCTCACAGCCGGAGAAATCGGAGGAAAGCTTCTCCCATGCCATCGATACCGGCCCGGGCAGACGGAACATGCGGTCTTCTTCCCAGACCATGGATTCCGCCAGCTCCTGCTCCGTCATCTCGGGAAAACGGCGGGACTGTATGCGCAGATCGGAGCCGTTCACCGCGAGGATCAGATTCCGCCGGGAAAAGCCCTGTCCGTTCAGCAGGCGGAGCATTTCCGCCGCACCGTCCTCATTCGCTTTGTCTGTCCGGGGAATAAAGACTTTCCGGAGAAACTTTCCGTCCCGGACATCCGCCGCCCAGAGGCCGTCCGGATAAGGTGCAATGACTGTGACGATCTTCTGCTTCCGGTACTGTTCCCGCAGTGCCTGCCATTTCCCCGCCGCCCGGTCTGTCAGCCGGGAGAGAATGTGTGCCGCTCCGTCCTGCTCCATGGCGTCCTCCTTCCCGAAAATGAACATTTTTTATGCAAAGCTCCGTTTCCTCAGAACCGGCGCGGGTCTTCGGCGTATACATCCGTCACCCTGAGCCGGCCGTCTTCTCTGGTATAGGTGATGCGCACATACCGCTGAAATTCGCCCGATGCATCCGAGCCAGTGGACCCGATGACGCCTTCTCCGCCGTCCTCATCACTGTCCGTCACATCCACCTTGACCCGGCAGTCTCCCACGGAAAAGCCCGCCGAACGGCTGCCGCGGACGCCTGCTTTCAAAGAGCCCAGCGCCCAGTTGGCCCCGCTTTCCGCCGCATAGGCAGAATTCAGTCCCTTCTCATACCGCAGGACCCGCTCGGCGCTCCGGGAGAGGAACATCACTGCTGCCGCCGCAAAGGCTGTCACCGCCGCCAGAGAAAGGAGAATCAGGAGAGATACTGCGCCGCGCCTAGCTTTCATAGAAATCTCCCTTCCGGTAGTAGTCCGCATAGGGAAGCACCGATGACAGGCCGGTCTTTTTCAGGCCCGTTTCCTCCGATTCGACGGAAAAGGAAAAGCGCAGGAGCCCCGTTTCGTCCCAGCTGAAAAGATGACTGCCTTCCCGCCGGAATTTCAGTACATCCATGCCCGTTTCGCCGCCGGTCAGGGGCTGGACGGAGCCGGTGTACAGAAGGATTTTCAGACTGCTTCCGGAGAGCTGAAAGGTGTAGGCCCGGTCATCTCCGTAGGTGGAAATATCATAAAACTTGTACCGGTCGTCCGCTCCGGCTTTTGTCGTCCGCCGCCGTCCGTTCCGCACCGCTTCGGTGATGTACTGAGTGCAGGTCAGGACCGATTCGGAAATATGGCCGCGCAGTGCCGCATCCCGCAGAACACGGTAGGCATTTCCCGCCAGAGGGAGCACGGCCGCCGCCAGAAGGGACAAAAACAGAAGGGCAAGAAGAGATTCCGCCAGGAGCCACCCGGAACGGCGGTGCACGCAGAGGGACGCTTTTCCTGTTTTCCGATTTCCCATAAAGGATTTTTGCTCATGCATCCGAAAAGCCTCCCTGCATCATTTCCGCAGACCTTCTCCGGGAAAAAACTCACAGATCCACCATGGTTTCCGTTTCAAAGGACATGCCGTTTTCCGCCCGCACCGTGCACCGGATGTCCTTCATGGGAACTCCGTTCACTGCCGTATCCGTCTCCCGCAGCGTCCGCTCATACCGGTGTCCGTTCCGCTCAGTCATGCCCGTTTCCGCTCCTGCCGTGCCGAACCGAAGCCGTGACTTCTCCTTTTCCGTCATATCCTGCGCGAGAAGCACCATGTCCGTGCGGATTTCCGTTTCCTCCATACGCTGTACGCCCACGCGGACCGCCGCCAGGATGCCCAGAGCCATCGTGGAAACGATCAGCGCCGCCGCAGCCGCCCAGATCAGAACAAACCCGCGCCTCACAGCTTTTCCACCCGGACCCTTCCCGTGTACATCGCCACTGTGATTTTCCGGCGGTATTTTCCGTCCTTCGTCTGCAGGACCGTGCTGTAGGTATCGCTCAGCCCGGAAAAGGCATCATTCCGGAACAGGAGGGACAGATTGGTGGTGCACGTAATCGACGAGGGGAGGGTGCGCTTCACCGATTCATTCCAGATGCCCCGCGCCGTGGAATAGCTCACCCGGCCGTCCGCGCCCTTCGTACAGTAGAAATGAACATACCCGCCGGTCACGTCATGGCGGGCGGAGCCGCTCTTCGCCATATCCTCGCTGAGCCGGATCGCCGACGCCACCTCATCGGCCGCCGCATCCAGCTCCCTTTCCTCCCAGGCATCCCGGAAAGCCGCCCCTCCGATGAGCAGGCCCCCTGCCAGTCCCGCCAGCACAATCAGGGCCTCAATAAAAAGGAAACCCTTCCGGGAGGAAGCCCGTTTCCAGAAGAGCATACGACAAAAAAGCGCCCGCTCCCAGAAAGGGACCGAACGCAATTCCTTCCCGGAGCTGTCTTTTTCCGCGGAGCAGGGGAACCGCCAGGAAAAGAAGGGCCGCCAGAGAGGAAAACCAGAGGAACAGCAGACTGTGGAGAGGCGTCAGCCACAGCGCCGCCGCAGAGGCGAGAAAGAGATCGCCCGTTCCCACACCCTGCCGGAAGCAGAGATACAGCCCGCCCAGAATCAGGAAAACCAGAGTGCCCGACGCCAGTCCCGCCGCCGGCCGTCCCGCCCGGAACGAGGTGGCCAGCCCGCAGAGCCCGAGAAGGAGACTCCATGTATCGGAAATAAATCCCGTGCGGAAGTCCTCCCATGCGGGAAAAAGAAGCAGGAAAAAAAGACATGCCGAAAACGGCATGCCCAGTCCGTACAGTCCGAGGGAATATACCGCAAAGCCCGCAGATACCGTCAGGAGAGCATGATGTCCGCACCAGATCCCGATCCGTACCATTCCGCTCCCTCCGTTTCCCGTCTGCGTCAAAAACCCCGTGAAACTGTGTACTATTTATTTCATTGATATTACATCCATTATAGAACGGATATTTCCCGATTTCCACAGAAAAAGGAAAAATAAGGCGTCGAAAAGAAAAAATATCCGACTGTACGGAGAAATGTTTCCTGCCGGAACGGATACGCCTGTTTTTCCCATCAAAAAAGACCGCTTCCGCGGTCTTATTTTTATCCCATGCCTTCCCGGCTCACATACAGCCTGCGGCGGAGCATCTGCTGAGCAAGGAAGCCCGTGAACAGGCCTGCTGCTGCGCCGGTCAGGGCAAGCAGGGGAAAATAGGCAAAAACGGAATCGGTGCCGATGAGAAGGGAGGCTGCCGTGAGCTGTCCCGTATTGTGAAGCACCGCACCGATCAGGCTGCACAGCCACAGCCGGGAGGGAGAGAGGAACCGTTTCAGGCAGAACATGCCTGCCAGACAGAACAGGCCGCCGGTGAGACTGTACAGAAGGGAGGCCGCCTGGCCTGCAAAGACGGCTGCCAGGAAAATCCGCGCCAGGAGAATCATCAGTGCTTCACCGGGACGGAAGCGGCAGACGGCATAGACAGTGACCACATTGGCCAGCCCGAGCTTGACGCCGGGAACCGGCAGGGGCGGCGGCACCTGCATTTCAATAACAAAAAGAATCAGGGAAATTCCCGTGAGCAGCGCCATCGCATTCATCCGCCGTACGGTCATGAAAATCTCTCTCCTTTCTTCGTTATTCCTTTACTCCGCCCACTGAATGGCAAGCCGGTGGGGCAGACAGACAACGGGCAGGCCGTTTTCCTGCAGTTTTCCCGTTTTCACACAGATCTGATCCGGGCAGTCCGCAGAAAGCATGCGGATTTCTCCCGGTGCAATGAGGATGGTATTCGTTCCCGCCTTTCCGGAAACGGTTATACGTTCTTCCTGCGTTACGGAAGACAGATCGACCGTACGGAGGACACGCCCGTCCTGTACGATTTCCGCCGTATGCGCAGAGGGCATGCCGCCGCAGCCTGTGAGTGCACAGACCGCTCCCAATGCCAGTCCCAGTCCGGCTGTCTGCCATTTCTTCATCGCCGCAGCACCTCCGCTTCCTCCGCCGTGTATTCCGGCAGGACCGTGAAGGACTTTTCCAGTCCCTCCGTGACGGTGATATGCCGTCCTTCCTCTATGAGAATCATTTCAAATCCGCCGCGGATCCGCCAGAAGTTTTCTGCCTTTTCCCGTCCCATCACAAACAGGGCCGTGGACAGTCCGTCGCAGGTCAGGCCGTCCGGTCCGATGACAGTGACGGAAAGGAGTCCGTTTTCCGCGGGCCGGCCGGATGCCGGGTCGAGGATGTGGTGCCACCGGTGCCCGTCTGCATCGGTGAAATACCGTTCATAGCTTCCGGAGGTGACCACCGCTTCATTCTTCACAAGGAGCATGCCTGCATGGCCCTCCGCATCGGGCGCACGGACGCCGATCCGCCACGGTGTGCCGTCGGGCCGGACGCCCACAGCTTCAATATTTCCGCCCAGGCTCAGGACAGCCGAGGTCACGCCGCGGGCGCGGAGAATCCGGCCTGCTTCCCGTCCGGCAAAGCCCTTGCCCACGGCGCCGAGGTCGATTTCCATTCCCTCCGGACGATACAGATTCCCGTCAGCCAGCCGGATTCGTTCCCATCCGGTGCGGGCCAGAGCGTCCCGCAGGGTTTCCTCATCCGGTACCTGCTGCCTTTCCCCGGTGAATCCCCATGCTTCCGCAACGGGATACAGGGTCGGGTCCAGGGTGCCGCCGGTTTCCCCGGACAGGGCCAGCGCCGCCCGGAGGACCTCTTCCGTATCTTTTCCGACAGGAATCACCGCATCGGTCCCGTGATTGATGCCGTAGATTTCACTGGCCGGGTCCGTCACGGAAAGCTCCGCCTCAATCTGACGGATGCGCTCCTCTGCGTCCTTCATGCCTTTTTCCGCCTCCGGACCGTAAGCGGTCACGGTCATATAGGTGTCCATAGCAAAGAAGCTGCGGCGGTGCTGTTCGTCCGCTTTCCCGCCGCAGCCCGCCAGCAGCAGGCAGAGGGCAAGCACGCCCGCCAGGACCTTCGTCACCATCCCGCCTCAGCGAGCCATTCCGCAATGCGGGGCTCCGCGCTGTCCACATCGGGCCGGTATACGCCGATGGGCGTTCCTACCCGGGCCGATTCCGGCAGCGCCGCCCGCAGATCGTCCACACTTCCTGCCAGGCCGCCCGTTCCGTGCGCACAGAAGGGAATCACGGTCTTGCCGGAAAAGTCATAGCTTTCCAGGAAGGTCATGACCGGCATGGGCAGGGTGTACCACCAGTTCGGATAGCCGAGAAAAATCACGTCATAGGAATCCATATCTGGCACGCGGTCTGTCAGCTCCGGCCGGAGACCGTTCTGCTTTTCCCGGGCTGCCCGGTCCAGACATTCCTCATACTGAGAGGCGTAGGGCTCCTTCACGCGGATGGAAAATAAATCGCCGCCGGTGCGCTTCTGAATCCATCCTGCCAGTTGGGCCGTATTGCCCGGAGGGAGTACGCTTGCCGAGGTGGATGCATCGGGATCTACCGCCGACGGATCTTCCACATGGGTATTTTCCGCCCAGGTGAAGTAGGCAATGAGCACTTTATGTTCTCCCTTCGGAATTTCCTTTCCCGCCGCAGAAACCGGCACAGCCGGAACCGACGGGGACGGTGCGGAGGAAGCAGGGGCAGAGCCGCAGCCGGAAATCGCCGCAAGAAGCCATACGGCCAGTACCATGGAAAACCACTGTTTCATGAAGTCCTCCTTTCTCCCGTTCCTTTTCCGTATTTTATCTTCTCCGCCGCGCCAGGCGCAGGGCCTCCCGGCCCAGCCGGAGAAAGAGCGCCATGATGGCGGCATGATCCAGGTAAAACAGGAACCGGGACTCTCCCGGATCAAAGAAAACAAATTCATTCTGCAAAAAAAGATAGGAAATCCAGTTTCTGTCCCAGAAGGTCCACAGACCGTACAGGGGAAGCAGCCGTCCCGCCGCCGATGCCAGCGCCCGTGTCCGGGAACCGGCTTTTTTCAGGCGGGAAATGACCCTATCTCCGTGCAGGCCGATGTGAAAGCTCATGGCAAGGAAGCCCCAGTAGGCCGCTGCCGTATGCATTTCCCGCCCAAGGGTCATGCTGCCGGGAATCGGCAGATTTCCCAGGACCGGCCGGGCCAGGATGAGACTGCTCCAGAGAAGCGCCGCCATGACGGCTGCCAGCCAGAGATTGGCTCCCGTCTGCAGATACCGGACTGCATTCCACCGGCCCCGGGGCAGGGAGGATACCCACCGCCGGTTCAGCCAGTGATGCAGCCCCAGCAGGAGAAAGAACGCTGTCCCTGCCGTCATATGCGCTGTCATGCCGAAAAAGGGAAATCCCATCAGAAAGAAAAGACATACCGTCATGCCGGCATCGGTAAGCCGGCGCATCCGCGCGCCGTTCATGGCTTATTTTCCCAGATTCAGGGATTTCACCCACTGATCCACGGAATTTCCCGAACGGGCCGCAGAGGAATCGCTTACATGGAAGCCGTCCAGAACGACCGCATTGGGTTCCGCAGCCCGGATGGCTTCCACCGTATCGGACAGGGCACTGCCGCCGGAGGTGCAGAAGGGGATGATCGTCTTTCCGGATAAATCATATTCATCCAGGAAGGTGTACAGCGCCATGGGCATGCCGCCCCACCAGTTCGGATAGCCCAGGAAAATAACATCATACGAGGCCGGATCTTCGATATGTGAAGACAGTGCCGGACGGGCATTCTGCTGCTGTTCCTCCCGGCCTTTGGCGACCGTATCGTCATAGGACGCCGGATAGGGCGTCACCGTACGGATGGAAAACAGGTCGCCTCCCGCTGCTTTCTGAATTTCCCGTGCAACCAGTCCCGTATTGCCGGTCATGCCGTCCTCTGCCGGCTGGATGCTGGCCGATGCGGAAGCATCCGCACCGTTCGGAATTTCTGCATTTTCCCCGTAGGAGAAATAGGCAGTCAGAATCCGGTGACTGCCCGGTGCGACCTGCTGAGATACTGCCGGAGCCGTAGAAGCCGGTGCGGCAGACGGGGACTGTGTTCCGCTTCCGCCGAATGTGCAGGCTGTCAGAGACAGGGCCAGGGCAGCCGCTGCGGCTGCAGAAAGTACATATTTTTTCATAATGGTTCTCCTTTCCGTAAAATCGTCTGTCTGTTTCTTATGCCTGTATTATAAAAAATCCGCAGTTCATGCTCCAATACTCATTTTGTATCCGTAAAAATGCCTTTTATCTATAATATTTCGTGGGAAACTCCTTTTCCCGTTATGCACTCCCGTATCTTCCTCCGAACCGCCCGGGATACCGCAGAAGCGCTGTTTTCCGGAAAAATTCTTCGCAAAAAAAACGCACGGCCCGATGAAAAGCCGTGCGTTTTTCTTTGAAAAAAATAGTTTAAAAGCCCAGACTGTCATTGATCAGAATGACATGGATGCGGCCGTTCGGGCAGAAGCGGGTGATTACCGTCATGCCGCAGATCGTGTTGCCCGGAATCAGGCAGTCTCCGCATTTTCCGCTCATGGAGCAGGGAGTGCGGTACCCGTGGCGGATGGAATTCGCCGGGCAGGCTTCCGTCTTAATGCGGCGGATTGCTGATTCCTCGTCAAAGGCAATCTTATTGGCCCCACAGACCACATAAACCTCCTTCGGGCCGTAGCAGAGCGCCGCCACGCGGTTGCCGATAAGGTCGATATTGACAAGCTCTCCGTCCAGAGTAACCGCATTGGTGCTGAGGAAAAATTTATCCGCGCCGAGCGCCCGGTGCCGCAGTTCTTCCTTTTCCGGGCCTCTTTCCAGCTCTACCGGATTCAGCCAGGTGATGTCGCTCCGGCCCTTCATCGCCTCGGGGAATCCGATTTCCCGAAGAGTCACGGAGTCGCCCCAGGATACGGTATCGCCGGGCTGTACGGCCGACTGAATATATTTCAGCGCATCCTCCCGGGTATCGCAGAGGATGCCCTCCATGCCGCGCCGTTTCAGATTTTTGATGATTCTTTCCATTTTTACTTTGTTGGCCTGTCTGACGAATTCGTCCATAGTATCCCTCTTTTCCTGTCAATTTGAACGGGCTGTCCCGTCTGATCGGAAGGGCACAGAGCCCTCCCTGATTGCTTGCTTATTTCTTTTCCTTGCCGCAGAGAGCCTTTACCGCACCGGAGGCCCCGATCCGGTCTGCTCCGGCTTCCAGAAAGGCTTCCATTTCCTCCCGGGTATGAATGCCTCCCGCCGCCTTGATTCTGCAGGTATCTCCCAGAACGGTCCGGAAAAGGTGCACATCGGCCAGCACAGCCCCGGCAGAGCCGAAGCCGGTGGAGGTTTTGATGTAATCCGCTCCGCCGAGCGCCGCACAGCGGCAGGCCCGGACCTTTTCTTCCTCCGTGAGCAGGCATGTTTCCACGATGACCTTCAGGATGTGATTCCGGCAGGCCTTTTTCACCGCCCGGATTTCATCCGTCACGATACCGTCTTCTCCGCCTTTCAGCGCCCAGACGGCCATGACCATATCGATTTCATCCGCCCCGTCGGCAACGGCTTCCGTAGTTTCCCATACCTTGGCTGCCTCTGAGCTGTTTCCCAGAGGAAATCCCACCACCGTGCAGATCCGAAGCGCCGGAAACGCTTCCCGGGCACGCCGCACAAAAGCAGTGGGAATGCATACCGAAGCGGTCCCGTACCGGAGCGCCTCCTCACAGACCTTCCGGATTTCTTCCCATGATGCATCGGCACGGAGCAGCGTATGATCCACCCGCGCCAGAATTTCCTGATCTGTCATTCCATTCTCCTTTTCTGAAAATACTGTCCGATCTGCCGTTCTTTTTCATTATACACTATGTCCGGTTCCGGAAAGGAGCTCCCGCGCGGTTCCGCACCGTTTCTCCCGGCAGCATGGAAATTTCTTTCCGCACCCTCTCTTCCGGAAAATCTCCGCAGCAGCGCCTTTTGTAGAGAAGAGCCGTTTTCCTCTCCATATCTTGTGAATATACAGGCCGTCCGAATGATGATAAAATAGAGTTGTTCACAAAGTTAATCACATAATCACAATTTTATGAACCTTCTGTTTTACTTGATATTATCGAAGAATCTG